>Ga0181537_10002970_pt1 | contig 14723 bp, 13 predicted proteins | sample PEATcosm2014_Bin_39_FD_119765 | JGI IMG/M metagenome (GOLD analysis project Ga0181537, IMG submission 119765) | Peatland microbial communities from MTU Mesocosm Facility, Houghton, MI, USA - PEATcosm2014_Bin23_10_metaG | ecosystem: Environmental > Terrestrial > Soil > Wetlands > Peat | place... | reverse complement strand
GAAGATTCGTTTGAATATCTTTGCTTAAAGAATGTGGTACCGGCCGTAATTCAGCCCCAAGCGGCGGCCAGAAACTAGAACCACTTTCTCCGACCCTTGTGATGAGTATTCGGTCAAGATGATGTTCGTGCGCGATTGCCACGGCACATTTTGCGCCCATCGATCCGAAACCTCTTCCCGCAAAATCGGTCGTCAGGGTGCTGACAATGCATGCCTTCTGGCCGACAAGAAACCATAGATGCAGAATATCTTTTACGATGCCGTCGTGCATTGTTACGGCGTTAAGCCGAAATTCCATCGGATTTGAAGTAACGAATTTCAGCTGGCTGGGAGAAAATCCCGCTTCGGTTAAATGGCGCGTCAAAAAACCTTCAGCTTCTTTTGCTGAAGAAACTGTTTCGTCAAACCACGACATAAAAAGCATCCTCTGAATAAGATAAAAAACTTTTCTTAGTATAACCTCAAAAATCGAAACTAATCGGCAAAAAGATATTAACTTTGATCGTTTTCTCCTAACCTTTTCAACGTCTCTTCCCTTCCCAACAATCCTGCAACCCCGAAAATCGGCGGCGAAACGGTGGAACCGGTAAGCGCGGCGCGCAGGGGTTGGGCGACGGCGCCGAGCTTTAAGCCTTTCTCCTCGGCATATTGGCGGAACAAATCCTCAATTGCGTGCGCGGAAAAATCCGTCAGTTCTTTCATACGCCCGGCAAGATCGGCGAGATATTGCTTTGCTTCCGGGGTGAGCAGCTTTTTTGCCTTATCGTCCATCGGCAAGGGGCCGGCATGAAAATAAAATACGGACTGCTCGGCAATCTCTACGATGGTCTGCGCGCGCGGTTTTAAATCGGGCATCGCTTTCGTGAGCAGGTCCATTTGCGCGAGCGTGAGCGGCTGTCCTAAAGTTTTAGCGATGAAGGGCTCGGCCAGTTCCGCTAATCTTCGGTCGTCCGTTTGCTTGATGTAATGTGCGTTGACGCTGCCCAATTTGGTGAAATCGAAACGCGCGGGCGATTTGCCGATGCCGCCGAAATCGAACCACTGGATGGCTTGTTCGGTTGAAATGATTTCGTCATCGCCATGCGACCAGCAAAGACGCAACAGATAATTGCGGATCGCTTCGGGCAAATAACCGCGATCGCGGTAATCGCTGACGGCCGGCGCGCCGTGACGCTTGGAAAGTTTGGCGCCATCGGGGCCGAGGATCATCGGCAGATGCGCGAAGGTCGGAATCTCCCAGCTCATCGCTTTATAAATCTGCACCTGCCGAAAGGTGTTGGTCATGTGATCGTCGCCGCGGATCACATGCGTGATGTTCATATCATGATCGTCGACGACGACCGCATGCATGTAAGTGGGCGCGCCATCGGCGCGCAGCAATACCATATCGTCGAGCTGCGTGTTCTGTACCGTGATCGTACCCATCACGGCATCATGCACCGTGGTCTCGCCGGTTTGCGGCGCTTTGAGGCGAATGACGGGCTTGGCGCCCGACGGCGCGTCGCTTGCCGGTCGGTCGCGCCAGCGGCCGTCATAGCGTTGCGGCAGGCCTTTGGCTTTTTGCGCGGCGCGCATCTGTTCCAATTCTTCCATTGATGCGTAGCAATAATAGGCGGTCCCGTTGGCGACCATCGCGCGCGCGACTTCGGCGTGACGATCGAAGCGCTTGAATTGCGACACCCAGTCGCCTTCCCATTCGAGGCCGAGCCATTTAAGTCCATCGAGGATGGTTTGCACCGATTCTGGCGTCGAGCGCGCGCGGTCGGTATCCTCAATGCGCAAGAGGAATTTGCCGCCGGTATGCCTGGCGTAAAGCCAGTTGAAAAGCGCCGTGCGCGCGCCGCCGATATGTAGAAAACCCGTAGGGGAAGGGGCGAAACGGACGATGGGGGTCGACATGGGCAAAACCGCGTGGATTGCTGGATAAAAATTCCCACCAAACTTAGCTGTTTCCATGCGTCTCGTGAACCCCCCACATCCTCGGCGATCATCTATGGCGCGCGCGACCGCTGGCTTTTGTGGGCGCCGTTCGTCATCAAGGATTGCACGGCAAAAATTGTGATCAACGATCCCGAACTCTGGAATTTCGGCGCGCATGCGATTTATTTCGAGGACGGCAACGTGCGCGTCAAGTACACGAGAGAGAGAAGAGGAATGCGGCCTTGGTCAGCGGGATGGAAACCGAATGCCGACTAATACTGCCTCACCAATCCTACCAACTTTCCCTGCACCTGAACCTGTCCCGGTTCGTAGGTACGGGTTTGATAATTTCTGTTGGCCGGGATCAGCGCGAGTTTGCCGCCGCGCCGTTCCAATTTCTTGAGTGTGACCTCGTTGCCGGCTTCGTCGTCGCCGGCGATGAGCGCCACGACGATGGCGCCGTTTTCGGCCGTGTCGCATTTGCGGATGATGACATGGTCGCCATCCATGATGCCGGCCTCGATCATCGAATCGCCGGAAACTTCCAGCGCGTAATGATCCTCAGGGCCGATCTTGCCGCGCGCACCAGCGATAACGCTGATCGGCACGTCGATTTTCGCATCCGGATCGCGCATCGCCTCAATGGGTGCGCCGGCCGCGATGCGGCCGTAAAGCGGCAGGCGGATGCTCGCTGCTGCGGCAATCGCCGCCATGTCGGGCATATTTGCGGGCAGGCGCGTTTTGCGCGCCGTTGACTTTGCGGCTTTTGCTGGTTCGATGCCTTCCGGCAGGCGGGTGATTTCAAGCGCGCGCGCGCGATGTGGCAGGCGCTTGATAAAGCCGCGTTCTTCAAGCCCGGTGATGAGCCGGTGAATGCCGGATTTCGAGCGCAGGCCGAGCGCTTCCTTCATCTCATCGAACGAGGGCGAGACGCCGCCATCCGCAATCCGGTCGCGGATCAGGAGCAGCAGTTCTTTCTGTTTGCGCGTGAGCATGGGGCCTCATGAGGATTGGAACAAAACATGAATGTTCTACTTTAGTTCTCATCCCAAGTCAAGCGCCGGCTGCGATTTCCGAAACCCGCGATCGAGGGAGTATGCGCGGTATCGTTCTTTAAATCTTTGCCAATCAATCCATTGGCTGGAAATAGAATTTTCCGGTCGTGATTTAAAATGATAGTGTCTTAACTCTCTTAAGCTAGGCTAAAAAGTGCTTAAGGAAACGGCTTTCAGGGGCGACCGGCGCCGGCATGTATCTCATTACCTTCACCCTTCTCATCGTCGGCATTCTCGGCATCTACACGCAAGTGTTCGCCATTCAAACCGCGCGTCTTTTTGCCAGCCAAACCGGTATCGCCCAGACCATGATCGCATGGCACAGCGCGGCGTTGAGTCTGGCAGATAACATCGTCAATCCATCGACGGGAAGTGGAGGAGGGGTGATCGGCGCGGGGGGATGCAGCCTGTCGGCGAGCTATCTTGGCCCCGGCTATTGTTCGCCCGGTCTTACCATCACCAATAGTTCCGGCACGGCGTGGGCGACGGTGACCGGCGGCGCGCCCTCTTACACGATCAATACGAGCAGCTACAAAACCGCGAGTGGTGCTTCCTACCCGCACATATCGCCCAATTACGCGAGTTCTATCTATCAGTGGAAATCCCTCGCTTTTCAGAATGGCGGCTATTACGTCATCACCTACGTCGATCCACCGTCCGCGACGAGTCCGCCGCCCGGCTATATCTCCACGGCGTCGGGAACGCAGCTTGGCATCAGCCAGGCCGATCTCTATCAGCAGCTTTCTCAAAGCGGCCTTTCACCCATGAATTACGGTTATGTCAACAGCGCCAATATGCTAGTCACGCCTTCGAGCGTGGGCGGCGGGGCGATAAGTTATCCTGTCCCGGCAACGATCTCTCCAGGATCGCTTGCCATCATTTCGAACGCCAGCCAATGTAGCGGGTGTTAGGAGGATCGAGTCGCATGCATAATCGCATCCGTTTCCGCAACGCAGGCTTCACGCTGACCGAACTGGTCGTCGTGCTCGGCGTCATCGGCATTCTTGCCGCCGGCCTTTGGAATCTTATCGGCGGCGCCAATCAGCAAACACGGGATAGCGCGGCGGCCAATCAGCAAAGCGCGATGATTTCATCCGTGAAGGCTTTTCTATCCTCCGGCGGAGGCCAAACGTTTTTGGGCGCCATAGCGGCGGCCGGTTCCGCCAGCCTGCCCTTGCCGAGCAGCTCGGCTCACGCGCCTGACGGCGTTACCAACACGGCATGCCAAAGCGACGCAAACATGACCAGCGCCCCGACCTTCTGCAACTTTCTGCCGCCGGGCACCTGGAGCAACACGACGAATTCCTATGGTCAGGTATTCACCATACGGGTGCTGAAAGATAATACGGCGGCGCCCAATCCTCCGAGCACCTATTCCTTCATGGTTTTGACGTCGACGGGCAATTTGATCCCGGATACCTCGGGCGCGCGCATTTCGTCTCTGATCGGTGGTGACGGCGGCTTTATTTACAACAACGCTTCCGGCGTGTGCGGCGCGGCCCAGCCGCCTTTCAACATGGCATGCGGCTCTTACGGCAGCTGGCAGACCAGCGTTGCAACCTACGGCTTTGGCGTCCCAGCCAGCGGCGGCTATGTGGCTTCGCGCAGCTACATTTCGCCCGAGCAGATCACCAACAATCAATGGCTCGCGCGCATAACCTTGCCGCCGGGCGATACGAGCTATGTCTTAAACACCATGACGGTGCCCGAATATTTGGGCGGGAATATGTTCTCTATGGCAGGTCCTGTTTCAGGACTTACAAACCCGGCTGCAGTCGGTGCTGGTAGCGGCGGTTCGATCTATATGGGGCCGTATAGCACCACGCCGACAAAGACCACCGGTGGCGGCACGATTTATTTGGAGGGCGGCAATATTACAGACGCTACCGGTGTGGAACAAATATCACTTTCGTCCGGGGGCACGCCCTTAACTTCAAACAATCCCCTCCTCATTGTCGGAACGGCATGCTCACTTGACTCCGGTATCACGCTTTTTGGCGCTTATAGTGGTCTTGCTGGCTGTACGCCGGCAATTCAGATTGTCGGCGACTCTTTTATCGATGGCCGGTTGAACGCTAATTCCCTCTATTCCCAGACCTTCATCTATCAAAACTCCGATCTGCGACTTAAGACCGACATTCATGCTTTAAAAGATCCGCTCGGGGACCTGATGCGGTTGAAGCCGGTTTCTTTTGCTTTTAAGTCGAATGGCGTGCCGGGTTTAGGCGTCATCGCCCAAGATATCGAGAAAGTTTACCCGCAGCTTGTTTCCGAAAAGAGCGATGGTATGAAAGCCGTGAACTATGAGGGATTGATTGCGCCGTTGATCGGCGCCGTGCAGGAACTTAAGCAAGAAAATGACGAATTGAAAAAGCAGTTACAATTCCAGGAAGAACGGCAGCAGGAACTCGAACGGAAATTACAAGACCGCGGCCCGCAAGGCCATTGAGCTAATGGCCGCCCATAAGATCGCAATGAAACGTGCAGGTGCTGTCCGGTAACGCGACGATGCAGCATACCGGAATTATTTGCCGTCCCGCGCGCTGTCCCGCATTGCTTCCTGAAAGATAATCCGATTTCACCGTCAAGCAATTGTTTGAATCGAGTGGCATCGTTTCTTCAAAATATCCGTTATCGGTGTTGAGCCCAAAACTTTCGGTGAGACAGGCATTGGCATTAGCCGCAAGCTGATAGGTCGGCAGGCCCTCAAAATCGCACGTTATTTTTTGATGGCATACGGCGGTGCCAAATCGTTGGTTAGGGATGGTGCTATCGTTATTGTCTTGCGCCTGCACGGCCGCCGTCGCGGTCAACAGGAGCAAAGCGATCATGAAGAGTGCGTGGCGCATGAGGGGCCGCAAAAAAACCGGGAAGGTTTTAATCTATTATAGCCTTCAGCCGTTTCCGGCAAGCTGCAATTTGGGGCCATGATTTTTGATTCGGGATGGCCTTTCGAAGCTGCTTTTTCCGCAAAAAAACAGGGCGGGCATCGAGCCCGCCCCTTAGTTTATCAACACCGAAAAAAACTCTTACCTACAAACGCCTCGTCTTTAGGCCGCTTTCTTCTCGCGCTCGCGGGTGAGGACATTCTCGAGCTTCTGCGTGGCTTTCGCCTGGTCGATTTTCTCGACGGCGGCGAGTTCGCGGGCCAGACGCTCCAGCGCGGCCTGATAAATCTGCCGCTCGCTGTAGGATTGCTCCGGCTGGTCCGAACCGCGATGCAGATCGCGCACCACTTCCGCGATCGAGACCGGGTCGCCCGAATTGATCTTTGATTCGTATTCCTGCGCGCGGCGGCTCCACATCACGCGGCGCACTTTCGAACGGCCCTGCAGCGTGGAGATCGCTTCCTTGATACGGTCGCGCGAAGAGAGGCGGCGCAAGCCCGAAGTCTTAGCCTTGGTAACCGGCACCTTGAGGCGCATACGGTCCTGCTCGAACGCGATCGAGTACAGCATCACGTCGGCTTGCCCCGCGATCGAAAAGGTGTCGACGCCTTCCACGCGGCCCACGCCGTGAGCCGGATAAACGACAAAATCGCCTTTTTTGAATTCGAGCTTCTCGGCCATGATGATCTTTCTCCCGCGCTAGAAATTTCAACGGCCGGACAATCGACCGTGACGAACGCGGGGAGATAGGGACTACCATCCGTTTCTTAATCCACAGCGTCGAGTCCGCGATTCATACGCAGACTCCAATCCCTGAATCCTGGGATCCGGGGTGTTTTTACGCTGCCGAAGCTGGATGACGATCCAAGTCCCGCCGCATTCGCCGGACCATTGCCCGACACCAGCAATTATATACCATTTATTAGGGATTATTACAAAAGTTTCGTAAAACAAAAATGCTTTCTCTGGAATATCAAGGAGTTGGGTTTTGGGAGTTAATTGATTGTTAAGAAAATAGTTAACTATAATTTCGAAAATCAGCAACCGGGGGCAGGTGGGGTATCCGCTTGTGGTTCCAAATGTGCCTGTGTTTGGGCGGGGATTGATGGCTCGGGAACCGGTTTTTGATGTCCTTTGCCGGCCGGATGTGAAGCTCTTCGCCTATCGGCAATTTTCTTCTTTACCACAAGAAACGAACCGCCAGCCCCATTTTTTTCGGTACTTGGTACTGCAGGCGGCGCCGATAAAGATAACGTCAGTGTGTTTGCGCCGAGAGCTCTTAGCTTGGGGGCGACGGCCTCGCTGGCTGCCGCGTCGATTGCTTTCATTGACGATGTTGCTGGCAAATCGCTCGCGGTAGGGGAAGACGATTTATCCGTTGTATTAACAGCCTGAACTTCGGCCTGTATTCTTGCCCATGCGTCGCCATGTTTGTCGATTCGTAACGGTCTGGCTTCGGCTGTTCCATTGCCTGTGGAGAGCGGGGCTATTCTTGCCTGGTGATGGACCGGAGTCTGCCGTCCGGGGCGTTCTCCGCCGTAGGGCCAACGTTGCGGCGGCGTGGGCGGCCCAGCAAATCTTTCCGATCTGCTGGTTCTTTCCGGCGATGGCGTAACCGCGGGTCCGGCGCGTTTAGGAAAATAATCGATGCCGGTAAATTTCTCGATCGAGCGCATGCGGGCATCGTCAAGATTGGTGAAGGCTTCATACCCCTGAAATCTAATCCTTCCTTCCGAAAGCCGCGCCATTACATAATGAACTCTCTTGTAATAATCGAAAGCGTCAAAGGCCGCGCGTCTTTCCGGTGTTCTTGGCATCATGTCCGTGATAACACGCGCGGCGACGGCCTCGATGATAAGGCTCGGGGCGCGCGAGGTCATCAATTCTTCCACGGCCTCACGGGAATCGGGTTTTTTCAAGTCATCGGAAGGCACGTGCACAAAATTGACGTCGTTTCCTGCGGCAGAAAGCAGGCGAATTTTGTAAACTGCCGTTTCCGATTCCGGTATCGAATGGTCGCGCTCCTCATAAAGACCGGCCTTGTAGGTTTCTTCCGGCGACAACCGGTAAAGGATAATCTCTCCTTTTTGATAGGGCGGTGGAACGGCCTTTTTGCGACCGGGAGACGGCCCTGATCGTACTTGTGTCCGTAGGCGGGCCGGTTCTTCCTTTCTAAGGAAAGTTTTGAGCTCAATACGCTCCAATTTTCCATCGAGAGCCAGTTCGAGCCGGTTTTTGGTTCTGGCAAAAATAGCCGCCGCTTTGGGCGGCGAGTGCCTTTCCGTTTTTCCGGAAACGATGTGCGCGGCCATTCTTTCGGTTACGGAATCCAGAACTGTCGAATATAGGGCGGGAATTTCCTCCAGACCCGTTTCGTAATTGGCTCTCAGGCGCCAAAAATGCAAATCGCTTAAAAGACCGGCGACAATAACATCTTTTGATGACAGGGCCGCCGCTACGCTTTCTGACGTCGGCGGATGGTTTTCCGAAGAAGGCGGTTTACCGAGGGTACCAATGGCGTTTGCGAAAGCGTCCCTTTTGTCGGTCTTGCGCAACTCGCGTCGGGTTGCAGTGAGTTCGTGGGACCCCATTTTCTCGCGGCCAGCGCTAGGAAAAAGAGGACGAACAAATTTACGTTCTTTGTCGGCGCGGCGATAGACGCAGGCGCGCACGGCACCATCTTTCCAGCGAAGAAGGACTAGACCTCTGTAAAGCTCGATATGAGGCACCTCGTCATCGAGTTCTTTTGTCTGCGGTTCCGTTTCTGCCTTTTTAAGCCGATCAGCTTTCCTTCTGTCCCGGAGTCTTTTCCGTGCCGCCGCCGCAATCTCGCGGTCAGACCGCAAGAAATCGGAAATGGCCAACTCTTTTTTCTCTCCAGTGAGGATCTGACGGATACGCGTCCCGGCTATTCTATAATAACGATCGGTGGCAGCTGTGTTCCATTCCTTGTCTTTTTCGACGAGGTTATTTTTCATGGCGGCGTAGGCGGCGAATTCGCCAGTGACTATTCTTTGGGCGTGCAGTCTTTGCGTGCCGGTCCATTTGAGCGACGGATCGCTTTTGCTCCTTTTCTCCATAGCGTGCAGTTGCCTTAAAAGAACGGCTGTTGCCACGGGCTCGCTTGCCGCGATAATGCGCCGCGCATCCGAAAGGGAAGGCTCGCCATCTACCGGAGGATCGGCGAGGGCTTTCAATGTTCCTATCAGAACTTCTGGCCTACTGAGCTGCCGCAGATTCCATTTATGGACGATAGCCCGCGGCGGATCGCCGGCGAATTTATAACCTTCTCGCGTACTGAAAAGCGGTGCAATTCTGTAACGGGGAAGTCTAGCCCTCTTTTCTTTTGCCAGCGCCTCCAGATTAACGACAGGGCCTTCGCCCTTGAGGAGTAAGATTTGATAAGGGCTTATATTGAAGTTTTTGAAATCAGCGGGGATATTGACCTTCTTGACGTTCGGTGTGTTTGATTTTTTTGCCGCCGCCGTTTTCTTCACGGCTTTTTTCTTCTTTGCTTTCCGAACCTTTTTCTTAACGACTTTTTTCTTAACAATCTTCTTGGCGGCTTTTTGCTTTTCTGCCGCCGCGATTTCCTCGTCTGATCGGCTGAAATCCGCGAGTGTTGTGTCGGGAAGCACGCCGGCAAGCATTCCCCTCACCAGCGTGCGCGCCTTTTTGATAAAGGGACCGGTTGTATCCAGCGTTCTTCCGAGTTGCCGTTTCACGATGGGGAAAGCGGCAAATTCTGCGGCAATGATGTCCTCGAAGAGAAGATACATTTCACGTACGCTTTCCGGAGCAGGATATCGCTCCGGTTCTTTTACGAATTGATGAAGAGCGGGGATGGATCGGGCGATGCGACGGATGTCCTTCGAGGAGTAAATCTCTCGTAAAACCCGAAGGGGTGGTGGAGTAAGATCGGCCGGGGGCGCCTTAAGAGCCAAAATCACATCTTGTAAAATCTCCGCCGTGGCGGGTTTTACGAATTGATCCGCAGAGACTTCCACTTTTTCAGAATCGGTTCCGGCGATGCGGGGTTTGAAAATGCCCTCGAAGGTATAAAATATTTTCCCATCTCGCGTGGTCGTCGGTCCTACGCGTTTGCGAATGCCGCTTCGAATATGGTTGCCTGCGACATGCGCCAATTGACCTATTTTATATTCGGCCATTGAAATCCTCTACGTTGCCTATATAGCTAAAGTTATTCTGTTACCGATCGGACGCCCCGCCCGAATTTTATTGGCAAAGAAGCCGATGGTTGTAAAGCAACGTTTCCGCTTCTCGACGGAATGGTTAACGGATGGCAGGACTCGCGGGCAGGAACGAATCGCTATTGTCCCGGCTTGTCGCTGAAGTCGGTCTTGAATTTATCCGGCTTGCCTTTCCATTGGTCGGCATCGGCAGGTGCTTCTTTCTTGCGCGTGATGTTGGGCCATTTGGAGGCGTATTCGCGGTTGAGCTCGAGCCATTTTTCAGCCTGCTTGTCGGTGTCGGAGATAATGGCCTCCGCCGGGCATTCGGGCTCGCACACGCCGCAGTCGATGCATTCTTCCGGGCTGATGACGAGCATGTTCTCGCCTTCATAGAAGCAATCGACCGGGCACACTTCGACGCAATCCATGTATTTGCAGCGGATGCAGGCTTCGGTCACGACGTAAGGCATAAAGGCTCCCTTTAAAGCGATCTGATTTTAAGGCCGGTTTCTTGCTCTCGATTAACGCACCGCGCCCGAGAAGGCAAGAATATCCCTGCCGGGGAAGGGGCATATAGCCGGATGGAAAAGTTGCGGCTATGCTGCAGTCGCGAAAGGAGCAAGTGCCCGACCATGACGTCCCGGCTCGAAAAATTATGCCTCGAACGCGGTCTCAAGATGACCGAGCAGCGCCGCGTGATCAGCCGTGTTTTGTCGGAGGCGCACGATCATCCCGATGTCGAGGAAATCTATAAGCGCGCCTCGGCGATCGATCCCAAAATCAGCATCGCCACGGTCTATCGCACGATGCGCCTTTATGAAGATGCCAACATCATCGAGCGCCGCGATTTCGGCGATGGCCGCGCGCGCTATGAGGAAAACCGCGAGGAGCACCACCATCATCTGATCGACGTCAACAGCGGCAAGGTGATCGAATTTCAGGACGAGGCGCTGGAAGAGATGAAACGCAAGATCGCCGCCAAGCTCGGTTACGATCTGATCGGTGACCGGCTGGAGCTTTACGGCGTCAAGCGCGTCGCGTCAAAAAAGCCTGTAAAGGCAGGCGATTGACAAATTGTCGCAGGGCCAGGTAGGCTTATATTCTCCTGTGAAGCCGCTGCTTTTTTATCTCTTAATCTCTGCTTTAATTTCGGAGCGCTCCAATGGCCGTACAAGAAAATGGGAATAGAGGGGAGCCTGCTTCATTTTGGTATGTCTTCCCCGCGCTTGCCTTCATAACCGGAGCAGCTCTTATGACGGCACCGCGCTTCGACGGAGATAACTGGATTGTCGCCGACTGGTACCGTAACTTTCGTTTATCTATTGCAAGCAAATTAGGGCATAATGCAAAAACCAATAACGCGCCGGTTGCCAATCAAACCGACGTTGCCATCGACCAGATCGAGCTCGATCGAAACGGCAAAATCTCCAATGCCGATTTCCGGCTTGTCGGCAGTTTGGACGCCAAAGGCGATGTGGCCCTGCGCTGGGTTGCGACCGGCTATCAATATGCGCAAGACCGGGAAAAATTGATTTCGGCCGGGATGTTTGGATGCGGTGTGACGCTGGATGGCGCTCCTCCTTACCAGTACTTCGCAATTTACGCTGCCGACTCGCCGACCGTTTCTTTCGGTGCCGTTCCGGAAGCGCTGACGCCCGAGATATGGAAATTACAAAAAGAATGCCGGTCTCTGCTCAGCCATGCCAAACATGGAATTACGCCCGGCCTATTGAATAGGCCAAACCTCTCCCTTGCCGCCTCGGGCGTTTTCCAGCCGGCGCAGACCGTCAGCGTTCCGGCTGGCCCTAAATAGCCGTTCTTGGCCGCCAATTGACGGCTTCTTCCAAAACAATTATGAGCGTTGCGCCCATGTGAGCTAGATTGCGTGGGATTTCCGCATAGCCGTTGTAGCTCAGCGGTAGAGCAGGGCTTTCGTAAAGCCAAGGTCGGGGGTTCAAATCCCTCCAACGGCACCATTTTTAGTTTATGATTGTTTGCCATCGTTTGAAAATCGCCAAAAAACCCAATGAAATAGGCGTTTTTATTTGCTATAGTTTTTCCGTATTTTCCTGCCTCCGGCCCAAATGGGGGTGTCGATGGGGGTGTTTTTTGGAAAATCGGGACTCGAACTATGCCGCTTTCCGAGATGAGAATCCGCAACGCTAGACCTGAGAACAAGCCCTACAAGCTGTTCGATGGCGGCGGCCTGTTTCTTATGGTCAAGCCATTGGCTGAAAAATCTCATGATGGAAAGCCCTCTACAAGCAAGCTGTGGAAGATCAAATACCGCTATTTGGGCAAGGAAAAGGAATATGCGGCGGGAGCGTATCCTCTGCTTGGCTTGTCCGAAGCGCGTGAGGTAAGGGATAATGTCAAAAAGCTGATAGCCGCTGGTATCGATCCCACCCAGCACCGGCGCATTACCAGGCAACAAACAGCCGAAGCTGCCGAAAATACATTTGAAGCCGTGGCGCGGCGGTGGATGGAGGTTAAGAAGGGCGAAGATGATCACAAAGACAGATCACTGCGTCGGCTTGAGCTGCATGCCTTTCCGCGCATTGGTTTCCGGCCCATTGGGGGCATCAGAACGATGGAACTGGCAAACTGCCTCGAAGCCATCGAGAAAAAAGGGGTCAATGAGACAGCGCACCGGATCAAGCAACTTATCCAACAGGTTTTTCGCTATGCCGTTCGTAAAGGGCTGATCGAACATAATCCGGCCGGTGACCTGCGCGACATAATCGGATATGAGCCGGTAACGAGCCGCGCCTGCATACCGCCCGCCGAATTGCCGCAACTGTTGCGGGATATGGAAGCCTATAAGGGCGACAGGTTGACCAAAGCAGCCATGCGGCTTTTGTTATTGTGTTTTACGCGCACGGGTGAGTTGATCGGGGCGCGATGGAATGAAGTTGACTGGAATAGAGAAGAGTGGCGAATTCCCGCCGAGCGCATGAAAATGCGCAATCCCCACCTTGTGCCGTTATCGCGCCAAGCCTTGGAAATTTTGAAGGAGTTACATCAAATTACCGGCAAGCATGATCTTGTGTTTTTCAGTCCAGCCAACAAGGACAAGCACATCAGCAACAATGCCGTTTTATCGGCCCTGGGACGGATGGGCTATGCCGGGCGCATGACAGGTCACGGCTTCCGCAGCCTTGCCAGCACGATCCTGAATGAGCAGCGCAAATATCATCCCGACATCATCGAGCGTCAGCTTGCCCATACTGACCGCAACGAAGTCCGCGCCGTGTATAACCGCGCCGATTATTTGCTGGAGCGCAAAAAGATGATGCAGGAATGGTCCGACTTTCTAGATTCGGTAGTAAAAGAGGAAGACCGTGTCGTGAAGGGCGACATCGGAATACTCTCAAAGGCTGGCTGAAATGCCAAAAATGTCACGGAAAAAATCGCAGCGCGGCAAGACTACCAATTTTGGCCTCAACACAATGCCGCCGGAAGAATTTCTTGCGGGCATCAGGCGCATGCAGACAAAACGCGGGCGAAAGGAATTCTATGCGCCGATTGATCCGACAATTTATCCCGCCGAGTACGAAAAGTCTTGTTTCACGATGAAAGATATTGACGCTCTGGCGCAGACGGTTCCCGATTTTCCGTCAGGAAAGATCGAGATTCAAATCTGCGATCAGGAGCAACATCTGACGCGCAAGAAAATGGATCGCCGCCAAGCGTTTATGCAACTTCTGAATCAAGCCGTGTGGAGATACAAGTATTTTAAGGAGACGGATTTCGTTAAGCCTGAGGCTTTCCTGAAGAAAAGCGAAAAAATAAGAGACGTGGTTGAAGAGCTTCAGACGCTTTTGAACCCGAATCTACAGGATGACGCCGGACGTTTTGTCATCGCCAGACTGGAGCAATGTGAAGCGCCGCTTGCCCAGGCCCGTATAAGCATCAGGAAAGTCGGGATGTTGTGTCAGCGTGTAGACCTTCTCGTGCAGTATATTCTTCGGATCGGCGCGCCAGCTTCCAAGAAACCGCGCAATCAGGGCGACACCCTATTCCCCGGTTTTATCGACGATCTTTTGATCATTTGGATTGTAATCTTTGAAAGAGATGTGGGCACATCGTCGAAAAAGAATGAGCATACCGGAAAAAATGAGCGTACCGGCCCCTTGATAAGGTTTGTGCGTGCGGTTTTGGCCAAAGCGGACATTAAGAAAAGCGACGATACAATCGTTAAGGCAAGCCGTAGCTGGAAGCGCCGGTATGGTGAAAGTTACAAATCGGAAAAATTTAAATAACCCAACCTTGGAAAGATTGGATTTATGTGATTGATGAAAGACCATCGCAAACAACACGGTGGTGACCATGAATCCTCAAACCCTCAATCTTACAAAGGCGGCCTATTCCGTGAAGGAACTGGTCGAGCTTTTGCCGCTGGGCCGCAATTCAATTTATGAGGCCGTAAAGTCAGGCAATCTCAAAGTGACCAAGTTTGGCAAGCGGACGATGTTCCTCGCGCCGCACGTGGCGGAGTTTCTCGCATCGCTTCCTTCTCCCGGAGCTGATGCTGCCTCTGTCCATCAGCGGAGAGCATCATGATAAGCGCATGGAATAAAGCACTGGATGACGGCTATCTGGATTATCTCATCGCGGATGACTATACCCCCGCTCATCTGAAAGGCATTTTCAGAGCTGTACGCAAT
>Ga0181537_10002969_pt1 | contig 14724 bp, 11 predicted proteins | sample PEATcosm2014_Bin_39_FD_119765 | JGI IMG/M metagenome (GOLD analysis project Ga0181537, IMG submission 119765) | Peatland microbial communities from MTU Mesocosm Facility, Houghton, MI, USA - PEATcosm2014_Bin23_10_metaG | ecosystem: Environmental > Terrestrial > Soil > Wetlands > Peat | place... | reverse complement strand
GCTTCCAGTAGCTTTTCCAGTTTCTGCTTCAGTTCTCGTTCACGCGCGCGGGCTGCTGCCCGGCCGCTTCTCGAACGGAAAGAGTCGAATGTTTCCATGACGCCGCATCTACTGTATGCCGGTTCGTGACGTTTTCGTGTATATTCCACACGACTCATGCCCACTTTCTACGACCGTTTTGTCGAATGCGCGGAGCGCTGGCCCGACAACGTCGCTCTAGAACTTCAGCGCCACGATCACCTCGAGAGTTGCACTTACGCCGAGCTGCACCGCATGGCGGAATCCGTCGGACGATGGATCGTCGAAAACGGAATCGCCCGCGGATCGCGGCTGGCCATCGTCGCGGACAACCATCCGCGATGGGTCGCGGCGTATCTGGGCATCACTGCTGCGGGATCTGTGGTGGTCCCGCTCGACACCGCGCTACACGCCGATCAACTCACCAAGCTGTTGAAAGACAGCGGTGCTTCTGCCCTGTTCTGCGACGTGCGACACGCGCCCGCAGCGCGGGAGGCCGTGGCCAGCCTGAACATCGGCCTCGTCCTCATCGATCCGGACCGCGTGGACCCAGATCGCATCAACCCAGATCGCATCAACCCAGATCGCATGACGGAGCATTCCATCCATGAGCGCTGGCTGGCAGACCTGCCCGCGATCTTCGCCGGCGGCCCGGGAAACTTTCAACCTGAGCCTGCCGCCGCGGACGACCTCGCTTCCCTGCTCTACACTTCCGGAACCACCGCCGACCCCAAGGGCGTGATGCTGACCCACGCCAACTTTCTCGGCGAGGTGGAAGCTGTGTTCAATTGGGTCGACCTCGGCCCCAGCGATGCGTTGCTGGGCGTGCTGCCCATGTTCCACGTGCTGGCGCAGATGGCGAATCTGCTTTTGCCGCTGGTAAAAGGCTCGCGCGTGGTCTATCTGGAAACTCTGAACACGACCGAACTTCTGCGCGCCTTGCAGGAGCGGAATATCACCGCGTTCGCCGTGGTGCCGCAATTCTTCTATCTGATTCACGAGCGCATCTTCCAGGAAATTGAAAAGCGAGGAGCGCTCACGCAAAGAGTCTTCAAGGGGCTCGTGGCATTCAATCGAGCACTGCGCAAAGTGGGAATCAACGCTGGCCCCAGGCTTTTCAGCAAAGTCCACGAAACTCTGGGAAAGAAGATGCGGTATTTAGTCACGGGCGGCTCACGCTTTGATCCACAGAGTGCGCAAGACTTTCACGATCTCGGCATCGACGTGCTGCAAGCCTATGGATTGACGGAAACCACAGCAGCCGTGTTTGCGAATTTGCCGAACGATAACGTGATCGGCTCGGTGGGCAAAGCCATGAAGGGGGTCGAGGCCAAGGTAGTTTATCCGACGAACGACTCACAGCTGCCAGAGGATGGTGGGCCAGCAACCGGTGAAATTGCGTTGCGCGGCGCGGTGGTGATGAAAGGCTACTGGAACCGTCCGGACGCGACTGCCGCGGTGTTGCGTGATGGCTGGTTCTACACGGGAGACCTCGGCTATTTCGACGCTGACGGGAACTTGTTTCTGACTGGCCGCAAGAAAGAAGTCATCGTGCTCAGCAACGGGAAGAATATCTATCCCGAAGAGGTGGAGGCGCACTATTTGAAATCGCCCTATATCAAGGAACTGGCGGTGATGGGACTGGAAGACAAGCCTAGCGAAGGCGGCGACCGCCTGCACGCCGTGATCGTGCCCAACTTCGACGTGCTCCGCCAAAGAAAGATTGTGAACGCGAAAGAAGTGATTCGGTACGACGTCGAAAGCCTGTCGCAGGGGATCGCTTCCACCAAGCGCATCGGCAGCTATGAAATCTGGCAGGAAGATTTGCCGCGTACCACGACACGCAAGATCAAGCGCTTCGAAGTGGAGAAGCGCGCCAGAGCGAATCAGGCGCGCAGAGTCGATGACGATTCAGAGTTGCCCGCCGAACGGCCTTTAACCGATGAGGAAGCAGCATGGCTCGATCAGCCGGATGTGCAGCGGGCGCTGACGATTGTGCGCGACGCCGCGCGCACTGCACCGGCAACGCTGCGGCCTGGTCATAGCCTTGAGCTCGACCTGGGACTCGACTCCATGCAGCGCGTCGAGTTGCTCAGCCAGATCGAAGAACAGCTCGGAGGCAACGTCCAGGAAGCGCAACTCGCCGAGATCTACAGCGTGCGTGATCTGGTCGACGCGGTTCTGCAAAGCGCTGCCGGTGGCGCAGGCGCCCCTGGCACACGCCCAACCTTTGCCGGCTGGAAGGCGATTCTGGGCGAAGAACCGGATGCCGCCGACGTACTTCCACTGGTCCGGCCACAACGAGTTAGCGCTACGTTCTGGTATCTGGTTTCGCGGTTGATCCAGGTGATCGCGCTCGACCGTTGTGATTTGAAAGTGAGCGGAATCGAGAAGCTGCCAAAAGATTGTCCGTACATTATTTCGTCGAATCATCAGAGCTATATCGATCCGCTTATCCTCGCCAGCATCCTCCCGCCTTCGACTTTCGACAAAGTTTTTGCGGTAGGCACGAGCGAGATTTTCGGGAAAGGATTCATGCTGCGCCTGGCGCGTTCCCTTCGAGTGGTAGTCGTCGATCCCGACGCGAATCTGATTCCCGCCATGCGTGCCGGGGCGTTCGGCCTGCGCCAAGGACGCCCGCTGATTCTTTATCCCGAAGGCGAGCGCTCGATCGATGGCACGCCGAAAATCTTCAAGAAGGGCGCGGCCATCTTGTCCATTCATATGCAAGTGCCGATCGTGCCCGTGGCGATTGAAGGATTTGAAAAAGTCTGGCCACGGAACAAATCTGTCCAGGGATTCGCACCGCTGAAGATGGTGTTTGGCGATCCTATGGTTCCGCCACCGGAGAGTGAAGCCTCAGAAGCGGCTTATGAAAAACTGACGGCGGAACTGAGGGCGCGCGTAGTTGCGATGTGGGAGAAGCTGCGCAGTCAGGCCCATGAGAAAAACTGACTCAGAGCCTATCTTTTAAATCGTCGACCAGAGTTTTTGCGGCGACATACAATTCGACGAGCGGTCCCTTTTGAAACTCTATGTCATTCCGGCAAATATCGCCGTGCAGGGACCGGCAAAGCTGGTAGGTGGCTCGAATTCGCTCACCGGTCAAATAGGAAGCAACCGTGGCAGCTCCTTCATCAAAAAGCGGGGCGTTCGCCGATTGCTGGGCCGCCCACGCAGTATTGCGGATGCGATTCAGCGCGTCGCGGAAGTCAGACAGAACGCGCGGATCCACTTCTGCGGTCAGCAGCGGTTCCTGCAGCGCGCGCAACTCGGTGATGACGTTCGCCAGTTCCTCTGCAACGTTAGCCCTCGGTACCGATTCAATGCTCTCCATCTGCCCCTCTCTGGCTGCTCCTGGACAGTAATACGTTGTTCTCGGCAAGGACAGTGCCCTGTAGAACATCTGCTTTCGGGCGGGAAATTAGAAATCACGAAGAATGCTGGATTTGATTTGGCGAGTTTGCCGCGAGACGCTACTTCGCGCGCGGATGTGTTTGATCGTAGACCTGCAGAACGTGCTTCATCGACAACTGCGTGTAGCGCTGCGTGGTCGCTAGGCGCTCATGGCCAAGCAACTCTTGAATGGCACGCAGGTCAGCGCCTTCTTCGAGCATGTGCGTGCCGAAAGCATGACGCAGCGTGTGCGGATGCACGTCGGGCGAAAGCCCTTTGGCGACGGCAATCTTCTTGATGATGCGGCCGACACTGCGCGTAGTGAGGCGGCCGCCGCGACGGTTAATGAGCAACGCGGCAGAGTGCTGGTTGAATGCTGCAAGAACTTTCTGGCGCTCAGGCAGATAAGTTTTGAGAGCCGCGGTCACGGAATCGCCGAACGGAACGTAGCGTTCTTTTTTTCCCTTGCCCCGGATCAGAATCGCCTCTGCACTCAGTCGAATGTCGTCGAGATTGATTCCGGTAAGCTCCGAGTTGCGAATGCCGCATCCGTAGAGCAGTTCCAGCATGAGGCGGTCGCGCTCGGGGAAGGCCGCCACCTCGGGCATCTGGCCATCGATTACGGAATTCATTTCTTCGATGGTGGGCACGCGCGGAAGTTTCTTGGGCAGTTTGGGCGTGGCCACCAGCTTTGCCGGATTCTGCTCCACCACGCCTTCCCGGGCCAGCCATCGATAAAGCGAGCGCACCGCCGCCAGCGCGCGCGCCACCGAAGTTTTGCTCAATCCAGTCTCGTAAAGTTGCGAGAGAAATCCCCGCACCGCGATGTGATCGATCTGCTTCCATCCGCGCGAACCAGCGTAGGCCGCAAAGAGTGACAGATCGCGTGTGTAAGCCTTAATGGTGTGAGGCGAAGCGTTGCGCTCGCGCAGATGGCGGATAAAGTCGGCGACGGCTTTGCCGACAGTAGTTCTGGCCGCATTGCTCGCAGCGATCCTCATCTCGCTTTGGCCCTCGGATGATGCTTCTGATATACGGTTCGCAAGCGGTCGAGCGCCAGGTGGGTATAAACCTGAGTCGTCGAAATATCGGCGTGGCCGAGGATGGTTTGGACTGTGCGCAAGTCTGCTCCGTTCTCCACCATGTGCGTAGCACAGGAATGTCGCAGCATGTGCGGCGAGGCTGCGCGGCCAGAGGCGGTCGAAGCTGCACGCACCATCTGCCAGATGCGCTGGCGCGTCAGCTTGCGGCCTCCACGAGCGATGAATAGCAGTGGCGAATTCTTGAAGAAGGCGGCATTGCCTGTCGACGCTCCACGCAACGCTTCGCTTCGCTTTCCCGCAGCCAGTTCGGGGCGCGACTGTTTCAAATACTCCGAGAGGGCATCCTGAGCCGATTTCCCCAGCGGCACTACGCGCTCTTTATCGCCCTTGCCGCGCACCAGCATGTATCCGGCCTCGATCTTCAGATCCTCCAACTTGGCGTTGACAATTTCCGAAACGCGCAACGCGCCCGCGTAGAAAACTTCCAGCATGGCGTGGTCGCGGATAGCCAGCGCGGCGAAATCTTGCGTATTGCGGCCACCATTTCGCCGGGCAAGCGGGGCGGCCAGCATCGTTTCCATCTCGTCGCGCGCCAACGCCTTGGGGAGAACCTTCCACTGCTTTGGGGATTCAATGTTTAACGTGGGATCACTCTCGATTTTCTTGTCGAGAAGAAGGAATCGATAGAACTGTCGCAACGCAGAGAGTTTACGCGCCACGCTGCGGCCGTCCACCAGATGCGAAAAAAGTTGCCGCACGAACTCGCGTACATCGTTGTGCCGAGCGGCGAGCAAAGCACGACCGTCTTTTCCCAGGAATTCAGCGAACTGACTAAGATCGGTGGCGTAAGCCACGGAAGTCGATGGAGCCAGTCCCCTCTCGACGCTCAGGTAATCGATGAAGCTTTTGAGTTCCCTGTCGGTAATTTCTGCAGGCATGTCGTTGAAGACAAGTTCATCATTATCGGACGCTGGGAGCAACCAAATTCCTTTTGGCAGGCATCGCGGTCGTTACCATCGCCCTGCTTCTGTTTTCCTCTATTCACTTCTCCACCCCTTGCGCGCCCCCGGTGCGAAGTCGTATTTCAGCCAGCGCATGAAGTACTCGGCGTGGTCGCCGAGTTGATTCGTGGCTCGCTCACCCATTCTTGCCCGCAGCACTTCACGAACGAACTCCTCAAACGCAGCTTCCGCCTCCGCGAGCGCTGGGAGCGAAATACGGGACTTTTTTGCTGCGGGCCTTGCAATCTTTAGAGCGCCGATTTCAGGCCTCGGGGCTGTCGCTCCGCCTCGAGACGGCCCGGGCGCGAAGTCGTACCTGAGCCAAGCAACGAACTTCTCTGGGCCGCCAGTGTATGTCTTTACTGTCGCCTCAGCAATCCCATCCCTTGCTCGTGCAGATTCCCACACTTCCTCCTCGTAGTCACGCAGGGCATTCTCGACCTCAGCGAGCGCGCCGGGTGAAATGCGCGATTTTCCCACGAACTGCTTCTCGGTTCTTTCCGTGCCCATTTGCGCCTCCCCCTCGCCCACGACCGATTGGCCTCGCTCCTCCATAATTTAACGCGTTCCGGGCAAACTAAGTCCCACGGCGTTTTCTTTTACCTCCCGCATCAGTTCCACCGCGAACAGCGCCCCCTCTGGCGTTTCCTCGTGCTTGAAGTAAGCAAACACGTCGCGCCCCGCAGAAAGATGCTCTCCGATGCGTGCGACCATGCCGTGCCCCTCGTCTCCCGTGTAATTCGGCTTGCGGAATCTGTAGTAGACAAAAGGGCCTGTCACCACGTCGGGCGTGGTGCGCTCTTCCGTTTCCGCAACGCAGAGCGCGACTCCGCGCGACCTCAGAAGTTCCCACGTCGAGTCAGCGAACCAGGAATCGTTGCGAAACTCAAACGCCGCTGGCAACGTCCGCGGAAGAAGCTCGAGAAAATCCCTGAGCAACGCGGCATCCGCCTTCAGATTCGGCGGTAACTGGAAGAGCACCGGTCCCAGCTTTCCAGCGGCAGCCAGAGGTTCGATCGTAGCTAGAAAGCGGGGAACGAAATCCTCCGCACCCTTCAACCGCTTGATGTGCGTTATTACCTGGTGCGCCTTGATGCCCAATCGGAAGTGCGCCGGCGTTTGTTCGATCCAGTTCTGGATGGTGGTCTCTTTCACCAGCTGCCGAAAAGTAAAGTTCACCTCAACCGTATTAAGTTGCGCGGCGTAGTGACTGAGAAATTTCTTCTGCGCCAGCTTGGCGGGATAGAAATCGGGCTTCCAACTTGGATAGGCCCATCCCGAAGTCCCGGCAAATAGTTGAGGCATGGCAAGCTCTCGAAGCAAGCTCTCAAAACAAGCTCTCGAAACAAGCTCTCGAAACAAAGACCTCGCAGCGAAATTCGTAGCGGGATTATACCTTGCGCTTCGCCTTGCGTGCCTGCGGCGGCTTCCCGCTCTTCTTCACGGCACGGTGGGCAATGTCTTCGGGTTCGTCATCGGCTTGAGCGGCGATTGAGATGGTCGGCTGCGCCTCAGCAACAGCCGGGGCCACTCCCTTGAGATTCGGCAGCCGCTGCTTCAATTCGAGTACCGGCGCGAACAAGTCGCCCAACTTTTCCACACGCGCGACCACTTGCTTGGCCTCGAACACCACCAAGCCCGCGTCCTTTTTCTTCAACGCCCGCTCCGCTTCCTCCCATGTCAGCGGCGTTGACACTGTCGGATGCTCGCGCGCCCGCAACGAATACACACCGATGGTGGTCTTGTGTTCGTCGTTCTGGCTCCAGTCGACAAAAACCTTTCCCGTGCGAAGTTGCTTCTTCATGTCCGACACAACCATCTCAGGATGTTCGTGTTCGAGCAACTGCGCCAGCGCATGAGAAAAAGTCTTGGTCGATTCGTACGTCGTTGCAGTGTTGAGCGGCACATAGATTTGCAGCCCCTTCGATCCTGAAGTCTTCGGAAAGCTCTTCAGTCCGAAGTGCTCGAATATTTCGCGCAGCCACATCCCCACCTGGCAGCATTGCACAATGTTGGCCGGCGGCCCGGGGTCGAGATCGAAAACCATCATCGTCGGACGGGTCACGTCCTGCGCCAGCGCCAACGACGGGTGCAACTCAATCGCAGCCAGATTCGCCAGCCAGACCAGAGTGGCCAGATCGTCAGCCAGAATGTAATGAATCGTGCGGCGGTTTCTTCCGCTCCAGATGGGCGCAGTCTTCACCCAGTCGGGCCGGTGCTGGGGCGCATTTTTTTCGTAGAAGAATTCTTCATCCACGCCGTTGGGATAGCGCTTGCGCGTGAGCGGACGCCCCGCCAGATGCGGCACCATCGCCGGCGCGATGCGGACGTAGTAGTCGATCACCTGCTGCTTGGTGAATCCCGTGGCAGGATACAGAACCTTTTCAAGATTCGACAGCTTGAGTTGCTTCCCTTGAATCTCAACGCTCGAATCCATAGCGCATTCGCTCCCCCAGGCATTGTGCCTGAAAGCGCGTACAACGCAAAATGCACTTTTCCCAGAAGCGGCGCCTGGATCCAAACACAGGCAGAGGGGTCAGTTTCCGCGCAGAACAGAACAACCATGGACCGCGAAGGACACGAAGTATCACGAAGGCCTTGGACTCATTGGTTTCCTTAGTGTCACTTCGTGTCCTTCGTGGTTAGACTTTGTGGAATAACCCACTACCCAAACACAAGCCCGTTTGACAACCGCCCCGCCCGCCACGTAATTTCAAACTTCCGCCCTGCATGTCCGTCCAAGTCATAGCTGGCCGACCCGGAGGTCCAATGAAACACCGCGCACTCAAAGCCGTATTTACTCTTTTCATCCTTACCGCGCTCGCCGCCGCCCAGGATGTTGCGTCGTTTGAAAAACGCATCACCGTCAAAAAATTGCCGAACGGACTGACCATCATCATCTGCGAGCGTCCCGAGGCGCCGGTGTTTTCTTTCTTCACCATGGTCGACGCAGGCTCTGCGCAGGATCCCATTCGCGCCACGGGCCTGGCCCACATGTTCGAGCACATGGCCTTCAAAGGCACAGACAAGATTGGCACCACCGACTACGCTGCCGAGAAGCCGCTGTTGGCCAAGGTGGAGGTTGCCTACGCCGCCTACATTGCGGAACGCGACAAAGCGGTGGGTCGCGATGAGGCCAACTTGAAGCAACTCGAAAAGTCGTGGAAAGATTCCAGAGAAGCGGCCGACAAGTACGTAAAGTCGAACGAGTTCAGCAAGATCATCGAGCAGAATGGCGGCGAAGACGTGAACGCCTCCACCAACTACGACTCCACCAACTACGAATACTCGCTGCCCGCCAACCGCCTGGAGCTGTGGGCCTATCTCGAGTCCGAGCGTTTCCTTCATCCCGTGTTGCGGGAATTTTACAAAGAGCGCGATGTGGTGATCGAAGAGCGGCGCATGCGCACCGATAGCAATCCCATTGGGAGGCTGCTCGAGCAGTTCAACGCGGCGGCGTTCGAGGCGCATCCCTATCATCGCCCGACTGTGGGCTGGATGTCAGACCTGAACACATTTTCTGCCACTGAGGCGGAAAGGTTCTTCGACAAATACTATGTTCCGTCCAACATGGTGGTCGCAGTCGCAGGCGATATCAAGGCAGCGCAGGCACTGCCCATCCTCGAGAAATATTTCAGCCGCCTGCCGACTCGCCCGCATCCCGACGAAGCCACCACGACCGAGCCTCCTCAAAATTCAGAGCGCAAGGTGGTGCTGAAGGAAAAATCGCAGCCGCTTTATCTTGAGGGCTATCACCGCCCTGACTACAAAACCAAAGACGACGCGGTCTATGATGCGATCACTGACTTGATGTCGGAGGGCCGCACGTCTCGCCTGTACCGCGCCCTGGTGCGCGATAAAAAGATCGCTGCATTCTCCGCTGGATTCAGCGGACTGCCCGGCAACAAATATCCGCATCTGTTTGCCTTCTACGCCTTTCCGCTGCCGGGGCACACTCCGCAGGAAGTGGCTGATGCAATCCACGTAGAAATTGAGCGCCTGAAGAAAGAAGATATCAGCGACGACGAGTTGAAGATGATCAAGACCCGCACCAAAGCCAACCTGATTCGCGGCCTCGCCGAAAACTCCGGATTGGCCGAGCAACTCGCCGTCTATCAGACGCGCTATGGCGACTGGCGCGAACTTTTTGCTTCAGTGGATCGCATCGACAAGGTGACGAAAGCCGATATTCGCCGCGTCGCAAATGAAACCTTCGTCGACACCAACCGCACCGTGGGCATCATCGAAACCGTGGGAGGCGCACCAGCCGGAGGCGAATCGAACTCCGGAGACTCCGGCTCGGGAGAATCAGGCTCCACTGATCCCGATCAAGGCGCGGCAAGTCAGGGAGGTGCGCGATGAAAAGGAGAACCGTTGTCCTGATTTTGCTGGCCGCTGCAATGCTGTTCGCGCCCCTTTCTCAAGCTGCCGCGCAAGCTACGAGCTGGCGGCAAATTCCAATCCCTCCCCTTCCAACATTTAAAGCGCAACAACCGAAGCGCATCGAACTCTCCAACGGCATGGTGATCTTTCTGCAAGAAGATCACGAACTGCCGCTGATCGAAGGCTCGGCGCGTATCCGCGGCGGATCGCGCAATGAGCCCGCCAGCAAAGTTGGGCTCGTCGATCTCTTCGGCGAAGTATGGCGCACCGGCGGCACGAAAACGCAAACCGGCGATCAGCTCGATGACTTTCTCGAAGTGCGTGCCGCGAAAGTGGAAACCGGCGGCGGCCCCGATTCCACCACCATCAGCCTGAGTTGCCTCAAAGGCGATTTCGACGATGTCTTCAAAGTCTTCGTCGATCTGCTGCAGAATCCCGAATTCCGCGCCGACAAACTCGATCTCGCACAGAAGCAGGCCGCCGACAGCATCTCCCGCCGCAACGACGAGGTCAGCGGAATCACTGCACGCGAAGCCACCAAGCTGGCCTACGGCCCAGACAATCCCTATGCCCGCGAGCCTGAGTATGCCACCATCGCGGCCCTCACCCGCCAGGACTTGCTCGACTGGCACAAAACCTACATTCAACCCAATCACATCATCCTTGGCATCAGCGGCGACTTCGATTCCTCCGCCATGGAAGCCAAGCTGCGCGCGGCTTTCGAGTCTTGGACCAAAGGCCCCGACCTCCCCAAGGATGACATTCAATACCAGCCCGCCAAGCCCGGCTATTATCTCGTTTCTAAAGAAGATGTAAATCAAAGCAACATCCGCATGGTCGCCCTCGGCACGACGCGCAACAATCCCGACTACTACGCGATCTCAGTATTCAATGAGGCCTTCGGTGGAGGATTTTCGTCGCGCCTGTTCAACGATATCCGCACCAAGCGGGGGCTTGCCTACGGCGTGGGGGGCGGCATCGGCACCAACTTCGGGCATCCCGGAATTCTGCAATTCTTCGTGGGCACCAAAAGCCAGAGCACGATCGATGCGATCAGAGCGCTCGATGAAGACATCGATAATCTTTCCAAACAACCGATCACCGAAGAGGAGATCAAGCACGCCAAAGACGCCATCCTGAATGCGTTCATTTTCCGTCTCGATTCGCCTGACAAAGTTCTCGCCGAGCGCGTGACTTACGAATTCTACGGATACCCCGCGGATTGGCTCGACAAGTATCCCGCGGAAATCCAGAAGGTGACGGCCGCCGACGTGAATCGCGTGGCCGCGAAGTATGTGCACCGCGATCAGCTCGCGGTGCTGGTGGTCGGCAACACGAAGGAATTCGACAAGCCTCTCTCGTCACTCGGGGCGGTGAAGGAAATCGATATCACGATTCCGCCGCCGCCGGGCGCGAAAGTAGGAGAGAGCGCGAAGCCGACCGCGTCGAACGAAGAAGGCAAAGCGCTCGCCGCAAAAGTCGTGGCCGCGCTGGGCGGCGAGGCGAAGCTGGCAACTATCAAGGCCGTGAAGGCCAAGCTCACTCTCACTCAGAAGACGCCGCAGGGCGATTTCCCACTGCAGGTGGAAAGCGTCATCGTCTTCCCCGACCATCTGCACGCAGAAATGCAAACTCCCGGCGGCGCCATGGACATCGTGGTCACCCCGGATGAGGCTTTCATGGCTGTCCCCGGCGGAGGTATGCACGACTTCCCCGCCTCGCAGAAGGCAGAGACGCTGGAGCAGATCAAGCGCGATCCCATCTTCATCGCTTCGCACTGGAAGGATCCCAACGTGTTTTTCAATGCCGCTGGAACCGAGAAGGTCGGCGACATCGAGGCGAGAATCGTCGATGTGAACGCCGCCGGCGCTTCCATTCGTTGGTGGGTCGATCCGCAGACCGGTCACATCCTCAAAGAGACCTACATGACGCTCAGCCAGGGTGGACCCGTGCAAGGCGAAACCGATATGGACAACTGGAAACCACTCAGCGGCCTGACCCTTCCACGCACCCGCTACAATAAGCAGAACGGTCAGGATTCAAGCACGGCGGAGTACACCGCGCTGGAACTGAATCCGGCAGTCGATCCGAAACTGTTCGAGAAGCCGGCGGAGAAAGCGGCACCCCAACCCTAGTGTGCCGCTTTCGTAGCGCCGCCGTCCCCGGCGGCTGTCCGGTGGGCGTCTCGCCCGCCGACTGGCTCGCACCACCGACGCTGGACCTTTCTCTCCCTCTTGACGCAGGGAGTCGAATGATTTATCGTAAGCGAACAAAAGGCGAATATGCCCACCCTGCCCTTGTTCGCGCTTCCGCCGAAATCCCCGCTGGTCGGCATTGCCCGGCTCGCCGCCGAAGGCGAATCCCTGCGCGAAGGCCACAACGTCGAATACTTCACGCTCCCGGCGAAATCTCTGCTCAACCGCTGCGTCAGCAATCGCAACCTGCCCTTCACCTGGACCATCAACCCTTACCGCGGTTGCGAATTCGCCTGCAAATACTGCTACGCCCGCTACACTCACGAATTCATGGAAATGCGCGACGGCGCGGAGTTCGAGCAGAAGATCTACGTCAAGCAGCACACCGCCGACCTGCTGAGGCGCGAACTGCGGCGGGTCAAGCCGGAAGAACCCATCGCCCTCGGCACCGCCACCGATCCCTACCAGCCCGCCGAGCGCCGCTACGAAATCACGCGCGGCATTCTCGAAGAGTTCGCCCGCCATCGCGGCTTTGAACTGGGTATCGTCACCAAGTCCAATCTCATCGTCCGCGATGTGGACCTTCTTCGCGCAGTCGCGAAGAACAATGCGCTGTCGATCCACATGACCATAACCACGTTGAACGTTGAACTGGCACGCATCCTCGAGCCGCGCGCGCCCCGTCCCGATCTGCGCATAGCCGCGGTACGCGAACTGAGCGAGGCTGGTCTCAACATAGGCGTGAGCGCTTCGCCGGTCCTGCCCGGCATTACCGATTCCCCCGCCGATCTTGAAGCCGTGGTCAGCGCGGCCGCAGCAGCCGGAGCCCGCCACATCTTCGCCGGACCATTATTCTTGAAGCCCTGTTCAGCGGCGATTTTTATCCCCTTCCTCCAGCAAAATTTCCCGCACCTGGTCGAGAACTATCGCCAACGCTATCAGGACCGCTCTTTTCTGCCGGCTTCCTACGGCAAGCGCATCGCGCAACTCATCGCCAACTTCCGCCAGAAGTACGGCATCAGCCGCGCCGACCCTCGGGGAGCGGCCTACGCCAACAAGTGGCCGGTGCCCGCCTTCGACGAGCAGTTGCCGCTGTTCTGAAGGTAGTGGTCAGTGGCCAGTGTTCAGTGGCCAGCTGAGCACTTTTATCGAATTCTGGCCACTGATCACTGGCCACCGGCCACTGCTTTTCTTCCTCTATAATCGCTTGATCCCATGGCGACCGCTTCCCCACCGGCCCCACCCGCAAGCACTCCGCGCATTCCTCTCGGAGTGCGCCTGCACCGCTTCTGGCAGCGCGTCACCGAAGGCATGGAGCTCACTCAGCTCTGGTCGCAGTTCGAAACCGACGCCCGCACTGGCTATCGACTTTATTCCCGCGATGTGGCCGCCAAAACCCCTGAGGGACTCACCCGGCGCGGCCACAATCTGCATGTCGTCAAGGAATTCTTCTGGGCTGTTCTTGAAAAACTTTCGCCCGCGCGCCGCGTGCTCTTGCTGGCAGCGTTGATCATGCTTGTGTTCCCGAGCACCGGCTTCCAGTATCAAGCCGCCGGCGGTGAGACCCACGTCGTCGAATTCGATCTCCACTTCTGGGGCGGTCTGCTGCTCTTCCTTCTGCTCATGCTGGAGATTGCCGACCGCGTCGTGATGAAACGCGATTTGCAGATCGCCCGCGAGATCCAGACCTGGCTTCTTCCCGGCGCGCCGCCGCAGATTCCCGGAATCTCGCTCACCTACACCACGCGCCCGGCAAACACCGTTGCCGGAGACTATTACGACGTGTTCCCGCGCCCCGGCAAGACGATAGAAGAAAGTCGAGTAGTTTTCGCCGTCGCCGACGTCGCGGGAAAGAGTATTCCCGCAGCCATGCTGATGGCGACTTTCCAGGCCAGCCTGAAAACGCTTTCCACCGCACAGGTTCCCCTGGAAGAACTAGTCGCGAATATGAACCGGTACGCCTGCTCCAACAGCCAGGGCGGATTGCGTTTCACCACCGCGTTCCTCGCGGAGTACGACGCCGCCCGGCGCATCTTCCACTACATCAACGCCGGCCACAACAACCCCATCCTGCGTCGCGCCAACGGATTGATCGAGCGCCTCGACATCGGCGGATTGCCTCTCGGCATTCTGGCCGAGGCAAAGTATGAATCGGCCAGCGTCGCACTCGCTCCCGGCGATTGGCTGATCATCTTTACTGACGGCCTGGTGGAGGCGGAAAACGCCCGCCAGGATGAATATGGTGAAGACCGGCTGCTAGGCGTAATCGGCGCCGGAGCGTCGACCACGCCCGCCGAGATGCTGAACCGCATGTTGGCGGAACTCGATCTCTTCGTCGGCAACACACCCCAGCACGACGACGTAACCTGCCTGCTGATCAAAGCGGAAGGCGCTTAACCCCGCCCCCGGCGGGCGGTCATTTTTTATTCACCCGCGTTCATCCACTCTGCATACATCCGATGAAACGCGTGCACGCCCTTTTCCTGCTTCACGCTGAACCTTCCCCGCGAATAGCTCCGCGACCGCAGATTCTTCTGCACGATCTCGCAGATTCCTACATCCTCGATCTGAATCTGATCGCTGAACTCGACCGATGCCTTGGCCGCCGCGCTTTCATGATCTTTCTCCGGCAAATACCACTCGAAGATGGCGACCGATCGCTCCGGCGCAAGCGGCAGCACGATGTTC
>Ga0181537_10002968_pt1 | contig 14725 bp, 17 predicted proteins | sample PEATcosm2014_Bin_39_FD_119765 | JGI IMG/M metagenome (GOLD analysis project Ga0181537, IMG submission 119765) | Peatland microbial communities from MTU Mesocosm Facility, Houghton, MI, USA - PEATcosm2014_Bin23_10_metaG | ecosystem: Environmental > Terrestrial > Soil > Wetlands > Peat | place... | reverse complement strand
TGCGCGAAGGCGTTTCCGTGCGCGAACTCTCGGTGATTCTCGAACGGCTCTGCGACCAGTATCCCTACACGAAGAATGTCGATGAATTGAGCGAAGCCTGCCGCCGCGCCCTGCACCTGGAGATCGCCCGCCAACTCGATACCGACGACGGAAAACTCAGGGTCATCACGCTGCATCCCGAGGTGGAACAGCGCGTGATTGAAAGCGTGCGCCAGATGCCGCAGGAAGTCGTGCTCGTGCTCGATCCCGCCCTGGCCGGTCATATCCACGCCGAACTCAAGAAGGGCATTCAGTCGATGGCCGGCTCCGGTCGTCCGCCCACGCTGCTCTGCGCCCCCGCCATTCGCGTGGGCCTGAAGAAATTCTTCGAGGACAGCTTTCGGTTGTTGAAGATTTTCGCCTACAACGAAATTTCGCCGCAACTCAAGCTCGAACCGGTTTACACCATCGCGCCGGTGAAGGTGTAATTGTTGAATCCAACACTCCGACGGGGTGTCTTCTTCCCAAAATCCTCTGCAGAACTCTCCACTTCTGCCGATAAAGCTCATAGACAAATTGCGCGTGGCATAAAACTTCCCCCGATCACGGCACGATGGAATTATTTTCCAAGGCCGATTTCTCAAATGGGAAAAAAAGTCTTCAATTCGGATGTTTTAAAAATACCCGGCACGAGATCGTCTTTTGCAAGTAGCTGACTTTCAGGATTATCCGTTCGCACAAAGCTTGGCTCTCTCCCTCTGGTATCACCAGTGCTTAAAGGATGATGCCATGAAAACCAAAGTTCCTCCCTTCATTCTGCGTGTGTCGTTTCTGCTGGCTTTGACCGGCGCTTTTATCGGAGTCCTGATCGGTTGGAACAACGGCGATGAATTGGGATGGAGCCTGTTAAGAGGCGCGGTTTTGTTTCTGGCTTTTGGAAGCATTGCCCGCTGGTGGTTGGGAAGCATGGCCAAGGCGTGGCTGGAAAGCCGCCTCGAGTCGCTTCAGCCAAAAAGTAAAACCCCGGAAACCCGTCCCGCCGCTCGCGCGTAGGACGACGAATTAAAAACACGAGAAAAAAATGATCGCTACACAAGAATTGCAGCAGGAATGGCAGACGGAAACGGCGGCCCAGGCGCCTGCGGATCGCGAGGAAACCATCTGCAGCCTGATCTATCTGGTTCAACATATCGCCGGCCGGCTCGTGGCGAAACTACCGTCCCATATCACGAAGGAGGACCTCGTCAGCGCGGGCGTCGTCGGTTTGATCGATGCGGTGGACCGCTACGATTCCTCGAAGGGTTGCAGTTTGAAAACCTACAGCAGCCTGCGCATCCGCGGCGCGATGGTCGATGAATTGCGCAGCCAGGATTGGGTGCCCCGCACGGTGCATCGCGACGAAAAGATTTACGAGGAAGCAGCGACGAAGCTCGGCCAGAAACTGGGCCGCGAAGCGTGCCCGGAGGAAATTCGGATCGAACTCGGCATGACGCCCCAGGCGTTCGAGCAGTTTTCCGAGCGGACCCAGAGCATCACTTCGTTTTCGCTCAACGAGGCGTGGTCGGATGAAGACGGGAACTCGATTGATCGCGGCGAAATCATGCCGAATCTCTCCACGCCCACGGCGTTCGAGGAAATCCTGCGCGAGGAAGACCGCGCCATTTTGCACGAGGAACTCAACCGCCTTCCCCGCACCGAAAAATTGGTGCTCTGCCTTTACTATATGGAGGACCTTCGTCTCAAGGAAATCGCGAAGATTCTCGAAGTCTCGGAATCGCGCGTTTCCCAAATTCATACGCTGGCCCTGCGGCGCCTCACCGCAGCCATGCAAAAAGCCCATAGTGTTTAAGGACCACCAGCCATGTTACTTTTTGTTGGCTGGCTCATAGTTTCAGTTGCGCTGCTCGGCGGCTTCATGTTCTCCGGAGGAAACCCGGGAACGCTTTTTGTCACCGGCGAATACATCATCATCATCGGGATCTTCCTGGGCTACATCGTCGCCTCGTCGAGCGGGGCGGTGCTGAAGATGATGATGAAGTCGATCATGACGGCGCTCAAGGGGTCTCCCTACACCCAGAAGCGCTATATCGAGTTGGTGCAGGCCCTCTACCAGGTGCTGATCCTGGCGCGGGAAAAAGGCGTCATCGGCCTGGAGGAACATATCCTTCAACCGTCTTCCAGTACGATCTTCGCCAAATATCCAAGCTTTTTAACCGACCATCACGCCGTCCATTTTTTGCAGGACACTTTCCGTCCGCTGCTCGATGGCAAGGTCAAGCCCGAGGAACTTTCCCGCTCGGTGGAGGCGCAACTCGACAATTTCTACTCGATGAACTCGCAGCCGACCGCCGTGCTGACCAAGGCGTCCGACGCGCTGCCCGCCATCGGCATCGTCGCCGCCGTTCTCGGCATTGTCATCACCATGGCCAGCATCGCCGGTGACAAGGCGGAGATTGGCCTGCACGTCGCCCATGCGCTGGTGGGGACCTTTCTCGGCCTGCTGCTGAGTTACGGCTTTGCCCAGCCGCTCATCAACCGCATCGAGACCATCCACGAGGAGGAAATCAGCTACCTCGCCGTGATTGGCCGCATGGTCATCAGCTATTCCCTCGGCGCGCCGCCCATGACGGCGGCGGAAGCCGGCCGGCTGACCATTCCCATCCACCATCAACCGAGTTGCGACGACATGGAAACTCTGTTGAAAAACGCCGCACAGTCATGAGCAGGGGCGGACGCCGTGGTCACAAAGGCGGACACCATGGAGGCGGATGGAAAGTTGCTTACGCCGATTTCGTGACCTCGATGATGGCGCTCTTTCTCGTCCTCTGGCTGGTCGGTTCCGACACGGAGACCAAGCTGGCGGTGCAGCGTTATTTTCGGGGTGAAATCACCCAGCAGGGCCGGGCGGGCAACGAGCAGTATGCGAAACCGGAGCCTTTCCAAACCGAGATTCACGACAAGGTCAGCAAGAACCTGATCGAGGAACAGACGATGAAGCGCGAGCTGGAGAAACTCCGCGAGCAGCTCAACAACAGCAGCCAGGATGGCAACGACCTGATCCGCTATGAATTCATCGCCGACGGCGTCCGCATCACGGTCATCGACAGTTCCTCCAAGCCGTTCTTCGATCCCGGCACGGCCCACCTGACCTACTATGGCGAATGGGTCTTGAAAACCACCGCCTGGTACCTGGACCGCTTCCCCTTCATGCTCGAAGTGGAGGGCCACACCCAAAAAGGAGCCGAAGCCGCCTCGACCGATGACAATGGCGGCGGTTGGGATTTATCGACCAGCCGCGCGGTCGCGGCGCGCAATCTCCTGCAAAGCTCCGGACTCGAGCCGGACCGCTTCTGGCGCGTGATCGGCTATTCCGACCGCATTCCGCTCGAAGGCCTCAAGCCCGAAGCGGAGGAAAACCGCCGCATCACCATCGTCGCCCGTCTCAAACCCGATACCGCCCAAAACCTCACTCAAGACACTCAGGACGCACTCCCATGAAATCGCCCCATCCCTCCAAAATAAACGAATCCGCTTTCAAGAAAGATGTCGGCGAACAACCGGTGCGAATGATCAAGGCCGCGCAGGCCGGCAAGCTGCTCCACGGTTTCGCCAACGGCCATGCTTCACTTGGCAGCGAAGAGTCGCATAAAAAACCTGAAATACGCCTGATCCATTCCGCCGCCGACTATTGCGATATTGAGATCGTCTGCGGCTGCGGCGAGAGCACCCAGGTTCGCTGCTGGAGTACGCCTGCGGCGGAGGGAAAAGTGGCTTTGTAAGTGAATAAAATTCCGTCAAAACGGAACTTTATTCCGCAGTTTCCTGCCATTTCCGGTATGAGGGCACCCCTTTTCAGAGGGAAAAGTGAAAAAAGGGGGCAAAATATCCGCCGGGCATGGCACGTGCGATTAGAGAATTAACCTATGAACGTTGGCTTATATAGTGGCGCGGCGGGGATGCGGGTAGGCCAGGACTATCAAGATCTCCTCTCGGAAAATCTCTCGATGCAGTCCATTCCCGGCTACAAGCAGGCTCTTCCGGTTTTCTCCACCGACCCCCAAACCGTGACCAGCCGGGCGCAGGTGGCCGGCAGCGGCAATCCGGCGGCGGTGCGGATGAACCGGGTCATCGATTTTTCCCAGGGATCGATCCAGCCTTCCGGCGATCCCTATCACGTCGCCATCGAGGGACAAGCCTTCTTCCAGGTGCGCGAAGCCGACGGCTCGACGACCTACACCCGCAACGGATCGTTCGCCCTTTCATCGAAAGGGGAACTGCAAACCGTGGACGGCTCGCCGGTGTTGGGCAAAAGCGGTTCGCCGATCACCGTGAATACGAGCCTCGGCGGCGCCGTCACCATCGGCGCGGACGGCACCCTTTCCATCAACGGCACGCCGCAGGGAAGCCTCGGCTTCGCCCATTTCGACAACCCTTCAGCTTCACTCCAGCCGGGACCCTATGGCCGTTACGTGGCCGGCAATTCGTCCGACGCCAAATCGGGCCTCGCGACCAACGATCACGTTTTGCAGGGCAGCCTGGAGCAAAGCAACGGCAACCCGGTGCAGGAAATGGCCAACATGATCCAGGCCATGCGCCTTTACGAAGCCAATCAGAAATCAATGCAAGCCGTGGACAACACCCAAAACCAACTGATCAGCAGCCTGGGAGCCCGCCCGCAAGCGTGAAGCTTCCTTCCGATAGAAAAAACCAAGGAGAGACAACATGATACGCGCACTTTGGACATCCGCCAGCGGCATGGAGGCCCAGCAAATGAACCTGGACGTCATCGCCAACAATCTGGCCAACGTCAACACCGCCGGCTTCAAGAAGTCGAGCATCCAATTCGCGGAAATGATGTACGACACGGACAAAACGCCGGGGGCCAGCACAACCGATTCGAGCACGACTCCCACCGGCGCGCAGGTCGGCTACGGATCAAAGGCGGTCGCGACGGAACGGAACTTTACACAGGGCAATCTGCAGCAGACCGGCAATACCTTCGACGTGGCGATCCAAGGGCAGGGATTTTACAAGGTGACGCTGCCGGACGGCACCAACGCCTACACCCGCGACGGCTCGTTCCTCGTCAACTCCGACGGCCAACTCGTGACCAATCAAGGCTATCAAGTGACCGGAGTCGGCCAGATCCCCGCGACCGCCACCAATATCTCCATCGGGTCGGACGGAACGATTTCGGCCACCGTGAACAACGCCGTGGTGAAGATCAGCCCGATCACGATTTCCAACTTCCCCAACCCGGAAGGCCTCAACAGCCTCGGCGGCAATCTCTACCAGGAAACGGCCGCGTCGGGCAACGCGGTGGATGGCCAGACCCCCGGACAAAACGGCATGGGCACGCTGGCGCAGGGCTACGTCGAGACCTCCAATGTCCAGGTGGTCGAGGAAATGGTGAATATGATCCAGGCCCAGCGGGCTTATGAAATCAACTCCAAGGCCATTCAAACCGCCGACCAGATGATGGGCATGGCCAACAACCTCCGCCAGTCCTAGGCCGCAAAAATGAAAACCATTTCCCTCATTCTCCTCGCGCTCGCCGGATGCCTCCTGCCTCTGCAGGTCCAAGCCGTCGTTCTCGAATTGAAAGAACAGGTGACGATGACCGGAGAAAATTTGACGCTCAACGATGTGCTCCAATCCTCGCAGGGCGTTACCTCCGACGATCTCAGCGCCGTGCTCGCCGACGCCCCTTCCCTCGGAAAATCGGACACCTGGACGCGCGACAAGCTCGCTGCGGCCCTGCCCGCCACGCTCAAGGAGCAGCCCCTGGAATGGGCTGGGGCGACGGCCTGCGTGGTCAGCCGTCCCGCCGTTCAGTTGAGCCCGCGCGACGTCAAGCAACTCGTCACCGCGGAATTGGCCCGCCATCTTCCCGCCGACAGTGACTTTGCCATCCTCGAATTGCCGGGCGTCGATCCCTTCCTGATCCCCAGCGGGCAAGTGGACACGCAGGTGGAACTCTCCAACGGTACCCTGCGCAACGAATGGGGCGAGGCGACGCTGCGGTTCAGCTCGCAGGGCCAACTGGCCGTGACCGAAAACGTGCGTTTCCACTGGGCCTACACCCGGCTGGTCTGGCAGGTGGCCAACGGCATCGCCCGTGGCGATCAGCTCACCGCCTCGACCTTCCAGCAAATCGAAGTCAATGTCTTGAAGCTGCCCGGACTGCTGCAACCGGCCACCGATTTCCCGGAAGGCAAGGTCGCCGCGCATGCCCTGCCCACGGGCAAAATCCTGATGGAAAACGATTGGGTCGAGCCGATCCTCGTTTCGCGCAATGACCTGGTCACGATTCTTTACGACCATCACGGCATCTCCATCACCGTTCAAGCCCGCGCGATGGCCGACGGCGTGCGCAACGAAGTCATCGCCGTACAGAATCTCTCGTCCCACAAGATTTTTAACGCCCGCGTCGTCGATGAAAGGAGCCTGGTTTATGATGAGTAAATTCTTTTTGACCGCCGTGCTGGCCGTGGGATTGACCCAGGCGGTGGACGCCGATCCGGCCGTTGGTTCCGTCTGGGGCCATCCCGGCGGAGCCGCCACCGTTTCAACGGCGGGTTCGGCTTCCATCTGCAGCGATCCCCTGGCCCATAACGTGGGCGACCTGGTGACCATCGTGGTCGACCTGCAAAACACGATCACCAAGGCCCAAAATACCACGACCGCCAAGGCCACCGCCGTGGATGCGGTGATCAACGCCCTTCTCTATCCCAACGACAGCACCAGCCGAGGTTATAATTTCTACAACTATCACGGCCAGTCCCCAACCTCGTCGTGGACCAGCAACCAGACGTTCAACGGCGGCGGCACCGTCGCCAACAACGAATCGGCGTCGACCACCATCCAGGCGCGCGTGATCGATGTCGCGCCCAACGGCGTTTTGCGGGTTGAAGCAACCCGGCTCTCCAAGGCGGGCGACGAGGACACGAGCATGATTTTGACCGGACTGATCCGCCCGGAGGATCTCAGCCCGGCGAACACCATCAGTTCCAGCAATGTGGCCGACCTGCAAATCCTGCAAAAGGGCAAGGGAACCCTCACCAACAACCAGCGCAAAGGCTGGCTGACCAAATTCTATGAATTCATCGAGCCGTTTTAATTCCAGCAATGTGCATCAGCTGATCGCCTCGATCCTGCTGATCTTTCTCAGCCTCCTGGCCGTCGAAATCCTGGCCAAGGCGCAGACCCGCATCAAGGATGTGGCGACGGTCGAGGGTGCCCGCGACAATCAGTTGATTGGTTACGGCATCGTTGCCGGTTTGGACGGCCAGGGAGATTCCGACAAACAGTTCACCGAGCAGACCATCTCCAATCTCGCCCGCCGTTTCGGCATCATGGTTCAGCCAACCGACATCACCAACAAGAACGTGGCGATTGTCATGGTCACGGCCACCGTCCCCGCCTTTACGCGGCAGGGGACCAAACTCAATGTCAACGTGGCCTCCCTCGCCGACGCCAAATCGTTGCAAGGCGGCATCCTGATGCAGACCCCGCTCATCGCCGGCGACGGCCAGATCTACGCCGTGGCGCAGGGCAGCGTTTTCCTCGGCGGATTTGACGCGGGAACCGGCGGCGCGGGCGGTGCCTCGGTCCAAAAAAATCACACAACCTCCGGCGTGGTCACCGACGGGGCCATCGTGGAAAACGAAATTCCGACGACCGTTTTCTCCAAGGGCATTCTGGAACTTGTGCTGCGCCAGGGCGATTTCACCTCGGCGGTGCGCATGGCCAACGCCATCAACGACCAGGTCGCGAATATCGCCGAGGCCGTCAGCCCCACCACCGTCGACGTTTTTGTTCCCAAGGAAATGCAAAGCCCCGAGAAGCAGATGGAGTTCGTGGCGCGGATTGAAAATGCCTCCTTTGTGCCGGATGTCACCGCCCGCATCGTCATCAACGAGCGCACCGGAACGATTGTGGCCAATGCCAATATCCAAATTTCCAAGGTCGCCGTCGCCTACGGCAACCTGACCGTCTCCGTGACCAGCGCTCCCGAAGTTTCCCAACCCAATTCCTTTACCGGCAATTCCTTTGATGATGGCCGCGGCGGTTTCGGCGCCGGACGCGCCAGCCGCAATGGCGGTGGCAATGCCGACGGCGGCGTTCATACCGAAGTGGTGAATCGCACGACGACGAATGTGCAGGAAGAAAAGCGCGCCCTGGTCGTGCTGAATGACTCGCCGACGGTCGAGGACGTCGCCTTTGCCCTCAATTCGATGGGCGCGACGCCCCGCGAGTTGATGTCCATCCTGCAGTCGATCAAGGATGCCGGGGCCCTCAACGCGGAGCTTGTCCTCGAATGAGCCTCGATTTTTCACTCTCCTCGCTCAGTCCCCTGCCCCCGCTCGATTTATCCCCGGACGTCAGCGGCGCCAACGAAGCGACGCGCATCAAGCAGGTTTCCAAGGCCATGGAGAGCGTCTTCACCAGCCAGCTCATGGCGGAAATGGGCAAGGGCATTGACGGCACCGATGACAAGGAGGGAGGCGACTATCAGGATTTTATCCAGCAGGCGATGACTCAGGGGGTGACGCAGGGCGGAGGCTTCGGCCTGGCCAAGGTCATCGAGAATTACCTGACTCACCGCAACCAGACCGCCACTTCCCACCTCGAACTGAAACCCAACAATCTCTCCTATCATGTCAACCGCGCCGAATAAAATCAGCAGCCCCGTCCTCAAGGAATTCGACCAGCTCCTTGAGCAGATGATCGGACTGCAAAAAAAGGAGCAGGCGCTCATCCTCGCCCGGCGCACGGAGGATCTCGCCACCACCACCCAGTCCATCGAGTGGACGGGCATTCGCATGCAGAGCATGGAATTGGACGTGCGCCGCGAACTGGAGGACGCCCGTTACGCGAAGGAATATCCGCAGAACCGCATGCAGGAAAAATTGGCCCACATCAAGCGCCTCGCCCAACAAAATCACACGCTGCTGGAACACTCGCTCTTTTTCCTGCAACAACTCTTCCAGAAGGTCCTCGAGCGGGACACGCCGCTCCATCTCTACAACCTCAACGGCCACGCTTTCCGCAGCGAGCTCGGCGGAGGCCTGCTCGAAACCCGCGTTTAGGAATCTCACGAAAATATCACCATGAATACGATCGGACTTAATGGAAGCTTGCTGATGGGCGCTCAATCCCTGAACGCCCAGCAGCAGGCCATCGAGACGATCGGCAACAACATTTCCAACATCAACACGCCCGGTTACGCCCGGCAGCGCGCCAATCTCGTCACCAACGACACCGACGGCCAGGGCGGCGAAATGGACATGGGCGTGTCGGTCTCGAACATCGAGAGCCTGCGCAGCCCGTTGCTCGACAGCCTGGTCCAGCAATCGCTGGGCGGTCAGGGCTACGCCGACAACCAGGCGAGCCTCACCTCGACGGTTCAGACTTCTCTCGGCGAACAACTGACTTCCTCCTCCGGCTCCAGCGCCTCCACCGCCACGGTAACCGGCAGCGGTCCCGTGCAGGATGCGATGACCGGTTTCTTTTCCTCCTTGCAGGATTTGGCCAGCACGCCATCCGACCAGACGGCCCGGCAGGTTGTGGTGCAGAACGCGACCACCCTGAGCACCGCCATCAATGGCGCGTATCAACGGTTGCAACAGACGCAAAGCCAGATCGCGACCGACGCCGGCTCGATCACCACTCAGATTAACCAGCTTTCCCAGAGCATCGCTTCCCTCAACCAACAAATCGTCGAGGCCCAGGCCGCGTCCGGTTCAACTCCCAACGAACTCAATGACACCCGCCAGGCCGACATCTCCCAACTCTCCGGACTGGTCAACGTCACGACGACGACGCAAGGCGACGGCTCGGTCACCGTGGCCCTCGCCGACAATCCCGCCGTCGTCCTGGTCAGCGAAGGTGACAGCAACGGCGCGGGAAGCACCCAAAGCCTGAGCGTCTCGTACAGCGCCACGGCCGACGTTCCCCTGGTCGTCTCCGGCAGCACCTCGGGCGCGCTCGGCACCGGCGTCCCCTCCTCGGGTTCGCTCGGTTCGGACCTCGATGTGGCCAACAACGTGATCGGTTCACCCGCCGCGGACGGCAACACCGGACTTCTTGGAGCCTTGGACGGCGTGGCGAGCCAACTGATCTCGCAGGTCAACACCCAGAACGAAGCGGGGTACGATGCCAATGGAAATCCCGGCGTCGCGTTTTTCACCGGCTCAGGCGCGGCTGACATCGCCGTCAGCTCCGCCCTTTCCGGCAATCCCTCGTTGATCGCCGCAGGAAACGGCAGCGGCCCCCTCGACGGCAGCAATGCGCTCGCGATGTCCCAGATCCAGAATCAAGCCACCATTCTGCCGGCTTTCCAGTCGATGGTCGGCGACCTCGGCCAGACCGTCAGCACCGCCCAGAACAACCAGACCATCCAGGATCAGGTCACGCAGCAGTTGCAAACCCAGCAAGCTTCGGTCTCCGGCGTTTCCATCGACGAAGAGATGACCAATTTGATTAACTTTCAGCAGGCCTACGAAGCGTCCGCGCACTTTATCACCACCATTTCCGGCTTGTTTGCCACGCTGGATAGCACCGTCGGAACTACCTGAAGAACATTCGCATGCGCATCACTTCCAATACCTACACGAACCTGATCCTGAACAGCTCACAGACGTCGCAGGAGCAGTTGGCGACGTTGCAGCAGCAAATCTCCACGGGAGAGAGCGTGCAGGACGCCTCGGACAATCCTCTCGTCTATGAGCAGGCGGCGCAAACCCAGACCTCCCTGGAGCAGTTGAACACCTATAATACTGCGGCCACCGAGGCGTCCTCCCTCGCGACGCAAAACAACTCGGCCATGACGAGCCTCCACCAGATCGTGGCCCAGGCGAGCGAACTGGCCACCAGCGTCACCACCAACATGTCCTCCGCCCAACTGCAGGCCATCGGCACGCAGATGAGCACACTCGTGACCCAGATCACCAGCATCGCCAATCAGCAGTCGGTCAACGGAACCTATCTCTTCGGCGGCACGAGCAACCAGCCGCCGATCACCGCCACGGGGACTTATAATGCTTCAACCAACGGCGAAGAAGCGACCATCGAAGTTCAGCCGGGCAACCCGGTTCAGACCGGAATCGTCGCGGGCCGGTCCGGATCGCCCCCGGTGAGCGGATTCCTCTACGACCCCACCACGGGAGTCGATGTGCTCGGTGCCCTCAACCAGGCGGTCACCGATCTCAACGCCGGCAATGCCACCGCCGTGCAATCGACCGATTTGCCCGCGCTCAACAACGCCCTCGACCTTGTCTCCCAATATGTGGGCAGCACCGCCGCGAGCATGTCCGCCGTCCAGACCGCCTCGCAGTCTCTCTCGCAGCAAATCACCACGCAGGGCGACCAGTTGAACACGCTGACCCAGACCAATCTTCCGAATGCGGAGCTTCAATTGCAGCAAATCCAAAACCAGTATCAGGCTTCCCTCGCCGCGGGCAGCCGCATCCTGAGCATGTCCCTCCTCAACTACATCGGTTCCGTTCCCACCACTTAATTTCTCCACCGGCATGATCTAAATAAAAATCCTATGAACAGCTCCACTTCCGCCAACCTCACGGTTGAAACGCTCCGCAACAAAGTCATTCGGTTCACCGATGGCTTGCCGGGATTTCCGACGAACCGGGAATTCGTCATGATTCAGAAGCCGGGAGAACGCCCCTTTGCGTGGATGCAGTCGGTCTCCGATCCCAAGCTCACTTTCGCCGTGGTGGACGCCTATGCCTGGGTCAAGGATTTCACGCTGGAACTCGACGATGCGGAGCTGGAGGAAATGGGCTCGTTGGATCCGATGGATTACGCGGTCTATTTCATTCTCAACATCCAAAAAAAGAACAGCCGCACCACCCTGCAAGCGAAGCCGAACGCGCCGGTGCTGGTCAATATCCACAGCCGCCAGGCCCGGCAAGTCCTTGTCTCGGACAGTTCTTCACTCGAAAACGCGGAAGCTCTTTGCCTGCAGCTTTGAATCTGCTATCGAAGACCCATGCTCGTCCTCAGCCGGAAAGTAGGGGAGTCGACCAAACTCGCCGAAGATATTGAAATCACCGTTCTCGCGATGGACAACCAGCGCGTTCGGCTGGGCATTCGGGCGCCGCGCCATATCGATGTGCGCCGCAGCGCGCCGGTGATCACCATGGTGGAAACCAACCGCCAGGCCGCCATCGTTTCCAATCCGGCAAAAAACAAGCGCATCCTCACCAAGGCCGCATCCGCAAAAAACAAGCAGGCCTAGCGCGTTTTCAAAAATAGCGTGGCCGCCGTGCTGCCTTTTGGCCCGGAGGGCCTCAAGTGGCGATGGACTCGCAGCGGCTATAGTATTTCTAAAACGCTCTAGGCCTCAACGAGCACCCGCAAGGTCTTGAGCAAAGTCGCCGCCGTGTAGGGTTTCGAGATGAAATGTTTGATTCCCGCCGTGGAGGCCTTCGCCACGCTTTCGGCTTCGTCCATGCCGCTCATCGCAATGATTTTCGCCTTCGGATTGATTTTCAACAGCGCGTAAATCGTGGCCCGGCCGTCCATGACCGGCATGGAAAGGTCGGTCAGGATGACCGCAATTTTATCCTTTTCCTGGGCGTAAATGGCCACGCCCTCCGCCCCGTTGGTGGCGGTCATGACCTTGTAACCGAATGCCTGCAGCGTCTCGCCGGTGATGGAAAGAATGGAGGCCTCGTCGTCGATGACGAGGATCGTTTCGCCCGCGCCTTTGGGCAGCACGACTTCTTCCGTTCCCTCCCCGGGTACGTCGTGCGTCATCGCCTGCGCCGGCAGGTAGACCTTGAAGGTCGTGCCTCGTCCCGGCTCGCTGTAGACATTGATAAACCCGTCGTGGCTTTTGACAATCGCCTTCACCGACGAGAGACCGAGGCCGGTGCCTTTGCCCACCTCCTTGGTGGTGAAGAAAGGCTCGAAGATCTGGCCGATGATCTCCTGCGGAATGCCCACGCCCACATCGGTCACGGAAATCGCCACGTACGAACCCGGCTTGGCCTGCTTGTTCATCGCGACGTAGTGCTCGTCGGCGAGGCAATTTTCCGCGCTGATGGTCATCGTGCCGCCATTGGGCATCGCATCCCGCGCATTCACGCAAAGATTCAACAAGATCTGCTGCACCTGCGTGGGATCGCCCAAAATCGTCCAGGTATCGTGGGGAAGAATGAGCTGCAGGCGAATGTCCTTCGGGAAAGTGTCGTTGATGATGTGCTCAATATCTTTGAGCAGATACTTGGGCTGGATCACGATCCGCTGGCCTTCCATGCCGCGCGCGAAGGAAAGCACCTGCTGCACGATATCGGAACCGCGCCGGGCGCTCATTTCAACCGTTTCAAGAATCGATTTGGTATGGGGATCGACCGCCAGGCACTTCAACATGTCGATGGAGAGCATGATGGGCGTGAGAATGTTGTTCAGGTCATGCGCGATGCCGCCGGCCAGAATGCCGAGACTCTCCATCCGCTGCGCCCGCATGAACTGGATTTCTATTTTTCTCTTCTCCGTGACATCGGTGTTGATCGCCAGGACCGACTTGGGGGCGCCGTCCTTGTCATGCAGGACCGACCAGCGCGTCTCGACGATCAACTCTTCGCGGTCCTTGCTGAAATGTTGAAGCTCACCCGACCACTCGCCTTTCTCCAAAACCAGGGCGTTGACTTCCCGGAATTTTTGCGAGTCGGGGTAGATAAACTCGCCGATGAAGCGGCCCGTTGCTTCCAGGCGCGACCACCCGTAGATGCGCTCCGCCCCCTTGTTCCAAAATAAAATCCTGCCCTCCAGGTCGAAAATAAGGATGGCGTCCTGCGTTTTATCCAGAAGCGCCTCCTGCTCCTCGATCCGGCGCTTGACGCGGTTGAATTCCGTGACATCCCGGAGAATCTTGGATGATCCGATGATCTTGCCCGTTTCGTTTTTCAGCGGGGAAACCGTGACCGAGACATCCAGCGGCCGGCCATCTTTGCGAAGACGAACCGTCTCGAAACTTTGGATGCATTCGCCCTTGTTGGCGCGCGCCAGGATTTCCTCGGCTTCCTTGATCCGGTCGGACGGGAACAATACTTTCATCGACTGGCCCACGATTTCATCGGCTTTGTAACCAAACATCCGCTCCGCCGCCGGATTCCATTGCGTGATGATTCCATCCAGCGTCTTGGCGATGATCGCGTCATTCACCAAATCAAAAAGGGTCGCCGATTGCCGGATCACATCATCTTCGTGAGGAACAAGACGCGCCTTGCTTTGGCTCGAAGCCAAACCCGTTTTTTTGCGGCTTTTTGAAGCGAGGTCCTTCATATCCCCAAGATCACTCTCTTTCCGAAGGGAAAGAAGCGGGTCGATCAAAGTATCCTCGTGGTTCTTCATTAGGCGAATTTAAAATGAGCTTAAGTTCTTTGGCATCCGCTAGGTGCGTGTTGTAACGAGGATCGGAAAGTTATTCAAGAAATTTCTTAAAAAGTTACACAGCCCATTCATAACAAACAGCTTAAAATTTAGCTTTCAAAAGTTTTTGGGAAGCAAAACCTGCCTCGAAAAGCAATTCACGCTTGGCTTTGACCGGGGAAATCTCCTTCCAGTCGAATTTACTTAAATCTCGTTGGCTACCTCTAAGATTTCTGAAAGGAACACCGATAAAGGTGGTAGTCCACTACGAACTATCGTGCAAATTAGAGATCCTGATTTCCAGTTCATCCGGCAACTGGTTTATGACCAGAGCAGCATCCATCTTGGC
>Ga0181537_10002967_pt1 | contig 14729 bp, 12 predicted proteins | sample PEATcosm2014_Bin_39_FD_119765 | JGI IMG/M metagenome (GOLD analysis project Ga0181537, IMG submission 119765) | Peatland microbial communities from MTU Mesocosm Facility, Houghton, MI, USA - PEATcosm2014_Bin23_10_metaG | ecosystem: Environmental > Terrestrial > Soil > Wetlands > Peat | place... | reverse complement strand
CGTCGGCGCCTCCTACTTCCTGCTGTTTGATGTCAGCGCCCTGACCGGCACATCGCAGTCCTATGTGATGTTCACCGCCAGCCAGTACGACAACTACAGCTACCTGTTCGACCGGCCGACCTTCATCAACCTGAACTCTTCGTTCACGCCCAGCAACATACCGATTCAGGGTATCCGCATCGGCGTCAACGGTACCGAAGCCAACGTCGACCAGGCGTACATCCCGGTCAATGTGACGGTGAATTCGGGCACCTACAGCGCGACCAACGGCCAGCTGATCTCGCCGATCGGCACGGTGATCCCGCTGCAGAATGGTCCGGCCTCGGATCAGTTCTTCCTCACCTTTGCGCAGATCGGCAGCCACACGCGTGCCTATACCGAGACTCCGCCGACGGCTCCGCCCCCGGCGACCCTGGCGCCGGTGTCGGATATCGGCTTGCGTATCTTCAATGAGATCAACACCACGATGTCGGAGCTGACCGGCGTGTCGATGCTCAACGCGGGCGTCAATACGACCTATCAGAACGTGTTGCAGTCACTGCCGCCGGTGTACGACATCATGACCGCAAGTTCAGCCGGCAACATCGCCACCACGCAGCTGGCGATGCAGTACTGCCAGGCGCTGGTCAATGATCCGGAGCTCGGACCGGCATTCTTCCCGGGCATGAACTTCAGCAGCTCGCCGAGCCAGGCTTTCAGCACGGATGCCGGGATGGACCTGGTGATCACGCCGCTGATCAACAACCTGATCGACGCGAATCTGGCCAGCCAGCCGAGCGATGCCCAGGTGCGAACGGAGCTGTACAGCCTGATCACGCACCTGGCGAGCTCGGACCCTGCCAGGAATACGACCCCAGTCATCACGATGGCCGCGTGCACTGCGATCCTGAGCAGTGCCACGACGTCCCTCAAATAGTTTTGCAGCAAGAGGCTGAAGCCATGAAGATTCGACGCAACCGGCCCCAGACTCGCCAGCCCAATCCGCATGAGCTGCGCAACCTGAATCATTCCGCGCCCGTGTCGCGCCGGGATTTTCTGGCGCGTGGCATGATCGGTACAACGGCGACCGTGGTGGGTGCGAGTTCGATATTCGGCATGTTCGCCAGTCCGCGAAAGGCCTATGCACAGCTGGCCGGCGACATCGCGGCGCTGGCCAACTCGCCTTGCAACATCCGACCCGGTGCCGGCAAGGTGCCGTTCATCGTGTTCGACCTGGCTGGCGGCGGCAATATTGCCGGCTCCAATGCGCTGGTCGGTGGCCCGGGCGGTCAGCTCGACTTCCTCAGCACCGCCGGCTACAGCCTGCTGGGCCTGCCCGGCAACATGATTCCGAACTCCTCGGTCGGCACCGGCAGCTTCGTCGACACCTCGCTCGGTATCGCAATGCACAGCAAGAGCTCCTACCTTGCCGGCATTACGCAGATGACCGCGGCCACGACGCGCGCCAACATGAATGGCGCCATCATTCCGGCGGTCAGCTCGACCGATACGATGAACAATCCGCACAATCCGATGTACGGCATCCACACGGCAGGCGCCGCCGGCGACCTGCTGGTGCTGATCGGGACCGAGAGCACGACCTCGGGCGGCAATTCCGCGGCGCCCAGCTACATGATCGATCCAACCGTGGCACCGGTCACTGTGACGCAGCCCTCCGATGTCACCGGTCTGGTGAACACGGGTGCACTGGTCGGAACGCTCGATCAGGCCGATGCGGTCTCGGTGCTCGAATCGGTCGAGCGCATCAGCGCTGCCAAGCTCGGTAACGTGAGCACGTTGTTGCCTGGCAGTCAGGACACGGCCGCGAAGCAGCTGGTGCAGTGCAGCTACGTCAAGTCAGCCTTCCTCGTGAACGAATTTGGCGATGCTGTAACGACGCTGGATCCGACGCAGGATCAAAATATTGTGGGTGGTTCCAACAGCATCTTTACCGCGACACAGATGCAGGACAGGGAGTTCCTGGCGACCGCTTCAGTCATGAAGATGGTCGTGAATGGCCATGCCGGCGCCGGCACGATCGAAATGGGTGGTTTTGACTACCACACCGGTGATCGCATGACCGGTGAGGCCCGTGATCTGAAGGCTGGCCAGTGCATCGGTGCCTGTATCGAGTACGCCGCGCGCGTAGGCGTGCCGATCATGATCTATGTGTGCAGCGACGGTTCGCTGTTCTCGAACGGTATGGTCGACAATTCGGTCGGTGGTGGCGGCAAGGGTGTCTGGACGGCCGACAGCAGCACCACGGCCGCCTCGCTGATGCTGGTGTATGACCCGAAGGCGCAGCCGGTGGCCCTGATGAACCAGATCGGCAGCTTCAACAAGAGCGGCTCGGTCAACACGACCAGCAGTCCGGCTTCGCAGGCGGTGAACCTGCTGGCCGAAACCGTAGTCCTCAACTACATGGCACTGCACGGTCTGGCGGGTCAGTTCCAGAACATGCAGTGGGCCAGCGGTCTGAACACGGGTCTGGGCAGCACGGCCGCCTACGACAGTCTGATTGCCTTCCCGCAGCTCGCCTCAGTCTCCAACGGCATAATCACCTGATTCCGCTGATATCCACCCGGGAGGTCCTCAGGGGCCTCCCGGGCGGCCCGCTGTCGCGCGCTACAGACGCTCAGGGCTATTCCCGTGCGGCAGTTCTTGCCGCACACTCCGCCGGGCCCTTCCCGAAAAAATGTGAGTGACCTCATGTATTTGCGCAATCACGGTCGCCGCCGCTACCTCAATAATGTTAAATGCGATGAGTCGGTCGGCGAAGCAGCGGTGGCCGGAACGCTGGGGCGTCGCAAGCCGGCCCGGTGGGTCCGATCCGGGCTGTTGCGCGTACTGGCTGGAAGCGTGTTGTGCACGCTGTTGTGGGGCGCAAGTGCGGTAGCTGCGGATCGGGATGCTCCTGATTTCGTGCTACCGGCGGCGAACGGCAGCAACGTGCGTTTGTCGGAGCATCGTGGGGATGTAGTGCTGCTGCTGTTCTGGAGCAGTCACTGCAGTACCTGCGCGGCGCAGCTCAGTGCGCTCGATGCACTCGATGGCACCTACCAGTCGGCCGGCCTGACGACCCTGGCGGTCAGCGTGGATGACGAGCCGGCGCGTGCTCTGGCCTATGCCCAGGAGCACCGGACGCATTTTCCGCTGCTGCTGGATCGATCGAAACAGGTCGGGCGTGCGTTCGGCGTCGTGCAGCTGCCGACGCTGGTTCTGATCGACCGCGGCGGTACGGTTCGTTACATGAACAGCGATCCGGGCCGCGACCAGAGCGGTCTGGTGCGTGAGGTCCGGACGCTGCTCGATGATCAGGTCGGACCGTTGAGTGGGGTTGGAAGCTGACATTTTTTTCGGTGGGCGCAATCTCTATGAATTCAAAAACACTGGGTAGTCGGTGGCTGATCGGCGCGCTGCTGCTGGTCCTCGCAGGCACAACGATGGCTGCCGACACGCCCGCCGCGGCTACTGATGCGCCGACCACGGCCACAGCACCCCCTGATGCGAGTGCCGCCTCCCCCGACAGTAGCAGCGCCGCACCGGGCAGCGCCCCGGTCACGACCGAAGGCACGCGCAGCCTCGATGAGGATCTGCAGGGCCTGAAGAAGGATGTCGTCGACCTGAACCGCGACCTGTTCGTGCTTGAGGAGGAGCTGCTCTATCCGGCCAACACGCAGGTGGCGGTGTTTGTCTCGATGGATGTCGGCGATTTCTTTGCACTCGATTCCCTGACGGTGAAGATCGACAACAAGGAAGTATCAAACTACCTCTACACGCCACGCGAGACCGCGGCACTGATCAAGGGCGGCGTGCAGCGCCTGTTCGTCGGCAACCTCAAGTCGGGCCAGCACGAACTGGTCGCCTTCTTCAGCGGCAAAGGTCCCAATGACCGCGACTACAAGCGCGGCGCGACGATCAAGTTCGAAAAGGGCGTCGGCGCCAAGTACCTGGAGCTTAAGATCACTGATCGAGCCCGGCGCCAGCAGCCGGAATTTGAGATCCGAGACTGGGAGTAGGGCGCAGCATGCGTCTGCTCCGCCCCCTTGCTCTTGGCCTGCTAGCCGGCAGCTGCCTGCTGTCGATGGCCCATGCGGCCAAGCCCGAGTCTGACCGGCTTGCCACGATTCGCGTCCAGGATCTGCACTACGGCGATGTACTCTGGCGCCTGTACGCAGGCAAACCCGATTTCGAAACGCTGACGGCGCTCGAGGCCTATCAGCACTGGAATCGGATGCCGCATCATGCCGACGATGCGGCGCTGCTGGCCGGGAGCCTGTATCTGTCGCTCGGCATGCACAATGAGGCCGGGCGGCGCTTCGAAGCGCTGCTCACGAACAAGGTGCCAGCCGCGGTTCGCAACCGGGCCTGGTTCTACCTGGCCAAGGTCTGGTACGCGCGCGGCTACTACGATCGGACCCTCGAGGCGCTGCAGCGGATCAGCGGCCGGCTGCTCGGCGAGCTCGAGTCTGAGCGCCAGAACCTGGCCGTAAACTCTCTTATGCGCCTGGGGCGCTTTGATGATGCCGAAACGCAGCTGGCCCTCTGGCACGGATCACCGTACTGGATGGCCTACGCCCGGCTGAACCTCGGCGTGGCGCTGGTGCGCCAGAACCGCATGGATGAGGCCGACAAGGTGCTGGGTGCAGTCGGTACGCTCGATGTCGCCGGCAGCGAGATGCTCGCGCTGCGTGACAAAGCCAATCTGGCGCTCGGCTACGCCTGGCTGCAGGCCAAGAATCCGAAGGCCGCGCTGGTCGCGCTCAACCGCGTACGCCTGAGCGGCCCCTATGCGGCGCGGGCACTGCTCGGCGCCGGCTGGGCCGAGGCGGGGCTGAAGGATTACCAGCAGGCGCTCGTGCCGTGGCTCGAACTGCACGATCGCAACCTGCTCGATGCTGCGGTCCAGGAATCCTATCTCGCCGTGCCGTGGGCCTACGGACAGCTCGGCGCGGGCGCGCAGGCAGCCCAGTACTACGAATCGGCAATCCAGTCCTTCGAGGAAGAATCGACCCGGCTGGACACGGCGATCGATCAGATCGGCAACGGTCATCTGCTCGATCAGCTGCTCAGTGCCGACAAGAACGGGCAGCAGGGCTGGTTCTGGCAGCTGCAGCAACTGCCCGACGCGCCGCAGTCGCGCTACCTGTACGCGCTGCTGGCCGACAATGACTTCCAGGAAGGCCTGAAGAACTACCGTGACCTGACCTACCTGCGCTCGATGCTCGAGAACAAGCAGGAGGACATGGACACTTTCGATGCCATGATTGAGACCCGTCAGAAGGCCTATGACGAGCAGCTGCCCAGGACCGACGCGCTGCTGGCCACTGATGCGCCGACGCGGCTGCGCGCCGCGCGCGGCTCGATCGATTCAGAATTGACGGCCATCGAAACCGGCAGCGACGTCGCGGCCCTCGGCACTGCCGAGGAGCGCGCGCAGTGGGAGCGCGTGCGACGGCTCGAGGAGGCGCTGGCGAGCGCCGGGAGCGGTGAGGAACTGGATGAGGCCCGCGCCAAGCTCAAGCTGATCAAGGGTGTGCTCTACTGGCGCCTTGATGCCGCCTTCAAGGCGCGCGTCTATGCCAAGCGGCGCGAACTGCGCTCGCTGGATGCCTCGCTCAATGAGGCACAGAACCGCTGGGTGCGCGTGCAGAGTGCACGCCAGAGCGTACCGACCAATACCGGCGAATTCGCGGCGCGTATTGCGGCGCTCGGGCAGCGCATCAGCGCGCTCAAGGTGGCACTGGCGCAGGCCGGCGAGCGGCAGAATGGCTACCTGGTAGAACTTTCCCAGGACGAACTCGGGGCGCAGAAGGGCCGGCTGGCCGCCTACGAAGTCGAGGCACGCTTCGCGCTGGCCGACATTTACGATCGCGCCTCGACACCGAAGGCCCCGCCAGCGGCCGCACCGGCCCCGAACGATGATGCCGCGCCCGATGCCACTGGCAGTGCACCGCCAGAGGCACCGACGAGCATGCCACCGGCTGATTCGGGCGCTCAGCCGGCGCCGGCGCCGCCAGCGGGCGCCAGTCCATGAGACTGGATCTGCAAGCCGCCTCCGCCATGTGGCTGCTGCTTGCGGCAGGCAGTGCCGTAGCTGCTGACAGCAGCACGACGCCGCCCACGGTCGGGAGCCTCTCCAATCGCCGGATCGAAGTGCACGCCGATGGCCCGAGCGTGGGCACGCAGGACAAGGCAATGGAGAATTATCAGGCATTCCTGAAGCTGCAGAATGCCGATCCGCGCATGCGTGCCGAGGCCCTGCGGCGGCTGGGAGACAACAACCTCGAATCCGGTGAACTCGACCGCCTCACCACTGAGGTTACGCAGGTAGATAAACAGGGTGCCGAGGCGATTCGTCTCTATACGACACTGCTGAAGGCCTACCCCGATTACCCGCGCAACGATGCCGTGCTCTACCAGCTGGCGCGTGCCTACGAGACGACCGGCCAGAGCGCGCTGGCACTGGCCACGCTTGATCGCATCATCAAGCAATACCCCAACATCTCGCTCATTCCAGAGGTGCAGTTCCGTCGTGGCGAGCACCTGTTTTCAGCCATGCGCTACCAGGAAGCCGAGAACGCCTATGCGGCAGTGATTGCTGCCGGCCCCACCGGTTCCACCTTCTACGGCCAGAGTCTCTACAAGCTGGGCTGGTCGCAATTCAAGCAGTCCCAGTACGAGGAGTGCCTGGAATCCTTTGCCAAGGAGCTCGACTTGCTGCTGCTCGACAAGCGTCACCCGGGCACCAGCCGCGACCTGGACAAGCTGCCTCGCGCCGTCAAGGAGTCGGCCGAGGACACACTCAGTGCGATGAGCATTTCCTTCTCGTATCTCGACGGGGCCAAATCGATCGATCAGCTGCTGGCCAAGCACGGTTCGGTCAGCTACGCGTGGCTGCTGTATTCGCAGCTTGGCAACTTCTATGTGGAAAAGAAGCGTTATCAGGATGCGGCCACTGCCTACCGCGCCTTCGTGGCGCGCGACCCGATTGATGCGCACGCTCCGAACCTCTCGATGCAGGCGATCCAGGCCTATAGCAAGGGTGGCTTCACGGACCTGGTACTCGATGGCAAGAAGGAGTACGTACGCAGCTATGGCTTCGGCGCCCCGTACTGGCAGAACCGCGAGCACGCGGCCTTCCCCGAGGTGGTGGCCCAGCTCAAGACCAATCTGCACGATCTGGCCGAGCACTACCATGCGACTGCCCAGCAGACCAAGAAGCCCGAAGACTACTCGAGCGCTGCCGGCTGGTATCGCGATTACCTCGCCTGGTTCCCGGATGAACCGGAATCGGCCGAAACCAACTACCTGCTGGCCGAGGCGCTGTTCGAGAGCCACCAGTACACGGATGCCGCGAGTGAGTACGAGCGCACGGCCTACCACTATCCGCTCGGCGCCCGATCGGCCACCGCGGGCTACGCAGCGCTGGTTTCCTACCAGAAGCAGGAACCGCTGCTGCCGGCTGCCGAGCGCGCCGCGTGGCACGCCAAGGCGATGGAATCGGGCCTGAAGTTTGCGCAGAGCTTCCCGGAACATCCGGAAAGCGCCGTGATTCTCACGCACGCTGCGCAGGATGTGTTTGCCAGCGGCGATCTGCCGCGTGCGGTGCAGGTCGCGCAGCTGCTGCTGGCCCGCAATCCGCCGGTCGATGTCGCCAAGCAGCGCATCGGCTGGAGCATTATCGGGCAGTCGGAATTCAACCTGGGCGTGTTCGATCAATCCGAGGCCGCCTTCAGCAAGGCTCTGGCACTTACCGCGGCAAGTGCACCCGAGCATGCGGACCTGAGCGAGCGTCTGGCCGCCGCGGTCTATAACCAGGGCGAGGCCAAGCGCAAGGCTGGCGATGACGCGGCTGCAGCGGATGATTTCCTGCGCGTGGCGAGCGTCGCGCCGGGCTCCAAGGTGATCGCCACGGCGCAGTACGATGCGGCGGCAGCGCTGATTACAGCCAAGCAGTGGGAGCGCGCGATCGGCGTGCTGGAAGCCTACCGGCGCGACTATCCTGCCAGTCAGTACAGTGCCGATGTCACCGACAAGCTGGCCGTGGCGTATGTCGAGGCTGGTCGCCCGGGTCCGGCCGCCGTGGAGTTCGAGCACATCGCGGCGCGTCCTGGAGAGGATCCGGCGCTGGCGCGCGAGGCGACGATGCGGGCCGCGGATCTGTATGAGAAATCCGGCAACAGCGCGCGCACCGCCGCCATGCTCGAGCTGTTCGTCCAGCATTATCCGACCCCGATACCGGATGCGATTGAAGCGCGCGAGCGCCTGCGCCTGCTTGCCGCCAAGGCGCAGAACAGCGAGCGCGTGAGCTACTGGCAGCGCGAGATCGTGCGTGCCGATTTGAATGCCGGTGCGGCGCGCACTGATCGCACGCGCTTCCTTGCCGCGCAGGCCAAGCTCGCGCTGGCCGAGCCGGCGCGCGATGCCTTCCGCGCCATCCACCTGGTCGCGCCACTGAAGAAGACCCTGGCCGAGAAGAAGCAGGCGCTGGAAGTTGCAGTGCAGTCCTACAAGGAGGTCGCCGCTTATGAAGTGGCCGAGACCACCACGGCCGCCACCTACGAGATGGCCGAGCTCTACCGGACGCTCGCGCACGATCTGCTGGCCTCGGAGCGGCCCAAGAAACTCTCGGCCGAGGAGCGCGATCAATACGACTCGCTGCTCGAGGAGCAGGCCGATCCGATTGAGGAGCAGTCGATCAAGATTCATGAACTGAACACACAGCGCGCGCGCGATGGGGTATACGATGAAAGCGTGCGCAAGAGTTTCCAGGCACTGGCCGAGCTGAGTCCGGGCCGCTACGGCAAGAGCGAGCACAGCGAGGCACTGATCAGCGCACTGCCGGCTGCGGCCGGCGCTGCTGCGGCCGCGGACCTGAAGCGCGCGGTCAGTGCGATCAATGCGGGCCAGGGGACCGAAGCGGAGTTGCAACTCAAGCAGATGGAGCTGCAATACCCGATGCTCGCGGTCCCCGCGGTCGATCTGGGCCTGCAGGCGCGCCGTGCCGGACACCTGCCTGAATCCGAGGCGGCGCTGCAACGCGCGACCGAGCATGAGCCAGGCTACGCCCCGGCCTGGAGTGAGCTTGGCATTACGCTGCGCGAGGAGGGCAAGTTTGCCGCGGCCCGCAAGGCCTACGAGCAGGCGATTGCCGCGGATCCGGACTACGCCCCGGCACACCGTAACCTCGGTGTGTTGCTGGATCTGTACCTGGGCGATGCGGCCACGGCGCTCGGGGAGTTCGTGAAGTATCAAGTGCTCACCAACGAGCAAAAACCGGTGAGCGGCTGGATCGCAGAGCTGCGCAACCGCACCGGAATCCGCGCGCCGGTCGACACGGGAGCGGCGGCCCAGACGCCCGCCGCCGCTGATCCGGCCACGGCCGCACCGGCGCCCGCGCCGCGCACCCCCACAGCACCCCCACCGAACGGAGGCAGCTCATGAACCGCCTGCTGCTGATTGCCACGGTCGCGGCGCTGACGCTCGCCACCCAGCCCGCCCGGCCCGCCGAGGAGCTCTCCCCGGCCGCGAATACCTCGGCCGAGCCCGACAGTTCGGCCCCGGCTCGGGCCGTGAAGCCGGCGGCTGCGCCAGCCAGCGGCAAGTCCCAGAAGGCCCCGGTGCCAACGCAGGGGGCCGCAGCGGCCCCGGCGGGCAAGCCCGGGGCTCCGGTGGAGCTCGATCCCACGCAGATTACCGGCAACCGTGAGCTGCCCAAGGTCATGTACGTGGTCCCCTGGAAGCGTCCCAGCCTCGGGGACTACCCGGGCCAGCCACCCAACAGCCTGCTCGATGAGGTGCTCGCACCCGTCGATCGGGACGTTTTCAAGCGCCAGAACCGCTATTTCGAGGCCCTGCAGCCGGATGCCAAAGCGGCGCCGGCGGGGGCTAATTCAGCCCCGCTGAGCGGGGATGAGAAGTAGGTCGTTGCGCGGTAGGCACAGGGAACTTTAAGTTCAGTGGTCATAACGGATGAATCAGGCACGGGAGTCTGACGATGCAATTTGTAAGCATGATCATTAGGTTCTTCCAGGGCGGCGGCGAGATGATGTACCCCATTGCGGTGGTACTGGTCATCGGCGTTGTCATCGCCATCGAGCGCTACATAGTGCTCACCCACACGGCGCTCAAGAATCGCTCCCTGTGGAACGATCTGTCGCCGCTGCTGGCACGGGGAGACTTCCAGAAGGCCGTGCAGATGACCAGCAAGTCAGACTCTGCCATCGGGCAGATCCTGAGCTACGGCCTGGCCCGCATCGCCACCGCGCGCCGGCGCGATGATATCGAGAAGGCGATGGAGGAGAGCCTGATGGACATCATGCCGCGACTTGAGAAGCGCACGCACTATCTGGCCACCTTCGCAAACCTGGCCACGCTGCTCGGTCTGCTGGGCACCGTCATCGGCCTGATCAACGCCTTCGCCGCCGTCGCCACGGTCAATCCGGCCGACAAGGCCAACCTGCTCTCGGCCAGCATCTCGGTGGCCATGAACTGTACGGCGTTCGGTCTTATGACTGCGGTGCCGTTGCTGGTGATCCATGCGGTACTGCAGACCAAAACCACGGAACTCATCGACAGCCTCGAGATGGCCTCGGTCAAGTTCCTAAATGCGGTTACCGAACGGCGTCCGGACAAGGACTGAGCGGGATCCCTTCCGTGAAGCCTGGTTACAGCGAGGTGCGGCATGCGTCGCTCCCATAGCGTCAAGAAAATGATGCGGCACCAGCGGCGGCCTTCGGAGCTGCTGCTGGTCTCGATGATCGACATCTTCACGGTGCTGGTCACGTTCCTGCTCATGACTGCGGTGTTCTCCCGCACCGTGATCCTCGAGCTCAAGCTGCCCTCCAACAATCCAAGTTCCGTCGACCTGCCCAAGGACCTGAATCTGGAAGTGATCGTGCATAGCGATGAGCTGGTGATCGCCGATCGCGCGACCGGTCCGCTGCGCACGCTGCCCAATACCGCCGCGGGCTACGATCTGGATGGCCTGACCCAGTTCCTGCAGACGGTCAAGTCGCGCTTTCCGGACAAGACCGAGGCGAGCGTGCTGCTCGAGCCGGATACGCCCTACGACACGATGATTCAGATCATGGATCGCACCCGCGTCGCCGAGGTGAACGCGGGCCTGAGCACCCAGCAGTACGAGCTGTTCCCGGATGTCTCGGTCGGCGATGCACCGGTGAACCAACCTGCCGCTGGAGGCAAGCCATGAGCATGTCGAACCGGGCGCGTCGCATGATGCAGCACCAGCTGCGCAACAAGGCCGATGCCGAACTGAACCTGATCCCGATGATCGACATCATGAGCGTCATGGTCTCGTTCCTGCTGGTCTATTCGACCGAGGTGCAGGTGGTCGAGAATCCCAAGGGCATCGAGGTGCCACAGTCGATCTCGCAGCTGAAGCCGCGCGAGACCGTCGTGATCACGCTGACCACGGATGAGGTGTACGTGCAGGGCGAGGCGGTCGCCTCGATTGATGAAGTGCGCGCCAGCACCGCCGCCGTGGTCGCGCCGCTGTCGGTAGCCCTCAAGCGCCCGACGCTGTCAGGCCAGCCGCTGACCGACAAGGAGATTGCGGATCGTGAAATCACCGTGCTTGCCGACAAATCGCTGCCCTACGAGGTGCTGAAGAAGATCATGAGCACCTGTACCGATGCCGACTACGGCAAGATCTCCTTTGCGCTGCTGCAGAAGGACAAACCCGTCAGTGCGGACTCGCTCCGCCACAGTTCCTGAGGCCACGCTAGGGTATCCAACGTGCAGCTGACACAGTACTACCGCACCTTTGATCTGGCCTGGGACTATGACCCGGAGGATCAGGATCGCTTCCGGCGCCTGCTGCTGATCGGCCTGGTGACGGTCGTGGTCCTGGGCCTGATACTGCCCTTCATTCACCTGCCCAAGATCCAGAGCACGGCGCAGGATGCGGTCCCTGAGCGCCTGGCGCGGCTGATGGAGCAGGAAAAGCCCAAGCCGCCACCGCCGCCGGTGGCGCTGCCCAAGCCGAAGCCCGAAGAGAAGCCGACCGAGCAGCCCAAGCCGCTGCCGGATACGCGCAAGAAGATGGAAGAATCGGCGCAGATGCGTGCGATCAAGGATCAGCTGGCGGATCTGCGTGACAAGGTCGATGTCACGCCGCTGCAGGCCAAGAACCTGACCGGTGCGGTTGGCCAGGATATGAAGTCCGATCGCTCCTTGATTGCCTCCAAGGTCGGCAGCGGCTCTTCAGGAATGGTGGTGGCGGATTCAAGCCGCGGCTTTGGCTCCGGCGCCGGATCGCTGAACGGGCACGATACGACGACGGTCAGTTCGGGCCTGGCCAACGCGATTGCCAAGGATCGTGCCGAGCGCGCCGGAGCGAATGGCAAGGGGGGCCGCAGCCGTGAAGAGATCGAGCTGGTCTTCGACAACAACAAGGGCGCGATCTATGCGCTCTATACCCGGGCGCTACGCGATAACCCTGAGCTGATGGGCAAATTGGTGCTCGAGTTCACGGTGACGCCCGCCGGTGATATCACCGAGTGCCATGTGGTCTCGAGCGAGCTGAAGGATCAGGATCTGGAGCGCAAGATCGTCGCCCGCGTGAAGCTCTTCAGGTTTGAGGCCCGCGATGTGCAGTCCGGCACCTTCACGAAGGAAATCGAGTTCTTCCCAGCCGGTTGATCCTCGGGCCGCCGCTCATTCCGGTTGCGCGGGTAGCGCGCGCGGGATGATGATCTGGCCATCCTCGGTGCGCACCGGCACCGGGATCAGATGATCCCCCAGACAGACCCCGGCGGTGCACTCGCCGCTCGCAACGTCAAAGTGCGCGCCGTGCGCAAAGCACACGATATCCCCGCCCTGGCAGGCCAGGAAGCGATCCTTGGCCCAGTCGAGCGGGCGCCAGTTGTGCGGACAGGTATTGAGGTAGACATACACCGCCGCGCCGCGCCGGACCGCAAAGAGCTGATCCTCGCGATGAGCATCGGGCAAAAAACCGCGGGCGCCACCATCTGGCAGCTCCGAAAGCGGGCACAGGATCTGTTCATCGGCGCCTAGCACCCGCCGGATGGTAGCGGATCGTTGCCGGGGCAACCAACGAGGGCGCCGAGCCACTGCCCCGGGGCGTTTGCGGAGCTCGAAGAGCCGCCGCTCAGGGGAGCCTGCGGGGTCACCCGCGATGGCGCCCGGTGCGGTTCTGGGGTGATTGATACGGCTGTGCGACACTACCGGCGTCGGGCACCCTGGGGCGGCTATGATAGGTGCTGCCGAGCTGGCCCCTGGCCGCAGGAGTCGCCATGAATCTGCAGTCCGAGATCCAGTATTTCAGTGACCTGGCAGACGTCGATCAGGCCCGGCTGCTGGCCCTGTTCATGCACGAGCTGACCATCGAGGCACGCCAGACCTACGGACCGGTGGCTGACAAGGTGCTGGACGCGGTGCGGTTGCGCTTTGTGAACGAGATGGTCTCGCGCGTGACGCGCTTCATCGAGCAGCTGCTCGGCGATGACCAGAACCGGCCCGCCGACGAAGTACTGATGCGCATGCTGCTGGCACCGCGTGCCGACAAGAGCGCCGAGCGGCTGATCTATGCCGCCTACAGCCGCGCAATGCAGGGCTTTGATCGCTACGATGCGACCGTGACGATGGGTCCGGCGTAAGGCCCGGGAGCGCGGGCGCACGAGCGCCTGGACTCGTGGACAAGGCTGGCGGAGCGACGTAACGTCCTCGGGTGTGATCACCCAGCCGCTGACGCAAACGCTGATCCTGCTGTCCGCTTCAGTGGCGGTGGTGGCACTTGCACGCCGCATCGGTCTGCCGCCGATCCTGGGCTACCTGATCGTCGGCGTGGCCCTGGGCCCGCTCTCGCTGGGTGTGATCGCCGATAGCCAGGCAACCAAGGCGCTGGCCGAGATCGGCGTCGTATTCCTGCTGTTCACGCTCGGCCTCGATTTCTCCTGGCCGCGCATGGTCGCGATGCGCCGCGAAGTCTTTGGCCTGGGCCTGGCCCAGGTCGCGGCGGTCGGCGGCCTCGGCACTGTCCTGGTCCACTGGAGTGGTGCCGAGTGGGTGCAGGCGGTTGTCGCCGGTGGCGCGATCGCGATGAGCTCCACGGCGATCGTGCTGCATCAGCTTACTGACCAGTCGGAGCTCAATCGCACCCACGGGCGTCTGTCCTTTGCGGTGCTGCTATTCCAGGATCTGGCCTTCGTCCCGCTGCTGGCACTGGCCACGGCGTATGTGGCCGGTGCTGGCGGGGCGAGCGGAGCGCAGATCGCCCGCCTGCTGATCGGTGGCGTGCTGGCCCTGGGGGTCGTGATGATCATCGGGCGGCGGCTGTTGCGGCCGCTGTTCATGGAAATCGCCCACAGCCGCTTGCGCGAGTTGTTCACGCTGACCGTGCTGCTGGTCGTGCTGGCCTCGGCCTGGATCACGCTGCAGGTGGGGCTGTCGATGGCCGTCGGTGCGTTCCTGGCGGGCATGATGCTGGCCGAGACCGAATTTCGTCACCAGGTGGAAACGGCCATCAGGCCGTTTCGCGAGCTGCTGCTCGGATTGTTCTTCATCTCGGTCGGCATGCTCTTCGATATCCATCTGCTGCTGGCGCGCTTCGTACTGGTCTCGGAGCTGCTGATGGGGCTGCTGATACTGAAGGTGGCACTGGCCGCCGCGGTGATGCGCACCCACGTGCCCAGCTTCAAGGCGCTGCGCACGGCGATTGTCCTCGCCGGGGGCGGCGAATTCGGTGTCGTGCTGCTCACGCTGCT
>Ga0181537_10002966_pt1 | contig 14730 bp, 9 predicted proteins | sample PEATcosm2014_Bin_39_FD_119765 | JGI IMG/M metagenome (GOLD analysis project Ga0181537, IMG submission 119765) | Peatland microbial communities from MTU Mesocosm Facility, Houghton, MI, USA - PEATcosm2014_Bin23_10_metaG | ecosystem: Environmental > Terrestrial > Soil > Wetlands > Peat | place... | reverse complement strand
CTCGGCCGCTCGTTGCGCGCACGCAGCGGCCGCCTGATCGACGATGTGATCCAGACCGACGCCGCGCTCAATCCCGGCAACTCCGGCGGCCCGCTGGTGTCCTCGCGCGGCGAGGTGGTCGGCATCAACACCGCGGTGATCATGGGCGCTCAGGGCATCTGCTTTGCGGTGGCCGCCAATACCGCAAGCTTCGTGCTCGGCGAATTGGTGCGGCACGGCCGCGTGCGCCGCGCCTTCATCGGCATTTCCGCGCAGCAAATGACGATTCCGCGGCGGCTGCGGCGCGCCGGGCTGATGCAGAACAATGCGGTGATGGTCGGCTCGGTCGAATCCGGCAGCGCAGCGGATCGCGCCGGCCTCAAGGTGGGTGATATCCTTCTTGCCCTCGACGGCTCCGTCATCGCCGGCGCCGACGATCTCATTCGCGCGCTCACTGGCGAGAAGATCGGCAGAAACGTCGCGCTCGACGTCTTGCGCGGCACCGAGCGGCTCACGGTCTCGCTGGTGCCGCAGGAGCGCAAACGCCCAAGCTGATTTGCCGCCTAACCGTGCGGATGCACCAACAGGGCTGACGCAGTTATCGGCCCCTCGCCGCTCGTCGGCCCGAGCGCACCGCCAGCGGAAACAACGAAGCCGCCAGCCATATACTGGCCCAGGAGGCCGGCGTTGCCGATCGACGTACCGCCCGCGATCGGGGGATCGATGATTTCCAGGGTCCCCATTGAAGAATTGCTCGACGGAAAATCCGCGATCATCGAGAAGTTCGCGGTCTTGTAGTTCCCGATCAGAGCGATCTGGGCGAGTATGCCGCCGCCGCTGCTCACCACGAGCGTGCCGCTGGTACCCGCCGAAAAATACTCCAGAGCGTATGTGTTGCTCAGAATCATGCCCGAGCTGACCGGCGCCGAAACCAGATCGATGGACTGATGGATGTTCTGGCCGAAGCCGGAGACTGAGCCGGTGTAATCCCTGGAGCCGACCTCGTTAGAGGTCACGTAATCGAATAGCTGGAGCTGGCCGCTGCCACCGGCCTGGAAAGTCACGTTCTCGTCGCTCGATTGGATGTTGACGACGCCGTTGCCGACCTCGGCAACGCCGCCGCCGCTAATCATGCCGGAGATCTGCACCAGACTGTTGGCGCCGCTCGCAAACAGCGTGCCGGAGTTGGTAATGCCGCTGACCAGCAGAATGGCGCCGCTGCCTGCGCTGCCGCTCATCGTCTCGACCACGGCGCCGCTAATGATGCTCGCCACGCTGAGCGTCAACTGACTATTGCTCACCACCTCGACAAGCGTCCCCGACTGGACGGTTCCGCTACTGATCGTATTGTCGAAGGTGCCGGTGACCGTCTCGATCGCTCCGCCGGCTGAGGTCTTGATGCCGCCGCCGGATATGGTGGCGTTGTCGAGCTCGACGACGGCGCCGGCGCCCGAAGCCATAATCAATCCGAAGGCGTTGTTGATCGTCGCCGAGTCGTTCAGCAGCACCGTTGCGCTCGCACCGAGCGCCGCGAGCTGGCCCGTATTGCTGACGTTGCTGTTGATCACGAGGTCGGCTTTGGTGCCTTCCGCGCCTGCCGTACCGTCGTTGACGATCGTATTGCTGCCGGTATCGATGGTCAGTGGCGCGCTGCCGGTAGCCTCGATGGTGCCGAGGTTTTCGAACGTCAGGAAGGTGTCGCCGCCGATGATGCCCGCGCCGGCAATGGTGCCGGCTACATTCTCGAATGTCGCCGACACGCCGGTCGGCGCGACAATCTCGCCGCCCGACAAGGCGATCTTGCCGGCACCTTCAAGCGTCAAGCCGGCCGAATCCGCAATCAGTTGGCCACCGCTACTCACCACGATCGTGCCCGAATTGGTGGGCGTGCCGGAGAGAATGGCGGAGCCGCTGCTCTGCACCGCGAGCGTGCCGCCGGAATTGATGGTGACGCTAGTCAGCTCCAACACGGAGCCGCTCGTCACCTCGACAAACGCCCCCGACACGACCGTCGCGCCGGTGATCGTATTGTCGCTGCCGTCTACCGTTTCGATCGCCGCGCTGGCGCCGGATGTCTTGAGTATTCCGCCGGATATGCTGGCGGCGTCGAGATCGAGCTGCGCGCCAACGCCGGACGCCAGCAAAGTGCCGGCACCGCTGACATTGATGCTGTTGAGCGTCACGGCCGCGTGGGCGCCGAGTGCGCCGATCGTTCCGGCATTGGCGACATCGCCATTGATAAAGAGGCCGCCGCTTGCGGTCGCTTCCATGGTGCCGAAATTGGAGATGACGTTCCCGCCAGTCTCGATTGCGAGGCCGATGGATGTGTTGGCGTTGAAGGTGCCGCTGTTGACGATCGTCAGGGCGGTGTTGCTGATCACGCCACCGCCGGCGATGGTGTTGTTGACGTTGGCCAGTGTCACGCCGGCACCGCTGACCAACAAAACGTTGCCGGACGTGGACGACAACGTCACCTTGCCGCCTCCAATCAAGGTCAGGGCACCGGCGATGGCGAGTGTCGTGCCCGGCGCGTTGGCGGTGAGCGCAATCGTTCCGGAATTGTCAGCCGTACCGCCGAGTGTCAACGCACCGCCGCCATTGACGGCGATGGTGCCGAGGTTTGCGTCCGCTCCGGTGGCACTCGTTGCCGTGAAGCTGCCGCCGCCGGCCACCAGAAGCGTCGCCGTCTTGTCACCAATATCGAGGGCCGCGACCGTCTCGCTCACGCCGCCGCCGACCGAGACGGTGTAGGTGCCGGCGACGCTCAGCGAGGCCTCCTGGGCGGATGTCGGCGGTGCGGCCAGGGTCCAATTGGTGCCCGAAGCGAAATTGCCGCTCGAGCCGTGCGCCCAGGAATCAACGTTGACGGCGATATTGAATGCCGAAGTCAGGCTCGACGACAGTTCGTTGCCCGCCGAATCCGTGATCGTGCCACTCGTTTCGTTGATGCCGATGATCTTCAGGCCGGTGGTCACCTCGCCGCCTGCCGAATAGGTGAAGAGAAGGCTGCTGGTGGTCGGCCGGCTGGTGAAAGTCGCGCTGCCGCCGTCGTTGAATTCGAGGAACGGTGTGCCCGATACGGTCACCGCCTCGCTCAATTTGAGCGTGAAGGTGGCGCTGCCGCCGCTGCTGATGCCTCCCGACAACGGCGACGCGGTCAAGCCCGAAGCCACCGGCGGAACGCCGTTGACGGCAAGGCCAAGATTTTCTTCCGCCACGGTGAACGACAGCGGCGCCGATTGGCTGCCGGAGTCCTTGATCGACGCACCGCTCACGACCGCGGCGCCGGCGATGGTGAGGTCCGCCGATTTCTGCCCGTTGCTGACCGTGTAGTCGAATTCGAGCGTTCCGCTCGACGGGCTCGATGAGCCGCCGGAATTGTAATATGCGGTGCCCCCGTCGCTGAGCTTCAAAGCCGGCGTGCCGATGACGGCGACGGCGTCGTTCAGGTCGATGACGATATTGACGGTTTCGCCCAGGTGCACGGCGGAGCCGCTGGTCGGCGTGGTCGAAACGCTGGTGATCATCGGCGGCCCGATCACCACGTCGGTGCTGCCGTTGGCGGCGTCTTTTTGCAGCACGAAGGCATTGGGCGGGGTCGAGCCGAAATTCAAGTAAACCGGCGAGCCGGTGGTCGGCGTCACCTTCACTTGCCTTCCGGAAACCGCCACCTTGGAGCCGGTGTTGAACGGCATGTTTGCCAGATCAATGATATCGCTGGGACCGAAACCGGAAATAATGCCGTTGAAGCTTGAAGGCGCGGCGAGCAGCAGTTCGGCCTTGGTGCCTTGGAATTCGATCGTTTGACCGGCTGACACGGTACCGCTGAGGGCCACCAGTCCCAAAGCGCCGATGTCGAAGTCGCCGCTGCCACTGACGTTGCCGCTCACAGCGAAGTCGCCGTATTGCCCGGCGGAAACCGTGCCGCTGTTGAGAAGATTGCCGACGACGATGGCCTTTGCGTCCAACGAGGACGATGGCGCAGAGAGAGCCACCGTTCCATCTTCCCAGACTTGCAGGCCGTCATTGATCAGCAGCTTGCCCCCGCTGATGACGTTGACGGTGCCATCCCCGCCCGCCGCATTGGGACCGCCGCCAACATCCATCGACGAGACGGTTATTTGCGCGCTGTTGACGTTGACAACTCCCGTTGCTCCGGAGAACTCACCGACGTCAATCATTTGCCCGGTGAATTGCTGGCCGCTGCCAACGTTGAAGCTGCCGAGGCCGTCAACGCCCACTTCGAACGTACTGGTCGTGGCGCTAAAGGTCGTGGTCGAACCCGTGACGAAAAGCGAGCCCGTGCCGGCCGCAGCAACGCCGATATAGACATCCGACGAGGCGACCACCTTGCCGCCGCCATGTATTTGCATGGTCGCCGAACCGGAGCCGCCGATATCGAGGCCGTCGGCTGAAAGTAGGGCGCCGCTGCCGGAAACGACAATCGTAGCGCTACCAGACGAGAAGAGGCCGGCGTCGAGCCCTTGCTGGCTTATCGCGGTGCCGCCGCTGTTAACATCGAACACAACCCCGCCCGAAACTCCGAGTTCGAACGGCGTGGCGCCGAGGCTGAGAAGCGCGCCGTTGGCGGAAATCGTGACAGTATCTTCGTCGCCCGCCATTTGACCGAACTCGTCCGAGCCGGTGATGTTCACGGTTCCGCCGCTGACGACCGTGAGAACGTCGGTCAGATCTCCAGGCGAATCGTTGGAATTCTCATAGTTCACGACGGTCAGGCTCTGGTTGGTGCCTATAACCTCAACCGCCATGCCACCGGCCGACGCAAAGACGTTGCCCGCCGAAATCGTACCTTTGATGCCGTCGCCGGCGCCCACCATATAAATCAGGTCGGTGTTGGCCGTATTCTCGCCGATGATGCTGGTAGCGTTGACGGTGCCGCCGTCGGTGAAGCCCTTGATGGCTCCTTGATACGTTTGCTTGAGCATATCGACGCCAGGCACGACGCCGGTGACTCCTTCCGTTAAGTTTGTGATGGTCGTGGCGCTGACGGTTCCGCCGGCGACGAACACCGTATCGACGGTAGGCGCGATGATTTGGCCGTTTGCGCCGACGGCGCATAGATCCGCTTCGCCTGCGGTCAGGATTGCCGTGCCGACGGTGGGCGTGAACGACGTTTGGCCACCGCTGCCGTTGGCAAGCTTGAACGGCTGGCCGGCCATCGAGACCGCGATGCTGTCGGCCTCGCTGGTGGCGGTCAGGTTGCCGGAGTCCAGGAGCCCGTCATCAACGCTGTCATAGGTCTCGCTGCTGCCGATGACGTCGGACCCGTCCAGAACGACGTCATCACCGGAGCCGGGGTTTTGGGTCGCGGGTGTCTCGTACCAAGCGTTCGGACTGGATCCCGTTAGCCAGTTGACCGTGTGATTAAGGTTGAACGGCTCATCGCTTTCCACCCAGACCGGCTGGAACCAGTATTGCGTCATGGCGGAGATTCCCTACGCGCGTTTCACGACGGCGCGCGTTGCAGCGACTGATCGGCAGTGCCCCCGAGGCAGCACGCAAATATCCATGACACAATACTGCGAAGGTTGCGCGTTACCAAATTCGAGGGGACACGCGGGAACGTTCGCGAACCAGAGCAAGACCCGCGCCATGGCAGGGAGGTATTTTGCTACCCACCGTGGAATGGTCGGACCGCGCGCGCCCCGACTGAAGCGCCGCGCTCGCGCGGATTAGACGAGCGAACCTTACACCGCCGCTACGACACGGCCGATACGATCCGTGCTCGCGAACGACTTCAGCTCGCCTTGGCGGAGCATGTGGTTCACATGCGCCAGCACTTCGCCGAAAGCGAATCCCATCTGATGCGGATCGAGCTTGCGCGTGAACACGAACGGCACCAACTCGGCGGCGGACCGCGGCGCCGCGCGGCAGGCGTCTAAGATGAGATCGCAGCGCGATCGATGATGCGCGATCAGTCCGTCGATGCGCGCGTGTAACCCGAAGAACGGCAGATTGTGCCCCGGCAGCACCAAAACATCGTTTGAGACACCGATCTTCAGTGTGCTGAGCGAGCGCAGATAATATCCCAGTGGATCGCCTTCCGGGTCCACCGCGACCACGCTGACATTAGGGGAAATGTTCGCCAGAACCTGGTCGGCGGCGAGGAACAGGTTCTCGGCCCGGCACAGCAGCATGATCTGCTCCGGCGAATGGCCGCCACCGGTCAGCACATCGAATTCGCGACCGCCAATCCGCAGCACATCGCCGGCGATGACACGGTGATAGGTCGGAGGCAGTCCCGACGTCAGTTTCAGGTAGGCGTGGCCGTTGGTGACAACACGCTGCGTCGCTTCAGCGTCGAGGCCATGTTCGAGGTAGAAGCGCCGGTAATGCTCGGCTTCGAGCGCACCGGGATCGAGATGGAGGTTCAAGCTCAAGAGATATTCGGTTGCCGCCATGTAGAGCGGCACGTCGAAGCGCCGCAGCAGGAAGCCCGCCGCGCCGACGTGATCGGGATGGAAATGCGTGGCGATGATCCGCGTCAGCGGACGCTCACGCAAAAGCCCGTCGAGCAACGGCTGCCAGGCGAGCTGCGTGGCGTTGTCGCCAAGACCGGTGTCGACCAGAGCCCATCCCGCGCCGTCATCGATGAGATAGATGTTCACGTGATTGAGCCGGAACGGCAGCGCCAGCCGCACCCAAAAAATGCCGGGCGCAACCTCCATGGGGGCGCCGAATGGCGGTGGCGCAGGATAAGGAAACGTAAGACTTGTGGGCGGAGTGAGCGGTAATTGCGGCTTGATCAGCATGCTGCGGTGATCGCCCGTGGCTCTCCGGATGTCAATGTGAGGGAAACATCGCGATGGATGCGAAAACAGCCGATCGACGACGTTTCGACCAGCTTCAAATAAGTCCTTGAAATTCACGACGCCACAGATTCAACAAATTGGTTGACGGGCTTCTCGCCGGCCAATCGGGGCGAAACTTTGTCTGTTGCTGGCAGCAAACAAATACTTGCCATGCAAAATAGGCACGCTCGGATAATCTCCGAGATGCTATGACTGCCTCACGCCTCGCCGCTCAGCGAGGTGTTTTTGTCTGTCGATGCTCGCTCAAACTTCGCGGTTTGGGCGAGTTTTTGTCTGGGGAAGAAACACAAGAACACGATCGTAAACAACCGGGGACTAATCACGATGAAGTTGACGATTCTCAAGCTGACGACGCCAAAATTGACCACACTTTTGGCTGCGCTCGCGGTCACGGTGATATTTGCTCAATCCGCGCAGGCGCGGGAGCATCACTATCGGCGCGGCGTTGAAGGCGATGTGCCTTGGGGTGGGTCTTTAGGTGACTCTTTGCGCGGCTCTTGGGGCGAATCTCGGGGCGATTCTTGGGGCGCATCTTGGGTCGAATCATCGGGCGCGACCATGTCCCATGCTGCTTCTAACGGGCGACCGCGCGCTTGGTGCGGCTGGCACATGCGGCAGCTCGTCGGCGGCGATCCGGGCCCGCAATACAATCTGGCGCGCAACTGGGCGAGTTGGGGACACCCCGGCCCCGCCGGCATCGGCGCCATCGTCGTCTGGCCGCATCACGTCGGCAAGATCGTCGGCCAGGAAGGCGGCACGTGGATCATTGAATCGGGTAATGACGGCAACCGCGTGCGCACCCGTCCGCTGTCGATCAGCGGCGCCATCGCCATCCGCTGGAGCTGAAGCGGCGGTCCAGTTCAATCGTTCACAGAATGCCGACGGCCGTCCGGGAAAACCGGGCGGCCGTTTTCGCTGGAATTTGATGCTACAGTGGAGGCATAGATCCCAGCACCGCCGACATCGAGTTGCATAGTGCCGGACATCCTGAAAACGCCACCGCAACGCTTCGCCAACTTGCCCGGCTTTCCCTGGCCCGCGCACAGCCGCGCTGATCTCGCGGGCTATTCCGCGCTGGAAATGGGCTATCTCGACGAGGGAGCGAAAATAGCGCCGGTTTTCCTCTGCCTGCACGGCCAACCGACCTGGAGCTATCTCTATCGACGCATGATCCCGCACTTTCTGGCGACGGACAGCCGCGTGGTGGCGCCTGATTTTTTCGGCTTCGGACGTTCCGACAAACCCGCCGACGATCGCGTCTACACCTTCGATTTCCACCGCAACAGCCTGCTCGCATTCGTGCGCGCACTCGACCTGAAAGACATTACCCTGGTGGTGCAGGATTGGGGTGGTCTCCTCGGCCTAACTTTACCCATGGAGATGCCGGAGCGCTTTAGCCGTTTGATCGTCATGAACACCGCGTTGCCGAGCGGCGAAGCGCCGCTGACCAAGGGATTTCTGGATTGGCGCGCATTTTCCAACAGCCGTCCCGACATGGACATCGGCAAGCTCATGGCGCGCACTTGCCCGCATCTGACGCCGGCGGAAACCGCCGCTTACGATGCGCCGTTTCCCGACGTGCGCTACAAAGCGGGCGTCCGGCAATTTCCCAAGCTGGTGCCAGAATTTGCCGACAGCGATGGCGCCGCGACCGAGCGCGCGGCGCGCGAATTTTGGCGCGACCAGTGGCGTGGACGCAGTGTCATGGCGATCGGCATGACCGATCCGGTGCTCGGACCGCCGGTGATGCGCGCACTACACGGCGATATTCGCGGCTGTCCGCCACCGCTGGAATTCGCCGAGGCCGGGCATTTCGTGCAGGAATGGGGCGACAAGGTTGCCCCGGCCGCGCTCGCCCTGCTGCAGGCTAAGCCCCGATGACATGGATCCCCTGGACCCGCGCTGTTATCGCCGTCGGGCTCCTCGTTGGGTTGTCCATGCCAAGCCGGGCGGCTGGCCCGTACACAGAGGAGGAATTGCGCGTCCCGGTTCCAACAGCCGGTTTGCGCGGGCTCGAAGCGCTGCTGGTCCGCCCGAGCGAGCCGGGCCGCTACCCGCTCGCGCTGTTGAACCACGGCGCACCGCGCTTCACCGCCGACCGCCCGAACATGACGCCGTGGTCGATGCTGCCGCAGGCCATCGAATTCGCCCGCCGCGGTTGGGCCGCGGTGATGGTGATGCGACAAGGCTACGGCGATTCCGGCGGCATTCCGGCGGACGATTACGGCAGCTGTGGCCGGGCCGATTACATCGCCGCCGGCAATGGCGCATCCGCCGAACTCAAGGAATCGATTGCGCTTCTCCGCAGGCGGCCGGACATCGACATCGCGCGCATGATCGCCGTCGGTCGTTCGGCCGGAGGTTTCGCCACCGTCGCGCTCACCGCCGATCCACCGCCGGGACTTGTCGCGGCCATCAACTTCGCCGGCGGACGCGGATCGCTCCACGAGGATGAAGTTTGCCAGGGCGACCGGTTGATCGAGGCCTTCGGCCATTTTGGTGAACGCTCCCGCATACCGATGTTATGGGTCTATGCTGAAAATGATCACTTCTTCGGGCCGAAATTAGCCCAGGAGTTCCGCCAGGCATTTACCGGCGGCGGCGGCAAAATCGAATTCATCAAGGCGCCGGCATTCGGGGAGGACGGGCACCAACTTTTCTCCGCCGCGGGCATCCCGCTATGGACTGGCATGGTGGACGATTTCCTGAAGCAGCAAGGCTTGGTGCTGCGGACGACATTGCTGCCGCCGCCGCCGCGTCCCGATCTGGCCGCACCGGCCGCATTGTCGGCAAACGGCCGCCGCGCCTTCGAAACCTATTTGACGAGCCCGCCGCACAAAGCCTTCGCGTTCGCGCCTGACGGCTCCTTCGGCTGGCAAACCGCAAGGCGAACGAAGGAAGCTGCGAAGAGCGGGGCGCTTTCAGCATGTCAACAGCACGCGGTGAATTGCAATATTGCATTCGTCGATGATGCGCCCGCCCATTGAGTAAGGAGACGGCCCGATGCCCAAAGTGATCTACGAGAAGGACGGACGGATCGGCCGCATCACGCTCAACCGCCCTGAAGTGATGAACGCCATCGATGACGACGTTCCGGTCGAGCTTGCCGACTGCGTGGCGCGCGCCAACGCCGATGCCGACGTCCACGTCATCATCCTTGCCGGAGCCGGCGAGGCGTTCTGCGCCGGTTATGACCTGACCTATTACGCGCAAGCGAGCGGCGGCGCCGGAAACAACGTCACCCAGGACATGCCGTGGGACCCGATGAAGGATTACGCCTTCATGATGCGCAACACGGAGCTGTTCATGAGCGTCTGGCGCTCCCACCGGCCGGTGATCTGCAAGGTGCACGGCTACGCGGTCGCCGGCGGCTCCGACATCGCGCTCTGCGCCGACATCGTCGTCATGAGCACCGACGCGCGAATCGGCTATATGCCGGTGCGGGTGTGGGGATGCCCGACCACGGCAATGTGGGTTTATCGCCTCGGGCCGGAGCGGGCCAAGCGCATGATGTTTACCGGCGACAAGATCACCGGCAGCGAAGCCGAAAAGCTCGGACTGGTGCTCAAGGCCGTGCCGCCGGAAGAGCTCGACGCCGAAGTGGAAGCACTCGCGCAACGCATGGCGACCGTGCCGATCAATCAGCTGATGATGCAGAAGCTCGTCATCAACCAAGCCATCGAGGCGATGGGGCTGCATACGACGCAGCTCATCGCCACGGTCTTTGACGGCATCACCCGCCACTCTCCGGAAGGCCTGAATTTCAAGAACCGGGCGGAAACCGTCGGCTGGAAGGCAGCGGTCCGCGAGCGCGACAACGGCACCTGGGACTGGACCGCCAACCGACCTATCAACCCCCGCTGAACAGCGGGGGTGACGATTTTAGCCATCCGTGCGTTTGTCCGGATGGGCGATGAGGCAAGCCTCGGCTCAGTAGAAAGCGTCGTAGATCGTGTCCACGACCTGGCCGGTCGCCACATTCACCAGGAGAAGGTCGGGCCCATAGCGCACCCACTGGAAGCCCGGGTCGGGCGGCGGCAATCCGAGATCCGCCCAACCGGAATAGTAATAAAGCGGCGCCAGGAACAAGCCGGGGAGAATCATCCCGGCGCCCCAACGCCGATAGCCATAGCCGCCGGGATACACAAAGGGCGCGGCGTGCACGCGATTGAATGAATGTCCACGAAAGCTGAGTTGGCCGCCGCCCGGTCCGACGCGCGGGCCGCCGGGGACGACGCGCGCTCCGCCGGGAACGACACGGGGGCCGGGAACCGCCCGTGGACCGCCCGGGACGGCACGCGGACCGGGCGCCGGTCCGCGCGGAGCAGCGGCTCTGGGTGGGGGCCCGCCGTGATGCTCTTCCGCGGCCGCTGCCAGGCTCGGCAGCGCCAGCGCGAACATCGCGATAATGGCTATGATTCGTGACATGACGACTCCTCGGTTGTCGGCGCGCAGCCTACCAATTCGCCGTGGCGATGCAATGGCAGCCCGCGGCTCACAGCTCGTCGGGCCCAGCGGGCGGCGCGGAGGTACCTTCGAACGCCTCGGGCGGCGCTCCAGGCGCGGTTTGCGCCCGCCGGCGCATCAGCAAAAGAAAGCGGCGCCCGAACAGCGCCAGCGCCAGTCCTCCGTAAATCACGCCGCCCAGCAGCGCCAGCACGAGCAATTCCGATTCGTTGCGGAACCGCGGCCACGTGGATATCCACGAAGCGACCAGCGGCGCAGCAAAGAAAAGGATTAGCGCCAAGGCAAGCCCAGCTGCCGCGAGCTTGACGAGCGAGGATTTCAGCGTGGCGTCGGCCCCGATATGGCCGGCGCGCGCGGCGAGCCAGAGCACGATGACGAAATTGACCCAGGCGCCGACCGAGGTTGCAAGTGCTAGTCCCACCTGCGCCAACGACCCCATCAGCGCGATCTTGAACACGATGTTGACCGCGGTGCCGATCAGCGCCGCCTTCATCGGCGTCAGCGTGTCGCCGCGGGCGAGAAACGGCGCGACAACGCTGCGGATGAGCACGAAGGGAATAAGGCCGAGCGTGTAGGCCATGAGCGTCATCGCGGCGGCATGCGCATCATCCGCCGTGAAGCGGCCGCGCAGGAACAAGCCGCGCATAATGACATCCGGCACCACGAGAAAAGCGACGATGCAAGGGATCGCCAGCAGTAGCGCAAACTCGATCGCCCGGTTTTGCGCCGAGCGCGCGCCGGCGTGATCGCCAGCCGCGATTTTGTGCGTCATCTCAGGCAGCAGCACCGTGCCGACGGCAATGCCGATGACACCGATCGGCAATTGGTCGATGCGATCGGCGTAGTAAAGAGCCGAGATCGCGCCGGTAGCGAGGAAGCTCGCGATAATGGTGTCGGCGAACAACGCGAGTTGCGTGCCGGCCGAGCCGATGGTCGCCGGCACCAGCGCCGTGAAGAACCGGCGCACGTCGGCATCGAGGCGAAGCGAACGAAAGACGGTGAACGCGCCCGCGCGCAGCGTGTCGCCGCCGACGAGCGCTGCTTGCAGGACGCCGGAAATGAGCACGCCCCAGGCCGCGGCATAGCTAGCGCCGCCGAAGAAAGCGGCGAGCGCCAGCGTGATCATCATCGAAACGTTGAGCAGGATCGGCGCGGCCGCTGCGGCGGCGAAGCGGTGCAGCGCATTGAGGATGCCGCCCCACAATGTCACCAGCGTGATGAGCAGGAGATAAGGAAAGGTGATGCGGGTCAGCGACACGGCCAGGGCGGATTGCTGCGGCTCGCGAGAAAAACCGGGTGCGAGCAATTCGATCGTCTGCGGCGTGAAGGTGAGCGCCAGCACCAGCAGCAGCACTTGTGTGGCGATCAGAAGCGTAAAGATACGGTCGGCAAACAGCGCGGCCGATCCCGCGCCGTTTTGGGTGCGGATGCGCGCGTAAGCCGGAATGAAGGCGGCATTGAACGCGCCTTCGGCGAAGATCGAGCGGAAATGGTTCGGCAAGCGGAAAGCGACAAAGAACGCATCGGCGACCGGCCCGGCGCCGAGGACCGCCGCAAGCATAATGTCGCGCAGAAAGCCGGTGAGGCGCGACAGCAGCGTTAAGCCGCCGACGGTGAGAATCCGGTTGATCATGGGCGTCTTGTTAGCATTGACCGTTCGTCCCCGGGAAAGCGGGGACCCAGCAGTCCACAGCCACAACGCAAGCTTAGTCTGGATCCCGCTTTCGCGGGAATGAGCGGAGATGAACGTTAGCCCGCCAATGCTTCGCGCACCGCCCCGATGATCCGATCCTGAACCGGTTGTTCGAGATAGGCGTGCATGGGGAGGCTGATCACCTCGCCAGCAAGCTCGTCGCTGACCTTCAAGCCGCCTTCCGCCACCGGGAAGCCGCGATAGGCGGCCTGGCGATGCAACGGCTTGGCGTAATAGATGGCGGTCGGGATGCACTGGCCCTTAAGCGCGGTGGCGAGCGCGTCGCGCCGCCCGGGCGCAACGCGGATAGTATATTGCGCCCAGACCGAAGTGGATTCATTGCCGACGCGCGGCACCGACGCGACGTCGGCGAGGCCCGCCGTGTAACGCTGCGCCGCGGCGTCGCGCGCCACAATCTCCTCGGGGAAGATTTTGAGCTTTTCCAGCAGGATCGCCGCCTGAATGGTATCGAGCCGGCCGGTGATACCGATGCGCGCGGCGTCGTATTTGTCCGCGCCTTCACCATGCACGCGCAGACTGCGCAAGCGTTCAGCAAGGGCATCATCGTCGGTGAAAATAGCACCGCCGTCGCCATAGCAACCGAGCGGCTTGGCGGGGAAGAAGCTCGTCGCCGTCGCCGCCGAAAGCGTGCCGAGCTTGCGGCCTCTATAGGTCGCGCCGAACGCCTGCGCGGCGTCGTCGAGTATCTGCATGCCGTGCGCGTCGGCAATGGCGGCGATGGCGTCGTGATCTGCCGGCAAACCAAACAGATCGACGGGGATGATGGCGCGCGGCTTTAATCCGAGCCGCTTTGCACTGGCCACCGCGCGCTCGCAGCTTGCTGGCTCGAGATTGAACGTCTCGGCCGACACGTCAGCCATGACCGGCGTCGCGCCGCAAAGCGCTACCACTTCCGCCGTCGCGCAGAAGGTGAAGGCAGGACAGATCACGGCATCGCCGGGCCCGACGCCCCACGCCATGAGTACGAGAAAAAGCGCGTCCGTTCCGCTCGACGTGGCGATGACATGGCGCGCGCCGCAGAACGCCGCCAGCTCGCTTTCCAGCGCCCGCACCTCGGGACCCTGGATGAACTGGCAATGCGTAAGCACGCGCGCGATCGCCTCATCGATGGCGCCGCCGAGCCGGCGGCGCTGCGCGGCGACGTCGATGAACGGGATCGGCCGCTCGTCCAGGCGGGCGTGGCGATTCATGAGGTTATCCCGGTTCGATCGCGGCTTGGTGGACGCTTGATCAACCGACCACGCGCCGCGGTCCCTTGCGCTGCGGCGCGGCCGAGCGGGTCGCTGCTCCGGCATCGAGGCAACGGATGGCGACTTCGAGGCTCGCCACACCCTCTTCGCCGGTGACCGCGGGCGGGCGGCCGCTGCGGATGGCGTTGACGAAGGCAAGGAGCTCGGCGCGCAAAGGCTCAGCATAGCCGACCGAAAGATGGCGCATCGAGTAGCTGCCGTCGGGCTGGAAGCCGAAACATTCCGTGACTTGCAGGGTCAACAGATCGCCGATCAGATATTTGTCGCGCGTGGCGACGTGAATGGTGCGCGCCTTGAACGGCGTGAGCCAGTTGGTGTTGATGTGCGCCAGCACGCCCGAGGCGGTGCGGAACTGCAACAGCGCGATATCCTCGCGTTCGGCGATCGCGCTCGACAATTGCGGTTGGATTTCGACGATCTCCGAATCGGTGAACCAGCGGATCAGGTCGATATCGTGCACCGCGAGGTCGATCACCACGCCGACATT
>Ga0181537_10002964_pt1 | contig 14733 bp, 7 predicted proteins | sample PEATcosm2014_Bin_39_FD_119765 | JGI IMG/M metagenome (GOLD analysis project Ga0181537, IMG submission 119765) | Peatland microbial communities from MTU Mesocosm Facility, Houghton, MI, USA - PEATcosm2014_Bin23_10_metaG | ecosystem: Environmental > Terrestrial > Soil > Wetlands > Peat | place... | reverse complement strand
TCAGGGGCGGCAAGGGCGCTCCTGAAATGCTCCACCGACCGCGGCGCTTCGCCCACTGCGAGCGCCCTGCGACCGAGCGCGAGGTGCGTGCGGACATGCTGGCGGAGCGCGAGTCCCTCGCCTCCCTCCCAGGGCTGGAAGCGGCGCGTGGAGACGATTGCTAGCGCCTTCTCCGGGGCCCCGGTCTGGTTGTACAGGTCGCAGAGCTCCACGGAGAGGTCATCCCGGGAGCGCACCAGCGCCGCATGGCGCTCGAGCTGGCGGAGGCGCGCGGACGGCGCCACGCCGAGGCGTTTCCAGAGCTGATCCCGCTCATACAGAATGCGGGCGTCCTGGGGATTGAGCGCGAAGGCGCGCTCATAGGCCGCCCGAGCGGCGCTGGGGCGCCTGAGCACGTTGAAGCTTCCGATGCCGAGGTTGCGCCACGCCACAGGGTTTCGTGGGTCGAGCTTCACCGCCCGCTTCCACATCGCGATGGCCTCGGCATGGCGCCGACGGTCGTAGAGCAGGTTGCCGAGGAGGAAGGGTGCGTGCGCGTCCCTCGGGTTGCCCGCGATCGCATGTTCGAGGATGGCGATCTCCTCAAGCCTTGCGGGAAAGCAGTAGTCGACGGGCGCCTTTGCGGCGTGCGTAAGCTGGCGCCGTTCCTCGTCGGTTTCGCCGAGGCGGTGGCAGAGCCACGCGCGGTAATAATGCAGAAGCGGTTCGGTGCCGAGAGAGGCATCGGGCAGGTCGACTGGCGCGATCCTGCCGCTGGACGCGGTGCGCCTGCCGGACGCCTCGGCTAGGACGCCGAGCGCCTCACGGAACAGCCCCGTGCCCGCATAATCGAGCGCCAGGTCGAGCCTCACCTGGTTGTCGCACGTGAGCTTGGCGCCCGAGAGATGCTGGGCCCACCAGTCGAGCGGATCGAGGGCGAGCGTCGCGCGCAGCACCTCCGAGGCGTCGGCCTCGCGGCCGAGGCGTCGCAGGATGATCGCCCACAGGTCGCGGGCCCTCAGGTTTTCAGAATTCACTCGCAGCGCCCGCTCGACGTGGTCGAGCGCCTGGGGCCAGTCGCCCCGCAGCGCGTCGATCTCCGCGAGCGCGTGAAAGCCCGCGGGTTGCCACGCGTGGCTCCACGTCGCCTTGAAGAACGCCCCGTAGGCCGCGTCCATCCTGGAGCGGCCCGCTTCCCCTGCGGGTGCCCCGGCCCTCAGGCAGAGACCGAGCTGGTAGTAGGGTTCGCCGTCGTACGGATTCGGATTGCGCTCGACCAGGCGCGCGATGCTCGCCCTGAGGTGGCGCTCGGCGTCGCCGAGCTCCCCCCGGCGCAGGTGCCAGCGTCCGAGGGCCAGGTTGCAGCGGGCATCGCCGGGGTCGCGCCGGAGCGCCTCGCGCCAGTAGGGCTCCGGCATTCGCGTGGCGTGCCGGTACTGTTCCAGGTGGAGGCCTATCATGAAGAGTTCATCGTTGGTCCCGACCTCCGACGGCTCCGCGGGCTCGGTCGCGGGGGCCGGGGCCGCCCCTGGAAGCCGGGGCGAGGGCGAATAGGCGATGAGCACCGCGCCGTCACCGTCTTGGACTGTCAGCTCGAAATCCTCGGGCCGTGCCTTCGCGTCGACGAAGGCCTCAAATACGAGCGGCTTTTCCGGAGAAAGGGCGTGCGCCCATTCGCCGATGGTCCTGCCGCGCTGCATGAGGCGGATGCTCGCGTCAGGGTATCGCCCCGTGACGCAGACGCCGACGTGCGCGATCCCTCGGTCGACGCGAAAGCTGACGGCGGCGTCCGTGTTAGCCATCTGCGCGGGGCCGATGGCGCGGATGGGGTACCAGAACTGGCTCCATGTCTTCGTCTCGCCGGGCTGCAGGAAGGAGAAGTCGGGCTGGTTGTCCGTGAAGCTGCCCGCCATCAGCTCGACGTAGGGGCGATAGACGCCCTTCCTGTCGGGATCGGTCAGGTTGCGGTCCCACGCGTACCCGAATTCCTGGTTTCCCCAGGTCCACTGCTTCTTTCCGGGGCAGATGTGGTGGTTGGAGACATGGACGATGCCGGCCTTGGCCCTGTGGTCGTAGCCGCCTGCGAAGTCCTCGCCCGAGCCGAGGCACATGTACGATGTTGGGACGGGGATGTTCGCATACCACGACAGGTCGTTCGCCGCGGGTCGCGCCGTCCCGGGCGATCCGTTTTGGAGGGGAACGGGTGCGAACTGGCGCGGGACCTCCGCGGAAGGGACTCCCTGGCGCGCGCGGCCGGCGTAGTCCACGCCGTAGTAGGCGCCCTCGCACAGCGGAAAGGTGCTGATCGCACGCTTGGCATGGTCGGCCACGTGCGTCACGTCCGGGGGGAAGAAGGACTGGTAGAATTCATGGGACTCGATGCCGAGGTTCGCCCACCAGAGGAATGTCCGCACGTCGGCCGTCCGGTTGTAGACGCGGGCCACGATCTCAAGGAGCGAGCGGCCCGGGTGCAGCCGCACGCCGTGCATTCCCTTCATGCGGGCCATTGGGTCGTGCTCACCGAGCCAAACCGTCATCGCGCCGTCCTCGTGGCGCTCGACGGAGACGTCGGCCGGCATGAAGGTCGAGGGCCGGTGGTGCTGCGGCCAGTTGAACTCGATGCCCCCGCTCGCCCACGGCCCGGCGAGTCCGACCAGCGCCGGCTTGATCACCGCCTGGTGGTAGATGAGGTCGAAGCCGTTGGTCTTGTCCTGCACGCGGTGGATCCGGCCACCGAGGGCGGGCAGGATCATAACGCGGAGATACTCGTTCTCGATGAACACGGCGTCCCAGGCCCGCGGCTGCGGAGACTCGGCGATGCGGTCGGTGAAGGGGAGGGGATAGACGCGCCCGCTCGAGCCCTGGTACACCCGTTTTTCCAGGAACATCGGGTTCCGATCCGGGCGCTGGGGCTCATACGTGGGCAGGATCACCGTCTTCCTGCGGACCTCGACCGGGGGCGGGGTTTTCATGGGGTAACTTGGATCATCTTACAGATCAGGGTGCCTCCTTGGCAATGGACAGACCTCCAATAAACCTGCACGATCTTATGAAATGCCGAAGGGAGGATACCGCCGCGACGGGTTCAGCGGGCAGCACATGCTGGTCCTGCCGGGGCCGCTCGGGCGGGAGGCGCGAAGGCACCCCCTGCTGAGCGGCCTCTGCGTGACCGACGCCGGGTATTTCCCGAGGGCGAAGAACCACCTGGTGGAGCGCGCCCAGGGCGCCCCGACAACGCTGGCCGTCCTCTGTCTCGGGGGCCGGGGCTGGGTCCGCGGCACCGGAGAGGCGCTGCCCGTCGTCGCGGGCGACTTCGCCTGGCTGCCCGCAGGCGCGCCGCACGCCTACGGCACCGGTGCCAAGGACCCGTGGACGATCGTATGGGCGCACTTCACGGGCAAGGAGGTCCCAGCGTGGGAGGAGCTCCTCGGCGTCCGGGGCCTCGGCCAGCCCACGCTGACCGCCCTGCCCGACGACCGCCTGGACGAGCTCGCGCTCGACCGGGTTTACGCCGCGCTCGAGCGGGGATTCGCCGTCAGGAACCTGGTGGCCGCGGCGAGCGCGCTTCGCCAGGCGATGTGCGCGGCGGCACAGATCTCTCGCGACCGGAGGGTCCCGAGCTCCGCGGATGAGCGGGTGGCGCTCTCCGTCGAGGCGCTCAGGCGCGACTGGCAGCGGCCCCACCGCCTCGACGAGATGGCCACGGCCGCGCGGGTGTCGGTCGCCCACTACTCGACGCTCTTCCGGGCGCACACCGGATTTTCCCCGATCGACTTCCTGATCCGTCTGCGGGTGCGCCATGCGTGCCGCCTGCTTGACTCGACGCAGCTTCCCGTGGGCGAGGTCGGGGAGCGCACGGGATACTCGGACCCCTACTACTTCACCCGGTGTTTCCGCAGGGTGATGGGCTGCTCTCCGAGGGCCTACCGCAAGCTCCCGAAGGGGTGAGGGTGGCGCGCGGCGCCCAGGGACCTACTGCAAGGCGGGCTCCGACTGGGCGTTCCTCAGACTCGTCGTCCTTGCGTTCACTTTGGCGCAAACGCGGGCAACATCGGGATTGATGCTGGCCCCGCTTTCGACGTCTTCGGGTTTCGCCTTGGCTCGATTTTGCCGCTTCCATTTCGACCCTCCAGTTCGTCCTGACATCGCGCAGAACACCTATTTTCGGCTATCGCTTGATGAATATTTTAAGAGGGCTAGATCCGCTACACAAATGGAATGGTACATTTGACTCAGTCCGGACATCGGCAACAGTCACCCGCATGCCCAGCCGGACCCCTGAAGGAAGTGACTCTTCTTCACCGGTGAACGAGGGTGCTGGAGAGGGGCCTGCGATTGGAGGAGCCCGATTCGGGGCCTGTCGCCTCTTTGTTGGCCTGCTCGTGGGGTTGGTTTCGGTTGCGCCTCTGATTTCGATCTACTTTGTAAAGTCCCCTTACTTCGTCTCCAGCGAATTCATAGGCTACCGGGTCGGTCACGCGATGATGCTGCAGAGCGGTGAGTCGGACTCAGTGCGACCTGTGCAGGGAATCCCCACGGCGTTCCTCAGTAAGCTTATACTTATTGCGGGCTCATCTGTGGGCGACCATCGAGGTCTCTCCAGGGCCGATCTCGACCGTTATGCGCGAACTTATGGCGTGATCGTGGCGCTGATCGCTATCGCATTGTCCGTAGGCGCTTGGGTCTGTCTTTCCATAGCCGAGGCGTCGGTGGTCTCACTATTCCTGGCTGCGCCGTGGTACGCCGGCGTCGCTTCTATGGCGCTCTTCTTGTCTCCGGAATACTGGCTCGGCGAGTGGATTTGGCTCGCTGCGACGTTGTTTATTATTGCGAGGAGATATTCCCGCGGGGCGCCCGGCCGGGAAGCCACGCCGACCCAGTTCCTATTTCTGGGGGCGTGGGCGGCGGTGGGTGTTTCGATCAAGGTCAGCCTTCTTGGAGCCGCACCGATGCTCTTTCTGAGCCTCATTGGCCGCTCAAATCCGGGGCGAATGGCCTCCGGCCTGGTATATTTCGCCGTGGGGCTCCTGCTGGCATACCCGCTCATATTGGTGACCTACATGGGGTCGTTCGCGCAAGGCTTCGCGCTTCTCAAATTCCAGTTTGGGTTCTTCCAGTCTCCAAATCATTCGTCGGAATACGGCGGTTGGCGCGGGGCGCTCGAGCACAAGCCCGAGACGTCCCTCTACATCGCCATCGCAGTTGCATTGTCATGCCTGGCACTGGCTGTTTCCGCGTTTAGGCGCCAGCCGATCCCAAGGGCTGCTATGAACCTCCTCTTCATGACCGCGTGGCTTCTGCTGTATCTTCGCATGCTGGCGCAAAGGCCCCATGACACGACGCTCACCTCCATCGGATTGTCAGCGCTTTTTGCAGTCGCTTTCTCGGTCCTTCTCTTCCCCAAGGGCGGTCGCATTCTCGCTGCGACATTGGCTGCTGCACTGCTGACGGTTGCTGCGGCGATCACGCACTTTCCGGGAAAGAACGAGCTTTCCGCAATTTGGAATACCAAATACGAGGACATCGAGGTCGCGGACCGATTTGCCGACCTTGCCGACAAGTGTCCGTACGCGATCTGGTATGTGCCGATAAACGAATGGAACGCAGCGATGGCTCCTGAACTCCTCGGATATAACGGGGGCCTTGGGCATTATGCGGTATACTATGTCTCGGGTCATCTCTCCTATAACGGAAAGGGTGCGGCTTTCCTGCGGCTTTGGCCGAATACCTACCTCATCGGTGCGGATGGTGCCGATATCATAAACATAAAGCTTGCCGTGAAAGATGGCGCCACGGTTTTCTACACGAAGCCTGACGACTCAGTTAATTCATGGGTGCCGATAGAATACACGCGGCTGATGAACTGCCTGCATGAAGTGGGTTGTGGCGTCGTGGAGGTTCCCGTTATGTTGAAGGGCCAACACTGGGTATTTGGTCATAGTGAATTCAAGAAATGAGAGCGGGGGTTTGCATCCCGTTGCCCGAGTTAGTGCGATGGGCAAAGGCTCTCATTGTGAGGTACGGGGACTATCGACATCGCGTGACAGCTGATCGCGGCCGGCAGGAGCAGCGGCATTGGCAAGCCCTTCCCGCTGCAAGCGGACGGCGCGTTGGGCCCTGCGTGGCCCCTTATTGACCCGACGGAGCTACTGCAGGGCCGGCTCCGACTGGGCCGCCCTCAGCCTCGCCATCCTCGCGTTCACCTCGGCGCAGACGCGGGCAAAATCAGGATTGGTGCTGACCCCGTTCTCGACGACCAGCCGTGCACCCACATACACCCGCTCGATGTTCGGCGTCCCACACGCCAGGACCAGCGTGCCGTACGGGTCGAAGACGGGCCCGGTCTCCATCCGGTGCGGATCGATGACGAGGAAGTCGGCGTATTTGCCCTTCTCAAGGCTTCCGACCCGCTCGGAGACGCCGATGACGTCCGCGCCGCCGAGCGTGTGAAACCCGAGGACGTCGCGAGGCGAGAGGACGGCGGCGTCCTCGTAGCGGGCCCGCATCGAATACAGCCCCGAGCGCATGTTCTCGAACGGGTCGGCGATGTCGGCGCTCGCCTGGCCGTCGACACCCATGCCTATGCGGATGCCGAGCCCGCGGATCCTCGGGATGTCGGGGGTGCCCGAGCCGAGGCGCCCGTTCGAGAGCGGGTTCCAGACCATGCCGGCGCCGGCCGCGGCGATCCGGGAGAGGATCGCGTCGTCGGCGTGGACCAGGTGGCCGAAGCTCAGCCTCGGGCCCAGCTCGCCGCTCTCGGCGAAGAGGCCGAACTTCGAGCGCTGGGCCTGCACCTGAGCGGGGTCGGCGGGCTCCAGGTAGTGGGCCTGGTTGAAGAGGCCGTGTTTCGCCATGATCTCGCCCTCGAGCATGATATAGTCCCTGTCGTCGTTGAAGCAGGCGTATCCGCCGAGGGCGATCGCGAGGAACGTGGTGCGCTTGCCGGCGAATGTGCGGCTGTAGCTGTAGAAGGACTCGAAGTCGCGGAGCCGGCTCTCGCGGGTCCCCCTCATGGGAAGGCAGTAGCCGTGGATGAACCGCATCCCCGAGGCCAGCTCGGCGTTGAGGGCCTCGGCGTCGATCTCGGCCTCGCCGTTCGAGTCGTTGAAGTTGAACGCGGTCGTTATCCCGTGGCGCAGGAGGTCGTAGCAGCTGTAGAGCGTCGCATAGTACCGGTCGGCCGGGGGCGCCTTGGTGCTGTACCGCTTGACCGCGTCGACCCAGTCGCCGAGGGGCTTGTCGACGGCAAGCCCCCGCAGCACCGCCTGGTAGAGGTGGCTGTGGGCGGAGACGAAGCCGGGGACGATCATCTTGCCGGTGGCGTCAAGGACCTGCTCCGCGCGTATGCCCGGCGGGGGGTCGCCGTATCCGACCCTCAGGATCTTTCCGTCCTCGCCGGCCAATAGGAATCCCCTTTGCGGGCTGGTTTCGTCGGCCTGGAGCGTGAAGAGCGTGCCGTTCTTTACGAGGATCCTGCCAACCTCGACGCCGCCCTTGAGGGGCCCCGGCGAGAACAGGGCGCCGCAAAGGGCCAGAATAAGCCATCTCACCGCACGGGCGGCACTTGCGGCCGTCCCGCGGTCCGGGGCGGGTATTTTGCGTGGACAAGCCCGCGGCGGGTGCGCTTTCATGGATCCCTGATGCAACAGCCGGAAAGAAAACTCGTCACGCCTGTCAGCCTGGTGGTGGATGCGATCCTTGTCATCGCATTTTTCATCTACATGTACACGGTCGTGTCGACCCACGTGCCGTCGAAGGACCACCGCATGATCCTGTTCTTCGGGGCCTCGTGCTCGGCGTGCCTCACGCTGGTGTTCTGGCTCACGCTGCAGATGTTCCGCGTGGTGCTCAGTTTCCAGCGATCCGGGTCTAAGGGCGGGAACTGAGCGGGCCGCCCGGGAGGGTGCGCCTGAACGACGCGACGAAAAAACCGTCGCCGTCATGGGCCTGGGGCTCAAGCCGCCGGCCGAAGATCTCGGGCACGAACCCGGGGTTCCCGGAGAGAAAAGCCTCTGCCACCGACTCGTTCTCCGAGCGGCAGAGCGAGCACGTCGCATAGACCAGCAGTCCGCCCGCGCGCACCCGCGGGGCGTTTTCCCGTAGGAGGCGGCGCTGGAGGATGGCCGCTGCCCGCAGGCTCGCGGGCGAGGTCACCCATCGCAGGTGGGGCGCGCGCCGCCAGGTCCCCGAGCCCGAGCACGGGGCGTCCACGAGGACGCCGTCATACCCGTGCCTCGGCTCGGAACCCGAGCCGATCCGGATGCGGCCCTCGAGGCCGGCTCGCGTCGCCCTCGCGGCGAGCTGCTCCAGCGCGGCGCGCCTCGGGTCGCGGGCGGTGGCGCTCCCTGCGGTCCCGAGCATCACGGCCAGCTGGAGGGTCTTTCCGCCCGCGCCCGCGCAGGCGTCCAGCCACTGGCCACCGGGACGGACGCCGACGGTTTCCAGGATGAGCTGCGAGCCGATGTCCTGGATCTCGACCGCGCCGCCGAGGTACGCCTGGGTCTTCACGACGTCGGCCCCCGCGGGGAGCTCGACCGCTCCCGCAAGCAGCGGGCTTCGCCGCCACGCCCAGCCCAGGCCGTCAAATTCCGAAAGCGCGGCGGCGGGATCCGCCGCCTGGAGCCGAAGCCAGAGCGGCGCGCGGGAGAGGAGCACGTCCCTCATGGGGGTCCGGACGGCCTCGGGGCACTCGGCGCCGAGCCATGAGGGGCTGAGCGCCTCCAGGTTGGCGCCCAGGATCAGCGCTTTCTCCTCGGCGCTCGCCGGGCAGTCCGGGAGGCCGGCGGAGACCTCCGAGCGGAACGGGCGGGCCGCCTCCGCGTCCGTCGAGAGCCATGCGATCCGCCTCAGCGCCTCATCCGGATCGGCGTCGAGGAGCGGCTCGACCCAGGGCAGGTAGCGGAGCGCCGTGTAGATCATCTCCCGGTAAAACCGGCGGTCGCGGGAGCCGAGGCGGCGGTCGCCGCCCAGGAGGGCGTCGATCCGGGCGGGCAGCCCCGCGTCCCTGCGCCAGTGCGGCCGAAGCCTTCCCAGCATAGCCAGGAGCGTCCTCTTCTGGCTGCCGACGCGGCTCACGGGGGCGGTTTGGGTCGGGCGGCCGGGCGGCCCGTCAGAAGCGGACCATGTTGAGGTTGACCTCCAGGCCGAAGTGGCCCTGCCCGTTGTTGGGTCCCTCCGAGAACACGACCGCGTACTCCAGCAACCAGGTGTTCGAGATGCGTTGGACGAGCCCGTAGTACTGGTCGATGAACAGGTGGTCCCTCGCGTCGAAATCGCCGCGGGCGAAGGCCTCGTAGACCTCGTTCAGGCGTTTGCGGAACTCGAGATGATAGGTGTCGACCCCGATGATGGGGTTGTTGCCGAGTCCTGGAACGTAGAACGTGCCGTACTTGTCCGACAGGTAGCCCACGCCGAAGCGGGCCATCCAGAGCTCGCCCTCGTGCACCGTGATGTCCGCGTCCAGGGCGCGCTGCGCCGCGCGGCGCGTCGAGATGGCGTCCTCGACGCGCAGCTCCAGCCACCGGGCGGGGGTCGCCGTCAATTCCGTGTGGATGTCCGAGAAGTCGGTCTCCCCGGGAGCCCTCTGGAACCTGAAGTCCTCGTCGACGTTGAACGTCAGGAGGTCGCGCGAGCCGTAGGTCTTGTCCCGGGTCTGCAGCGTGTTGTTGATCCCCACGCGCAGCACATTCGCGGCCTGGAGCTGGTCGATGGCGCGCATGTCGCCGAGCTCCATGATCGGGAGGTAGTTCGTGAAGGTGCTCCGGTCTATCGGCGGGATCCATGCCGCGGACTTGTCGCCGTCGGGGATGTAGCGGTAGCTGAAGGTGGGGGTCAGCAGGTGGCGCAGGCCGTCGATGCCCCAGCGGGGCTTGTCGTAGTCGAACACCGCGCTCGTCTTCAGGTCGGCGTCGAACCCAAGCTCTCCAAGCGCGCGGCCGGTGCCGCCGGGCTGCGCCGCTCCCACCGTGTCCCAGTACTGCGTGTAGCGGCCGCCGACGACGGGCGTGAAGTCGAAGATGCCTTGGTAGGAGAAGGGACGTGTCAGGCCGATGAACGAGTCGAAGCGGTCTGCCGCCAGGTCCGTCCCCCCCGCCGGCGGCTGCTCAACCAGGTGCGCCAGGCCGGTGTTGAAGCGCAGGTAGATGCCGCCCCCGATGGGGGTCGGAAGCAGGTCGAATCGGATCTCCGGCAGGCGCTCCTGGACCGGGTAGTACGCGTCGGGCTGGAAGCGGGTGAAGACCGAGGTGATGAAGTCATCGTGGGCGTAGGTGGCCTCGATGAAGTTGTCGGGCTCCTGGACCGGCACGAAATCCTTCGAGTGGAAGTCGCGGATCACCTCCGAGTCCGTCGACCAGTTGACATCCCCGTTGATCGTCAGGTCCTGGCCGACCTCCTGGTTGTGGTGCCACTCGATGAAGGCGCGGTCGGCGGGCACCGGGTTGTCCAGGATGTCGGTGAGGCGGTCCCCGTAGTCATGGATGTATCCGGACTTGAGGAAGCCGATCGCCGTGTCGTCGCCGCTCGTGATGTCGTAGCTTGCGACCGGCCCGATCATGACCCCGCGGTTGGTGTAGAGGCCGAGGTCCGGGCCGGCGCTCGCACCGGCGATGATCGGGATGTGCATCGCCGCATCGATGTAGGCCCCGAGCGAGCGGCGGTACCCGCCGTCCAGCGTGGTGTTCGAGAGGCTCGACTCGTGGGCCAGGTCCTCCCCCATGCGCGAGACCGGGATCGGCTGGTAGGTGCCGAGCCCCAGGTTTGCGCCGACCAGGCGGAGATAATGGCCCGGGGAGTACGTGAGGGTGCGCGCCTTGATGGTCGGCTGCCACGAGCCCGGCTCCCGGTAGGTGACGGTGGCGTCGTGGACAACCACCTGGTCGCGGTTTCCCTCGGCCGTGCGGCCCTCGATGTAGTAGGGGAAGCGGCCCACGCGCAGGTTCCTCGCGGTGAAGGTCCCGTTGTTGTGGTTGAAGGTCAGCTGGTCGGCGAGGAGCCGGTCGCCGATCCGGGTGAGCACGACGCTGCCGCTCGCGACCGCGATGTTGGTCTTGTTGTTGTAGCGGATCTCGTCGGCGGTGAGGAGTATGCCCGCGTCGACCAGCTTGGCGCCGCCGGTCACGATCGACTCGTCGTTCAGGTACTCGACGTGGCTGCCCGAGAGGTCCGCCCGACCCGCCGGGTCGGCCGCCAGGGCCGGCATGGCAGCTAGGGCGAGGAGAAGGGCTAGGCGGCGGGTCACGCGGCATGCAGCAAAGGCGGGGGTGCAGCGACAGGCAAGCCTCCCGGGCGCCGGAAAATCGGGCCCAATCGCCGAAACGGCGCGTTTTTAGCTTTTTAGACGCGCCCGCGGGCTTCATCGTGGCGGACCTCCATGCCCAGAAAGAAAGCCATCCGAATGTCCAAGGCGGTGCGCGACATGGCGCCGCTGCGCTCCGAGGTGCGCAGCCTCGGCGCCGCGCTCGGGAGCGTGATCACGAAGATCGAGGGCAAGGAGACCTTCGAAAGGGTCGAGGCGCTGCGCAAGCTGGCGAAGGCCCGCCGGGCGGGAGACGCCGACGCGGAGCGCCTGCTCGCCAAGGCCGTGTCCGACCTGGAGCCTCAGGCGGCGTTCGACCAGGCGATGGCGTTCACGCTGTACTTCGAGCTCGTGAACCTGGCCGAGGAGAACTTCCGCATCATCCTGCTGCGCCGCCGGCGCGCCTCGCGCGCACTCGGCACGGACGACGGTCGGCCGATCCGCGAGTCGATTGAGGCGGCCGTCATGGAGCTCAAGGCCGCGGGCGTGGACGCCGCCGAGATGCAGCGCCTCGTCGACCGGCTCGGGATCGAGCTCGTCTTCACGGCGCACCCGACCGAGACCAAGCGCCGCACCCTGCTCGCCAAGCTCGGGCGCCTGGCCGCGATCCTGCGCTCCCGCGCGCAGCCCGAGTCGACGCCCGACAGCTCGGCCCTGGACGCCGCGACGATCGAGCGGGAGATCGCCTCCCTCTGGCTCACCGACCGCAGCCGGACCACGAAGCCCGAGGTGAGGGACGAGGCACGCACCGGCCTCTGGTATTTCGACACGACGCTGATCGCGACGATGCCCCGGCTGCAGCAGGACATGGAGCGGGCCCTCGCGCGGCACTATCCCGGCGTCCGCGCGCCGCGGCGCTGGCTCACCTTCGGCTCCTGGATCGGCGGGGACCGCGACGGGAACCCCGAGGTGACGGCCGCGACGACGGCGGACGTGCTGCTCCTGCACCGGCGCCTTGCGATCGAGAAGCTGCGCGTGACGACGGGGGAGCTCGGGCACACGCTGACCGTCAGCGACCGGCGCGACACCGTCGTCCCGGCGCTCAAGCACGAGCTGCGCGAGAACCTGCACCTCTCGAAGCATCTGGACGAGCTCGAGAAGCGCTACCCGCACGAGCCGTACAGGCTGCTGCTCGGGGTGCTGCGCGAGCGGCTCGGACAGGCGAGGGACGAGCTCAAGGACGGCCGCTCGCTCCTGGGCGGCGGGTTCGTGGGGTCCTGCCTCTCGGGCGCGACCGTCATGGGGGCCTTTGACACGATCCGCGCGGGCCTCGAGGCGGGGCGCGCCGCCATGCTGACGGGCGGCGACTTCGAGGAGGCCCTGGTGCAGCTTGAGACCTTCGGGCTACACACGGCGCGCCTGGACCTTCGCCAGCACTCCTCGCTCCATGAGGCCGCGGTCTCGGAAATCCTCGGCCTGCCGGGTTACGCGGGCCTGGCGGAGGAGGAGAAGCGCCGGGTCCTCCTGGAGTCGATCGCGGCGGCAAAGACGCTCGCTCCCGGCGCCGGCGCCCGGTTCTCGGATGCGACCCGCAACGTGCTGGACCCGCTGATCCTCGCCCGCGACGCCTGCCTGGTGATCGGCAAGGAGGCGCTCGGCATCTACATCATCAGCATGACCAACGGGGTGTCGGACATCCTCGAGGTCGAGCTCCTCCAGAAGCTCGCCGGCTCGGCGCTGCCGATCGCCCCGCTCTTCGAGACCCTGGACGACCTCGAGCGCGCCCCGGTGGTGCTCGGCGACTACTTCGCGCTGCCCGGGCGGCTCCCGGCCCACCAGCACGTCATGCTGGGCTATTCCGACAGCAACAAGGACTGCGGCTACATCACCGCGAACTGGGCCCTCTTCAAGGCGCAGGATGAGATCTCCCGGGTCTGCCGGGAGGCCGGGGTGGCGGTCACGCTCTTCCACGGCAGGGGCGGCAGCATCGCGCGCGGCGGCGGGCCCGCGGCGAAGGCGATCCTCGCCCAGCCGGCGGGGCTTCGCGACGGCTCGATCCGGGTGACCGAGCAGGGCGAGGTGCTCTCGACCCGCTACCACGACCCGGACCTCGCCCACAGGATACTGGAGCAGATGGCCTACGGCGTCATGCTCGGCATCCGCGCGGCGGGCGCGGAGTCCTCGGTGCCCCAGGAGTGGCGCGACACCATGGAGGAGATGAGCCGGGCCGGCTTCGAGGCCTACAAGGGCCTCGTCCACGACGACCCCGAGTTTCTCCTGTTCTGGCGCGAGGCGACCCCGATCGACGAGATCAGCAACCTGAAGCTCGGCTCCCGGCCGACCTACCGCCGGGCGACGCAGAGCGTATCCGACCTGAGGGCGATCCCCTGGGTGTTCTCCTGGATGCAGAGCCGCTTCAACTTCCCGGGGTGGTTCGGCCTCGGCAGCGCGCTCAATTCGGTCCTAAAGCGCGGGCCGAGGGAGCGGGAGCGCCTGCGGGCGATGCACGCCGGCTGGCCGTTCTTCCAGACGCTCATCGACAACGCGCAGCTCACTATGCGCAAGGCCGACATGGGCATCGCGTCGCTCTACGCCGACCTTGTCACCGATGCGCGGATACGGCGCAGGATGTTCGGCATCCTGAGCGCGGAGTTCGCCCGCACCGAGTCGGCCATCCTGGCGGTCACGGGGCAGAGGCGCCTCCTCGGCCGGGAGCCGGTCCTCCTGCGCTCGGTGGACCTGCGCAACCCCTACATCGACCCCCTGAACTACATCCAGGTCGACATGATGAGGAGGCTGCGGGGGGGCGCGGCGCTCCCGCCCCGGGAGGCCGAGTCGGTGCGCGCCGTGATCGAGCTGACGATCAACGGCATCAGCGGCGGCCTGAAGAACACCGGCTAGGCCAGGCGCCGTTTTGAGTGGCGCGGCGGGCCCCCAGCGGGCACCCTGCGCTGTTCCGCCCCACCAAACCCCGAGCAGTGATCCTCCCAAAGTCCGACCTAGAGGCCCTCCTGCATGCCCGCCACGGCGCCCCGCATTCCGTGCTCGGCATGCACGCCCTCACCTACCGCCGCAGCCACGGGCTGGTCGTGCGCGCGCTGCTGCGCGACGCCGTCGCCTGCGAGGTGATCCTGACCGACGAGCCGAAGGGCGGCGCCTTCCCGATGAACCTTCTCGCCCCCGAGGGGCTCTTCGAGGTGTTCATCCCGAAGCATCCCGAGGTCCGCGGCTACGAGCTCAAGGCCACCTCCGCGGACGGGCGCGTGCGCAGGTTCCGTGACCCGTACTGTTTCCTGCCCACGCTCGGGGACCAGGACCTCTACCTCTTCAACGAGGGCAACGAGCACCGGATCTACGACAAGCTGGGGGCGCACCTGAAGGACCTGGGCGGGGTCCGGGGCGTCGCGTTCGCGGTGTGGGCGCCCTCGGCAACGCGGGTCTCGGTCGTCGGCGACTTCAACGGGTGGGACGGGCGCTACCACCCGATGCGCAGCCTCGGCGCCTCGGGGGTCTGGGAG
>Ga0181537_10002963_pt1 | contig 14740 bp, 13 predicted proteins | sample PEATcosm2014_Bin_39_FD_119765 | JGI IMG/M metagenome (GOLD analysis project Ga0181537, IMG submission 119765) | Peatland microbial communities from MTU Mesocosm Facility, Houghton, MI, USA - PEATcosm2014_Bin23_10_metaG | ecosystem: Environmental > Terrestrial > Soil > Wetlands > Peat | place... | reverse complement strand
GCCGGACTCCCCAAGAGTTCGGCTTTTTTTCGTCTTTAGCTCCGAGTGTCCACTGCTGGGGGTCATTTTTCCACACCCCCGATGTTCCTTTGTCACAGAGACGGCCTCAAAGGTTAGCTCTTAGACCAAGTCGAGCCATCCAAATTTCACACTCGTGAATTTTTACTTCGCTTGCGGCCGATTGAGTTCGGCGACGATTTGCTGGAACTTTGGATTCGCGCGCAGAATCTTCAGATCATCGTCAGCCATCAGGCCATTTGAACTCCCGGAGCCCATGAGGCGTCCTGCCAGCGCTTTTCCGCCTTCCGGTGTGAGAGCGGGATTCTTCCAACTGGTTCCCGCACAAGATTCCCAAAGGATCTATCGAGTCGGATTAGGGACCATGATCGCTCCTGACCCCCTCCACAGATCCGGACAGGCGGAGTTACCGCATCCGGCTCCCACCTTGGGTGAAGACGCCCAAGCGCACGAGAGAATAAGGATGACAGACAGGAGCCCGCGGAAACCAGCGCACAATATAGCGCTTCATGCGGTGCCACTGCAGGTGGTTACCCTGGCTACGAGTCTTCCCTTGAGCGGCATCGGGAACAGACAAGACGGGAACGGCGAAAGGGACAGAACGGAGACCGAGGGAGGGTGGCAGGATATGAGTGATAGTGCGGTTCGTGACAAACCGCTCTTGGCTTATGGTTTGGCGCGAAACCGGCGCAGTCGGAAACGGCCCTCCGAGCCTTCCGTGCACCTCCAGCGACTGCGGCTGAGCGGCGGAGTGGCGTACGCCCGCACAAGGGCGAAGTGGGTCTAAAAGACGGCGTAGCCTTCCGTTTGGGGGAACAATATGTCAAAAGCCATTTGTGGGAGGATCAGGCGCAGAGCGAATGTAGTCCGCAATTGCGGACAAGAGCGGGTGTTCAAGATCACCAACTGAGGCAAGAAGGACGAAGCATGCTTGGGCTCGGCTGATCGCCACGTTAAACAGCCGTGCTCCAGTTCCCGGGTTAGTCAAGAATCGGCTGTTTCCCTTTACGGGATCAAAAATAATAGTGTGCATCTCACTGCCTTGTGCCGCATGAACCGTACTGACACGTACCTTACGTAATCCGCGGGCATTCAGCGTGTCACGGATCAGCTTTTTCTGCGCCACGAATGGCGTGAGGACCAGAATGTGCGCAGGGCCTGTACGACGAATCAGTTGTTGCACGATCGCGGCTACTATTTTTGCGGATTCTGGGCGGCGATGAGAGCCCGAGTGAGGTTCTGATTCTGCATCAACTTTAACCAGGTGAATATTATGTTTCCGGCCGCCGGGGAATAACGAGAAGGGCTCACGGGCAGCGTGCCATCCGCTGTCCCGCAGACAGTCGTGACTTACGCGTAGCTCGCCACGGTAAAAAATCTCACTGACGAGGCCGCAAATTGCTACTGCCATCCTTGACTGCTCGTTGAGAAAACAGGTCGAGGGGTGTCCATCGTGTATGTATTGATCGAACAATGTGTGCCCAAACCATTTGCGTACGACTGGATAGGTTGAAGTGAAGATCGGCGCGAGTTGCTTAGGATCTCCTGCGACGAGTGCGCAGCGGGCCAGTGGTGCAAGAATAAAAGAGATAGCGCGCCCCATCTGGGAAGCTTCGTCAAACACTATCACGTCAAATGGCGAACGCTCCTGAAGGAGCCTATAGTGCATAGTTCCAAGGATGGCAGTCATCGCCACCACTCGCTTCTCCTGCAGAACGGTTTGCATTAGAGACCGAAGCGAAGCAAGAATGGGATCCATTTCCCGCTCCCAAACTGCTCTGGCCTCCACCTCATCAGCACTTGGCCGATTAGCTTCCAAGCGGGCTTTTCGCAAAACCAGCTCCTCGCTATCCAGGGGTAGCAGATGTTGTCGTTTCTCGTAGTACCTCGCGACGAAGTTACTACCGAATCGTGCACAATGTGTCCTGAGTAGCTGACCCCTCGACGTAAGCGATAGGCGCTCATCTACCGCAGTCAGCAGCTGATCAACGGCTGAATTTGTTGGCGCGAATAGCAGAACTCGAGCGTCCGAGTTGGCGGTTACTAGGTCGGCGACAATCGAAGCGGCGGTCCTCGTTTTGCCGGTTCCTGGAGGGCCCCATAAAAACCCCGCACGGTAGGAAAGGAGCGAGTATGCCGATCTCTGACGTTCCCTCAGCTCGGAAAACGAAGAACTGAGGACTAGCGGACAACGATCGCGCCCCACCAACGCGTGCGCTGCCCATGAGAAGCATTCGGTCGCAATCGTTTCATCCTTCCAACATTGCAGTAAAGACTCGAGAAACCTAGGTGGCTGAACCGCCATTTCCGTACCCGCCACCGGCACGGGCGCGTCGATTCTGTGTACATAAACGATGCTATCGTCGACGGAAACGGCTACCACCGTAGATACCGATTGCCCCCATGAAGCCACCCCTCCCTCAAGCGTGTAGTCAAGCTTGCCGCGGTTAAGGTGCGAACGCACCTTTATGGCGATTGTGCTTTTTTGTACAACGGCAGAAACGACCTTGAAATATCGCTTTCGACTCGCAGATTCTAGCTCCTGCTCGATTGCCTCTACGATTTCTAACTGCTGCGGCGTCACGACAACGGTCACCTCAAAGACCGATTAGATAAGGGCGAACCCTCTCGCGGACCCCTCTCGACCTGCGTGATGAGACGTGACTAGGGTTCGATGCCCCTTCAGAGGTCCATTCTGCGGGACTTTGCGGCCGGGAGGGTTTGGGTCAGCCTGGGCGTTTAAGGGGTGCAGGCAGCCCTTGTACCACCGTACGGCCGGGTAAGAAACCGCGTCCGAGGCAAGTATAGACGTTCACCTTGCCTCGGTTGCGCATGTGCCCGGCTATCACCAAGTGAACCACCCCGCAGTCCCACGGCGGAAATGCTACCCGGGGCACAGACGTGCCGTTTGACTCGGCGCGTCCAGTGGCGTTACGTTGCCAGCTGGCATGCTTCGAGTACTGCAGTCTCCGTCGGCGGCAGAACGGATCGCAGCCGCGGCTGAATTCATCCGATCCTTCGCCCCGGCGACTGAGGTGCTGCTCGTCGGCTCGTCGCGCGAGGCTGTCGATGACTTGGTCCGCGGATTCGCGCATACGAGAGGTGCCAGTTTCGGACTGCATCGCTTCAGCCTCATGCAGTTCGCAGCTCGGCTGGCCATAGGTAAGCTCGCCGCGGCGGGTGTCGCTCCCAGTTCCGCAGTCGGAGCAGAAGCATTGGCCGTGCGTGCGGCCTACGAAGCCGCGAGTCGGAACGAGCTACCCTACTTTGCGCCGGTGGCTAACTTTCCGGGTTTCGGACGTGCGACAGCTGCCACCATCAATGACTTGCGTTGCGCGGGTATTTCCGCGGAAGCGCTCAAAAGGTTGGAGGAATCCGGGCCTGACAACGCCGCGCTCCTAGAACGCTTCGAGGAGCAGATTGGCGAGGTATCGGTCGGTGATCGCGCGATCCTGTTCCAGGCTGCCCTCGAAGAAGTCCGCGCCGGCGCGGATTTCGCCAGGCATCCTCTGTTGCTCCTGGACGTACCTATCCACTCGGCGATCGAGAGGGCATTTCTCGTCGAGTTAGCGTCCGGCGCAAAAGATGTACTGTTTACCTGTCCTACTGGAGACCTCCGGACGCTGGACAATCTAAGGATGGTTCCCGGCGTTCAGGACAAAGCCTCACCTGTCGTAGCCGGGGATTCGAGTCTCGCGCGGCTGGGCTTTTATCTTTTCTCGGAGACAACTCCGCCGGAAGGAAAGCCTGACGACGAGGTCGTCTTCTTCTCTGCCCCGGGAGAAGATCGGGAGTCGGTCGAAATCGCGCGGCGCATCCTCGCCGAGGCCGAGAAAGGCATCCCCTTTGACCGCATGGCTGTACTCCTGCGGGCGCCGGAGACTTATTCGGCTTTGATGGAGGCTGCCTTAAGGCGGGCGGGAATCCCCGCTTACTTTGCACGTGGAAGCCGGCGGCCGGATCCTTCGGGTCGCGCCCTGCTGGCGTTGCTGGCATGTGCCGCCGAGGGACTCTCCGCCCACCGCTTCGCCGAGTATCTGTCGTTTGCACAGGTTCCGATCTTGGCGGAAGATGGTGCACCCCCCGAGAACCACGTCGAGTTTGTGCCGCCCGAAGATGACGCTCTGAGTTCGGCTGCATCTGGTTTCGCACCTCCGACAAAGAACCAACCACAGAAGGAGGATAACCACCAACCGAAGGGCGCAGACGTACCCGAAGTGGCGGGCTCTCTCCGCACACCTTGGAAATGGGAAGAACTTTTGGTGGATGCCGCCGTGATCGGTGGCAAGCAACGTTGGGCCCGGCGGCTCGACGGACTGCAGAACCAGTCCACGCGGGAGCTAGAGGAATACGCGAAGGAGGAACCGGACTCGCCGCGCGTGGAAGCGGTGCGGCGCAAGCTTCGCAACCTGAGGCATCTCCGCGCATTTGCTCTCCCTGTGATCGAAGAGCTATCCGCATTGCCGAAATCGGCGACCTGGGGAGAGTGGATCAGCGCGCTCGAGCATTTCGTTCCCAGGGTTTTGCGGCAACCGGAACGCGTGTTAGCGGTTCTCGCCGATCTGAAACCCATGGGCCCGGTCGCTTCCGTTCCACTCGCCGAAGTGCAGAACGTGCTGCAGCACTGGCTTTCCCACCTTCAGCAGCTGCCACCCGAGAGCCGCTACGGCCGCGTGCTGGTGGCAACTCCTGAGCACGCCCGCGGGTGTTCGTTCGACATCGTCTTTATTCCTGGACTTTCGGAGCGCATGTTTCCCCAGAAACTTCGGGAGGATCCGCTGCTTCTCGACAAGCTGCGGCGGCATCTCTCTTCCGATCTGTCCGTGATGTCAGACCGCAGCCAGCAGGAGCGACTCCTGTTGCAGATCGCGGTCGGTGCTGCGAGCCAGCGTTTGTATCTTTCTTATCCTCGCCTTGAGGTTGCGGAAGCCCGAGCTCGCGTGCCGTCATTCTATGCGCTGGATGTGGCGCGCTCGATCACCGGCTACGTGCCGGACTACGAGGTACTCGCCCGAGAGGCAGAACTGGCCGGCGCCAGCCGGCTGGCGTGGCCAGCACCACGCGACCCGTCTGAGGCGATCGACGATGCGGAGTACGATTTGGCCACGGTATGGCCGCTCTTGAATGCGAACGAGCCCCGGGCGGGACGGCTAGCCTTCGTCATGAAATTAAATCCGCACCTGGCCAGATCGCTCCGGAGCCGCTGGGCGCGATGGCAGAGCAAGTGGTCAGAGCATGACGGCCTCTTCACAAAGCGCTCGTCGATCCTTGAGATACTCGAGTCGCATCGTTTGGCGAACCGCCCCTACTCGGTGTCAGCACTGCAGAACTTCGCGGCTTGTCCCTACCGGTTCCTGCTTTCCGCCATTCACCGGCTTGAGCCGCGGGAAGAACTGGCGCCGCTCGAAGAAATGGACCCGCTCACCAAGGGAGGACTGTTCCACCGCATCCAGGCGGAGTTCCAACGTGAACTGAAAGACAAAGGCCTGCTTCCGATAAAGGGCGCACAGCTCTCCAGGGCTCTCGGGATGCTCGACCAGACCGTGAGGCGGGTCGCAGATGAAGCCTATGAGGAACTCGCTCCGGCGATTGATCGGGTTTGGGTGGATGCGATCGCGGCGATGCGCGCGGACCTCCGCATCTGGCTGGAGAAGGTGGCGGAGCACGACGGCTGGGTACCCATCCATTTTGAGTTTGGCTTCGGGTTCGGGGCAAGGGAGGGACGCGATCCCGCCAGTCTTCCCGATCCGGTAAAGCTTGCCGAGGGAACCATGGTTCACGGCTTCGTCGACCTGATCGAAAGGAGCGACGACGGCAAAACTCTGCGGGTGACCGACTACAAAACCGGAAAAGACAGAACGAAGAAGGGACTGGTGGTCGGACAAGGGGAATATCTGCAACCGGTTGTTTACGGGCTGGCAGTGGAGGTGGCCCTGAAGCGCGCCGTTGTGGAGGGAAGGTTCTACTACTGCACGACCGACGGGGGCTTCAACGAGCGTTGTATCCCGCTTGATCTAGTCGCCAGGCAAAGCGCGGGGCTCGTGCTGCGCACAATCGACGACGGGATCGCGGCTCCTTTTCTGGTTGCGGCTCCACGCGAAGATGCCTGCGTCTACTGCGACTTCCAAGAAGTGTGCGGTCCCTACGAGGAGATTCGCTTCGCCAGAAAGAAGGAGAATCCGCAGCTTGTTCAACTGAAAGACATGAGGGGCCTGGCCTGATGAAACTCATCGATCAAGACGCCCGCGACGCGGTCCGCACGGCCCTCGACAAAACCTTGGTGGTCGAGGCGGCCGCAGGCACCGGGAAAACGAGCGAAATGGTGCAACGAATGATAGCGGTGGTCGCGGCTGGAAAGACGACAATCGACCGCATCGCAGGCATGACTTTTACCGAGAAGGCCGCGGGCGAGCTCAAACTTCGTCTCCGCTCCGAACTCGAGAGAGAGCGCCGCGCAGAACAGAAGAACTCCGCGACCCGCAACAACCTAGAGCAGGCTCTGGCGCACCTCGAAGAGGCACGGCTTAGCACCATTCACTCTTTCTGCGCCGATCTGCTCAGAGAGCGTCCGGTAGAGGCACGCATCGATCCACAGTTCGAGCTGATGACCGAGGCGCAGAGCCTGCATCTTTACCGCGAAGCGTTTCGTTCATGGTTCGAGCGCAAGCTGGAAGACCTGCCCGAGGGCACGCGCCGAGTCCTTCGGCGTAAGACCAGGAACAGCCCTACGGAGACGCTGATTTCGGCCGGCTGGGAGCTGTCAAAGTGGCGAGACTTTTCGGCGAAGTGGCGACGGCCGGAATTCGACCGCCAGGTCGCGATCGATGCGCTGGTTGAAAAGATCCATGAACTTGCTCGACTGACCAGCGACCCTTCCGATCAAAACAACAACCTCTTCCGTGACACTGCCCCGTTACGGGCCCTCAGTGAGAGTATCCGCACCGCCGAGCGGGCACGGCCGCGAGACCACGATGGCATCGAAGCGACGCTTGTCCTGATCGCAAGCGACGGACAGTACAAACAATTTCGCGATCCCCGGAAGGGAAAAGCCCAGTACAACCAGCAGGTTAAGCGTGACGACATTTTGGGCTTGCACGGCGAACTGCTTGCAGCCGTCGACACGTTTGTCCGCGACGCGGGAGCGGATCTCGCCGCCCTCTTGCAGACCGAACTGGGAGAGAGTGTTGTCCAATACCAGTTGCTGAAGGAGCGTAGTGGGAAACTTGACTTCCTTGACTTGCTCATCCGCGCCCGCGACCTTCTCGTCCAATCCCCCGTCGTGCGCCAACATTTCCAGGAGCGCTTCACCCACCTTTTCGTCGATGAGTTCCAGGACACGGATCCGTTGCAGGCGGAGATCATTGTTCTGCTCTCCGCTGGTGATCCCGGGGCCAACAACTGGCGCAGCGTCACGCCGGTTCCGGGGAAGCTGTTCATTGTCGGGGATCCGAAGCAGGCGATCTACCGTTTTCGCCGTGCCGATGTCGGCACTTATGAAGAGGTGAAACAGCTGCTGCTCAGAAGCGGCGCCGAACTGCTGCAGCTGACCACCAGTTTCCGGTCGCTGCCGTCGGTCCAAGCCATGATCAACAAGGCTTTCGCGCCTCATATGGATGGCAATGCGGCGAACCTGCAGGCAAGCTATGTTCCTCTTTCCCCATTCCGCGAGGAGTACACGGAGCAACCGTCCATCGTTGCCCTTCCTGTTCCCAAACCCTACCAGACGAGATTCTCCCAAGGAGCCGTCAATGCTTCGCTTCCCGATGCAGTCGCCGCCTTCGTAGCATGGCTGGTCGAAAAAAGCGGCTGGACGGTACCGAAGCCGGGAAATCCCGGCGAGCGCATACCGCTCGCCCCGAATCACATCTGCCTGCTCTTCCGGAGGTTTGTCAGTTTCGACGATGACATGGCTCGGCCCTACATCAGGGCGCTCGAAGCGAGGAATCTCCCCCACCTGCTGGTAGGAGGAAAATTCTTGCACGACCGCGAAGAGGTGCAGACGATTCGCGCCGCGCTTACCGCGATTGAGTGGCCGGATGACGAGCTCTCTGTCTTTGCCACTCTGAAGGGCTCGCTGTTCGCGATCCGCGATGATGTGCTGCTTGAGTATCGCCACCTGGTCGGACATTTTCATCCCTTCCGGCTCCCGGCCGAGCCGCTCCCGGGAGAACTCCAGGAGGTGGTCGAAAGCCTTCGCATCCTGCAAAAGCTGCACCGTAACCGCAATTACCGACCCGCCGCGGAAACCTTGGACACGCTTTTGAAGGAAACCAGGGCGCACCTTGCATTCGCGCTGCGCCCTTCGGGCGAGCAAGTGCTCGCCAATGTTCTGCACATAGCCGAGCTGGCGAGGAAGTATGAAGCGTCCGGTGGCCTTTCGTTCCGCGGGTTCGTAGAAGAAATTCGCGCCGGCGCGGATGCGGCGGAGGCCGGAGAGGCTCCCATCTTTGAAGAGGGCAGCGAGGGCATCCGGATGATGTCGGTTCACAAGGCCAAGGGCCTGGAGTTTCCGGTCGTCGTGCTCGCAGACATCACGGCCAAGATTTGCCAGTCTCATCCCAGCCGCTACATCGACTCCTCTTCCTCTCTCTGTGCGGTTCCGCTCGCAGGGTGCGCGCCGCTCGATCTCGAGGAGTGCGGTGAACTCGAGCTGGCGCGGGATCGCGCCGAGGGTGTCCGGTTGACCTATGTGGCGTCTACGCGGGCACGCGAGCTTCTGGTTGTTCCAACGATTGGTGACGACCCGCGTCAGTCCTGGGACTCGGTCGCGAACTGGTGGGTGAGACCTCTCTACGACGCCATTTATCCTGCGGCAGAAGATCGCCAAAAAGCGGAAAAGCCTCCCGGGTGTCCGAAGTTTGGAAAAGATAGCGTTCTCGTCCGGCCGCCGGACCTGACGGTAGATGAGAACGACAACGTTTGGCCAGGGCTGCATTGGTTCGAAAAAGTTGGGACCAAGGACAACAGCTATGGAGTGGCCTGGTGGGATCCAAGGGCACTGACGCTAAACGTCCCGCAGTCATTTGGCATCCGGCAGGAAGAACTGCTGAAGGAATCGGTTGATGGTGAGGTTTTGAAGAAAGACCTGGCGACTTACAAGAGCTGGGAGACCCGATGGGTCAACGTCAGGCAACGGGCTGCTCAGCCAGGTGTCATCTTCCGGACCGCTACAGCCCAGGCCCGGAGCGAATCCGATCTAGGTGAACTCGGCGGCGACGTAGAAGTGATCGAACTGCCGCGGGACCCGGATCGTCCGTCCGGTCCGCGCTTCGGAGCTCTCGTGCACGCTACGCTGGCGGCGGTTCGTCTCGATGCGAACGCGGATCAGGTACAACAGATCATCGATCTTTACGCCCGCGTACTTGGGGCTGCCGAACAGGAAACTGCCGCCGCGGCAGCTGCTGTTCAATCCGCGCTAGCTCATCCGCTGATCGTGCGTGCACATCTTGCCATGGCCCATGGGCACTGCCGCCGCGAGACGCCGATTACACTCACGCTCGCCGACGGGACGCTTGTCGAAGGAGTCCTGGACCTGGCCTTCCAGGAGAAAGACGCATGGACGGTGGTGGACTTCAAGACCGACCGGGAGTTCGAGAACGAGCTTGCGCACTACAAGCGGCAGGTGGGGTTGTACGCTCTATCGATTGAGCGGGCAACGAGCGAGCCCTGCGGAGGAGTCCTGATGAGGGTTTGATCGTATCCTGGATGCCGCCGCTTCACAAGACGTTCGACTGTGGCTTTGCCAGTTGTCTGCAACTCTTTGTTCGCCATTACACTGCCCGTCTGCCGCGTTGGTTCGTCTCGACTTGATCCAGGAGTAATCGCCGCTACGGCGATTGCAGCAAGCTTCGTTTCAGATTTTCACGGAGTGCATCCTGTGAAATCCTGGTGCTACGTCAACCTGTAGCACCAAATCAAGCTATCACTCCAGATAACGTATGAATCTCTGGTCTGCAAGGAGCACTTCGGGAAGGGAAGCGCGTGCGGTATTTGGTAAGGGCGTACACTCTAAATTAGTTCCCGGTTTCTACTGCACTCGACACCCGCAACAGCATCATCCGGCCCACTTACCGACTACGGATAGGTCATAAGCGTAAGCTGCTTCAACTCACCGGTTGCGAGATTCAGACGCCGGAAAATCCAGCTTATTTCCCCGGCCGCTCGCACTCAAAGTTCGCGGCGTCATTCGGATCGCCGCTGCCTTTGTACTTTGCTGCCTGCGGATACGGGCACAGAGGCCGCGTCATCTTCGCGTGCGTTTGGTCCTGGCCTTCGAACTTCGACGCAATAATTATTGACGGAGCCGTGGCTTTTTCCACCCACTGCTCCAAAGACGCGTCGACGCTGTGCTGCGGGTCGTCGAAGTTCAGATCACCGACCGCTCCGAACGAATCTGGCCCCGGGCCTCCGGCGCAGTGTTGCACGCCCGGCGCCATGTAGAGGCGGACGAAAGAGTCGACATCTTTTTGCCCCATCTTCTTGATGACACTCTCGTAATAGTCGATCGTGTTCAACGCCGTGATCGCCGGATCATTCCAGCCGTGATAGAGAACCAACTTTGCTCCGCGGGCTTTGAATGGCTGGAGGTTGGGATCGGTAGCGTTCAGGGCCTGCGCGGTTCTCTCATTGGCTGCTTTCAGGTCCGCATCAAACTTGAACGTCTTGTAGTCCCAATCGGACTTCCCAAATACAAAGCCGGAAAAGAATCCGTTGCCGAAAAACGCCATCAGACTCTTCGCTGGCGCCGGGCCGGTGATCCAGAGTCCCCAGCCGCCCTGGCCCTCTTCGGCGCCCGGCAGATAGCCGGGGTAAACCACGTGCCCTTTGGAATCAAGCGTTCCTGCGTAGAGTTTCTTCAGCGCAGTAACCTGCGCAGCCGTCAGGCATTTGTCGGAATCCTCTCCCTGGCACTGGATCGTCGCGGGATCGAAGTGACACTGCCGCGGATCGTTCAGAATCCCATCGTGCACGCCGTCCCCCCCGTCGCAGGCGGCGTTCACCGCCGCTGCAATCGTGGGAATCTTTGCCGGAGGAATGAAGCTGGCCGAATCCATCGTCAGCGCCTGGGTGTCATAAGCAGCAGTGGCGAGCAGAGCAGTCCAGTAGTTCGCGGGAGCGCCGGCTAAGATTCCGTCATAGTCCTCGGGATAACGTTGGGCTTCCATCAACGCCTCACGTCCGCCATCGGAACATCCGGCGAAGTATGAGCGCTGCGGAGGCTTGGAGTAATAAGCCGCGATTACGGTCTTGGCGACGAGCGTCATCTCATGAATTCCGCGATGCCCGAAATCGATAATCTTTTCCGGATGCCCGATCGCCCAGCCCGAATCGATCGGAGATCCCGTATGGCCCGTGTCAGTCGCCGTCGCAGCGTAGCCCGCCTTCACCGACATTGCGAGCTGCCGGTCGTCAATCAGTCCGGCGAATCCGCCATTGCCGATCCCTTGTAGCTTGCCATTCCATCCCGAGACCGGAAGCCAGACTTCGAGTTTAATGTCGGAGTCTGAGGTCGGCTTGGCCTCGGCAACGACGCGGCAGAATGCCGGAAGGCTCTTATATAAAGGCGAGAGATCGGTGCCGCTAAACGCCGCGGGAGGGCCGCCGAACGTGCCCGCCGCAACCGTCTGCGCAAGCGTAATCGTAGTGTTGGGAATTTTCGCCGCAGTCAGGAGTGCGCACGCGTCCTGGGAGTAGGCTGCTCGGCTGGAGAACAGCAGTAGGAACGCGACAGCCCACCGGGAAGATCTTTCTTTCATCTGTGCTCTCCTGAGTCTCAGCTAGCGCGCTCCTGCAGCTTTTCCCATGAAAGCTGCCTGATCCGCTTTCATTTTCCCCTAACGCTTGTCGGCTTGTCGACCTGTCGACCACACCCATACCGCCCCACAGGAGGGTCTGAGCCTCCGGCGTTGGGGAGGTGAACATGGCCCACAGGGAGAGCCAAAGAGGGCGGAGTGCCCCGACAGGAACCATAAGAACACGCGCGTTGTGGCTAAAATTGCGGGTCGGAATTCTGGGCCGTGCACTCTGTCTCGAACTTAATCCCCTCCTAAGAGGGGCGATGTGTCCGCCGACTCGGTTCGAAGGCGGCGAGTGCCCAAACGGTTCCGGGAATTGACGGGGCAGCTCGGCATCTTCCGTTTCGATACGTCGCACCAAACCGAAGTAGTATTCAATGAGTTCACGCTTCTCGAAATCGGGAAGGACAGAATACAGGTCGAATGGATTCAGAAATGCATTTCCCTTTTGGAATGGTTCACCGATTGGCAAACGGCTGATTACAAGATCGACATCGTACAAGGTTATCTGTGCGAATCGCAACGTGTTCAAAAACGCGGTGAGGCGATGCCTGCGCTGAGTGTTGCTGCCGAAGACACTAGCAAGTGCAGCTTGTAGCTTAACGAGCGTTGCGTCGTGAGAGAGAGCCTGTTTAGCGATCTTCACTTCTGCTTCCAGGTTCCGTCTCCTGCACAGGGGTCTCTAAAATTGCCGGAACATTTTCTGGAAGGAAATCAACAACTTTCTGAACGCCAAGACCGATTCAAAACTCAACCTGTCGTGTTTGCTTTCGCTGTCAACATCGCCGACGTACAACTGTCTTATTCGATTTCTGAACTGTTTTAGGATCAGTGTAGCTTCGCTCATCGTAGGGTCTACCTTCTGGCATGTCCGAGATCAAAACACAGCGAAGCAGTGGGTAATTGTTCGAAAACCTTCGAAAGCTCTTGTGCTGTTCTTCCCACTTGCTTCCGCTTGTCCATGTTTTCAACAAGGAGTTGTTCGCCAAAACCTCTCCACAGATTCCAATCGTGGATTGCGTCAGGATGAACAATGATCGACCACCGCCGTTCGGCGACGGCACCAAGGTGGGCAATTGCCTCTAGTTCTTCTTGCTGACTCATCCTACTAGGAGCGTGCACTGATACATAAACAAACGCTCGCAAATCCAATCGGCCAAGAGAAACAACAAGAGGTAATAGTTCTGGTTGTCGTAGAGCTGAGAGTTCGATGGCGTTTACGGTTGCTTTCCCGTGCACCATCGCTAGTCCACGTTCGAAGTCTCCAAATGCCAGTGATCCGGTTGAGAACCCTATTGCTCGCATCAGGAAACCCCATATTTCCTAGGTCGAGAAGACGGCATATGCAGATCCGATTCGTTAGGCGAATGGTGCCGACCACGGGATTACGAGGATCACGGCTTACTCGGTAATGTCTTGACCCTCAGTGTCCCACCAGAGTGTGCGACTCGTCGGCATCTCGTTCAGTAATGTCCGACGGTAATCGATCCTCGAGACTTTCCCCACGTTACTCTTAAAGCGTAACCGGCCAGCGCCCGAAACGCCGACCGGCTACTGACTATCAATTCACGCGGGAGCGTGAATCTCGTTTGGCGGAATCTTAGCTACAAACCAAGCCCAGCCCCACAGGCGGGGACCGGCTGGTCGATTCTCAGCGGCTCATCTTTTGCAGTAACGAACCATGCCATAAGCTGCAGGTTCTTGGTTTTTGTGTTGCGGAAGGCATGTATTTGACTACCCTCCACCCAGCTATCACCAGCCTTGTAGACTGTCGGGTTACAATTCTCGTCGTACCATGTGAGTGTGCCCGAGAGAACGGTGACGACGACGATGCCCGGATGCGAGTGCCATCCATTTTGACCCCCGACGGCGTAGGCAGCCTCTTGAGTTGTAAGAGTAGAGGGCCCGTCCGTCACCAGCCCGGCGTTGAAGGGTTGACCGTTCATCCCGACCGCAGTTCCAGACTCAAATATGTTGGCTCTCTGCTGTCCGACGGACCGCAGCGGCGATGTTAACTTTACGATTGGTGTCGCGAATGCCATCCCGACAACGATGATGGTGATTGCGGCGGCGCCGATAAGTAGTTTGGTCTTAGTCGTCTTCACTTTGCCTCCTGAGATGCGACCCGCTGCGACCAGCACTTACTGGCCACCGAGAGCCGATCCTAATTTGTAAGTTGAAGTTGAAACCGAGGCCGGTTCAGTCAGACGCAGGGGAAACCAGTGAGTTGTAATTTCCGCAGTTCGGCTGAACGGCGAAAGTTTGAAACTCTTGAGGCAAATTGTCAGGTGAAATTCCAAGAGTCAAGACTGGATAGAAGCGTCCCCATCGTTAACTGATTAGAAGTGTCCCCTTTTTGTGTTGTGGTGTTCTGGTTGGGATGCGCGCTGAAGCGCCCTGTAGTTAGGGCGAAGCGTACATAAACAAACGCTCGCAAACCCAATCGGCTAAGAGAAACGACAGGAGGTAATAGTTCTGGTTGTCGAAGAGCAGAGAGTTCGATGGCGTCTGCGGTTGCTTTCCCGTGCACCATCGCTAGTCCACGTTTGAAATCTCCAAATGCCTGACTGGTGATCTCAAGTATCCAAGCAGCGGAACAAGCGGCTTTCCAGCTCTTGCGAGTTCATTCGAGAGTGCAGTCGATATGCAAGCTTTCGCCGTTAAGAATAACGACTTGAACTTTCCTGATGAGGCGGTGTTGCCTTTCGTACTGAATTTTCTGACAAACGAACGACTTCGGAAATTCCCTCTACATACGTCAAGACCTCAGAGAACTGCCTTCGACCACCAGGAGAAGTCGGGATCTCCAGAATGAGGCGAGAATCGTCCACGGCGAGAGACGTCGAGGAGCAGTTTCTTGAGTTCCCCGGTGGTTAAGCCCGCTCTTTGAGACCACCTCTTCAAAATTTGAGGAGTTGATAAGAGTC
>Ga0181537_10002962_pt1 | contig 14743 bp, 9 predicted proteins | sample PEATcosm2014_Bin_39_FD_119765 | JGI IMG/M metagenome (GOLD analysis project Ga0181537, IMG submission 119765) | Peatland microbial communities from MTU Mesocosm Facility, Houghton, MI, USA - PEATcosm2014_Bin23_10_metaG | ecosystem: Environmental > Terrestrial > Soil > Wetlands > Peat | place... | reverse complement strand
GAATAGGTGAAGTGAAACTTGTCCTTCGGCGCGCCGCTGGCGGTAATGACGTTCGTCTTGAGGACGTTGAAATAATCGATCGGTGTCGCGAAGCCGGAAGGATTCTGGTAGTCGACCTCGCTGTACCAGAGGTAGGTGTCGTCGGTCCACGAGGCGAGAAAGTTCTGCTCGTCGAGTGTGGTGCCCTGTTTGTCGGGATAAGGCTGGTTGGTATACGGGTCCGTGCCGGTTCTCGGCGTCTGGCATTGCGCCGCGAGCGTGCGCCATGGGCCCAGGTTGTTCACGCTCCACGGCGTAGGCGTCGGCGTACTGGAGCCACCGCCCCCTCCGCCTCCTCCACCGCATGCCGAAAGCAGAAGCGTCGCAATCGCCGCCAGCGTGACAAATGCCATGTCGCCAGACCGCCCGAGGAACCTTTGCATTGGCTAACTTCCTTTCGCCGCCGATTCAAGGGAATCGCGCGAGCGATGTTCCGGGAAATCCGACTGCGTGACAAGATCGTGACGTGCGGCAGGTGACCTAGGTAAATGTCGAGGAACCGTCAGAAAACCGCCGTGCGGCGCTTGACGCCCTTTATGAATTCGCTTCTCGTCGCGGCTTGCGGCACGGGCTACATCGCCCCGGCGCCGAGTGCCGACCTGCAGTTGTTCGCTCCGCCGAACGTCCAGGACGCGTTTGCGCTACGGCCGGTCGCGCCGCTTCCGTCGACCGTTGCCGCCGTGCGTGTCCAGGCAGCGTCCTATACAAACCATTCCTTGCGTGGCCGAAGATCGTGTCGCAGAAATCGAAGCACGGTTAGGCCGCGTAAACTGCTTCCGCAGTCGCAGTCCCGGAGCCGTTCATGAGCAGTGACAGCAGCAGTCGCGGTTTTCCCTCGCCCTGGCCTCTGATGATCGTCGCTGCGGCGATCATGCTGGTGACAACCGGCGCACGCCAATCCCTGGGCCTGTATGTGGCGCCCCTGCACGGCGCAACCGGACTTGGCATCACGCAGATCAGCCTCGCGCTGGCAATCGGCCAATTCATGTGGGGCGCATCGCAGCCGATTTTCGGCGCGATCGCGGACCGCCACGGATCACTTTGGGTCCTTGTCGCGGGTGCGCTGATGCTCTCGGTGGGTTTCGCCGCCACGCCGTATATGGATACGACGGCCGGTCTCATCTGGTCGCTCGGCATCCTCAGCGCCGCCGGTGCCGGCGCGGGCAGTTTCTCGATTCTCATCGGGGCGACCGCACGCAAGCTCGCGCCGGAACGGCGCGGTTTCGCCGCCGGCTTCATCAATGCCGGCGCCAGCTTCGGGCAGTTCCTCTTCGCGCCGCTCAATCAGCTGCTCATCGCCGTATTCGGCTGGGCGAGCGCGATCTCGACGATGGCCGTGCTCATGCTGATGACGATTCCCTTGGCCTGGCGCCTGCGCGGCAGTCCCGTCGAGGTCGTGGGCGAGGGTGCGGCGACTCCGGCCGCAGGCGCGCAGTCGCCGGTGGCATCGGGCGGATTGCGCGCGCAGCTTGCCGTGGCGGTGCGCGACCCCAGCTACTGGTGCCTGCACGCGGGCTTCTTCACCTGCGGATTCCATATTGCATTTCTCGTCACGCATTTGCCGACGGAAATCGGGCTTTGCGGGCTGAGCGGCAGCGTGGCGGCGACGTCCCTGGCGATCATCGGCCTTGCCAATATCGCCGGCAGCCTGGGCGTCGGCGCGCTCGGCAACCATTTTCGCCAGAAGTGGCTGCTGTTTTTCGTGTATTTCTCGCGCGCGCTTGCGGTGGGTCTGTATGTGCTATCGCCTCGCGATGCTTTCTCGTTCTACGTTTTTGCGGCGGTTCTCGGGGTGACGTGGCTGTCCACGGTGCCACCGACCGTGGGCCTGGTGAACAAGCTCTTCGGCACACGCTACCTTGCGACCTTGTTCGGACTGACCCTGCTTTCCCATCAGATCGGCGGATTCTTCGGCGCGTGGCTGGGCGGCGTGGCGATCAGCCGCTTCGGCAATTACTCGTGGATGTGGTACGCGGACATCCTGCTCGCGCTCGGCGCGGCGCTCATCAATCTGCCGATCCGCGAAGCGCCGGTCGCGCGTCGCGGCACCGCGCAGGCCTGAGCGCTGCATACAAATTCGTGCGCGGGCGCCACTTGCGGCGCACCGCGCTATCGCCCGTCACGTTTTCATAGTATGGTAGCCCCCCATCGCGAGAACCCGGGGGAGTTGATGATGGTCGGTATCGTCCTGTTGGTCCTGATTGCCGCAATCGTCGTCTGGGCGATGTCGGCATACAACGGCTTGGTCAGCCTGCGCAACCAGGTGAAGAACGCCTTTGCGCAAATCGACGTCCAACTCAAGCGGCGCTACGACCTGATCCCCAACCTTGTCGAAACCGCCAAGGGATACATCAAGCACGAGCGCGAAACGCTGGAAGCCGTCATCGCCGCACGCAATACTGCCGTCGCCGCGCACGCGGGCGCCGCGGCGGACCCGACCGACGCGGGTGCAGTCAGACAGCTGGGCGCCGCGGAAAACGCCCTGGGCGGCGTGTTGACCAAGTTCTTCGCGGTTGCCGAGGCCTATCCGGACCTGAAGGCAAACCAGAACATGATGCAGGTAAGCGAGGAGCTGACGAGCACGGAAAACAAGATTGCGTTCGCGCGCCAGGCCTTCAACGACACCGTCATGAGCTACAACATCTCGGTCGAGCAGTTTCCGGGCAACCTGCTGGCGAACGCATTCGGATTCAAGGTCGCCGAGCAGCTCGCCGCGACGGAATCACCGGAAGAAAAGAAGGCGGTCAAAGTCCAGTTCTGAGCAGCCGGACCACGGCGGCATGAATTTCTTCCAGCACCAGGAGGCGGCGCGCCGCTCGACGCACCTCCTGGTCCTGCTCTTTGCGCTGGCCGTCATCTCGATCGTCCTCGCGGTCAACGGCGCCCTCGCCGTCATCTATTTCTCCTTCTTCACGCGCGCGGGCACCTGGGCCCATTACGGACTTTCGGCGCTGCCCCATCTTTTCTTCGAGACGACTACGGCGGTCGTCCTGCTGATGATCGTAGGCGGCACCGTGAACGAACTCTTGAACCTGCGCGCAGGGGGCGAGGCGGTCGCGCAGATGGTCGGCGCGCGCCCGATCGACCCCGGAACGAAGCTGCCGGAAGAACGCAAGCTGCTCAACGTGATCGAGGAGATGGCGCTTGCCTCGGGCATCCCCGTGCCGCGCGCCTACGTCCTGGATAACGAGGATGGCATCAACGCCTTCGCCGCGGGACTGCATACGAATGATGCAATCGTCACGGTGACCCGCGGCACGCTCGACAGGCTCAATCGCGACGAACTGCAAGGTGTGGTCGGCCACGAATTCAGCCACATCCTCAACGGCGACATGACGCTGAACCTGCGCCTGATCGGCGTGCTGCAAGGGCTGCTGCTGCTCGCGCTCTTCGGCCGTTTCCTGACTTCGATCAGTGGGGGACGCGACCGTCGCGATTCATTCGGGGCGTTTTTTCTCGCCACAGGCCTGACGATGCTGGCGATCGGTTATATCGGCGTCTTCTTCGGACGCCTGATCAAGGCAAGCGTTTCGCGCCAGCGCGAATTCCTGGCGGACGCGAGCAGCGTGCAATTCACGCGCAATCCGGACGGCATCGGCGGCGCCCTGCGCAAGATTGGCGGCTTTGGAGAGGACGGGGGAGGCGCCATTACCCACATCCAGGCCGAATCGCTTTCGCATATGTTCATGGCCCCGGTCAGCGTTTCGCTGACCGACGGCATGCTTGCCTCGCATCCGCCGCTTGCGCAACGCCTGCTGCGCATCTACGGGCGGCCCGTCGAATATCTGTCTTCCGAGGTTGCACCGGTCCAATATGCGCCGGCCGAGCCGGTGCTCCCTCCCTTGCAGTACCCGCATCCGGACGCGCTTGCTGCGACCAGCCTGCTCAGCCCGGTCGGAGCGGCCGTCGCGGGCGCGGGCTTTCCACGTCCGGCGCAAACCACCGCGACACCCGGCGCGACGCCCGCGCACATCGATGCCTTGCACGCCTCGATCGGCACGCTCGCGGCCCATCATGTCGAGGCAGGCACCAGTCTCCAGGCACAAATCGACGGGCTCGGATTGCGCCCCGCCTTGTCGGATGCCCTGCAGGCGCAATTGCTCATCATGGCCATGCTGCTCGATACGGACGCGACGGTCCGCAGCCAGCAAATGGCTGCGGCCGTCGAGCGCTTCGGCTCCGACGTTCCCGTGAACATCGAGCACTATGCAGCCACGATTTCGCAGCTCCCGCCTGGATGGCGCCTGCCGCTGCTCGACCTCGCCGCGCCGGCATTGCGCACGCTGACCAAGCCGCAGCGCGATGGCCTGGTGCAGCTTGCGCATGTCTTGATCCAGGCTGATGGTCGCGTGACGCTTGCGGAATTCCTGCTCTACTCGGTCCTGAAGCGTCGATTGTTTCCCGTTGCCGTTCCGACGGGCCCCGGACGCATGTTACGGCTGGCCGACGCCACGCGGGAGGCCACGATCGTCATGTCGCTGATCGCCAATGCGCGCCAACCGGAAGATCCCGGCCACGCCTTCGCCGCGGCAGCCAGCCTTCTCCCGGCCGCGGGACCGGTGCTGACTCATGCGCAAATCGCGCTCCCGCAGGTATCTGCGGCATTCGACCGCCTGGCACTGCTCGCGCCGCTGGAAAAGCCGATGCTTGTGAAAGCGTGCATCGCGATCGCTTTCGTGGATGGGCACTCGCACTGGCGGGCGGCCAGTTGCCTGCGCACCTTGTGCGCGGCGCTCGATTGCCCCTTGCCGCCGCAGGTGGAAGTCGCCGAGGCTTGAGGCGGGCGACTTCGTCGAAACCGAGGCGCCTTCGGAAGTCCGGTAGCATCTTCGCATGTCCAGCATTCTTACCGTCGCCGGTCTCACGAAGACCTACGCGTCCGGCTTGCAGGCGCTGCGCGGCATCGACCTGGAAATCCGCAAGGGCGAGATTTTCGCGTTGCTCGGGCCCAACGGCGCCGGCAAGACCACCCTCATCAACATCATCTGCGGCATCGTCACGCCGACCTCGGGCGAAATTCGGGTCGACGGGCACGATGTGCTGCGCGACTATCGCGCTGCCCGGCGCAAGATCGGCCTCGTGCCGCAGGAGCTGAGCACTTTCGCGTTCGAGTCCGTCTGGGCGACCACACGCTTCAGCCGTGGCCTGTACGGTTGCGCGCCCAACCCGGTCCACGTGGAGAAAGTGCTGCGCGATCTCTCCCTGTGGGAAAAGCGCAAGGACAAGATCATGACGCTTTCGGGCGGCATGAAACGGCGTGTGCTGATCGCGAAGGCGCTGGCGCATGAACCCGAAATCCTGTTCCTGGACGAGCCGACCGCGGGTGTCGATGTCGAATTGCGCCGCGACATGTGGGAACTGGTGCGCGGGCTGCGCCAGAGCGGAGTGACCATCATCCTCACGACCCATTACATCCATGAGGCCGAGGAAATGGCCGACCGGGTCGGCGTCATCAACAAAGGCGAATTGATCCTGGTCGAGGAAAAGCTCGCGCTTATGAAAAAGCTCGGTCGCAAACAACTGACCTTGCATCTGCGCGAGCCTGTCCCGGCGCTTCCCGCCGGCCTGTCCGACTGGGCCTTGACGCTCAAGGCCGACGGGCGCGAGATCGAGTACGACTTCGATTCGGATGAAGAGGGAACAGGCGTTCCTGCCCTCCTGCGCCGCATGTCGGACCTGGGCATCGCATTTCACGACTTGAATACGCGCCAGAGCTCCCTCGAAGACATTTTCGTGCGGCTCGTCAGCGACCGCCAGGGCGCAAACGGCGCCTCCCCTCATGCCTGAGGGCGGCAACCGGAATCGACGATGAATCCGACATGAATCCACAGGCATTCAACCTCCACGGCGTGGCGGCCATCTACCGCATGGAAATGGGCCGCGCCATGCGCACGCTGATGCAAAGCCTGCTCACGCCCGTCATCACCACTTCGCTGTACTTCGTGGTGTTCGGCGCCGCGATCGGTTCGCGCATGAGCGAGGTGCATGGGGTGGCCTATGGCGCCTTCATCGTGCCGGGCCTGATCATGCTCTCGCTCTTCACCGAGAGCCTGTCCAATTCCTCGTTCGGCATCTATTTCCCGAAATTCACCGGCGCGATCTACGAAATTCTCTCGGCGCCGATCTCGCCGCTGGAAATCGTGCTGGCCTACGTCGGCGCCGCGGCAACGAAGTCCATCGTGCTCGGATTGCTGATCCTCGCGACAGCGTCGTTCTACATTCCGATCCGGATCCTCCACCCGGCGTGGATGATCGCGTTCCTCCTGCTGACCGCCGGCAGCTTCAGCCTCTTCGGTTTCATCATCGGCATCTGGGCCAAGAGCTTCGAGCAGCTGCAATTCATCCCGATGCTCGTGATGACGCCACTGACCTTTCTCGGTGGCGCCTTCTACTCGATCGATATGCTGCCGCCCGCCTGGCGCACGGTCACGCTGTTCAATCCTGTCGTCTACCTGATCAGCGGGTTTCGCTGGAGCTTCTATGGCAACGCGGACGTCGATGTCGCGGTCAGTCTCGGTGCAACGCTCGGCTTTTTCCTGGCGGGCCTCGTCGTCGTGACCTGGATCTTCCGTACCGGGTACCGGTTGAAGACCTGAGCAAGCAGGAATCCGCGCGCGCCGACACGATGGCCTGGGACATGCAGGATTTCGGCGAGTACGACTACGTGATCGCGGGCGGCGGTACGGCGGGTTGCGTGCTCGCAAACCGGCTGAGTGCGGATCCCAGGACCCAGGTGCTCCTGCTCGAGGCGGGCGGGAAGGACGACTGGTTGTGGATTCACATCCCGGTCGGCTATCTCAAGTGCATCGGCGATCCGCGCACCGACTGGTGCTACCGGACGGAAGCCGAGCCCGGACTGAACGGCAGGTCGATCCTGTACGCACGCGGCAAAGTCCTGGGGGGCTGTTCCTCGATCAACGGCATGCTGGCCTTGCGCGGCCAGGCAGGCGACTACGACGCCTGGGCCCGGATTACCGGCGATTCGCGCTGGAATTGGGAAAGCGTGCTGCCGGTGTTTCGACAAACGGAGGACTACTGGCGCGGCGCGGACGAAATGCATGGTGTCGGCGGCGAATGGCGTGTCGAAAAGCAACGGCTGCGTTGGGACATCCTCGAGCGATTCATCGATGCCGCGGAGCAGGCGGGGATTCCGCGCTGCGAGGACTACAACCGCGGCGACAATTTCGGCATCGGCCACTTCGAAGTGAACCAGAAGAGAGGTGTGCGCTGGAGTGCCTCGAAGGCCTTCCTGCGGCCGGTGCAGGGGCGGCACAATCTGCGCATTGTCACGGGCGCCCTGATCGACAAGCTCATCCTGGATCAACGGGAGGCACGGGGCGTCGAATTCCTGCTCGGCAATTCGCGCTGTCGTGCGCATGCGCGCGCGGCCACGGTGCTCACGGCCGGCGCGATCGGCTCGCCACTGCTGCTGCAGCGCTCGGGTATCGGTCCTGCCTGGTTCCTGCGCTCCTGCGGCATCGAGCCCGCGATCGACCTGCCGGGCGTCGGGGAAAATTTGCAGGACCACCTGCAGCTGCGCATGGTGTTCCGCGTACAAGGCGTCCGCACGCTCAACGAGCGCACGCACAGTGCCTGGGGATTGGCGATGATGGCGCTGGAATACGCGCTCTTGCGCAGCGGACCGATGTCCATGGCGCCAAGCCAGCTCGGCGGCTTTTTCCGCTCAACGCCCGATGTTCCGACACCGGACCTGGAGTTTCATGTACAGCCGCTTTCGCTCGACAGCTTTGCCAAGCCGCTCCATGCGTTTCCGGCGTTCACGGCGAGCGTGTGTCACCTGCGACCGAGCTCGCGCGGGAGCGTGCGCATCCGCGACGCACACCCGCAAACGGCGCCGGCGATCGCGCCGCGCTATCTGTCGACGCCGGAGGATCGTCTCGTCGCGGCGCGCGCGCTGCGTGCGACGCGGGGCATCGTTGCCAAACCCGCGCTGGCCGCGTATCGCCCGCAGGAGATCCGCCCGGGCCTCGAGGCACAAAGCGACGAGGACCTCGCGCAGGCGGCAGGAGACATCGGCACGACGATCTTCCACCCGACCTGCACCTGCGCGATGGGCAGGGCGGACGATCCCAACGCGGTCGTGGATAGCGAACTGCGGGTTCGGGGCATCGGCCGCCTGCGCGTCATCGACGCATCGGTCATGCCGAACATCGTCTCGGGCAACACCAATACTCCGACCGTGATGATTGCCGAGCGCGGCGCGAAGCTCTTGCTTGCGGCGGGGACTTGATTCAAGCCTTCTTGGCGGGATAGTAGAGCTGGTAGAACCACGCACAGGCCGATTCGATCTGTGCCTGGATGCGTGGCGGAACTGCATGCGGCTTGGGCTTCGCGATCGACGTGGCCTGGCGATGCAGGTATTTCATCCGGTAATGGCTGTCGCTTTCCTGGATCCCGACCGAGAGCTGATCCGGGTCGATCTTGTGCGGGGACAGCGACAGCCACGAAAAGATGTGCGACATGCATTCGACGGGGCGCTCCATGAGGTCCTCGAAGCGCAGGAAGTACAGCTGCTTTTGCACTTGCACCGGCAGATCCTGCACCGCGTGCACGGAGATGAGTGGCGCGCCGACCGCCTTGTCCTTCGCGAACAGCACATCGGCGCGGCCGAATCGATCGTAGTCGGCAAGATGGTCGATGAAGTCCAGCAGGATCGTCTTCTGGTGTTGGGCCTCGATGGACCCGTAGATCTGCCCCAACTCCCGAATGCAGACGATCAATTTCGCTTCGGGCGCGATCGCCAGCAAGGTCTCGACGCAATGCAGCCACGCGCGGTTCTTGTCGACCACGGCCTTCTTGCCGCCGGCGTCGCCGTACCACCCGCGCAGGAAGCCCTCCATCGCCGTGTGGAGGTGGCGGTAGCTCGAATCAAAGCTGCGGTCCAGTTGCGCGAGCATGAACTGGTCGTCGCTGATCATGCGGCGCATGCCCAGCAGCACGTTGCACAGGGGTGAGCTGTGTCCCTCGCAGTGCACTTCGGGATGCTGCGCCAGCAATTGACACAGCAGGGTCGACCCTGCGCGCGGCAGGCCGGTCACGCCGATGAAATTGGGTGCCATGAATTCCCCGTCCCGAAAGCGTGGAACGGGGATTATGACGGAACGCGCGCTAGTTGCTCTTCACGACGAAGAGCTGCTGCTCGACTCCGCTTGGCAGCTTCACGCCGCCGTTGACGATCTCGGCCAGGGAATTGCGGCTTACGGGAACGCGCACATCGTGGCTCTGATTGTCGGTCGATCCTTGGCCGGAGGATCCCGGTGAGGACTGGATCTGTTGTGCCTGCGACAGGTTCACCAGCTGGGTCGGTCCGCCTGCATCGGGTGCGGACGCAAATGTGAGCGGCGTATCGGCCGGCAAGCCTGCAAACGGCGAGTCGCCGCCACCCATCAGGGTTGCAAGCGAACCGACGCTCAGCGGATGTGCGGGCGCAGATGATGCGGAGTCGTCGCCCGTCGAGGGCCCGTCGGGAGTGCTCGTCAGCAGGGCGCTCGCCACGGCATCGCTTTCCAGTGCATTGTTGAAAGTCGGGCCGGAAGTCGATCCTCCCGTGCCGCCGCCGGACGTGCCGCCGCCCGAGGAGCCACCGGATGAGCCGCTGCTTGCCGGTGGCGAGACGGTGAGGTTGCCGCCCGCGAAGGTGATGAGATATCCGAGCTGATCGGACCAGACATTGGGCGCGTACGTTCCGGCCGCGCTCGCGCCCGCGTAAGGATTGTTCAGCCCGTAGAGATTGCCGTCGCCGCCAATCAAGGTGTACGTCGCGTTGCTCAAACCGGCAGGAACCGGTGCGCCATTCGCGATCGTGACGTTGCCCGCCGCGATGGTCAGCGGCGTCAGGAAGGAGCGCAAAAGCGGATTGGTGTCGCCTTGATAGAGGAACCAGACGTTCGTGAAATCCCATTGCCCGGAAGCAGTGCCTTGCGGCTGAAAGCTCGAAGCCGACATCATCTGCGCGGTCGTGAGACCTGCCGTCCCTGCTTGCGAGGCGCCCGCGCCGCCAACCGCAACCAGTCCGCCATTGTTCGTCGAGTTGAAGAAACTCGCGGTGCTGACCATCTTGCCGCCGTAGTAGCCCGCATAGTTGAAGCCGATGAGCGCTCCGACATTCGTGGTTCCGCCGGAGGTCGCCGTATTCGTCAGGGTGCCCGAGTAGTAGCTTGTCTTGAGCGTCGAGGGGCCATAGTTGAAACCCACGAGACCGCCCGCGTAGGTGTTCCCTGTCACGGCACCCGAAACGATGACATTCCCCGAGGCGTACGAGTTCTCGATCGATGAATAGCTCGCGTACCCGACGAGTCCACCAACCTCGCGATTGCCCGACCACGCGCCCGATGCCGTGACCGTGCCCGTCGCGAAACTGTTGCTGAGTGATCCGCCGAGTTCGCCGATCAAGCCACCCACGTAGGTACTTCCCGTGACGTTTCCCGTTGCGTAGGAATTCGAGACGCTGCCGCCACTCACGCCGCCGACCAAACCGCCGACCTGCTCCTCGCCGACAACGTTACCCGTCGCGTAGCTGTTCGTGATGGACTGTAACGACAGGAAATTGCCGACCAAGCCGCCGACATAGACGAAATCCGGCGCACTTACGTTGACGTTGGCCCAACTGCCGGTGATTGCTCCTGGCGTCGAATCGCCAAACAGGTAGCCGACCAGGCCGCCCACCTGACCTTCCTCGTACAGGTTGTTGATCGTCGAACTCGCGGTAACGGTTCCGGTCGCGTAGCAATTGCTGATCGGACCGTTCATGCGGCCGACGAGTGCGCCGATGCTGGCGGTTGCGTTACCGCCTGCATTCACGTTGAGGCTTACGTTGGTCAGGCCGACATTGCTCATTGCGCTCGATGTCATGCCGTACCCGAACATTCCGGAATCGCCGACGAAGCCGTTGACGGCGGTCGAGGGACCGACATTTATCGTCAAACCATTGATCGTGTGGCCCAGGCCGTTGAATGTTCCGCTGAAGCCCGTGCATCCATAGCAGCCCTTGCCTACGGGAACAAATCCGGTACTGCCCCAGGCTCCTCCCTGGCCAGTGGCCGTCGCATCGATGTTGGATCCGAGGGCGTAGTAACCGGAGAGGTTGCCCTGCATTCCCTGCAAGGTACCCGCCGTTGTGTCGTTCGGGCCGGAGCCGAGCGAATTGATGATGGTGTAGACGTTGCCGCTGATGGTGAGCGTGCCTGTGCCGGAAAAATCGGCGCGGCCGAAGAAGCCGGTGGGACCAAGGCCAAAGTTCACCGTGCCGCCGGAGACGGCCGAGTCCGCGCCGTTGCTGGTGGCCGGGTTAAGTGTCAGCGAACCCGTGCCCGTGATGGTCATCACCGCATTCACATTGATGTTGTTGGCCGCGGTGAGCGTGAGCAGGTGGCCGCTCCAGCTCACGGCGTCGTTCACGTTGATGTTGCCCGAACCCGCCGTGGCCCCGCTGCTCGATTGCAGCGTCACGTTGGTGCCGGCCAGTTCGCTCGTGAGCGTGGTCCCTGTGATATCGCCGCCCGAGGCCGCGACCGTGAAATCCTGCGGATCGACCAGCCAGCTGCCGGTGATGCCCTGGGCTGCGCTGGTGGTGATCTTCGTGCCATTGGCCACGTGCACGTTGGCCGCGCTCGTCTCAATGCTCCCGCCGTTGCCTCCGTTGGGAGCGCTCGCGTCGAGCGTGCCGCCCACGCTGACGCTGGCCGACTGTTGGTCACCCAGCAAATAGATGTGTCCTTGCGACTCTCCGATCGTCTGCGCCTGGATGAGCCCCGTGTTGTTCACGCTGGCCGCCAGCACCGCGTCCAGCCCCTTGGCCGTAAGGATCACGGTGCCCCCGTCGGCAACGATGGCCTGGCGGTTGGCCACCAGGCCATGGAGCGTGCCCTTGTCCACGGCCACCCCCAGCAGCGAGTTGCCGTTGAAGTTCAAGCTGATCTTGTCTCCGGCAGCCAGCGCCACCGTGCCCAGGCGCGCCTGGATCAAGCCTTCATTGACCGCCTGCTGGCCCAGCAGTGCCACGTAGCCGCCCTGCTTGGCGTTGATCGTTCCCAGGTTCAGGATGCTCGCGCTGGAACTGCCGCTGAACGATCTCTTGCCTGCCAGCAGGTCCGCGTCGCTCAAGCTCAGCGTCGAGGCCACAAAGCCCTGCGCATCGATGCTCGCGCCCCTGCCAATCAGAACCCCATTGGCGTTGAGCAAGAACACCTGGCCGTTGGCGTTCAGCGCCCCATCGATCACCGACGTCTCGCTGCCCACCACCCGGTTCAACACCACCGCTGACGCGCCCGGCTGGACGAAGTCCACCGTGGCATGGGAGCCCACCGAGAAGCTTTGCCAGTCGATCGCCGCCGCGCCGCTGCCCTCGTGCACCGTCAGCGTATTGCCGCTCTCGCTGATCTGCGCCGATCCCGCCGTTACTCTCCCGCCCGTGGGTAGCGTATTGCCTCCCAACCCCACCGAGCCCCCAGCGTGCGCACCGCCGGCCAGACTCACCGCCGCAAGCAGCGCACCAACACGCAGCGCCTTGCCCGCACCGCCGCTCGCCCCGCTCTTGCCACAGCCGCGTGCGTGCTCGCACGCCGCTACATAGCCGCGCAGTCGGCGACTCCAAATCAATCGGTAGATGCGATTCATGTGCGTCTCGCTGTTAGAACACCCAACCCACCTGGATCAGGAATTTGGTTTTGGGATATGGCTCGCTTACTGGCGGTTCCTGCTGCATGCGGTGCGCGAGCGCCGCGTGGATCATCGGACCATTCCCGGCGCCGGCGTCGAGACCTACGCCGATATCCGAAACGTGTCGTTCGGAATTCGTGCCAAGCGGGCGCGCGTCATTGGTCTGGCCATAGTCCGTGAACACCTGCCAGCTGGTTTGCGTGGCGGCGATCTGCGCAAACGGATGACTCAGGTCCACGTGGGCATAACGAGCGTCGTCGCCGATTGCTTCGCCTGGTGGCGCCGCCACGACGCCGCCGATACCCGAAGCGGCCATGCGCTCGCTGCCGTCCAGCGTTTTCCCACCCAGTGTCTGCTGCAGGCGCAATGCCGTGTCCAGGGTGAAAGTCCTTGGCAGCAAACTGCTGCGGCTTGCGTTGAGGTCGATCTTCGAATACGCCCCCGCCGCCCTGGGGCCGGCTGCGTCGAGAGCCTGGGCCGCGCCCTCATTGATATCCAGGACGCCGTGAACGAGCGAGGCGTTCGCCTGGGTCAATCCATTCGCGCCGAACAGCCTGGCCTCGTCCCGAATCGAGGCGCCGAAATTGAAAGACTTGAGTGTCTTCGGGGTATCCGTGCCGGTCGAACGAATTTCGTCGAGCAGGTCGCGATACGAAACTCCGCCGCTCAACGTGATGGTCTGCTCACGGGTGCGGCGCAGGGGGTACGTAACGCCGGCGTCAATGCTCTTGGCCATTCCTACCGCATCGAGCGCGTCATAGATGCCGCCAAGCTGATACGTTGTCTTGTTGACATCGATCTGGCCGCGCAGGCCGTTGGGCGCGAGCGGCAGGGAATAGGCGCCTCCGCCGTTGAGCAGGCCGCCGCCGTCCGTGAGCAAGCCGCTTACCGAGAGCCGGTCGCCGATGCCCAATGGCGAGTTCGCGTCGACATTGAAGCTCAAGCGATCGTGGCCCGTATAAACGGAACCGTAGTTGTCCGCCGCGACAAAACCGTCGTATGCCGGCGTTGGCGCGGTATCGACCGCGAAATCCGAGGTGCCGACCTTCTCGCCGGGCATTACGTCCGCGCGCGTGACCCGCACGCCCGGTGTGTCGTTGATGATGAGCATCGCGCGTTCCAGGGTGTCGAGCGAAACGATGTCGTATCTCTTGACGTCGTCGAGCATCGCCTGGACGGTGGAATCGCGTACGAGCGATTTGTTCGTCAGGAGGAATTTGCCGTAGTTGCCCTCGACGACGCGGATCTTCACCGTGCCGCTCGTGATTTCCTGCGCCGGGATATACGCGCGCGCGACGAAGTAGCCGTGTGCGCGGTAATACTTGGTGATGCGCAGGGCGAGATCCTCCAGATCGTGCAGGCCGAGTGACTTGCCCGCGCCATCCGCTACGAGACCCTGCAGGGTCGCCGTGTCGATCACGCGATTGCCTTTCACGACCAAGGCCTTGACCTCGACTGTCGGGCCACCGGGCAACTGGTTCATCTGTGGTTCGATGGGCGCCCCGCCGATCTGCGGCAAGGGCGGCGGGGCTTGTGGCGGCATCGGTGGAGCTTGGCTCTGCCGTAGCGCGTCACCGATGTTAGGAGGGGTCTGGGCCTGTGCCGAAGCGGCTGCCAAAAGGAGAAATGAAAATGCGGCTGCAATTCGGATCAACATGGAGAACCTCTCGCCGCACGTTCGCGAATAGCGGGTCCGGATCAATCGGTAGATGCGGTCAACCGAGAATTCCTGCTCGACAAAAAAGAGGCATGAGCAAAAATGCATCAATGGTGATGAGCGAGTTCGATGATTGCAGCTCCCGACGAGCGGCCATGCCTGAAGTACCGCAGGATTTCCGGAGGATTTCGGTGTGAATGCGAATCAATGCCGATTCGCCCCATGTGCGGACGAAGACCGCTCCGGCGCCGTCTATGCAGGAATGCGGCGCTGCGGTGGAACGATTCGCACTCGATGTGCCATTGATTCGTCAGCGAAAAATCGTTCGCAAGACGCCGTGCATGCGTTTGCACAAAACAAATCCGACCG
>Ga0181537_10002960_pt1 | contig 14758 bp, 20 predicted proteins | sample PEATcosm2014_Bin_39_FD_119765 | JGI IMG/M metagenome (GOLD analysis project Ga0181537, IMG submission 119765) | Peatland microbial communities from MTU Mesocosm Facility, Houghton, MI, USA - PEATcosm2014_Bin23_10_metaG | ecosystem: Environmental > Terrestrial > Soil > Wetlands > Peat | place... | reverse complement strand
TTTCTCCTCTCGGTGGCCGAGATCGAACGCCGCGTCGTCGCCGACGTCACGCTCAACACGGGCGACCGCGAGTTCCCGGACGACATGCGCGAGATCATCCTCGGGCACATCGTCCTCTGGGGCGTGCACTACGTGCTGGACAGCCGGAGCCCCGTCCAGCCCACGAAGGACGCGCGCGACTACGTGATCACCCTGCACGCGTCGGCGGTCCTCCCCCACCTCCACAGCGCCTTCCATGGGCTCGCCTCACGAGGCCTCAAGACGCGCTTCGGATACTGGAGCGATTCGCCTGGAGAGAACCTCCTCGACCGAGACCGTCACGACCAGGCGGTGCGGTGATGGGTTTCCGCCGCCGCGCAACGCGCACGTCTTTCAAGAAGCATCCGGACATCCAGGCGATGCAGGAGCAGAACGAGCGTGAGATCCTCTGCTACGTGCACGACGACATGACGATGGGCCGGCGCTTTCAGCCGAACCTCGTTCGCGCCTCCACCTGGAACGCGATCGATAGACTGAAGGCCAAGAACGAGCTGGAGCAAGTGGACGACGCGCTCGGCGGCTACGTTCTCACCGAGAGCGGCAAGAGCCGCCTCTTCACCCTCGGTCTGCGCAAGCCGGAACCGACAGAGGAGACCTCGTGACCGTCCGCATCCGCGCCGCACGCGCCGAGGCCACCGACGCCTGGCGACCAGCTACGGGCACGACTCTGCCGCACGCCGTACGCGAGGCCGTACGCAAGCTCGGCATCGGTCCGGGACGCACGGTGCGGAGCTGGGAGGACCCGCCGCAGTCGGGCCAATGGTTCTGGAACTGGAGCGGCACCCTGCTCCGCATCACCGTGCTCGACGAGTTCGGGCGCTCGAACTGCGGCGCCGGAAGCGTGACGCTATGCAAGGCTCACCCGGGCGTCTGCGACGCCTGCTGCGCCGCAAGTTATGGCTCCATCGGCCGTGGCTCTACGTCCTTCGAGGGGGGACCGCAGCGGATGACGCTCACGCTCTCGCCTGAAGCCATCGAGGAGCTGGACCGCGGCGCGACCGTACTCCGGCTCGACCGGTCCACCTACATCGAGACGCTCCTCATGCGCGAGCGGGCTGCCTTTCGCTCGGCCTTGGGCAAGAAAAACATCCGCGAGATGCTCCGCAAGCACGACTGCCGCTGCGGTGCTCACCCGGACCAACTGCACAAGCCTGGGTGCGACGTCGAGCGCTGCGCGCTCTGCGGCGGCCAGACCATCGCGTGCACCTGCGTTTACACGATGACCCGCAAACCTCTGCCCTGGGAGGGCTACTACCCGGGCACCGCGGAGTGCGTCGAACTGGGATGGTTCACGCGGTACGTCGACGCGAGCGGCCAGCCCGCGGCGCTTCCGAGTCCCGGCGGAAAGTCGATGGCGTGCGAAGCCGCCGACGCCTACGCACAGCCAGACTTCTCCCGTCTCGACCGCGAGGCGCAATGGGACAAGCAAAAGTGTCGCTTCGTCGTGGACGAATCGCACGCGCGCAAGTAGGAACGCTCTGCCGCGGACGAGCTACTGCGACACCGCTCGTTATACAGATCGTCTGGCGACCAGCTTGCTGCTTGCCCGTTTGTATGACCGCGTGTATCACGGAGTTGTGTACAACGCGCCGTCAGACACGCCGCGAGCCACCTCGCTCACCGCGCAGGCACCGGGCGACGAGCGGCGCTGCCGCCAATGCAACCGGGACAAGGCGGCGGCCGAATTCGTGAACGCGAAAGGGTGCACGGTCACGAGGTGCGCCTACTGCCGCCACAAGTACCGCAACTGGCAGAACCTGACGCTGACCGAGAAGCTCGCGCGGACCGAGAAGCGCGTTGACGCTACACCCACGGGACGGATCATCTGGACTCCCCGCAGCGGCAACGTCAAGCTCGGAGCGATCCCGGCATCGATCAGCGAGCGCGGTACCTGCCCGCCTAGTTGCGGGCTCTACGACGCCGGGTGCTACGCCGAGTACGGACCGATGGGGCAGCACTGGCGCGCCGTCACCGATCGCGGGCTCCCCTGGAAAGAGTTCCTCTCCAAGGTGCGCGGCCTGCCGCAGAACCAGCTCTGGCGCCACAACGTGGCGGGCGATCTCGCGGGCCACGGAAACGAGGTCGACTACGCCCGACTGAAGGAGCTGGTCGACGCCAACGTCGGCCGACGCGGCTTCACGTTCACGCACAAGCGGCTGAAGCCGCGCGTCATCGAGAGGGCCGCCAGCCTCGGCTTCGTCATCAACCAGTCCTTCGACACCCTGAAGGATCTGGACGGGCAAACGGTGGACGGGCCAGCGACGGTCCTCTTGCCGCTCGACGCGCCCAAGACGCTCCAGACACCCGGCGGCCGGAAGATCGTCGTCTGCGTGGCCCAGACGACCGACGACATGACCTGCGCCAGCTGCGGCCTCTGCGCGCAGGCCGATCGCAAGGCCGTGGTCGGTTTCCGCGCCCACGGGCAGTACGCCAAGAACGTCCCCCAGCTCGTTCAGCTCCGGCGGGCGCCAGGCAAGCCATCGCTCATGGCCGCGCCGGCCGCCTGACGAGCCCCAGGGCTTGCCGCGTTGTATTACGCGGTGTATAACAATCGCATGAGCAACCAGGCGTTCCGGAACGTCATGCTGGCCTCCGAGCGATGCTCGGTGAGCTTCTTCATGGGCTACGCGCGAGCGCGAAGGGACCTCAGCGTCCCCGCCGACATCTGCGTCTTCGAGCTGAGTGACCGCCCCCGCGCCATGGCCAACATCCTCGGCCATTTCATCCAGACGGGTAGCGACCTCCTCGTGTACGTCGAGCCAGAGGTCGCGGCGTGGCACCCGCGCACCATCGAACGCGTCATGCAGGCGATGAGCGCGGCCAAGGCCTTCAGCGTCGTCAGCGTGTCCATGGACGTGATCGTGGCCGACGAGCTGCGACCCGATCGCGAAAGCGAGACGACGCTCTCGCCGCTGGGCACCGGGCCGCTCACACCCATGCTCGCCATGACGTCCTCCGCGGTCAACGCTCTCTACAATCGGAACGTGGACCTGATGACGGAGGGGTACGGCGGCAAGGGCCACGCGTTCGACGTCTTCTCTCCCATGCACCACGGCAACAAGATGCTCGCGGAGGACGCGGCGTTCTCCGAGCGCTGCCGCAAGGCCGGACTCCCCATCTTCTACCTCGGAGAGAAGGCCCGATGAGCGCCGCGGTGGCGATACGGACGGACGCGGCCAACTTCATCGAACAGGGCGTCTCGCCCTTGTGCTCCGAGGGCGCTCCGCCCGACGCGGACCCAAACTTCATCTACACCGCCGCCCGCGTCGAGCGCGTGGCTCTTGTCGACCACGACTTCGATGAGACGATCGCGGGCGGCGTGTATTTCTGGCCGACGCGCCGCATCGTCCGCAAGGGCACGTCTGGACGTTTGCTCAAGAAACCGCGCGAGTACGTAGTCCCTGGCGCGGCGATGGGGACGATCGGCTGGCTCGACTTCCATCCGTGGGGCGACCACCAGCTCTACATCGACTACGTGACGACCCGGCACGACGTCCGCCACCTGGGTGTCGCGCGCCGCCTCGTGCGGCTCTTCTACGAGAGGATCGCCATCCCGCGCGGCATCCAGAGCGTCAACTGGGGCGACGTGCGTCACGAGCACGCATGGTCGCTCATGCGGCAAATGCGGACCGAGATGCCGGCGATCGAGAGTTTCGGCAAGCACCGGTTCTAGACGTTGGACGGTCCGAGCCGAGACTTCCAACCCAAGGGCGAGTAGTCTCGCCAGCATGGGTCGCCAGGACGCCTTCGTGCTCGACGACAAGGGCCGAGTGCTCCTCGGCAAGCTCCGCAAGGGCGCCGACGCGTCACTCAGCCTGCCGCAGCTTTTCAAGGTGCTGCGGTTCCTCGGCAACTGGCGCATCGAAGAAATCGTCGGGCTCGTGCCACTGCACTACGACAAGACTCAGATGCCGTACCCGAAGTACTCGCTCTGGGTGGAGGACGAACAGAAGGCACGCGACACCTACGAGCGGCTGAAATCACTTCAGGTACGAAGCCTACCGACGCACCCGAAGCTCGGGCAGCTCTTCGTCATGGATCTCGAACCATTCAAGAGCTTCCCGCAAGCATGGCGCAAGGCTTGGGGCACGCAGTACAACGTCTGGGCGGCGCTTGCCGGCTACCGGATCACCGACCCGCAGGGACAGACGTTCGAGGTGCTTCCCAACAGGCACGCGGTGACCGGCAGCCAAAGCCCTCGCGAACGAGAAGCCGACATACCGACGTTCGATCCGAGAGCCCTGCTCAAGCGCGAGGGGCCAGGCGACCTCCTGCGATGGCTCAAAGAGAAGACGCCCTACCTCGATCAGATCAATGCCGCGCTGGGAACCGAGCACCACAAGCCTGGCGCCGTGCGCACGCGCCAGAACACCGGCACGTGCGGAGCGTGCTTCAAGAACATCAAGCTCGAACATCTCGGCGGCGACAGGCTCCCCGTGACGGCCCTGCACGGCTACCAGCGACCTGGCACGGGCCACATCGAGGGACGGTGCGCAGGCGAGAACATGCCGCCGTACGAGCTGTCGCCCAAGGCGACGGACAAGCGGCTCCACGGCTTCATGGAAGCCATGAAGGGGGTCCGCCACTACATCGGCAACCTCAAGACCGGGCGCGTGACGGAGATCATCCCTTACATAGGTGCAACGGTCATCCGTCAGAGCGATCTTCCGGCGGTCGTCTGGGAGAGGGAAGTCCGCAACGAGATCAAACGCCAGGAACGCGAGTGCGAGGATCTGGAGGCCGCCATCGAAGTCTTCGGCTGGCTCGTGAAGAACTGGAAGAAGCGCGACTTGCCCAAGGAAGGCGAGATCGAGTTCGACTGGCCAGGGCATGCTGCGCGCCAGCTGAGGGCGACCGGCAGAACCTAGACCGGGAACCTCATGGACGCGTGCGCGACGGTACGACCCGTGTTATACGTGATGTCTGACATGACAGACAAAGCCAAGCCGCCGCGTCGCTACGCGATGGCGCTCGATGCGCTCACGGGGAAACGTCGCAACACGATCACCTTCAAGGCGCTCGGCGGCATGATGCCCGAGAGCACGGATCGACTGCCGGGACCCGTGGAGTTCCGGGGGATGGTGGGGCGCGGGAAGAAGCTCGCAATGGTGCGCCTGCGCAAACGCTGGGTCGGTTTCGGCTGGGTCGACGAGGGGAAGGCCGACGGGACCGAGCCGCTCCTCTGCCTCGACGACACCGTCGGCGGCGCCTGGACCCACCCTTTGACAGCGTGCCCGGGGATCGGTCATTCTGGCCGGCCGACCCCTTCGATGTCTCACGCAAACCATCCCCGTCTACGGCACGCGATCACCGCCTACACGAAGCGGGGTGCGCTCGTGTGCCTGCCGGCCGGGACGCGCATCCGGCACCCTTTCCGCGCCGCCGGGGCCACGCACTTTCTCGGCTCGCCTGACGGGACGAACTGGACGCCCTACTACACCACCGAGCCGTTCGAGACCGACCCCGGATCGAAGGCTCCAGGCCCCTGACCGGCGAGCTGCGCGACGAAGAACGCGGCCGCACGGATGGCGTCAGCGCCGGGCAGATCCCTCGCGTTCGGTGCCCGGTGCTGATCGCAACCGTACGCCGTCGAATGGTTCTGATCGGCCCAGTATCCCGTCCCCGGACGAACACACACGACGCAGCTGGGCTTGATGAGCCCGTACATGTCCGCGATGAGCGCCATCATCGCGTTGATGTTCTGCGTGAGACCGTCCGACGGAGAGCGAAGACGCCGGATGATCTCGGTGCGCGCGCCGATCGCTGTCGTGGGATCCGGCTGACCCCACGCCTGGAAGATGAGCTGCTCGACCGACAGATCGCTCATCCCCTTGGGGCGCGACAGCTGCTCGCGCAAGGACGTCAGCGCACCGGCAAGCTGCGACTGAAGCGGCACCGACCCCTCGAAGGACTGGGAGGTCTGGAACCGGAAGGCAACCGGCTCCTCGGGCGCGCGTTGATCGCTCTTCCGGCGCTCGAAGAACACCGGCGACAGCCGCACGAACGTGACCTCGTCGAGCGTCAGGAAGAACTTCGCGATGGCATCGCGAGGATTGACGGACAGCCCTCCGAGAACCGACGGCGCGAGCATCTCGCCCGCCCGAAGCACGTCCTGCGGGATCCGCTCGGGCGCCGCCGCGCCCATCGACGAAGCGAGCACGCCCTCCAGCAGCATGAAGGCGAGGAACGTGTGCAGCTCGGCGAGAGGGACCTCGGCAGCATCGCCCGCCGGACGCCAGGCGACGTTTGGGGCCGATGCCGCGACGAGCAGGCGCGCGACGGCGTGGCTGCTCAGCATCCCGGCGCTGGGGCCCTCGTGCACGTACGCATCCGCGCCGACGACCATCTTCTGGACGGTCGGCGACCAGCTGACGGACATCTCACCGACGGCGAGCGCGTCGGCCGGCGACTCCTTCCAGACGATGGAACCCGGACCCGGTGCGGGCTTCGGCGCAGCAGGCACCGTCGCCGTCGCGGTCAGGATCGGTGGAGGCGCGGAGTGCGCGGGAGGAACGGCCTGGGACGCATGAGTGCCGTTCGACGGCGTGCTGCCATTGGGGGCTACCATTTTGTTCAACAGAACGTATCACAAGGGCTCCACCACACAACCCGTGCGCGCGCGCACGGCCATCCAAATCGATGTAGACTGTGCCGCATGCCCGCTCCCCTCGTGTTCGCCGCGCTTGCCGGCCTCAGTCTCGTGGCCGCCGCAAACCGCAGGCGCCACTACGGCGCCGGCCAAGACAGCTCGACCACAGAGAACGATCCGACGGCACCGCCCGCACGTCCTCGTCCGCCGCCGCCCGACTTCAGCCATCCGCATCCAGCGAGACCGCGACCCGCCTGGGTCGACGCGTGGCTGAAGCAACACCCCGAAGCTGCACCGCGCCCGCGGCCCGCACCTCCGACCCCGCATGCCGCAGCGCCCGGAGCACCCGGCCGACCCGCACCGCCTCCTCCTCCGGCAGGCGGAGGTCGACCTCGACCGCCTCCTCCCCCTCCGCCGAGAAGCGCCGTCGCCATACCGCCTCCGACGCACGAGGCGCAGCAGGCGATGGTCCCGAACCTGCCGCCCCACTTGCAGCCCGCCGCGCAGATCGCGCTCGACAGCGGCATGCCGCACATCGCCGCGAAGATCACCGAGGGCGCCCTCCGCGGGGACTCCGCGCAGACCATCGCCCAGAACATAGCGCCGCATCTCGCCGTATCCGCCACCGCCACCCAGCAGCCTGCGCCGTCCATCGGCGACACGCTCGCGCAAGCGTTCGGCGGATGAGAGAGGACACCGATGACGGACGTCTTGGATTCCGAAGAGGTCGCGCGTCGGCTCACATCCGGTCGCCGCTACCAAGACCGCCTCGTCTGGGTACGTATGCCCGACGGCACTCTTCGTGGCGTCAATGAAGTGGTGGTGGAACTGGACGAAGAAGACGGCGCCGGTTTCTCTCGCACCGTCCTGGAGCTGTCAGACGTAACGATGGCGGATCCTATCTCGTCCGGCTGAGAGGCGTCCTCGTCACCCCTTCTGCGCCGTTCGCGGTACGCAGAACGTCGAGCTGACTACGGTTCACCACTGCTTCGCTTCTTGCTGAATCGACGTCCACACCCCGTCCTCCGCCTTTCGATCGAGTACGAGCGCGGGCGTGACCAGAATGGAGCGGCGAGGACGATCTGCCGCGCGGCTGATCTCGACCCAGAGCTGCGCCTCGCGTTGAGCGACAACGCCCACCTCCGGCTCACCCGCATCACGCCGACCCGATGGCCACAGACGCACCTGATGACCCGGACGAAGAGGAGCTTGCTCGCACCGCCGCGCACGATCCCACCCGAACCGTTCGCGGAACACCCGAAGCTGTTCTTCCGAGAAGTGGCGGCTCGGGATCTGATCGTCGGCGATCGAGCGAAACGAAGCATCTTCCGGGTCCCGCAGGTCCACGTCCCGCGCGCACTGGATCGAGCACACGTGCACGTCCATCTCCTCCTGCATGAGCCATCCGTCGGGCAGGAGGACCCAGTCGTCGCGGAGAGCAAAACCCCAGCCCTTCGTGCCGCAGTGGGCACACTGGTAGATGACCTCGTGCTCGCTCATAGGCGCGCCGTCGAAGAGAAGTACCATACCGAGTCGAACGGCAACCCATCCACGGCGAGCGGGCGCACCTGGCAGCACAGCTCCTTGTGGGCGAGACGTTTGAAAAATTCCTTCCACACATTGAGTGGGCTCACTTCGTGCGCGATCCAGGTCCACTGCCACGGTGTCGGATCACCGGGAAGGCGACCGCCCGCACCGCGGATCAGTTCCTTCTGATGCTGAACACGCAGTGCGATAGCCTCGCGCAGCCCGGACTCGAAGCGCTCGATGGCCTCGGCGACGCTGCTGCCTTGGGCCGCGTAGTGGACCTCCAGCCCGTGGGCCAGCCACGCGCTACCGTCGGTCACGACAAGGACGCGCAGAGCGCCCGCATCTCGAATCGGAACGTCGGTCGACACGCCAGTCCCCTCTTGTCCGCGAAGGCCTCGTGTTATACACCACGTAAGGCATGCCGACCACAGACAAGTCGACCAAGCCCGCACGACCCGCGCATACTGTCCATCGCCTCTCGGACCACTGCTCGACGGAGATCCGTGAGGGCGTCCAATGCGACCACATGCGTGGAGACCATGACCGGCGCGGCTGCCGCAAGTGCGAGTGCGGGCGGATGACGTACGGCGGCTGTCCAGGCTGCGCGGCCTAGCTCGCACCCCTCCGAATGGACGAAGACGCCGAACTGTCGCGACTTCACCGAGGCCTGCTCCTCGGCCTCGCGGAGCTGCGGCGCGAGTTTTTGACCGACGGGGAGCGCTTCCATCTCGCCTACCGCGCTGCCTTGGATGCGCAGCCAAGCAAGACGACGTCGCATGCGCTCGAAGAGTACGATCCGGTGTTTGGAGTCTACCGGACGGCCGAAGGCATGATCCTCGAAGGGATGCGTGACCTCCTTCTTCGTTTGGACAGCCGCACCTGGACTCGCGCCACCTTTCTTGTATCGTCCGTGCGCGCCCAGAACGAATTGGGTGAACTTGCCGACCAGGAAGCCTACCGGCGCATGGCGGCAGCCATGCACGCACGGCTCTAGTGCCAAGACACAACCAGAACGTGCAATGATGCACCCGAGCGTCATGCCTTCCTTGGCGCAGCCCGCGCCCGTCGACAACTCCTTGCTCAAGCGCATCTGTCGTCGTTGCGGTGAGCGAGGACACAACTCGCGCACGTGCCAGGGGACTCCACTGCCTGGGTGGCACGCCATCCGCGAGCGAGAGCTGAAACGGCAAGAAGCACGTGTCGGGCAAAACCCACAACGGCCCAAGACCGTCCGAGCCGCGGGCGTCTCGCGTAGCGAGGTCGTTCGACTCAAGCTCCTCAATGCCGATGTGCCGGAGTACGAACGCTGTGAGACCCGAGGCGAGTGCGAGGACGGCTACCGACCGTGCCCACTCGTCAGCTGCAAGTACAACTTGTACCTTCAGGTCAACCCGAAAACGGGCACGATCGCGATGCAGTTCCCGCATCTCGAACCGGAGGAGATGCCGCCTGAGAAGAGCTGCGTCCTCGACGTCGCCGCCGAGGGGTCGCACAGCCTGGACTACATCGGAACGCTTCTCAACATGACACGCGAGCGCGTGCGTCAGATCGAGGTCAAGGCCCTTCAGCGTGCACTCAAGAGCAAGGTCTCGGACGATCTTCGATCGTTCGTGGGAGTCGCGCCCGCGCACCGGCCGAGCGCTCTCGCCGAGGCCATCTCCTCTTCGAGTCGCGCGGGCGCCGAGGCCGAGATCGACGAAGACACACGCCAGTACGTACCACTCCTGCCGCACATCCTCGACGAGACCGTGAGCGACGACCAGTACGCCACGGCCATCCGTGACATCTGGGAACGCGTGCAGCAGAGTCGTACGAAGGGCAACGACACGTCGATACAAGAGCCGCCCAAATCGCTCTGAGCCAAGAGGATGCGTGGTACGCTCGAACGAGGCACCACCCATGAACCAACCGAGGCAGCCTCAGTACGCCACCGGTCAGATGGCCGGCATCATGCGCGTGCAACCCGCCTGGGCGCCGTGGCCCGAGCAAGTCTCCGAGTACTGGTGGGGCAACGCTCCGCCGTGGCGAACGGTGCGCGCCGTTCCGATGACGCGGCGGGCGGCATGGAAGCCGTGGCCCTGGCGAACCTGGGGCTATCCACCGGGTCGCATGGCGTACCGGCCGTTCTGGCCCGATCGACTGCCGACCTACTGGTACGGCTGGTGGATGCCCGAGGCGCCGCAGTCCATGGGGTGGGGCGGTGCCGCGTGGCCCGCCACCACCTCCTACGGACGCGCGTTTCTGCCGGGCGGCTTCCAGTCCGACATCGTGGCGGGCACGCCCCCCGTCGTCGGGCAGATGCTCTACGGCCCCGCGTCGCAGAACTACCACCCGCTGCCCTTCGGCGTCGATCCACTCCAGGGGCCGAGAGCCGTGCCTCCACCGTTCGATCCACTCCAAGGGCCCGTTCCGCCCACCTACGGGTAGTCGCCCATGGAGGACGTCATCGAGCGGCTCGCGAACTCGCGCTTCGGCCGCCTCGGCAGCGTCGTGCTCGCGGACGTCCTCCGGCACTGAGGCGACATCGTGATTGAAGGCGTGGACGTCTCCGACAAGCAGGGCGCCATCGACTGGCGCGCCGTCGCCGCATCTGGACGAAGCTTCGCCTTCATCCGCGCAAGCGATGGGATGGGGCACCCTGACACGCGCTTTGCGGCCAACTGGCCCGCCGCCAAGGCCGCTGGGCTCATTCGCGGCGCGTACCAGTACTTCGAGCCAGGCGAGAACCCGATCGCCCAGGCCGACCTCCTCCTCCAAAGAACCGGCGGCATCGCCATCGGCGACCTTCCACCGACCATCGACGTCGAAACGCTCGGGGGGCGGACCCCAGCCGCCACCGCCGACGCCGTCGCCACGTGGGTCGACTACGTCCACCGTAAGACGAGCGTGAACCCCATCGTCTACGCCTCACCGACCTTCTGGGCACAGCTGCCCGCACGCGGCATCGAGAAGAAGGCCATGCTCTGGGTCGCGCACTGGGGGGTCGCAAGGCCCACCGTTCCCGGAGCGTGGCAGAGGTGGGCGTTCTGGCAGTACTCCTCGACCGGATCGGTGCCCGGCATCCCCGCACCCGTCGACCTCGATCGCTTCGAGGGAAACGCCATCGAGCTTCGCTTCCTCACGCGCGGCGGGATGATGCGGATCGCCGGCCTCGGCGTCGCAGGAGCGAGCGCCGCGGCGCTCGTGGGGTTGGGAGCGGTCCTGCTCATCAGCAGCAGCAAGAAGTAAAGGAGGCCACGATGAGCCATAACGCCATGGTGTCATGCCCGAAATGCAAGGGTGGCTGCGATCTCTGCGGAGGCAGCGGGCAAGTCACTCACGGCGTCGCGCGTGTCTACGCACGTGAAGAGACGCGCTCGACGGCGAAGATTCCATCCACACGTCTCCAAGAGCTACGCGGTTGGGCGAGCGAGGCCATCACGAAACCAGGAACGGTCAAGCGCGCGGACAGGATCCGGCACATCGCTTTCTGGACGGCCCTTGCGCTCCTCGTCGCCTTCAGCGGCGTCTTCGCCTTGCTCATCATACGCAGCCTCTTGTAGCGCCGTCACACGGCCCGTATAACGAGAGGCGACCACCATGACCGACCTCCAGGAGATGGCGTTTCGACTTCGACGGGACGCAGGCCGCAGGAGCCGCTCGCTCGAAGGCGCCGAACGGCGACTGGAAGGCTGGAAGCTCGTCCTCAGCGTCGCGCGACACGACAACGCCACCGCACTCACGCGCGCCGCGGAGAGCATGCGCGCGACGTTCGGGGACGCCTTCGTCGACGGGCATCCGCTCTTCCAGAAGCTCGACGGCGTCAGCGAGTCGCTCGACAAGTGGCACCTGATGGCGAGCTGGGTCCGCTCGCGGCCGCCGTCCACCGCCATGCGCGCCCTCCTCGCCGAGATACTCCCTCTCCTCGGCATTCCGGAGAACAGTCGAGATGGCAAGGACCACGAGACCGTGGCGTACCCGACGGGCGAACACTTCCCGGCGTGCACCCACTGGATGTGGGGCGAGAACACGGCTCAAGCCACGAGCACGCCGGAGACATGACTCCCAGTTTTCTTTCTGCATGCCACTTGACGGCCATTTCTACGGTGCTACCGTGCTCCTCGTGACGCTGCACCTGCTACTCCAACCCGGCCGATATTGCCTCGCCCTCTTGTTGGGCTGAGCGCTCGTTCGCGCGTCCGGGTGGTGGAATGGCAGACACAGCGGATTCAAAATCCGCCGCCCCATGAAGGGTGTGGGAGTTCGACTCTCCCTCCGGACACGAAGACGCAGTAGCTCGGCACCGACGACAACTCACCACGAGTTTCGGAGGGTTGCCCGAGAGGCCAAAGGGAGCAGACTGTAAATCTGCCGGCTATGTCCTACGCTGGTTCGAATCCAGCACCCTCCACCAACGTCTGACACGCGTCGTATCGCACGAAGTCCTGCCATCATGAACACGTTCCGCCAACTGCTTACCCAGCCGATGCGCCTCGGCCCGTTACAACGCGGGCTAGGGCTGGCATCGGCTTGCGAGCACGAGTGGCGAAACCGGCAGACGCAGCGGTCTTAAAAACCGCGGAAGCGATGAGCCTCGTGGGGGTTCGAATCCCCTCTCGTGCACACCGAGCGCGGCGCGAATAGCGGGCGTTCGGCCGGAGTTGCCCCGGAACACCACGCGAACGTGGCGGAATGGCAGACGCGCTAGCTTGAGGTGCTAGTGGCCGAAAGGTCGTGGAGGTTCGAGTCCTCTCGTTCGCACGCATGCACGGATGGCGAAGTGGCAGACGCGCCTGGTTCAGGTCCAGGTGGCCGAAAGGTCGTGCGGGTTCGAGTCCCGCTCCGTGTACCGCGAAGTTGCAGTAGCATTCGGAACGACACACATCCCGAGGAGGTCCAGTAAGGTACAAACCGTTTTGGGGGTTCGTCTAACGGCAGGACCGCGGATTTTGGTTCCGCATATTGGGGTTCGAATCCCTAACCCCCAACGAAGCACGTGAACGCCGGGGTGGCGAAATGGCAGACGCGCACCGTTTAGGCCGGTGTGGTCGGAAGATCGTGGAGGTTCAAGTCCTCTCCTCGGCACCGCGGCGACACATCATCGACCACCAAAAGCCGGACGCTTCCAAGACATCCATCGGTCGACGACCAGGATGGCGAAGCAGAACCCGCTGTCGACGACGAGGAGCGGCCAGTCGGCGAAAAACGCCGAGGCCAGCGTGGCACCCAGCATGAACATGAAGACGACGAGCACCTTCGGCCGGTCGAGGAGCCCTCGCGGACGTTGCCGGTAGCGCTCCACCGCGGCTTCGATAGCGGCCCTCTCGGGCTCACTCGCGAGCTGCGGCGCGTGACGCGCCACCATCTTCAGGAACCCCTCGCACGGCGGCTTGGCGTGCGCGGCTTTCTGCTTGTGCCGATCGAGGCACAGCTCGCGGCCACAGAAGGGACAGGCCCGGCACTCCATGGTCATGGATGGCAGCGCTCCGCGTCCGAGCCGGCCGTGCACAGCCGATGAATGTGGAGCCCCAGCTGTTCGTGCGTGGCTGCCTCGCGCTCCAGCGCATGGGCGCGTGCTTCCGCGTCCGCGCGAACGGAGTCCGCCTGAACGCGCAGGAGTCGAGCGCGTTCCTGGTGAAACGTAACCTCCACCCGGTGATCGTAGCTCACACGCCGACCGCTCGCCGCACCCGGTCGATGACCGGCGCCCCGAGCGACCGCGCCTTCTTCGCCCCCTCCGCAAGGACCGACTCGACGTACGCCACGTCCTTCTGGAGAACACGACGCCTCTCGCGCGCCGTGTCGAACCGCCTGTCGAAGAGCGACACGAGCTGCTTCTTGTAGTGCCCGTAGCCCAGGCCGCCCTGCCGGAAGGTCCGCTCGATCTCCGCGCTCTCGGCCTCGGTCGCCAGAAGGCGGAGAAGAGGGTAGAGCGGCGTCGCGCTCGGATCCTTCGGAGCATCGACCGACGTCGAGTCGGTCTTGATGCCCAGGATGGCCGCTGAAGCATCGCCGAAGAGATCGATGGTGTTTCCGTAGCTCTTGCTCATCTTCTGGCCGTCCGTCCCGACGACCACCGCGCTCGCCTCCTGGATGCGAGCGCGCGGGAGCTTGAGAAGGCCCTCGCCGAACGCCACGTTGAACTTCTGCGCGAGATCGCGCGCCATCTCCAGGTGCTGCTGCTGATCGCGGCCGACGGGCACCTCGTCCGAGTCGTAGAGCAGGATGTCGGCCGCCATGAGCACGGGGTACGCGAAGAGCCCCGCGTCGGCGCTGATCCCCTTGGCGACCTTGTCCTTGTAGGCGTGCGCACGCTCCAGGACACCCATGGGCGTCACGGTCATGAGGACCCAGAAAAGCTCGGTCACCTCGGGCACGTCCGACTGGCGGAAGAGGGTGACCTTCTCGGGATCGAGCCCGAGCGCCAGGTAGTCGAGCGCCACGTCGTGCGACAGCGCGCGGAGCTTCTCGCCGTCGCGCACGGTCGTGAGGGCGTGCAGATCGGCGATGAAGATGAGGCACTCGGCACCGGACGCTTGCAGCTCCAGAAATTGCGCGATCGCGCCGAAGTAATTGCCGAGGTGCAGCTTTCCCGAGGGCTGGATGCCAGACAGAACACGC
>Ga0181537_10002959_pt1 | contig 14759 bp, 14 predicted proteins | sample PEATcosm2014_Bin_39_FD_119765 | JGI IMG/M metagenome (GOLD analysis project Ga0181537, IMG submission 119765) | Peatland microbial communities from MTU Mesocosm Facility, Houghton, MI, USA - PEATcosm2014_Bin23_10_metaG | ecosystem: Environmental > Terrestrial > Soil > Wetlands > Peat | place... | reverse complement strand
CCCCCACGATCAGGAAAATACTGGGCGCCACCTTAACCAACTGAAGAACAGCTCCTTCGCTGCACGTTGTGGAGTACACGCTTGTCACAACCTTTGGTGAATCTTCCGCCAATACATTGCTTACTCTCACACGGATTGAAACTAAATCCCCCTTCGGAGCTCTCGATGAGCGCCGGGTTAACCACGTGATTACGCAGAGTCATCGCGAGTCGCGATCAGTGTTTTGGCGTAGGAAAAGCCCTACAGGCTTCCAGCGGCAATGCCTACAGCAAGAACAGTTTTCGCTGATTCCGTTCTTTTTCCTATCCCGTATCTTGGCTATAGACACATTGCAGTGGTTCTTACACGCTCACCCTGCACTATTGAAAGGTATCGATTATATGGCTACCAACTTCGCGACTATGACGAATCCGGCACCCAGGTTTCCGGTTGCCCTTACATTTTCATCGCCTTCGGCTGCGAATCGTAAGTCGACGACCAAATCAAAAAAACTCAGCGCGAGGCCCGGAAAGATGATTCCATTCGACCCCCAGGCTCTGCTGATCAGAATTGCAGCGGGAAAGTCAGTAAGTGATTATCAAGCTGAAGACTCGATCTTTTCCCAAGGCGATCCGGCCGATGCGGTGTTCTACATCCAGACCGGCATGGTGAAACTCGCCGTTGTATCGGCGAGCGGCAAGGAAGCGGTTATCGCTTATCTTCCGGAGAAGAGCTTTTTCGGCGAGGGTTCGATTGCCGGCCAGCAGCTACGCATTTCCACCGCGAGCGCACTCCAATCCTGCACCATTGTTCGGATTGAAAAGACGATCATGCTTGGCCTGCTCTTTCGCGAACCGGAGTTCTCCGGACAATTTCTGGCACACATGCTTTCCCGCAACCTTCGTATGGAAGCTGATCTGGTTGATCATCTGTTCAACTCGAGTGAAAAGCGCCTCGCCAGACTATTGCTGATGATGGCCAACTTTGGCCAGGACTCGAAGCCTGTTCCGGCCATCGCCAAGATCAGTCAGGAGACACTGGCCGAAATGATCGGCACCACCCGCTCGCGTGTAAGCTTCTTCCTCAATCGTTTCCGCGATCTCGGTTTCATCAACTACAACAGTAGCGGAATGAATGTAAACAGTTCATTGGCCAGCGTTGTGGCGCACGACTAATCAGATGGCAAGGACGGGTAGAGGTAGGCTCTGAGCGCGCCCGTGAAGCGCAAGTATTTGACAAACTCTCTCTGCTTACCCCTTTGACCCGCATCCAGCCTCCGCTGTGCCCTGTATCAGCTCACGAACTCAATGTCAGATATCTCCGGCTCGGAGCTCTCGCGCAAGAGATCGCCGATGCGAAGTTGAACATGCTTTGGCAGACTCTGGTAGGCCTCCCGTAAATCCGCAAGTAGATCTCTCGCTGATTGACAATCGTTGCTCATGGCATCTCCTGATCCTGATCCCGGACAACATTCATTATGTGAGCTTGGCACTGCCGGAAATGGTCAATACGGGACAGGTTGCCACATTATTATTCTCACGGATGTCCCGCATTATGGAATGCTGCGGGGCGACGCAAAGACCATCGCAGGCTCTGCAGGATAGCGCGCTCTGCGTGTTACATCGTCCAGCTGTTTTCTTTTTGTGATCAATACAGATCAGTGTTGGGACCCTGACTTTGACATTCTTGAAATGTCATCCAGGAGGCACATCAATGTCTAAGCAAGCAGACCGTTCATCGGAAGTGTGCAAGATTCCATCTGAGCTCGAAAAGCTCGAGAATCAGAAAAAGTTAGATCGTGTTGCTGACGAGGCGGCGGAGCAGGCCAAGAAAACAGAGAAGCGCTATGACCAGCAACACGATCTATTTACAAAGTAAGTTGTTCGGGGAGCCTTGTAAGTAAGCGGCGCTTGTGGATACCGTGCAGCTCTAATGGTGTAGTATTCAAGCCAGCTTCGGGGTTGCCCGACCGGGGCGATTTGCGGGAACATCATAATGTTATCCAAAGAAACAAAGGACTTAGCCCGGAGCATGCTTGCTTACGAAGCTGCGGGCAGTAGCTTGGGGTCAACGCAATCTCTAGCCGTTCGAGTTTGCGAAAAGCTACGTGGTCCGCTATCCGCAGTCGCGGGAGTTGCTGGCTATCGCTCGCTGTTGGCTCGTGCTCTGGCACTGGCGAGAGAGGAAGCTCCCGGCTTGAGCGTTTTCACTGTCGCTTCGGACGGAACCCTCCAGAGCTCTGGGGGGCTTACATCGCAAATCGGTCATCCTTGCCATCCTTCAGAAGACGACATCATTCTCACGTCCCAGTTCATCGGACTGTTTCTCTCCTTGCTCGGTCCCGCTGTAACGCTGCAACTTGTGCAGCAGGTGTTTCCGAACCTCACGGTCACCACAGAATCAGGCACAGTCACGCCATTCGAGGACATTCTGAAGGAAGTCGGATACCTGAACAGCGTCAGCGACCGTCTTGCGTTGTTGGCGAACCAGAATCCTTCCGTCGAAGAGGCTCTGATGAGCGTTTCAGGCAATGTTCGCAACACCGCTACTGTGTTGGAGGTTCTCCTCGTCATTAAAGCGAAGGTTAACGAGCCCCAGAAGAAGACGCAAAAGCAAGGGCGCGACGATTATTTGATGTGACCCCAAATCCCTCTTTGGCGAGCGATGCGGCGGCCCATGATTCCAATACAGGCAAGAGGGTCAGCGCACAACCTCCAGAAGGATTGTTGCTCCTTTATCCGTTCGAACATTTCTCTCATCCGAGTAGCTAAGGTACTATTAAGCCCAAGTCGCATTCCAAGTGTGACTTCGCATTACACGGAAACGGAGCGATGCTGCAACTAGGAGCGCGAGATCTGGCGCAGCGGCTACTTGCACATGAGGCTGCTGCTGACAAGACTTCCGTGTCAGCGGAGTCTGCGGCTCTTCGTGTCCATGAGAAATTGCGCAGGAGTCTATGTGTACTCGCGGGAGTTGCGGGTTACCGCTCACTCGCTTCTCGTGCTCTGACGTTGGCGAAAGCGAGGGCTCCCGGCCTTCGCGCCATGCAGGTTACAGCAGATGGCACTTTGCAGATGCACAGCGAAGCTCGATCAGAAAGCCACAAAGGCCTTGCTGGTGACAATCAAGTCATCCTGATTTCCGAATTACTCGGACTGCTTCATGCGTTTATTGGCGAAGCGTTAACCTTGCGATTGTTGCGGGAAGCTTGGCCGAATGCGGTCTTCGAGGATTGCGATTCTGGGGAGGAAGAAAAAGCATGAGCGCGCAAGATAAAGTCGCTATTAACAAGCTGCCAACCGGGGTGCTCGGTCTGGACGAAATCGTCGGCGGCGGCCTCCCTGAATTCTCTTTCAACATTATTGCGGGTGCTCCGGGGAGTGGGAAGACCACGCTGGCTCACCAGTTCGTATTCGCCAATGCAACGCCTGAGCGTCCGGCGCTTTATTTCACCGTACTGGGTGAGTCCGCCATCAAAATGCTGCGATATCAGCAGCAGTACACATTTTTTGATCCCGCCAAGTTGCCCGGCTCAATCCGTTTTATCAACTTGAGCCAGGTTGTGCTGGAAAAGGACTTAGGCGCGGTCTTGGCGGAAATTATCAAAGAGGTAGAGAAAGCCAATCCTGCCGTGGTTGTGGTGGACTCCTTTCGCACGATGGTACGGAGGCCGCAAGGCAGCCCCAGTGAATTGGATTTGCAATCCTTCATCCAACATCTGGCCCTGTTCCTGGCGAGCTGGCAAGCTACAACTTTTCTGATCGGTGAATACGACGAAGATGAGTTGCGTGACAATCCTGTATTTACGGTCGCCGATGGCCTCATCTGGCTGCGCCAAATCGCAGAGCGAAATTCGGTTGTGCGAAAGTTGCAGATCATGAAACTGCGCGGGCAGGCTTCTGTGCCGGGGCTGCATACCTTTCGAATTACCGATGCCGGATTGCAGGCTTTCTCGCGTACTTTCGGTCTGAGCGGACACAAGAAGCGACCGCCCAGTCAACGGCGCCTTTCCATCGGTGTTCCAGAGCTGGATAAGATGATGGGCGGCGGCATTCCTGAAGGCGATAGTGTTCTGATTACGGGAGCTTCCGGAACTGGAAAATCAGTTCTGGCAACTCAATTCATCGCCGCAGGCATACGACAGGGCGAGCCGGGCATTGTGGCGGTCTTTGAAGAGCGTCCGCAAGCTTACGCAGATCGGGCCGGCAGCTTCGGTCTGGATTTGGAAAGCCCGCAAAAAGACGGAACGCTCCTGATCCTCTACCTTCGTCCGCTGGACCTCTCTGTAGACGAAACCATGAACGAGATCCTCGATGCGGTGAAGAGGATTGGTGCCAAGCGTCTGGTGATTGACTCACTTGCAGGATTTGAGATGGCTCTGTCGCCCGGGTTCCGCGAAGACTTCCGCGAATCTCTATATCGGATGATCTTCGCCTTGACCGGAATTGGGGTCACCATCCTAAGCACGGTCGAGGTCGATGAGTCTTTTACCGAGTTTCCGTTCAGCACCTACTCGATTTCGTTTCTCACCGACGATATCGTTCGGCTGCGGTATGTATCCATTGAAGGCGAGCTGCGTAAGATTGTTGTCATCATCAAAATGCGAGGCGGCGACCATAGCCAGGACATCCGCGAATATGAGATCACCTCAGAGGGGATGGTCATCGCAGGCGAACGTCTCAAGGACTACCAGCATTTGATAACAGGAATTCCTGAGCGCCTGCGGGCGTCTGAAAAGAAGAAAGTTATTGAGTAAATATGTTAGAGGCAAAGACTGACCTCATTGAGGAAGGGGGAGACATCAAGTCTCCTCGTCTTTGAGTCCTTGCCTTTGCCGATGGCGATGCTGTCGCAGCCGCAGCATTCAGTGGAGTCGTGGCAAACTTGGGTGCAGCATAAAGCGGCGGGCTTGTTAGGCCTCGCCGCTTATAACTCTCTGACTGCCTGATTTAGCAGCTATGGTTAGCGATGCTCACCACCACCGCCGTGTCCTCCACCACCAGCGTGTGAACCACCACCAGCGTGTGAACCGCCGCTAGCATGGGAAGCACCGCTAGCGTGTGAAGCACCGCCGCCGTGAGATCCCCCGCCCCTCTGTGCTGAGACACGAGACGCACCAGGACGACCACCGCCGGAATGTGAACCACCGCCGCTCACTCGAGCTCCGCCACCGCCGTGCATTGCCTGACCGCCACCGTGTCCGCGATTCGCAGCAAAGCCACCGCCGCCGTGATAGCGTCCTCCACCGTCACCGCTGAAGCGATGCCCGCCCCAGCCATGGCCATAGCCCCAGCCTGCCCACGGTCCCATTCCCAGAAAAATTCCGTTGTAGAAGTAGCCCGAGCCGTAGAAACCCATGGGTGCGCACTCATACGGCGCGTAATCGTAATAGCCATAGGAACAGACGGGTTGAACCCCAATGTTAAGGACCACCTGCGCCTGCGCCGCTGGCACAAAGGCTAATCCTGCGAACAATGCTGCAGTACTGAATAGAGCTTTGAAACCGCGCATCTGTGACCCCCTTAAGGTGTCTGCGGTGCTGTGTTGCATGGGATGCTGAGCAGCCGATGTGAACACTCCGGCGACAGCAGCCATAAGAATCTTCGATCAGTTCTTGAGTTCCGCTTGTTCCGCTTAAGCCGTCCTCTGTTGATCCTTACAATCATTACGTTACCGGGTTGGGGTACACGCGTCTGAGCAATTGGGATCACCTTGTGACAAGGAATCGTAACCACGCTTGACACGCAATAGCTTCCCGGAGTATTTCTTTTGCCGATAGGTGAAGGAGTTCACCCTTAACCGCTGCCCCATCCTTAGCCGGGGCAGATGATGACTCCTGACAAGGATTCTTGTCGCGGAGCCATTGCCCGGCAACGATCCATCAAAACTGAAGCAGTCGCGTTCTATGGAGAACGTGTGGGTGCTCGCTGCTCTTTCGTTGCCTTATCGCGCGACTGTGATTTTCTCTACCGGAGGGCCGTTATGAGTGCAGAACCGAGGAGCCGTGCGACGCCCTCGCTGGACCATGCTCAACATCGCAATCTCCATAACGCGTGCAGGCACAAGCACAATCATCAGGTCGGCTGGAACGTTAGGTGAACAGCGAGGCTGTGTTGCAGATTTTCGGCAGGGCGGACGAATTGGAGCTACTGCGAAAGCGGCTGGCGGCCCGCAAATCTACGCTCGTTTTCGGCCCGTCTGGCGTCGGCAAAACACTTCTGCTTCAGCAGGTCGTGCCCGGCCGCGGTCATATTCTCTATTGTCCTGTTTCGTCGAGTCCGCAAGCGGTGTGCCGCCGCTTGGCTGAGTTGCTCATTGCCGCGCAAGATGCAACGCTCCTTCGCCTCTGTAAAGGAGGACTCGATGCGCTCGCCGGAAAGTCCTTCGTGTCACTGAAGGGGATTGTGTCGTCCGTACTGCGCGCGGAAAACTACCTTGTCGTCTTGGACCATTTGCACCGTCCTTCTCCGGCACTGGGAGCATTGATCGGGGAATTCATGCTCTCCTGCGCAACGCCGGTCATAGCAGTCGCTCGATCTGCGCACATGGAGGATGCGGGTTCCGTGTCGCCCTTGCTTCCAGATCGCAGCGAGAGGCTGGCCATCCGGAACTTCGACTCCGAAACCGCAAAGACATTCGCGCGAGAAGTCTGCGAGCAGCAGCAGTTGTCGGGAGAGAATCTGAGCAGTGTTCTCGATAGCATAGTCAAATCCAGCGACGGCAATCCTGGAGCCATCCTGCGCATGATCGCCATGGCGAAGCAATCGAAGTACCGCAATGACGGCCACATTAAATGGTCGCCGCTCTACATCGATTTTCTTATGCAGTCAGCGCGGGAAAATGCACTCTAAGCTGAAACATTCGTACCCGGAGCTTCACGTGGCAGGTGAGCTACAAGTCGGTTTAACGCAATGCCAAGATGTCGCAGGCAGCCTGCTCAAACTCGCCTCACTGGCAACCGAGCTCGGCAGCGACCACGTCTTCGGCGAGGCAACCGAACTTGCCGCACGACTCTCCGAAGGGCGTTTCTTCGTCGCCTGTGTTGGCCAGTTCAAGCGAGGCAAGTCGACCCTGATTGGCGCATTGATTGGCGATCCCATTCTGCCAACGGGCTTTGTGCCGGTCACCGCCGTGCCTACCGTCATCCGCTTTGGAGCCACCAAAGGCGCGCGAATTCGCTCCAATGACGGCAACTGGCTGGAAATTCCCCTGAATGAGTTGGAATTGTACGTCTCCGAGGAGCACAACCCGGAGAACGTCAAAGGAGTTCTCGGCGCTGAGGTCTTCGTCCCCAGTCCACTCCTCACGACAGGAATGTGCCTCGTGGACACCCCCGGTCTCGGATCGGTATTTTCCGGAAACACGGCGGCCACGCAGGCATTCGTCCCCCACATTGACGCCGCGTTGGTTGTGACGGGCTCCGACCCGCCGTTGGCCGGAGAAGAACTTGCACTCGTCGAATCCGTCGCCAAACACGTCCACCATCTCATCGTCGTCCTCAATAAGGCTGACAAGGCCTCAGACGCGGAACGGGCTGCGGCTGTCGAATTCACGAAGCGCCTGCTGCAAAAGAGATTGCAACGTTCATCGGAATTGGTCTTCGAGGTGAGCGCAGTAGAACAGCTTGAAAAGCGCGGTCCCAATCGAGACTGGGAGAAACTGGTTCAGAGCCTCGAGCAACTGGTTCAGAACTCAGGCCGCGAACTCATCCAGTCGGCTGGTGAGCGCGGAATCCAGCGCTTCAGCGAGGAGTTGCTGGCCATCGTCTGCGAAGATCGCGAGGCGCTTCTGCGTCCCATTGCTGAGTCTGAGCAGCGCATTGCGACCATGAAGCAGACTATCACGGATGCCGAGCGGTCCATGCGTGACCTCGCTTATTTGCTGATGGGCGAGCAGCATCGCCTCTCCGATTTCTTCTTGGATCGCCGCAAGGCATTTCTAGCTGCAACATTGCCCAATGCCACTGTTGAGTTTGAGAGCTCCTTGCGCTCTGCTCCTCGTTCTCTCGGCTCCGAGCATCGTCGCTACGTCATGCGTGAGGCGCAGAACATCGCACGCCGCGATGTTGTTCCATGGCTGCAGACTGAGTCCGATGAAGGGGAAAAGCAGTACCGCGCGGTGTCGAAACGTTTCACGCAAATGGGCAACGACTTCCTTACCAAAATGGCGGAAGCAGGCATCCCCGAACTGTCGCGAATGCTTAACGCTCTCAGCCTCGATGCAGGTTTTCGAGTTCGCTCCGAATTCCGTTTTCGAGATTACATCCAGATCGCGCAGCCTTCTTCACCACTGCGCCGCCTCGGCGACGTATGCCTCGGATTCCTTGGGCTTCGCCGCTATATCGACCACGACGCGCGATGGTTTCTCGGTTGGCTCTTCGAGGTCAACAGCTCAAGGGTGCAGAACGATGTCCTCAATCGCATCGAGGAGAGTCGCAATCGCCTCGAAGTCGACATCCGCCGTCTGCTCCACGAAGTGAGCCGTATCGCCGAACAGGCCCTGGCTCGTGCCAGGAGCGTTCGTGATGAAGGCTCGCCAGCCGTTGAAGAATCTCTGTCTAGGCTTGGCGGCTTGGAACAAGAGATCAGGAAAATACAAACCTCTGAGCAAGGTAACGTTCTCCTCCCGCCACGCACAGCAAAGCCCACGGCTCAATAAGTGGCCGCCTAAACTTCTGAATCGCTTCGTAGTGAAAAGTACCTTTGGTGAAGGCGAGGGAGCATGGCAGCTCCCGCGCCTTTTAGATAAATGGAGAGAAGCTGGTCATCAGCGTGTGTTTCGACCGACCCAGGTTCTGGAGGACGTGCTTGCGCTCTTCGGCCATAAACTCGATCGAAAAGCCGCTTCTTGCGAGAAGAAGTTTTTCACCGATAAAGAGATATTCGCAGTGGAAAGTGAAAAAGAACGCGCGTAACTATTCGGGTGGCCCATTCAAGCCCTGTTGTTGGGCTTGAGTGGGGTCGTTGAACTTGTCCTTGAGTAAGTGTGCAGAAAAGATTTTGGTGGAGGCGAGGGGAGTTGAACCCCTGTCCGAAAGCGCTGAAAGCGAGGAGAACTACATGCTTATTCGATTCAAGCCGTGGTCTTTAACCACAACGTTCACCACCTACGCTAAGAATCGGCAAGAAACGTAGTTGGCTAGCCTGTTTGTCTCGCTCCACCCCCCAGACGTAGGTTGCGGAGCCAGCCTACTGTGCGACGTCCTGACCGCAGCCCGTAGGCGAAGCCGCGGAGAACGGCAACTTAATTAATTAAGCTGCGTAAGCCAGTTCAGTGTTGGCAACTGTTTTGTTTGCAGTCGATTTAGGGTGCCTGCGCCCCTGCATGCCTCCTGGCCGCAACCGTTTCCGTCGAAGCCGTGACGCCCCCAAAATACTGTACCCAGCCGAGACCCCAGTTTTTGAGTCTCGGTAGGGCTCCGCGTCACCGCGCCAGTTTTGATCAGCGGTTCGCAGAGAACTTTGCGTCTTGGCGCCCCAGTCCGAACTCGTCCGGAGGAGCTGCCAGCTTGGTCCGCCACAGTTTCGCTGCGGACCTGAAAGGTTTGACCTTATCAAAGAGCTGCTTCCACTTTACACTGTTTCCAGTCTTCGCAGAAGCTACAACGTTCAAGCTTACATCCTTATAGATGCAATCCCTTTGCCAAACGATTCAACGCCCCACAAACGATTCATCACGCCGGGCGCTCACCGAACTTGCGGCATCTCCAGAAACTCCAGCTCCGGAGCCTTCTCGATCACGCCGCACTCCGCCGCCAGCTTGAAATACAGTGCCAGCCCCTTCAGGCACTCCGCGTCCAGCCTGTAGTGAATGTTCTCCCGGAAATAGCTGACGATCTCTGCCTCACCCAGCCCCATCTTCGGAGCCCACTCCCGCGCGATTGCCTTCACGCTTTCATCCAGCAATCCGTGGTCGCGTGAGCGCCGGAAGATCCCGCCCAGCTCCAGCCCCGGCTTCATCTCCGCCAGCGCCGCCTTGCGCACCGTCCACACTGCAAACACAAATGGCAGTCCGGTCTTGGCGCGCCAAACCTCGGCAAGATCGTAGGCATACAGTCCTTCGGTCTTCACCACCATCGCCGGGTCCCCAATCAGCAATCCCGCGTCGCACTTCTCCAGCATCGGCCCCAGCACGGGAGCCATCGGCGTCAACTCGCGATGCCCGCCAAAGAACTTTGTCAGCAGCACCTGCGTCAATCCAACAGAGGTTCGCGATGACGTGTCCACGGCCACCGTGCGAATCTCCTCAATCGGACACTTGCTGACCAACTGGATCGAGCGCACCTTATTCAGTGCCGCGATCGCCACATCCGGCAGCACCACCAGCCCCGGAATCGTAGCCGTAGTAATTACCGGAATGATCCCGATATCCGCCGCGCCCTCGCGCAGCTTCTGCGCGCACAGCGAGGGCACCATGTATTCAATCTCAAAGTTCTCGCGAATATCCTTCGAGGGATTGTGTTCGAAGTCCCACATCAGCGGGACAGTATTCAGAAATGAAATTCCAGCAATCTTCAATGCACGCATATTTTTCGCTTAAATGACTCACTACGATTACAGATCGTACTCTCCCGCGCAAGTGCAGACCTAGCATCTGCCTTTTTCCCGTGACTCACCTGTCCTCACTCCTTTACACTCGCCTGATTCGAGGACCTATGCCGGAATCCGTGCTCTCAGCCGTCACCACGCGTGACCGCCAAATGCTTGCCTTGGCCTGCACTCCCCAACTCGGGCCCACCCGCGTCCGCCGCCTCTTCGAGCGCATCCCCCGCGTCGAAGACATCTTTCGCGCCACGCTCACCGAACTTGAAGCCACCGGGCTGCCCGCCGCCTCTGCCCAATCCATCGCCCTCGGAGACTCCCTACGCCTTGCCGACGACGAACTCAAGAAGCTCGAAAAGTCCCCCGGCGTCACTCTCGTAACCATGGGTTCGGAGCTCTATCCCGCGCACCTCGCCGAAATCTACGACCCGCCGCTAGTCCTCTACGTTCGCGGCAATCCCCGAATCCTTCTCGACGTTGGCATAGCCGTCATCGGCACCCGCCATCCCACGCCCTATGGACTCGGCATGGCCGAACGTCTCTCGCAGGACCTCGCCAACTGTGGACTCGTCATCATCAGCGGCATGGCGCGCGGCATCGATTCTGTGGCCCACAAGGGGGCCGTCATGGCCAGGGGACGCACCATCGCCGTCTTCGGCACCGGCGTGGACGTCATCTATCCGCGCGAAAACCGCAAACTCTCCGAGCAGATCCTCGAACTCGGCGGAGCCTTGGTCAGCGAGTTTCCCCTCGCCACCGGTCCCAACCCGCACAATTTTCCCCTCCGCAATCGCATCATCAGCGGACTTTCGCGCGGCGTCCTCGTCATCGAGGCCGGAGAATACAGCGGCACTCGCATCACCTCCCGCTGCGCCCTTGAGCAGTGCAGGGAAGTCTTCGCCGTTCCCGGCAACGTCACCAACAAACTAGCCTGGACTCCCAACACACTAATCAAGCAGGGAGCCAAACTCGTAGCCACCTGGGAAGACGTCTTCGAGGAACTCCCCTCCGATATTCGCATCCAGCTTCAAGAGCGTACCGCCCAACTCCCCATCCCCCAAACCGCATCTCTCTTCGATCCCCCGGCGTCAGCCCAAGCCGCCGAGCTTCCCGCCAACCAACACAAAGTCTTCTCTGCCATCAAGGCCGACGAATCCATCCACATCGACGAACTGATCGAAAATTTCGACTCCATCTTGTCGAGCTCAGAAATCTTCTCCGCCCTCTTTGAACTGGAACTGTCCAACAAAATCCGCCAACTTCCCGGCAAGAACTACGTTCGAGTCTTCTAGCAAGAACCTGGGGGGTATGAGGGTGGCCCATACAAGCCGATGTTGGCTTGTGTGGGGTCGTTGATTCTGCTCTGCCTTGTGGTTTCATCTTTGTTCCTGCTGCCGCCTCTGGAGCCTCTAAATCTTCCAGCCAAGCAGCGTTGAATCTCTACCCCGTCCGGGTTACTCTTTGTTCCTACTATCAGGACAGGGGTGAGTCATGGGCAGCCGCAAAATTATTGATTGTCGCTGGTTCCGAAGCGAACAGCCTTGCGACATTGCTATCTCCGGGAGCGAAGAGGACGTGCTGGATATCGCCGTGCAACACGCTGTCCGCTCTCACGGACACCAGAACACACCCCAACTCAGGGAAGAATTGCGCTCCATGTTGTGCGACGAAGACAAGGCTCGCAAGGCCGCATAACAGGACTGTATAAGAACCCGCACAATAAGCTGCACGGGGACATAGCCCGCAAAAGCATCTTTGCGAGCATCCTCTTTAAATTCGCACGCCTCATCTGGCAGCTATTTGGCTGTGTCGTCTTGAGCGCAGCGAAAGACCCCCTATGTCAAATTACCTTCGCAGCTCAAGTGTCCTCACCCCGCACTCGATTTTGCCGTTGCCCTTACCTGGGAACCTGCGCTACCTGCGAAACCTGGGCAACCTGCCACCAAACTTTGAAACCTGCCCTGCCAACCATTTACAATTACTCTCCAGATCGGACTTTATCCATGACAGTTAAGCCACTTACCTTTCAGGAACTCATCCTCAAGCTCCAAAATTTCTGGGCCGCCCAGGGCTGCGTCCTCCAGCAGCCTCTCGACGTTGAAGTCGGCGCCGGTACCATGTCGCCGGAAACTTTTCTGCGCGTCCTCGGACCCAAGCCCTACCGCGTCGCCTACGTACAGCCCTCGCGCCGTCCCGCCGACGGACGCTATGGCGAAAATCCCAATCGTCTCTACAAGCACACCCAGTTCCAGGTCATCCTCAAGGCACCGCCAGAGAATGTGCAGGAGCTCTATCTCGAATCCCTGAAAGCCATCGGAATCGACCTCGCGCGTCATGACATTAAGTTTGAAGAGGACAACTGGGAAGCACCCACCCTCGCCGCATGGGGAGTAGGCTGGCAGGTCATGCTTGACGGTTTGGAGATCACCCAGTTCACTTATTTTCAGCAGGTCGGAGGCATCGATCTCGATCCCATGTGCGCCGAGCTCACCTACGGCCTCGAGCGCATAGCGGCTTTCCTTCAGGACGTCGATTCCATCTATGACATCGTCTGGGTCCACGGTCCTGCCGGAGACGTAACCTACGGCGATGTCCGCCTCCCCGACGAAGAGCAATTCTCCGTCTATAACTTCGAGAAGGCTGATGTAGAAAAGCTCTGGCAGCACCTCGGCGCCTATGAAGCCGAGTGCCAGTCCCTCATCGACCAGTACGTCGCGGCCACCACCGAGCCCAAGAAATCTAAGAAGGACCAAGCGTCCGCGACCGGCAGCGCAGCGTTACCCGTCGCAAAGTTCACCGACATCGAGCGCCGCCGTTTTCCGCTGCTCCCGGCCTATGATCTCTGTCTCAAGTGTTCGCACCTGTTCAATCTTCTCGATGCCCGGGGAGCCATCAGTGTCACCGAGCGTGTAGGAGTCATTCAGCGAGTTCGCAATCTAGCCGTCGGCGTCGCCCGCGCCTGGGTCGATCAGCAAACACCCCGCGCCGCGAGCACGGAAGCCGCGCACGTTTAGACCCCGGGACGCAGGCATTTGCCGCTCGCCCGGAAGTAGGAAGCTCAGTAGCACGAAGAACCAGTGATGGCTGCACGCGATTTTGTGACTCGGCTCACACCGCCAGCAAAGATTTGGACGCAAAATAGAAAGAAGTGTTCGACCTCATGGCAGATTTTTTATTAGAGATCGGTACCGAAGAAATTCCCGCGCGCATGATCGCCTCCGCCACCTCGGAGCTGCAGCGCCGCATCAGTGAACTTGTAACCCGTGAGCGTCTCGCGCCTGCGGCCGGCAGCGCAGCGTTACCCGCCGCTCCCGTCGAGGCTTTCTCCTCGCCCCGTCGTATCGCCGTCATCGTTCACGGCATTGAAGCCTCGCAGCCCGATGTCGCCGAACAACTTCTCGGCCCCGGTGCCGCCCACGCATACAAAGACGGACAGCCCACGCAAGCCGCCATCGCCTTCGCCAAGAAAGTTGGAGTCGATGTCAGCGAGCTCACCACGGCCACCACGCCCAAAGGTGAGTATGTCGCCGCCAACGTTTTGCGCAAGGGCCGTCCCGCCCGCGAGCTCCTCACCGAACTCGTCCCTAAAGAACTCGCCGCCCTCTACTGGGCCAAGAATATGTACTGGCGTCCCGGCAAGCCGGAGCGTTTCGTGCGTCCCGTGCGCTGGATGGTCGCGCTGCTCGATGGTGAAATCGTTCCTATCGAATTCGGTGGCATCACCGCCGGACGCACCTCGCGCGGACATCGCATCCTTACCAACGCTCCTGTCACGCTCTCCACTCCTGCCGATTACGCCGAGAAGCTGCGCGACTTCAGCGTCCTTCCCAGCTATGCAGAGCGTGAACACAAAATCCGCAAAGCTCTCGACGCCGCGGTCCGCCAAATCTCCGGAGCACGCTGGCGTGAAGACAAGGGTCTGCTCGATACCGTAGTCAATCTCACCGAAGCGCCATCCGTCATCCTCGGCAACTTTGACCGCGAGTTCCTCGCCCTTCCCGAAGAAGTCCTCGTCACCGTCATGCGTGACCATCAGAAGTACTTCGCCGTGGAGGACGAAACCGGAAAACTCGCACCGCACTTCCTCGCCGTGCTCAACACCGTCACTGACGCTGAAGGCGAAGCCATCGTGCGCCACGGCAATGAGCGAGTTCTTCGCGCCCGCTTCAACGACGCGCGTTTCTTCTGGAACACCGATCAAAAGCTAACGCTCAAGGATCGCGTGCCCATGCTGAAGTT
>Ga0181537_10002958_pt1 | contig 14761 bp, 16 predicted proteins | sample PEATcosm2014_Bin_39_FD_119765 | JGI IMG/M metagenome (GOLD analysis project Ga0181537, IMG submission 119765) | Peatland microbial communities from MTU Mesocosm Facility, Houghton, MI, USA - PEATcosm2014_Bin23_10_metaG | ecosystem: Environmental > Terrestrial > Soil > Wetlands > Peat | place... | reverse complement strand
TGCCGCGGTTGTATCCCTCCTCCAGCAGCATGTTGAGCTGCGCCAGAGAGACGATGGTGTAGGGCTGGCTCTCGGTCTGACCCGAACTGCGCGGGTCTCGAGAGTCGGCCGGCCTGCCAGTGTTGCGATTCAGAAACACGATCGCTCCCTCGCGGATGAGGTTGTTCTGAAACTTGTCTGACCACGGGCGCAGCACGTAGCCTCTCTCAATGTGGCCATTGTGCTCCCAGCCGGCCGCAGAGTGTGTTGTGCCGGGTGCGGTGAGGCGGGCGGTGCGGTCCTGTGTGATGTTGCCTGGGCGCGCTCCCGAGGGCACCTTGAGGGTCTGGGGGAAGATGAAAGGATTATGCGGGGCGATCGTGACCATGGCGGCGACGACTACTACTACAGAGAGGTCACACCTATTGATCTCTGATGTTTCACTCGTTTTAATATGTGCGTTCACCAGATGGGGACGCAGCGGTCACACCTATCGATGACAAACATCCGAATGTGATAATCGCTATCTGGTCGGAAGGTCGCGAGACTGCTGTTCATCTCCATCGGCGGGCGGTAGGGACGATAGATGAGTGGGTCGCACTCGGAGCAGGCACCCTTCTGGCAGCCATTGCAGTAGATGCCGTAGCGCACGGTCTTGGTGCAGAGGAAGCACTCTTGCTGTGAGATGGGCTTGTCCCTCTCCTTGGAGTCGTTCAGGATGACCACTTTGCTCAGCACTCGCGGTATCAGCGACTCGACTGCCACCCACCTCACCACCTCGGCTCCCTGACAGACAAACAGGCGCTCGGCATTTGCCAGTTGGATCAAGCGCCCGGGGGCAAACTTGGCATCCTGCAGCACCTTGCGTATCCTGTTTGCCTCCACGGGCTTCTTGGCGCACGCGTAGGTCTTGGCCAGCGGACCGTAGGGCATGCTGACGGGACGACCGAGTGAGATGCTCCCGTTGACGTGGCTGTACTCGAAAAAGTGATAGCCATAGTTTTTGTGAGGAGCCGGTGGGTATGGATCGGGCGGAGGAGCAGCAGCGAGTTGCGTAACGAAGGAACGTGTGCTCTTGTTGTCGCTGCTACTGCTACTGCTACTGCTCTCTTCCTCCTCTGCTTTTTCTCGCGGGCTCTTGCCGGTGGCTTTGGCCTTGAGAGATCCGACGCTGAGGCTCCGTTTCAGGGCAGCAGCGGCCATTATTTAAGTGTCCTCCTCGAGCCTCATGTAAATACCTTGTCACTCCTCCTTATGGAGCAAGACGACGACGATCCTTCACCAGATGCCAATCGCAAGCTTGTGTATGAGCTCCTCGGTATTCCATATCAGAGTACGCCACCATGGGATGAGATCCGGTATCCTGGATGCACTACAGCTCTAGACTTTTTGGTGGCAGAGGAAGAAGAGCGGGAAGAATGGATCAAAGATCTCACAAAATCGTTTTCTCCAATGTTCAGTCGCATCATTGATGAGATGGAGATGTCTAGGCGCAAGTGCCGTACTCCTCTGCCAGTTCCACCAAAGGCCAAGCCCATGAAGCGAGCCAACAGAGTCCTTCAGGATCAGAGGCCACGCAAGAACAACAACCTTGGCAACAACTATCGCAAACCACACCGTTGAGACATGGTGTATTAAATGAAGATGCATTCACACAATACTACTGCCACCGTGTTGCTATGGCGGCGCTCCTTCCATTGCTAGTGCTGCTACTGGCCCCGCTGCTGCTGATGGTCAATGCCGAGACCTTTGGCAACGTCACTGTGAATCTGCCCGCCCAGGCACGGCGAAATCAGACCGTCACTGCCTCGGTGCGTGCCTACATTGTCGGCCTGGCACCACCCACCGTTGGCGTGAAGCTGCTGGCGGGAGACGTCTTGACGGTGGAAAACTTTGGCAACGTCGACCTGTCGCTCAACACCAAGCGTGACTATTGGTACACGTTCGACGGCACCGTCACACCCCGCTTGAGTGCACGGCTCGGCAACAACACCCTGACCTGGAAGTTTGTGCGCACCGACATCTGGACCGTGTTTGGTCCACCCGTACAGACCAGCATTGTAGTTTTGGCATGATGATGAAGAAGAAAAGTTTTATTCCCCTTTCCCTAGCGCTCGGGCAGAGGGATTCTAAAGATGGGTTCGTGAGGACCGAGCTGCTCCAGGAAGAGCTCGGTGCACACAATCTCCTCCTTCTCGCGCAGCTCTTCTCCCACTCCGGGGCGCTTGAGCGTGACGTGGTAGTTTTGCGCAGCGGGCTTGGGCTCTGTCCAACCGGGCGGGAGTTGACCGTAGGCATCGTAGAAGGACTGCCACAGACTCGCCGCGGTCTTGAGTGTAATCGTGCATTTGATCACTGGAATGTCGTTCTTGGGTCCAAAGAGCGCCCATTCTCCCAGCTTGAATCGGAGCGGCATGTCGGCACGAACCATGAGCGCTTGTTTGACAGAAAAGAGACGCTTCTCGTCGCAGTCACCGACATACGCCAGCGTGACGTGCAGGTTCGGGTGCGCGGTACACTTGACCCGTGCACCCACGTACAGGTTTGGGATGATCGAGGACGAGGACGACGACGGAGCTGCCATGAGCGGGCGGAGGGTGACCCTTTGCTGGTTTCTTCCCCGACGAGGGGTGGCCTTATGTCTGTTGTCTCTGCCGTCATTTTTAGCATCCGAGTCTATTTTTGGATCGTCATTTTATTACACGACCGACACCACCACCAGCAACAGAGACAACATCGTTGAAACACAAAGTGTGGCAACACCACCAGAGGATGAGGAGGATGGAGGCGCCGGGGCAGGGGTCGGTGAGGAGGGGGTGGGAGCAGGAGCAGGAGGAGGAGGTGGTGGTGCTGGCGCGGGCGAAGACGGAGAAGGACCCGGAGGCGGCGGTGTCCACGATCCGACGTAGAGCAACAGGTTCGGCGATCCGGTGCCAGCACTCGTGACATCTCCCGTGTCGGCGCTGGCCAGGAGGACGCTTGCCACGGCGGGTGTGTTACTTGGGGTGGGGTGGTCGCGCAGGTAGAGTGCTCCTGCGCCGGTCGAGAAGGCGGTGGCCATGCTCGTGCCCGACAGAACCTGGGTGCCATTGTCGAGCCACAGCGAGACGATCTGATCGCCTGGCGCAAAGAACCCCAGGCAGGTGCCATAGTTGCTGTAACTGGCGCGGGCATCGACGCTGGTCGTGGCACCGATCCCCTCCAGGCCCGTCTCAGAGCCTGGGTAAACGTCGCACGAGTTTTCGTCGTCGTTGCCTCCCGCTGCCGAGACGTAGGCCAGCGTGGTCAGGCTCGAGAGCACCGAGGCAATGCTGGCGTCGTAGACGGTGTACTCGAGGCTGAGATTGATCACCGCGGGCTGCTCCAGGTTCGACTCGACCCACATAAGCCCGGCTAGGAGGTCCGATAGGGCACCGCTGCCGTCACAACCAAGCACCTTGACCGAGTGGATACGGATGTATTGGCCCTGCATGACTCCATAGTGAACCGAGCCAATGATGCCACCCACGTGGGTTCCGTGACCTGTAACAATCAACGTCAGCCATCGTTAGAGCAACAGGGCGGGATAGTGCGTACCATAGCAATCATTATAGTTGGTAGTGTCATAGGAATAGTCTTGCGAGACCACCCCGGGCGGAAAGTCGCTGTCAAACGAGACTCCCGTGTCCACCACATAGGCGTGAACCACCCTCGGGCTGGGTCCCGGAGGAACCGGATTGTACTGTCCATCGAGGTCGTCGGTGCGCTGGTCGATCCGGTCGAGTCCCCAGCTGAGCGTCGCCGCGGCAGGATTCACCACCGTCAGGGGGTTGACGTAGACCGCCCCCTCGACGTCCTGCGTCAGCTTAACCCTGAGGCCCGTTGCCACCAGCTGCTGAGTGTACAACTGCGCCTCGGCGAGCCCGCCTTGCACCAGATAGAGACTGCGGTTGGCGTACCGGGTGCTGTGATACTTCCACAGGAGGGTCAGGTTTACAGGCAGCTCGGTCGGAGGAGGCAAGCTCGAGGCAAAAGGCCGAACAGGGGAGTGATATTGAGCGGCAGTGGAAGCAGCTCTTTCGACGAATATGATCCAACGTTGGCCAGCAGATGAAGAGGGCGATGTGGAAGGTGACGAGGACGGTGTCGCAGAGCACAAGCTTGCGCATGCGATCAAGAGCATAGCAAGGCCGGTGATCGACAGAGAGCAGCCGCCATGCTGCATAGTCGATGGCGACGTAAAAGTGGAGTGCGATGACGATGCAAACAAAGATGGTCACTAGACGGCGGGTGGATGGCAATGACGGCGGGAGCACTCGCATCCTCTCAATGGGCCTACCGAACCCGTTGTTATAATCATCATGGATGTCGAATCTTTAATAATTAATTAAGAAATGAAACCAATCATTTGGCACCGGCGGCAGCAAGAGCAGCATCTATGTCCACACTGCTGACCCAGTCTTCCATCTCGAGTAGAGAGATGAGGGGGTCCACCGCTGCTGTGGCAGCAGCAGGCAGATTAGGACACGACGCACTGGAAGGAACGATGGGAGTAGTCTCTGCGGCAGAGGGAATCGGGACAATGGACACCGACTGAGACATTGGAAGAGCCACAGACGGTGCCGAACGGCGCACGGTCTTCCTTGGTCTCCCGGTAGACCGTAGCGGCGATGGGCTCATGACGATGGATCCCTCTGGGCCATCATTGTCGTCGATTCCGAATAGCGTTCCGACAATGGCCTGTCCCTTTGGGCTCGTGATGATTGGTCGCAGCTTTTGGGTCGAGAACGAGTACAGGTAGTGGCTGCTGTCTTCGGGGCGTGGAGCGACGAGGACGAGTATCTCTGCTCCCGTCAGTACGGAGAGATCGTACGCCTTCTTCATGAGTCCTTGCTTTCGCTTTGAGAATGTTGTGCGGCGCTTCGAGCGATCCTGCAGGAACTCAATGTCCACGGCCACTCGTCCTCGTTTCTTTGGTCCTGGTTCCGACGACAATGAGGAGGACAAAGAGACGGAATCGGCGGTGATAGCATGAGACGACGACGGCGGCGACGGCGATGACGACGAGTTAGGATGGATATCTTTTTGTGCAGTTGCATCGTGCATAAAACGCCCTTTTGGATTTACAGTACCAGCATTCGCAACAAGAGGAAAAAACTCCCTAAAGGAAGTAGTCCATAAAAGGGAAAACCCCTCACTTTTTATGTGTCATCCAGGTGCTGCTAAAAATAGCGGCCTTCTATTTTTGGTCTTCCTGTGGCAGTGACGTGTGGAATGAGGATGACGTGCACGCCTACTGTGTAGCGGCGGTGGTGTTACGCGACGCATTGACCCTGGGAACCAGCAGGAGTGGAGTTGGCTTGCCAATGCGCTTGACGTCGTCGCGGAGCTTGGGCCAGATTTCTTCCAGGTTGCGATAGATGGGCGTCAGCTTCTTTCCGTAGAGTTCGTAGGCCTTTGCCAGTCCCTGCTTCCCGGCCATGATGACAACCTCCTCTTCGGCGTACACGGCGGCCTCGATCAGTCGGTAGTAGAGCAGCTCACGTTGGGCATCGTCAATGTTGTTGTCATTGTTGAGCAGCACAAACTCCTCGATGGTAATGACCGGGCGATCGGGAGGCATCTTGAGCGGGATGCTGCGGTCTCTCTCGGCACTCACCCCCATGACAAGAAGAAGGAGGAGGAGGAGAATAGTCGCGTGCATGAGTGAGGGCAGTGGCTAAGGTACAGGAATCATGCTTGTTTTTATTGATGTGTGCCACTATTTTTTGGCGACATTAGAGTGCGTGCCCCATCCCCTGGGACTTTTCGTAGCACGTGACGCACAATGCAGCGGCGCTTTCCCATTTTGCGGTCGAGCCATTCCACCGTCTCAAGTACTGAGTGTGCTTGGCCTGGGCGCACCAATTGCACAGCTCTGCCTGCTCTTGTTGCTTCTTCCTGCGCTCCTCTTGCTCGGCGGCCTGGCGGAAATACTCTTGCTCCCCCTTGCGCTGCTTCTCTTGCCACGACTCGCTCTGCAGCACCTCTTGGAAGGGATCCGCTGCTGCTGCTATTGGTCGGCGGACGGGTGCCGGAGTTCCCACTACTACTGTGATGGTCGTCTTCTTGTCTTGGCAGCTGGTGCAATACCAATGCAGCGTGCGTGTGTCATTATCAAGCAACAGATGGCGTGCGGTCGGACGCTCGCACTTGTTGCAGACCCGACCCGTCCTTTCGTCTTCCGAGTACATGCTCACTGATGGCAGCGGTGCTACTACCACTGCTACTGTGCCTCTTAACCCCATCGAGTAGAAACTAAAAATAGTTGCACGGCTATTTATGACGGCCGATCATTCACTCGACATTCTTATCCTTGGTGTGACGATGTCCACGAGAGAGCTTGGCATCGGGGAATGCCTCTGCAAACCTGACATTGACGTGGAATGTGGTGACGCAGACGGATCCACCTGGGAGCACCAGGAATTCGTGGTCATAGTCTGCGACACTCTGGCCAATGCCGGGGCGTCCGGTCTTCTTGACGTCGTAGACATCGCTGAGTGCAGTCCGTTGGACCATGGCCTGGAAGCGAGCTGTGTCGAGTTGCTTGTCGACGGTGACAAGACCACCCGAGAGGAAGTGGCTCGAGAAGCCCTTCAGCTTCTGCGTCACGAGCACGACATAATACTTGCGCAGCGTGTCCAGGGACGTGTGGCTGTCAATGTCAACTACCTTGCCCTTGAAGGTGGTCGTCCAGTTGACAAAATCGCCGGGCTCCTGGCAGAACAGCGCCATGGTGTTGTTGAGAGCCGCTTGGAACGCGTCAGACTCGGGCTGCGCAGTGACGGCAATCTCCGTCAGCTCGTCGAGCGCCAAGACATAGCGAGCCATGGCCTGCTCCACGTTGTCCCGGATCGTGAGCCTCTTGATGTGATAGTCGTTGTCGACGTTTGTCTCTGTGTTGGCAGCAGCAGTGGCAGTGGCCAACAGCAGCAGCAACGACACAAGGACGAGAACCTTCATAATTGTCTTGTGTGAGGGAGGGAGGGATTTTCTAAGTTTTCCCCGCTACAAGGCACTTTTATACCCCTGTGAACATATGCGCAATGGTGAAGAAGTATCTCTATTGCCGTTTCGATAACACCAGGCTGGGACGTCACCCTATGAACATTGGCCCCATAGGAAAGAAGCGCATCTACGTGCTTTGGTAATCCTTGTTCGATACAGGCGCCGAGAAGTAATTTGTTGCAACCAACCCGCCGCACATTTGGATCTGCTCCCAGTTCTAGGAGTGTTTCCAGGGCGCTATGGTCGGTTTCGGTAGCTTTCCAGATGAGTGGGACATCCGTTGGCGGCTTCCAGTTGACATCAAATTTTGTCTTCTTTACTATCTCACGTATCCTCTCACACTCGCCTTTCCAAGGCTGGGTCTGCAAGATCCCACTAATGGCATAATAGACATCTGACAACTTTTCCTCATGCGTTTTAGGCCACGGTATTGCAGTCATAAAAGGGGTTTTTCCTCAAAAGTGCCCCCTCAAACACTCGCTCACTTTTATGAAACAGACGGTGCTATTTTTGACTTGCATCCAAAAATAGCTTAATTTACTTGGCCTTTGCCGCTCCGTGGATGGTGCCACCGCGACCACCCGAGGCAGCAGAGAGCACAGACGAGCCCTTGAGTTGCGAGGCGTTGATGGTGTGGAAGGCCAGCTTGTCCTTCTCGATGAAGGAGCGCACCTCGTCGCTGTTGGTGCCGATGCCCGCCGACGAGAACATGGCTGTGCGCGGCTTCTGGGCGTAGAGCCTGGCCTCGAGGGTGATGAGGTCCTTGAGGATCTTGATGCCCGCCGTCGACGGCACGACGCGCTTGCGGCGACCGCGACCAGTGGTGAGCCAGCAGCCGTTCTCGTACTGGTACTTGATCAGCGTGTTGAGCATCTTGAGCCGGCTCGAGGTGCGCAACGTAAAGTCGTTCATGTGGAACATAAAGTGGTCGTAGATGGTGGCCGCGTCCCACGGCGGCATCTCGGGCTCATCATCCTGGCGCTGCTTGTTGGCCTTCTGGCGCAGATTCTCGTACTGTCTGGCCAGGGTGCGCGCCAGTGAGACCGCCTCGGTGGTGGAGAGCTTCTCGTTGAAGGTGCGCTCAATGTTCTTGTAGTTTTCGAACGTGACACCGGCACCCCTGCGACCGTGGGTGCAGCCAAAGCAGTTCACGGCCGACTGAGGCTTCTGGTGCAGCGCTGCCTCCATCTCTGCCATGTCTGGGGCGCGGCACATGCGGAAGCGGGGCACACCCCCGTCCATGTCGCTGCCCTCGGCACTGCCATCGTCATCTTCTTCTTCGGCCTCCTCTGCCTCCTCTTCCTCCTCTTCTGCGTCGCTTCCGTCGATGCCGGCCACCGACCGAATGCGCAGACGAACGTCTTCGCGCGCCCGTTCTACATGGGCCTTCTTGGCCTTCTTGCTCGGCTGCTGAGGCACCGATGGTCCGTCGCTCTTGGACTTTCCTCCTGCACGGCCGCCACCACCACCACCACTCTCGCTGGTCTTCTTTGCCGCTCGATTCTCCTTGTCTGCGCCGCCACCATCCTCGTCGTCTTCGGAAAAGTCTCCAAACTCTAGACCATCGTTGGCACGCTTGCGCCGCCGCCGACCCGCGGCATCGTCGTCTTCGTCGTCGACCCCTCCAGTCATGTCGGGCAGGTTCAATCCAGAGCCTCCACGCACTCCATAGTAACGGGCTGCACCGATGGGCACCGAGCTGCCGGTGCGGGCGGCCTCAACGAGGCGCAGGTCAATAGGGTTGCCATCGTCGTCAGTCTGCATTGCCGGGGGTGTGGCTCTTGACTAGGTGCCACACCCAACAGTTTATGTACGGCATAAAAGTTGTCTCGAACCCCAACGGAGCAGAGGGCAGCAGCAGCGGCAACAGCAGCAGCGGCAGCGTGATGCTAGAGGTCATCAAGCTGGTGGAAAAGCATGCCAAGGACCTCCCTGATGAGCAGTGCACCGCCAACATCAATCCCAACCCATTGTACAAGATCCTGCTGCATGTGGAGCGCGGGATCGAACTGACACGACTGTGCATCGATTACTACTCGAGCAACAAGACCAGGGAGCCCGAGAAGGCCTGGGTCGAGCACAAGAGCAAGGACGGCACTAAGGACGGTGCGCACAGGCGCTGGCGACCCTGGAAGCAGTACACGGCCGAGATGTGGATCGACATGCGAGAACAGCTGCTGGCCGTGGTGTGCCGCTTCTACTCCAAGCTCTCGATGGTGTACGACGACGTGAAGCAGAAGCGGCGTTACAACACGGCTGAGATGATCATGCTTCTGACCTCCCACATGCTGGTGTGCGCATTCCTGTCCATGACCGCCGTGGAGCGCAAGGATCTCGAATGCACCTGCGCCCAGGACATTGCCTACATCGACTCCTCTCACCTGGCACCCTACCGCGGCCCTGTGATGTGCTACAGCATGCGTCAGTTTATGGAGAGCCTGTACCTGCTCAGCTCGCGCATCAACGACCTGATCTACCACGAGGATCTGTTGCGCTACCTGATGCTGCTCGACATCCGCGCCTCCACCTTTCTGCTCTACCCCGACAATGGCCTCACACACGATCAGGCTCAGTACCGCGAGGTCTTCAAGGAGAGCGAAGGGGCCATCCTGTACGAGTCTTCACCGAGGTTCCTGAGCAACATCACCTCGCTGATGAACGCCATCCGCAACAAGGTCTCGCTGGGCAGGATCTTCCCGCGCGTGCCAGCGACAGGCATCTTCTCTGCGGACCGCGAGATGATCGAGAGCCTCCGGGCGTGGCTGTTGGCACGCAGCAAACGAATGACCAGCAAGGCAGCCAGCGAGTGGATCGAGAGTCAGTTTGTCGACATGAATCTCTGGCCCGCCGAGATGGAGATCTTCCGCCAGGACTACCCCGACGACATCTGCACCCCGCTGTCGGTGCTGAAAAAGTATCGCGATGCCCGCTTCAACAACATCATCCAGGCAGCCGAGACCCCCGTTGCCGACATCATCCTCACACAGCTAAAGGGCGGTGTGCCTCCGCAAGAGTCTCTGCTCCTACAGTTGGCCATGATCGAGGTCTGCACGCTGCACTTTCGAAACATGTGCTCGACCTTCAACTTTTCCGAGTTTGTCGTCCTCGAACCGGACCTCGACATGCAGTGGGACGGGCTGCGGCGCGAGGATCGACCCCGCATCGTGCAGGCGTTCAATCACTTTCAGCTCTACTATGAGAAGCAGCTCTACGTCCACGACAGCTTCCTTTCTGCCCTCTGTGCATGGTTCCGTGTCATGTACGCCAAGTGCAACGGGCGCGTGAGCCGTCGCCTGCTGCTGGACGAATTTGTCGAGCAGCTCTTTGGACCGGAGCTGGCTGAAAAGTATCTGCGACCTCCTCCTCCTGCTCCTGCAAAGGACAAGCGCAACGCTTCTGCTGCTGGCGCTGATGCTCCAGCTCGCAAGAAACAGAGGACGACAAGCGGGAAATAAGTCTTTTTTACTGCTACAACTCGAGTCGACCGCTGGGTGGAAGCACTGTCGATGCTGCAAGCACCACTGGCCTGCTACTTGGTGCCGCAGCCGATGATGATGATATTGGCGTCAGAATCGTCACGACACTGGGTGGTAGTGGCGGCGGCGGCAATAGTGACGGAGGATGAGGGATCAGCACTTGCGGCGGTGGCGGTGGCGGTGGTTGTATCGAACCGGCAATATCAAGAGTGTAAAGACACAGATGTGGTCCGAGTGAGAATCCATTGATACATGTGATTGCGTTGAGGTGTTCTGCGAGATTCTTGGGCGAGATCATAGATGTGTTGGTGTCCTCTCGGATGATGCGCAGCATCCTGTAGGTCTCGGCCATCAGCTCTGAGCAAAAGTATTCCGAGTTGTCCCGCAGGTTCTCGCCGACCAGCGCATTGTACTGCACGGCCACCAGGTTCATCACGTCGTTCTCGTAGGGTTTGGGGTACTCGGTGCCCTGCAACTTGGACATGGCGCGATACACCGCCAAGCGCATGGCAGGCGGAGGGGTGGGTCCGGTCACGGGCATGTTGAGCCTCACCACACCGACCACCACCGAGCTCTTGCCGTCTCGTTGTGCACCCCGGATCAGCCGCTCGGTGGCCAGCACCAATCGCACGCCCTTCTTGATGTTACTCTGGGTGTGAACGTCCACCAGGTCGTCTGGCTGGCTGACGCTCTCCCAGAGGAACGCCGGCATCTCTGGATTGCTCGGATCCCGGTCCACCATCAGGACGTGCGAAAACTTGCTCCACGAACCCCATATCGTCATCAGACTGCTGGGTGACGAGCCGATGGTAAAGACCATGTCGCCGGCCTGGAGAGGGCCTTCTCGGAGTTCGTAGAGGAATTGCTGTACAGTCACGGGGTGGGCGGTGTAATCGAGGACGGGTCGACGTGCTGGTCCGTTAATGAGCGAAACTAGCTGTCCCATAGAGCATCTTCGAACACGACGACGACAAACAGCAACAGGTCGCTCTGGTTATTCCTCTGCTGTTGCGTGCACTTTAAATTTGCCCCTTTTCATTTCTCTCGGGAGCGGGAAAAAGCATACTACTCTTGCTGCTGTTGCGCTTCAAAAAAAGAAAACCGTCAACACTTTAGTTTTTAGGGGGAGAAAGCGAATGGTTGGTGGTTTTTGTTCAATTACAGCAGACGCGGGACACTAAGAAAAAAGAATAGACAAGGGGCTGTGGTGGTGATTATTTGTTGTTGATGGCCTTCTTCAGATGTCCAGGCCGTTCTGCACGCTCCTGGTGGCGGGAGGAGTCGAACGCTGCTGCTGTTGGGGCTGCTGCTGAGGAACCTGAGTGTAGGGTGTCCCGTTCATGTTGTTCTTGCACTGCTTCTGGCCTCCGCTGAGGATGGGCAGGCCGACGCCAACGCCACCAGTGTCCTCGTGCAGATCGATCATGCGGAAAACCACGAGACCCCAGATGGCAAACAGGGCGTTGACCACGAGGTAGATGGCGGCACCGACGGGGTTGTAGGCACTGAAGACGGTGGGGCTGATTGCTGTGAAGCCCTCCGAGAGGATGTAGAGGATCTCGTATACGACGAGGCCCAGGACGGTGATCCCGACGGTGATCCAGCGCCAGCTGTTGGTGACCTGAGAGCCCTCCGGCGGCACCAGGAAGATGGCCATGAAGAGGCCGAGCAGCAGAAGGGTGGCACCAGAGTAGATGAGTGCGACCCAGATGGGGTTCCCGGTCGAGAGCTGGCCAAAGATGAGCAGCGACGAGACGATGAACTGCAGGGCGAACGCCGTGGCTGCCTTGCCCCACCACTCGTCGAGAGACAGCGCGACCATGAAGACAAAGAACGGCAAGAAGATCGTGAGGGAGACATATCGCTCCCAGTTGATCACTGTGAGGTCGCTTCGTGTCTTGTAGCCCTGCTCTAGGGCCATGCTTGTGCTCGAGATGAACATCACCACGAAGCCAAAGCCCAGGGCGAGCATCTTGAGACGCTTGGCTGGTGTGCGCACGCCCCAGCCGAGGAACAGCAGCACGGCCGAGACTGCAATGAAAAAGCCCATCTGGACCCAGAGGACGACATCCACATCGGAGAGAGCCATGAAGAGGAAGATTGGGGGAATACTAGTTGTGCCTTGCTTGGTCTTTTAGATCTGCAAAAGACCCTCGAGCAGACAGAGTAAAACGGGGAAAAATAATAATAATTGTCCACTCCACAGACAGGGCAGCAGCAGCGGACCGGGGGAACCTGTTTCCTCGTTCTGTTCAACCTGCCTTTGGGGTTTGTTGTTGTAAAGAAAAGAGCCGGCACTTGCGGGAGAAAAATTTTATCTAGTTTTTCTTGGGATTGAGTTTCACCCAGCACGTGTGGCAGACACTGATGTACTTGTCTTCTGCGCCGGGCATGTACTGCTCTGTGCCGGGCACGATGCGGTGTGAGTAGGGGGCGTTGAGGCTGGGGCAGTTCTTGCACACCGCCGTCAGGTGGATGTTGTTGCCCAGCAGACCGGCCACCTTCTCCATCACGGGAAATAGCTTGCGTTGAAAGTCTCCACTGAGCGCCGAGATGTAGACAAACGTCTGTGTCATGTCACAGGCCTGTTCGATGGCAGACAGTAGCTCGGGTAGGAACGAAACAAACTGTCCCTCGTCGATCCCAATCGCCAGGTAAGGGCTCGGCGCTATCATGGGCTCCATGGCGACACTGCGAGTCCTGTTGAACAGACCAACGGCATGCAGAGCATCCTCTAGGGTCTGGATCCGGGTTGCAGTCATGGGCACCTGGTCGTGGGTCTTGAGCAGGTGCTCCTCGAGGTTCTGCGTGTCGGCACGGGGCGAGAGCAGGGCGGTGCGGTGACCCGCGGCAATGTGCTTGCGCAGCAGAGCAAACAGGGTCGTGGTCTTGCCCGAAAACATTGGGCCGAGGATGCCCCGGAACCCAGGGATGAGATTATCAGAAGACATCAGTGCGAGTGGGGGTAAAAACCTCCTTCCCAGAGGGAAAAGAGTTATTTATAAGTATGGTGCTGCTGCTATTAATAGACACTCCCTAGACTTGCGTGGGCAATGCTTTCTGTCCCGATCCAAGCGAGGCAGAACGTTGCAGCCGAATGCTGGCACTCTCCGTTGATGTACTATGAATGATTGCTAGATGGGGATCGTTCTCTTGGAGGGCCTCGAGGCGACAGGGCATGAGCTGATACGGCGTCCCGGGATCAGAGCTCCTGGTGCTCTTGGGCGTGTGGCCAATAGTAGTAGTAGGGGACTCGGAGGATGTCTTGAGCACTTGTCGGCGCAGGAGCGGGCCCTTGCGGGGTGGCGATGCCGCGGCAAAGTCACTGCTCACAACTCCCGTGCGCTTCTTGGAGGGGGAAGAGTGCTGCGATGGGTTGGTCTTGGGCGGTGGCGTCGGCAGAGGCAGTGGCTCTGGGTCGGGGCTGACCGTGAACCGCGTGACGGGCACATAGTGGTTGGGCACGAGCTTCTTCAGCAGGTACTTGAGGGGCGGCGTCGCGAAATAGTAAAAGCCCCGCCACTGCATGGTCCATCGGATGATGTTTCCAGTCTCGAGGGCGTACTTGGACAACAGGTGCTGAACGACGATAGAGTACGTGGAGATCACAATCACATCGTCGTCGGGAGCCTCCTTCATGCGTATCATCAGGCTTGCAATGGCTCTATCGTCCATGCTGAGGAAGGGCATGTGGAGCAGAGCCTCCTCAAACTGTTCGTACGGATCTCGCTGGTGTCCTGCGCTGTCCGGATTGTAGAGGTGATATCTCCAGGGCGGGGGCGACGGATCGGGGTGGGCCCAAACAACGGGGGAATGACGGTGTCCTCCTCCTCCTTCTTCCGACAGTGCTGGGATGTCTTCCGAAGACTCGACACCATCCATCTGGAACATCATCATCGTTGTCGGTGTGACTACGATGGCAGAAAAGTTACAATAGCATCGATTCATTCCAACTCTGCAGCTTCTTTTGTACCCCGTCCTGCCGAATGCTCCCGATTGGGAAAAAACTTATTTTTTCTTTGTAGGGAACAAAGCGGAAATTTTACTGGGGGGTTCACACAAGAAGAAGAAAAGTAAAACCATGATGGCGTAGTAGTAGTAGTGAGGGGAGAGAGAGGGAAAAAAGTTAATTGTAACAAGGGTGATGGTGATGGTGGCGGCGCCTTCCTCCTTTTTGTGCTGCTGCTGCTATTGGACCCCCTCAAGCCGCCGCCCGCTCCTTCAGAACCCAGTCGTGAGTGGAGCCCCAGTGCTTGCTCCACTGCCGCCGCCGCCGTTGA
>Ga0181537_10002957_pt1 | contig 14761 bp, 9 predicted proteins | sample PEATcosm2014_Bin_39_FD_119765 | JGI IMG/M metagenome (GOLD analysis project Ga0181537, IMG submission 119765) | Peatland microbial communities from MTU Mesocosm Facility, Houghton, MI, USA - PEATcosm2014_Bin23_10_metaG | ecosystem: Environmental > Terrestrial > Soil > Wetlands > Peat | place... | reverse complement strand
GCGGCCGGCTTCGATGGCCGACCCGCGGATCAGGCGACGTTCTATGAGTACACCGATCTGATCACGCCGCCAAGCGTCTACCGTTACGATCTGGAGAGCGGCCAAAGCACGCTGTTTCGGGCCCCCAAACCTGGTTTCGATCGACACGCGTTCGAGACGCGGCAGGTGTTCTACCCGGGCAGGGATGGCAGCCGCATTCCGATGATGCTGGCCTATCGCAAGGGCCTGAAACTCGATGGCTCAAACCCGGTGCTGCTGTACGGCTACGGTGGTTTCGGCATTCCGTTGCTGCCAGGCTTCAGCCCCGCGCGCATTGCCTGGCTCGAACTGGGCGGTGTGTACGCGATCGCGAACCTCCGCGGCGGCGGCGAGTACGGGGAGGCCTGGCATCGCCAGGCCTATCGCGACCATAAGCAGGTGGTGTTCGATGACTTCATTGCCGCGGCCGAATGGCTGGTGGCCGAACGCTATACCGTCACGGCAAGGCTTGCGATTCGCGGTGAATCCAACGGCGGGTTGCTGGTGGGTGCCTGTATCACGCAGCGCCCGGACCTGTACGCCGCGGCCATCGCCGGATTCGGCGTGATGGATATGCTGCGATTCGATCGCTTCGGCCAGGGTGAGGGGTGGACCGGAGAGTACGGGTCACCGCAAAATCCGCTCGATTTCCCGGCGCTCTACGCCTATTCGCCGCTGCACCACGTGCGCTCAGGTACACGCTATCCGGCCACGCTGATCATCACCGGCGACCACGATACGCGTGTGATGCCGATGCACTCCTTCAAGTTCGCCGCAGCGATGCAGGCGGCGCAGTCGGGCCCGGAACCGGTGCTGCTTTATATAGAAAAATCATCCGGGCACGGCGGCGGCCCGACTGTCTCGCAGGCGATCGAGCAGAACGCCGACGTGTACGCGTTTCTTGCCGACCGGCTCGGAGTCAGCGTTCCATGAGACAGTCGCTGCCGCCACGGCGGCAGATTCATATCTCCAGTCGATCCGCGGGCCGGGCCACCAGCAGGTACAGCGCAGGCATCAGGAAAACGCTGATCAGCAGTCGCGAAAACAGGCCGCTGACAATGACCAGCGCGAACGGCCGCTGCGAATCGGTGCCGACGCCGGTGGCCATTGCCACCGGCAACAGGCCCAGCGCCGCGACCAGCGCGGTCATCATGATCGGACGCAATCGCAGCAGTGCGCCTTCGCGAATGGCCTCGCCTACGGCGACGCCGTTGTGGCGAAGTTCATTGACGTAGGAGATGTAGACCACCGCGGTCTGTACCGATACGCCGCACAAGGCCAGGAAGCCGATGCCGGAGGACACTGAAAACGGCGTACCGGTGATCCACAAGGCCACGATGCCGCCTACAGGCGCCGACAGCAGCACGCCGAGCACGGTGATGAACGGGAACTTGAAATTGCTGTAGAGCGCGAACAGCAGCAGGAAGATAAGGCACAGCGTCAGCGGTAGAATGACATTCAGTTGCCGTCGGGAAGCGGTGTATTCCGTATATTCCCCGCCCCAATCCAGGCGATAACCCTGTGGCAACGCGACCTTGGCGCCGATCTGCCGCATTGCATCGCCAACGGCGCCAGCCAGATCGCGCCCTTCGACCGAGAACTGCACGCCGATATAGCGCGAATTGTCCTGGCGGTAGATGAACGAGGCGCCGCTGGCAACCTGGATGTCCGCGAATTCCTTGAGCGGGATCTGTTGTCCCGCGGGCGTGGCCACCAGGATATTGCCGATCTCCTCGGGATTATCCCGGTACTGGCGTTCCAGTCGGACCACCAGATCAAACTGCTTCTCCTGCTGCACCACCTGCGTAGCCACGTCGCCGCCGACTGCTGTCTGAATCAGCGCATTGATGTCGGCGACATTCACGCCGTAGCGGGCAATGCGGGCACGGTCGATCTTGATCGTCAGGCTGGGTTGACCCAGCTCGCGCACCAGGGTGACGTCACGGATGCCGCGCACCTGCTCCAACACCTGCTTGATGGCCTTGCCTTTCTGTTCGAGCGTATCCAGATTGGCGCCGAAGATCTTGACTGCCAGGGCGCTTTTCAGTCCGGTCTCCGCCTCGTCGACCGCATCCTCGGCCGGCTGGGTGTAATTGAAGATGATTCCGGGAAAGGCCGCGAGCTTGCGGTTGATGGCCTCGATCAACCCGGCCTTGGTGCGATAGGGGCCGGTCCACTGCGCGTAGGGTATGAGACCGACGTAGAACTCGACGTTGAAGAATCCGGTCGGGTCGGTGCCGTCGTCGGGGCGGCCGAGCTCGGAGGCCACCGTGGTGACCTCGGGAAAGGTGTGCAACAGGGCGCGCACCTTGGGCGCAATCTTTGCCGATTCATCGAATGAAATCGTGTAGGGCATGGTGGCGCGCACCCATAGCGCCCCTTCATCCAGGTGCGGCATGAACTCGGCGCCGATACGCGGAATCAGCAGCAGTGATGCCGCCAGCAGGATGGCCGAGGCGAAGGTGGTCGCCCACGGACGCGCAAGGCACAGGTCCAGCCCCCTGGCGTACGCGGATCTGATCGCTTCAAAGGCGGCATTGCGCCGCTCGCGCACGCCGTTGCGCATGAACCATGCGCACAGCACCGGCAGTAATGTCAGCGTCAGAATCAACGAACCGACCAATGCAAACACCATCGTGTCCGCCATCGGTTTGAACAGCGTGCCGGACGGCCCGGAGAGGATATAGATAGGCAGGAAGCTCGCCACGATCACTGCGACCGCGTAGAAAATCGGGCGATCCACCTGCGCCGCCGCATCCCTGATGATTTCCCTGACGCTCACAGCAGTTCCGCGCCTTGCCGCGATCTGGCGGAAAATGTTTTCCACCATGACCACCGCCCCATCCACCAGAATGCCGAAGTCCACCGCGCCGATGGACAGCAGGTTGGCCGAGGCGTTTTGAAGATCGAGACAGACGAATGCGAACAGCAGCGCCAGCGGGATGGTCGTGGCGACTATCAATCCGGCACGAAAATCGTATAGAAAAAATATCAGCACCACGACCACCAGCAACATGCCTCGCAACAGGTTGCGTTCAACCGTCTGGGTGGTCAGCGCGATCAGATCGCTGCGGTCGTAGAACGGCACGACCTTGACGTCCTTGGGCAGGACCGAGTTGTTGAGTTCGATGGTCTTGGCTTCAACCCGCTTCAGCACGTCCTGGGTTTTCTCGCCGGTCCGGAGCAGGATCACGCCTTCTACGGCGTCGTCCTGATCCTGGTAGCCGAATTCACCCAGGCGCGGCGCGATGCCGATGACCACGCGGCCGACGTCCTTGAGCAACACCGGGGTGCCGTCGTGCACCGCCAGCACCACGTTGCCGATGTCCTGCAAAGTATCCAGGCGGCCCATGCCGCGCACGTAATAGAACTGGCCGCCCTGCGAATAGAATCCGCCGCCGGCGTTGGCGTTGTTGGCCGCCAGCGCGGCTTCCACCTGGGTCACGGACAGGCCGACCGCCGCGATCCTGGCCGGATCGAGCAGCACCTGGTATTGCATGGTGCCGCCGCCGAATCCGGAATCGTCGGCCACGCCAGGAACGGACCTGAACTGGGGTTCGACCACCCAGTCCTCGAAAGTCTTGAGTTCCATCGGCGAGCGGTCTGAGCTTTGCAGCACGTAGCGGTAGATCAGGCCCGATGGCGCGGACAGCGGCGCGACCGACGGGCTCACGCCGTCCGGCAGGGCGAGGTCGGGCGTGCGATTGAACACCTGCTGGCGGGCAAAGTAGTTGTCGGTGCCGATCTGGAAAGTCAGGATGACGTCCGATAATCCGTACAGCGAGATCGAACGGATGGTGGTCATCTGCGGAATGCCGTTCATCTCCCGTTCGACCGGCACGGTGATCAGCCGCTCCACTTCCTCGGCGGCGTGCCCGGGCCATTGGGTAATGATCTCGACCAATGGCGGGGAAAGATCGGGATAGGCGTCCACCGGCAGGCGATCGAGCGAGCGCGACCCCACGCCGACCAGCATCAGCGTCAACAGCAGCACAAGAATCCCCTGCCGCAGCGAAGAGGCAACGATCCGGTTGATGATCGAGGCGGTTCGCGACGCGGGGGCCGTGGGCGGCAGCGGGTCGCTCATTGAGTCTGCATGAATTGGATGAAGATGCCTCCTTCAATCACAACCCGGTCGCCCGCCTGGACACCGGAGCCAAGTTCATACTGGTCTTCGGCACGATAGCCGAGGGTCACGTGCTGGCGCGCGAAGCCGCCGTCGGCCTGGGCGACATAGACAAACGGCAGGTTCTCATCATCGCGCAGCACCGCCGACACCGGCACCAATAGCGCGCTGCTTTCCTGGCGCGCCTGAATCAGCACCCGCACGTACATAGCCTTCTTGAGGAAATCCCCCGGGTTATTCACCACCACACGCACGGCCACCGCACGTGTGTCGGGATCCACCAGGGCCGCGATGTTGTCCACGGTGCCGGAAAAATGCTGGCTGCCGCTGTCGTTCACGACATCCGCCGGATCGCCGCGGCTGACCGCAGCCAGGTCGGAACCGAAAATATTCGCCATCACCCAGACGCGCGACAGGTTGGCAACGGTGAAACATGCGGTCGTACCTGCCTGCAGCAGCTCGCCGGGAGTGATCAGTCTTTCGACCACGGTGCCTGCGATCGGCGATCGAATCATGCCCTCCAGCTGCGATACCTGCCGGCCGTCCTGGATGGCCTTGATGGTCTGGGGAGTGACGTTCAGCGCGACCAGGGCTTGCAACGCGGCGTCGCGGTCGGCTTCCGCATTGAGCGCGTCGGTTTCCGCCTGCTGCGCTTCGCGCTCGGATACGCCCTGATGCTGGATCAGGTCCTTGTCCAGGTCGGCCAGGCGGCGGTTGGTGCGGGCGGTCTCCAGTGCCTTGCGATAAGCGCTGACGCCGGCCGCGAAGTCGGGTGAGGCGACCACCGCGAGCGGATCGCCTTGCCTCACCTGGGCACCGAGGGAAACCAGCAGCCGCGATACCGGGCCGGAGAACGGCGCCAGCACGCTGGTAGCCTGGTCGTTGTCGAAATCCACGACGCCCGTGGTTTCGATCGTCTTGCGAAATTTGGCCGGCTGCACGGTGTACAGATGGATGTTTTCCCGTTGCGCCGCCGTCAGCGTCACGTTGCTGGCGCTCACTGCTGCTGGCTGCGAGCCATTGTCCGCCTTGGGCGTACAGGCGCTGAACGACACGACAGCAGCAACGGCGACAGCCAGCGAATAGCTGTTAGCGCCTGTCATCGCCCAGATCCGTGCGGTGCCACCAGCCACCGCCGAGCGACTGAAACAAAGCTGCCGTGTCGGCATAGCGGTTGGCCTGCGCCTGGGCCAGGTTGATCTGGGTCTGCTGATAGGCCTGCTCGGCATTCAGCAGCGCAAGGTGGCCGGCGTAGCCGTCGCGCAATTGTTGCTGCGCCAGGTCCAGCGTTCGCGCGGCGGCATTGGCCGCCGCCGCTGCCGCCTGCAATGCTGCGGCATCCTGCTGGAGTGCGGTCAGCGTGTCGGCCACATTCTGGAACGCCGTCAGCACCGTGCTTCGATATTGTTCGGCGGCTTGCTGGTACGCTGCCTCCGCCGCGCGTTGCTGGTGCAGCAGCGTGCCGCCTTCAAAAATGGGCACGGTGGCCGCCGCCCCCAGGCTCCAAAAGCCGGTACCGGTCGTGAACAGCTGGTCAAAGGCCACTGCAGTGCTGCCGGCATTCGCCGTCAGTTCGATATTGGGCAGCCGGTTTGCCTCGGCGATTCCGATCCTGGCGCTGGCAGCGTGCATATTGGCCTCGGCCTGCCGCACGTCCGGACGCCGCTCCACCAGCTGCGAGGGCAGGCTCAGCGGCAACTCCTGCGGCAGTTGCAGGCTCGACAGCTCGAATTTCCCGGTCGGCGGCTGGCCCGGAAACCGGCCGGCCAGAACTGCCAGCATGTCCTGCAGCTGCGCTGCCTGCTTGAGCAGCGGTGGCAGCGTGGCGGCTATTTGCGCCTGCTGCGATTCCTGCGCTGCGACATCAAGTCCGCTGGCATACCCCTTGGCAAGCTGGTATCGCAGTATCTGCAGCATGTTCGTGTTGAGGTCCACCATCCGGCGCGTGGCATCGATCTGCAGCTGCACACCGGCCAGTTGTACTGCCGTTACCACGACGTTGGCGGTCAGCGTGGTATAGGTCGCAATCAACTGGAAGCGAACCTGATCCTGCTGCGCCTGCAGTGATTCCACGGTGCGACGATTGAGGCCAAAGACATCGGGCACGTACGATACGCTGACTTCCGGGGTGAACAGATCGTATAGAAAGATGTTGGAATTGGGGGTTGGTGCAATCTCCCCTGATTGCCGCTGTCGGCTGGCCGAAAAACCGCCGGTGACGCTCGGATAGTAGGCACCGCGCTGCGCCAGGACGTTCTCGCGTGCTACCGACAATGCCGCCTGCGCCGACTTGAGGTCGGGGCTATTGGTGAGCGATTGCTCGATCAGTTGATTGAGCGGCTCGGAATGAAACAAGCTCCACCAGTCCGCGGCAATGTCGCCGCCGCTGGTAAAGCGTTGCGCTTCCCCTCCCTGGACGTTGCCGGTGGTGACGGTGGTTGAGACCGGATCGGCCGTCAGGTCAGTGACTTGCGGCGCTGCGGGTCGCTTGAAGTCGGGACCCACGGCGCAGCCGGCAACCAGCATAAAAGCGAACGTCGACGCGCGGGCGCATGAAACCAGGCTCATGCGAACCAGTATCGCACGAAGAGCGCGCTGGCCGCCGATCAGGTCCTGACGGAGACCACGACGCCTTTCTGTTTCGCGAAAATCGCCTTCAGTAGTGAACCGCTGACCTCAACGCGCTGTCCAACGCTGCGGCAGCCGACTACCGTCGCCAGGATATCGAACAATGGCCCGATGATTCGAATCACCTGCTGCCGCTCAATTCTGTGGTCGGTGATGATGCTGATGCCGGTCACAGACAGGTCGCGCAACCGCGCCGCGCGAATCGGTCTCTGCCAGGCCTCGACCAGGGTTACCGCATCCGAGCGATGCATGCGCGGCACCGCGCGCCGGCCGAACAGTTCATTTCTCCCTGACGGCCGTGCCGGGGGCGCCAGCAGCGGGCTGTCGCACCGGTGGCAACGGGTGTTGGCCTGGATCGTGGCCGCAGCGATGGCGCGGCAGAACGGACATACCCCCGGGACGTCGGCTGGCTGCGCAGCCGGCGCTTTGGCGGCGCCGGCACGGTTGCGGCTGCCCACTGTAGCGGCCCGAAGTTTCCGGTCGTAGCTGGCCCGCCTGGCCGGATCACGCAGCACCGCATACGCTTCGTTGATCAGCGCCGCTCCGGCGGTATCGCCGCCCAGATCCGGATGCAGGCGCAGCTTCGACATCATCGCGCGGTAGCTCGCGGTAATGACCGGACCGGGCGCTTCCGGCTGGACATGCAGGATGCGGTAATAATTGCGTCGGTTCGATCCCATGCTGCCTGTGTCGGTGCCGCAGGCCGGAACTTGATTGCGAACCAGCAGGATCGTGCGCCGAAGTCCGCATTCGTGCGTTTAGTCACAGTTCGGCTGTCATGCCCTGCCGATTGCGCGGCACCTCAAGGCGGAAATTTGAGCCTGGCCTCGATCGCCTGAAAGCGCGGTTCGTTGCGCAGCGGGTTCATCAGCGCGTCGACTTTCAGCCACGCGAGCCCTGGATCCTTCAGTCGATAAGCGGTATCGAGCCAGTCGAGTGCGCTGGGGATGTCACCCCACTGTGCATAGATGCTTGCATACTGGTAGGCCATGGCATCGCCTGACTGCGCTTTCATTTGTGCAACTTCCGCCTGTGCTTCGCTCTTGCGGCCGAGCTTGTCGTAGGCGATGGCGACACACATCTGGCCGACCCAGGACAGCGGCGGCGTAGTGCACGACAGGCGTGCCGCCTCGTATTCGCCGACTCCCAGGTAGCCCAGGCCGCGCATGCCGTGCATCCAGTGGAAATTCGGATCAAGACCTATGGCGTGATCGTAGGCGGCTATGGCCTCGCGATAACGATGGCTGAAGAGCAGCACGGCGCCCAGCTGGTCGTAGGAAGATGCGTTGACCGGATCGAGCTGCACAACTCGCTGCGCCGCCGCTATGGCCTGATCTGCGTGCCCCATCCGGGCGAGAAAATTTGCATAGCCGCGCAACACGCGGACGTCGCCCGGTGCCAGCGCTTGTGCTCGTTCGTACTCCGTCTTGCCGTGGGCAAAGTCAAGCAAGCCGCCGTCATAGGAGCTTGCCAGGGCCAAGTGCGCCTCCGCCAGTGCGGGCGCCAGCTGCACCGCCTTCTCGGCCAACCCATGTGCCTGCTCCATTACATTGTGGGCGTTGGAGGCCGGCTCGTAGGTGCCGGCGTAGTGACCGAGCGCGTCTGCCTTACCTGCGTATGCCTTGGCGTAGGCCGGGTCGAGCTGGATCGCCTCCTCGAACGCTGCAATCTGCGCCAGACTGGTTTCCTTGCTGACCTCATGGATGCCCAGCCCACGCAGGTAGGCGTCGAAGGCACGCGGGTCCTTGGTGCCGCCGGGTTCGACCGCAGCGCCGGCATCATCGAGCAGCGTCGCCTGCAGTGCCTTGGTGACCGCGGCGGCAATCTCGGTCTGCAGCGTCAGTATGTTCTTGAGTTCACGATCGTAGGTCTGCGACCACATGTGGAATCCGGTGATCGCATTGATCAGTTGGGCCGTGATCCGCACGTGGCTGCCGTCCTTGCGCACGCTGCCCTCGAGTACCGCTCCCACGTTTAATTTGCGGGCAATGTCGGCGACGTTCATGTCGCTGGCCTTGAAGCTGAACGATGAGGTGCGCGCGGCCACCTGCAGTCCACGCACGCTGGCGAGCGAGTTGAGCAGTTCCTCCGACATGCCGTCGGAGAAATAATCCTGTTTCGGATCGCCGCTCATGTTCGCGAATGGCAATACCGCGATCGAGTGCGGCGGCGGCGTGAATGCCGGTGCGGCGATGTCCGCCGCGGTCGGGGCGGCGTACCCGGCGTACGCGGCGGGCACGGTAGCGACCGGTTTTGCCGGCCACAGCCTGACGACAGCGAAGGCGAGGGCTGCAATGATGACGGCGCCCACCGCCAGCTGCGTGCGGGTCAGCCGCAGGCCGGACACTGCGTGCAGGCCCGGCAGTGCACGCAGGCCCGGCAGTGCACCCAGGCCGGCCAGTGGACCGCCAGCGGCAGGCGGCGGCGGCTGCGCGTGTGCGTGCGCTTCCGGCTGCAGCGGACCGCGCGCGGTCTCGATCAGCGCCGGCAGTACCGAATCGATTCCCCCGCCGGTGGCATCCAGCCATTGGTTCGCGCTGAGGAAATATTCCAGCTCCGGCGGCAACTCGGTCGTGTCGAGACGTATCGACAGCACCGCGCGGTTCTTGGAGCCTGCCCGCTCGACCTCGCGCAGCACATGACGCGAGTCGATGGCATTTTTGGTAAGCACCAGCACCAGCAGGCGGCAGGCATTGATCGCCTCGACGATCGCCGCCGCGTAGGCTTCCCCCGGCCGCACGTCACGCGGGGCGATCCAGCAGCGCAGGCCGGCCGTCTCCAGTGCGGCGCAGACCGTGTTCGCGAGCGCCAGGTCCTGCGAGGCGTAACTGATGAATATCGACTTCATCGCAGTTGCGGCCGGGTGGGCGGAGGCGTCGGGGCTGGCGGCTGTTGTTGGCTGGTCGGGTGCGGCCATGAAGCGCAGTGTCGGCTACCTGCGCCACATGTTGCGGGAAGCGGCACAGCTTGGCAATTCCGTGCCGCCCGACGTGACGGGGGATATTGTAAAGCAATCGCCGCACAAGGCGGCGATTGCAGGGCGAGCCGGTAACGGCGCGGCTAGCGACAGTGCTCGTCGTCGTGGTGAGCGTCGCACCAATGGACTTCGCGATGCCCCTGGCGATCGATCCGGTCGCCATTCTCGTAACGGTAGCCGTCGTCGTGCACCCCGACGACGCAGCCGGATAGACTCGACAGCGCCGCGATGGCCCCAAACATCAGCAGCCGGGTGGTGGTCTTCATTCATGTTCCCCTGATCGTTGCGATTGCGGCCATCGTAGGCCGTGTTTGCGCGCTGTCGAGCCCGGGCGGGATGGATACTGATGTAGGCGCTATCGGACAGCGGCCGCAGCCTCAGCCGCGTTGCGTGAGCACCGCCTCGGCGGCGGCCGCGCAGCGAAACAGCCGCTGGTCGAGATTGGCGCAGCCGGCCAGCGTCAGGCCGACCGGCGGCTCGCCAAGGTCGTGGACCGGAATCGATATTGCGCAGCCGTCGAGAAAGTTCACCACGGTCGAATTGCGCAGCACCAGCTTGTTGATGCGCACGTAGGCGTCATCGGCGGCAAGCTCCGCCAGTCGCGGCGGAATCACGGGCACCGTGGGCATCAGGAAAGCGTCAAATTCCGCCAGGCGCTGCTCCACGCCGGCGATAAAGCGCTTGCGCGCGCCCAGCAGCGTGATGTAGTCGGCGGCCGATTGGGTGGCGCCGATCTGGATGCGCGTGCGCACGCGCGGATCGTACTCGGCTGCGCGCGTGGCGAGCAGCGCACGGTGCCAGGCAAAGCTCTCCGCCGTGGCGATGGTGCCGCGGGAGTGGATCGCAGGCAGCTCGGCAAATTCCGGGACATCGATTTCCGTGATGCGCGCACCGGCGGCGGACAGCAGCGACAGCGCACGCGCGAACTGCGCGGCCACCCAGCGGTCCATGTCCTCGAGCACCGCAGTGCGCGGCAGCGCGAAATGCATGCCCGGCAGCGAGCCGTCACCCAGGTCCGCCGGATGCTCATCGGCCAGCAGCGCGTCGAGTTGCGCACAGCAGTGGACCGAGCGGGCAATCGGCCCGATGGAATCCAGGCTGGGCGAGAGCGGCACTGCGCCCAGCAGCGGCACGCGGTGCGCGGTGGGCTTGTAGCCCACCAGGCCGGTGAATGCGGCCGGAATCCGGCATGAGCCGCCGGTATCGGTGCCGAGCGCGGCGTGCGCCATGGCGTCGGTGACCGAGACCGCGGCCCCGCAGGACGATCCTCCGGGGATATGCGCGTGTTCGCGTTGCCAGCAATTGAGCGGCGTGCCGTAGTGGGGATTCAGCCCCAGGCCGGAGAATGCGAATTCGGTCATGTTGGTGCGGCCGATCAGCACCAGGCCCGCCCGGCGCAGGCGTGCAACGCTGGGCGCATCCGCGGCCGCCGGGGCGCGGTCCGACAGCACGATCGATCCGGCGCGCGTGACCTGCCCGGCGATGTCGAACAGATCCTTGATCGAAATCGGAATGCCGGCGTAGGCCGGCACTGCGGCACCGCGCGCACGCTGAGCGTCCACTGCGTCCGCCTGGGCGAGCGCGCCGCTGCGATCGACCTGCAGGAAGGCGCGGCGTCCCTCGCCAGCGCCGTCCTCGATGTTGGCGAGACATGCCTCCACCAGCTCGCGGCTGCTGCAGCGCCCGGCGGCAAGCTGCGCGGACAGCGTGGCCAGGGTTGCGGCCGGCGAACGCGCCGTGGCGGTTATTGTCATGCTGAGCGTCGTCCTGTTGCGACCTGGGTCACACATCCGCGCTGCCTGGGGTTTGTATCAGGGGCGGTAAATTTCTGCAAAATCAATCTCGACAGCCTGTGATTCATTTAACGCCGCCGCTGTGGTGCCGCCTCTACCATCTTGCATAAGATGATTCGCATCCGCAGCCTGCGCGTACGCATGATCGTGTTCCTGGTGGCGCTGCTCGGCGCCGTGCAGATCACCGAATTTGCGCTCACCAATCATGCCAGCTACAACGCGGCGCGCGGCAAGATCGAAGACGAGTTGGGTGTGGGCCAGAAGGTGTTCGCGCGCGTACTGCGCCAGAATGCCGAGCGCGAGGCGCAGGCGGGCGGCGCCTCGGCCCTGGATTTCGCGTTTCGCGAGGCGCTGGCCACCGGCGACATCGCCACCATCGCCTCGGCGCTGGAGAATCAGCGCGCACGCATCAAGGCCCAGGCGGTGCTGTATGTCGATCTCAACGGCGATGTGATTGCCGACACCATGCGGCCCGGTGTCGCAGCCCGGCATTTCGAACTCGGGCAGCTGATCACCCAGGCGCGGCTGGATGGCGATGCGACTGCGATCGGCATGCTCAATCAGCATGCTTTCCAGCTGATCGCCGTGCCGGTGCGCGCACCGGTCACGATCGGCTGGATCGTCGACTGCTATCCGGTCGACGGTGCGCTGGCGGCGGACCTGCGCCAGCTGACCGGGCTGGACGTATCGTTTGCGGTGGAGGGCGCTGGCCGCTGGAGCCTGGTGGCGACGACACTGGCAGCGGCCACGGCCGACGCTCTGGTCGGACAGCTGCCGCCGTACGCCGAGGCACTGGATACACGACTGCTGCGGACCCAGCAGGGCGAGCAGCAGGTGCGGTTCGTGGCGCTCGGCGACAATGCCGGCGAGCATATCGTCGCCGTGCTGCAGCGGCCGATCGCCGATGCCATGGCGCGCTTCCAGGCACTGCGCACGACGCTGGTGGCGCTTGGCATCCTGAGCCTGGCGCTGTCGATTGCTGGCAGCGTGATCATCGCCCTCGGCATCACCCGTCCAATCGACCTGCTGCTGGCGGCGGTCAAGCGCATTCGCAACGGTAATTATTCCGCGTCGGTAAAAATGCAGCGCGACGATGAGATCGGTGCCCTGGCGCAGGGACTGGATCACATGCGGGCGGGCATTGCCGAACGCGAGCAGCGCATCCTCAAGCTCGCCTACGAAGATCCGTTGACGCAGTTGCCCAACCGCGCGCAATTCGGCGACTCGCTCGAGCGCGGCATCGGGCAGGCCAAGGCGCAGGGCCAGTCACTGGCGATCCTGGTCATGGACCTGGATCGCTTCAAATTCGTCAACGATTCGCTCGGCCACGGGGTCGGCGATCACGTCCTGCGCCAGGTCGGCATGCGTCTGCACACGCTGCTGGGCAGCGCCGGCTGCGTCGCGCGGCTCGGTGGCGATGAGTTCGCGCTGCTGGTGCCGGGGCTCTCGCACCCACAGGTGATCGAGCTGGCGCAAAGCATCATCGCCGCGCTCGAGCAGCCGATCCTGTTCCAGGACCAGCCGCTGGACGTGGGCGCCAGCATCGGCATTGCATACTTCCCCGAACATGCGACCGATGCGCAGACATTGCTGCGCAACGCCGATATCGCAATGTATGTCGCCAAGCGCAGCAAGATCGGCTACACCGTCTATGACCCGGAGTTCGATACCAGCCAGCAGCAGCATCTGTCGCTGCTCGGCGAGCTGCGGCACGCGGTCGAGCACGGCGAACTGCGGCTCTATTACCAGCCCAAGGTGTCGCTGGCGTCATCCACGGTACACGCCGCCGAGGCGCTGATACGCTGGGTGCACCCGACCAAGGGGCTGGTGCCCCCGGCTCTGTTCATCCCGTTCGCCGAGCACACCGGCTATATCAAGGTGCTGACGCGCTGGGTGCTGCAGGAGTCGATCCGGCAATGCGGCGTGTGGCGCCGCGACGGCCTGCAGCTGCAGGTGTCGGTGAACATATCGGCGCGCGACCTGATGAATCGCGATCTGCCGGAAGCGATCAGTGCGCTGCTGACCGAACACGACGTGCCCGCCGGGATGGTGTGCCTGGAAATCACCGAGAGCGGCTTCATGGAAGACCCGGCGCACGCGCAGAAGGTACTCGAGCGGCTGGCAGCCATCGGCCTGCACCTGGCGATCGATGACTATGGCACCGGCTATTCATCGCTCAGCTACATCATGCAGTTGCCGGTCACCGAGCTGAAGATCGATCGCTCGTTCGTATCGCACATGAGCGGCGATCGCGACCTGACCACGATCGTGCGCTCGACCATCGAGCTCGGCCACAGCCTGGGCCTGAAGGTGGTCGCCGAAGGCGTCGAGGATGGGCAGGGCTTTGCGCTGCTGCGCGAACTCGGCTGCGACGGGGCGCAGGGATACTTCATGAGCCCGCCGTTGCCGGCGGACGCGTTCCGGCGCTGGTATGAGGGCAGCCTGCCGGCCCAGCCGGTGCCGGGCGGTGAGCGGGAGGCGAGCGCGGCAGCGGGCAACACCGGCTACTACAGGATGGGTGCGATCAGTCCCGCGGTGTCGGCCAGCGGCTGATCCGCAGTAGCGCTAATCGGGAGGCGCGAGCCGGAACTCCGGCACGTCGGTACCGGCCATCAGCAGGTGCAGCAGCGACTCGATCTGCTCGCGATCGAAGTCATCGAAGCGCCCGAGCTGCGGGCTGTCCAGATCGAGTACCCCGATCAGCCGGCTGTCCTTGAATACCGGAATCACCATTTCGGACTGTGATGCCTCGTCGCAGACGATGTGGCCGGGAAATGCGTGCACGTTGGGTACCAGTACGGCGGCGCGCTGCAGCGCCGCGGTACCGCAGACGCCGTCGCCCATCGCGATGCAGGAGCAGGCCGGCTTGCCCTGGAACGGGCCCAGCACCAGGTCCGAGCCGCGCAGCAGGTAGAAACCGGCCCAGTTGAGATTCGGCAGGCCGCTGAACAGCAGCGCGGCGAAATTCGAAATGTTGGCCAGGAAGTCGGTCTGATCGGCGATCAGTTGTCGCAGCGAGTCGCGCAGCGTCTCATACACCGCCGCCTTGGACTTGACTGACAGCGTACGCACGTTGGTGGTGCCCGGCTCGCGCGCCGCGCCGGCTGCCTTGGAAGCCTTGTCATTCATATCGCATTCACCTGGCCTGATGTCGTGCCCGCGGCACTCGACTGCTGGGCCGTGAATTTATCAGTTTCCAGCCGTCAGGTACGTGCGCGC
>Ga0181537_10002956_pt1 | contig 14763 bp, 14 predicted proteins | sample PEATcosm2014_Bin_39_FD_119765 | JGI IMG/M metagenome (GOLD analysis project Ga0181537, IMG submission 119765) | Peatland microbial communities from MTU Mesocosm Facility, Houghton, MI, USA - PEATcosm2014_Bin23_10_metaG | ecosystem: Environmental > Terrestrial > Soil > Wetlands > Peat | place... | reverse complement strand
TGTTGCTCGAGCGAGGCGGCGCGGCCGTCCCAAAACTGACTCTGCATCAGCGCGGCGTTCATAGTCGTGGGCGCGCTGCGCTTGCCTAAGTGATCACCGATGCCTTCCGCAACGCTGCGACGGTCGGTAAAGCCCCGGCTCACGTCATGACACGTGGCGCAAGCTACTGTGCCGTCCTTCGACAGGCGCGTATCGAAGTACAGCTTGCGGCCTAGCGTGATGCGATCTGGCGTCAATTCGTTGCCTGCAACCAGGTAAATGGATGCCCACGCCGTGGGGTCGATACCCGCTGGCGTGCTTGATGAACCGATCAGTTGATCGAGGCGCTGCTGCTGCTCTGACATCGGCATAGCCCCGTGCGCAGCGGTGCTGGGCTCGGCGGCATTAGTCAGGGCGCTGGCAACGGCGATCGCCAGGCCCATCAGAATTTTTAAACGAGATGGAAGTAGCCACGGTGGATTCATGCCCCCTCCGCAACTGGACCGCGAAATGAGATGCCGGAGAACCATCTGCGCCCTGGCTAGGCGACCCCGCCTGACACTTTTGATAATAGACTAAGTCTAAATCTAACGTATGCCCATAACGACGTCAACCGACACATTTGATGGCGGAACTGCGCCGGCGTCTGGGTCGGAGGATTGCTAAAAAAACATTCGCCGCGTTGTCGATATGGCAGTCGCGGTGAAAAGCACCCGAGACCTTCTCTCGTGCGACCCGTCCGATCACCGCGTCGGCGTCCTTCATGCAGGGGAGAGCAGCGTTGCTGAACACTGCATCGAAGCGCCGCAACCGATATCCAGGATGTGTTCGCCGGGTCTCGGAGCGAGCAGTTCCAGGACCGGTGTACCGAGATCGGTGACGAAGCGCGCGTCCTTGGCGTAGCGGTCGGGGCTCCACGTCTGTGCGATCATGCTCCTTTCATCGTCTCCTTGACCGGCGTATTCCAACGCACCTTCAGATCCGGATCATCTGGGTAACCCTGGGATCGCCGGTCTCGATCGGGGGCCCCATTCGAAGGGCTCAGGAGACAGAAGCTCCGATCGGACGGTTTTATTCCCTGCTTCAGTAAATTTACCTATTGCTGAGCCTTACACATTCCGTGTGTGTCGGTTGAATACTGTTTCCTCTTCTTTTATTGCATATGGCGAGCTCGTGAGCCGGGTGTACGTGCGCGCTCTCGGCTGACTGCTGGAAGTGCCGATTCCGGTAAAGGTCGGGGCGGTGGCGAAGGAGTCATCCGGAGCGCTCGCGCAATTGACCTGCTCGCCCTCGCTTAAGCAACTGCGATGGGCGGCCATGAGTGGGACCTGGGCACGATGCGCTGCGTCAGTGAGCTACCGGCGTCGAAAGATCGGTCGCGAGCAGAGATAGGATCTCTGCTCGCGCGGTGTCATAGCCGCCCACAAGCTCGTCGGGCGATGTATCCGCCAGTCGAATGCGGCGCGTGATCGTTCGCTCGTACGCGATTTGTGGACGAGCACTGACCTGATTCACGATTGCGAACCGCACGGTCATGACGGCGGCAGGCTGTGCGCTTTGCTGAAAGTCTCCGTACAGCTCCGTCACGGTCGCTTCGAGCACTATGGGTGCGGACCGCACGCTCTCAGGGCCGGCAACCTCCTTGAACAGGCCCGATTGATCCAACCATATGGCAATTCGGTTGCCCAGCACCAGTCCCGGGTCGGAAAGGAACGCGTGGTATGGGTCGGACACGTAACGGACCGCTGTCAAGCGATAGACCAGCGAGGCCCGGTCATAGGGAGCGGCGACTCGGACTCGGCCCACTCGCAGCGTCTCCGGGTGCGCCGGGCCGCGGGCATCTGCAGTGGCTGGTGCCAGCTCGATGCTATAGGTCGTGGCGGTGGGAATCGGCCTGCCAATCGAGCATGCCCCGAGGCACAGAGCAGCACCTGCAACAAGCGGATAGCTGAGTCTCATGGGGAACGCCGCGGCAGTTGGATCTTTTCGGGCGGCCCGCCGACAAGGACACCAGCGGGATAGCGCCTGAAGTTCTCAGACAGCGCACGAAGATTGGTCGCTGTGGTGCGCAAATCCTCGACTATCGCGCGCACGTCGTACTGATTGTCCAGAATGAGCGCATCCAGCCGCCCAGAGGCGTCATCAAGTTCTTGGACGAGCCGCTCGAGGTCGCCGTTGTCCGCCATCCTGCGTACCTGACCGGTGATCACCGCAACATTATCGAACGTCTGCTTCAGCGACGGATCGGCCAGGAGCTGATCCATGCTCGTGAATGTCCCATCTGCCTTTTTGAGCGCATCCTGGAGAGTGGCCGCAAGCTGGGTGACGGGCAACTCATCGAGCTTGTTGTCTAGATCAGCGACCAGGGTGTTGAGGCTGTGGCCCAACGTTTTGATATCCGCCTCATTAAGGCTCGCAAGGAAGCTCTGAGCCTTGGAAATAATCTCCCCCGCCGAACTCGGCGCTGACGGGAGATATGGGAACTGTGGTGTCCAGTCGAACCGCAGCGGCGGATACTTCTTGGGATCGAGGAAGTCCAGGGCCAGGTACTGCTGGCCGGTAAGGCCTGCGAGTTGCGTCTGCGCGCGTAGCCCTTCTGCCGCCAATGCCTTCGCGTCCTGCCTCATCTGCACCGCCTCGCGCCCCGACACATTGACCTCCACACGCACCACGATGTATTCCCGCCGTTGAGCTAGTGGGACAGAATGTTCGTAGGTCGCCGCCGAGGTCTGTATCGCGGCTTCATGTCCGAGCGGAACCCCGCGGAACCGTACCGCCAGCAACTAAGGTGACGTTGTCAGAGCCCAGCCGCTTCACGACCCGCCAGGTGATGTCCCACCAACCTGTAATGGGAATACCGGTCGGGTTCTCGGCCATCCGACCACGGTCTGATGCTGTCATCGGGAAGCCTCCTGTATAACCCGATGAGACTAATCACACACACGAGGACCATACCAGCAGCCAATAGCGCATTTGCGCCAACCGGCGCTCTTGCACCGCAAGCCTTGGCGACGGCGCGTCGGCGCGGCGAGACAAAGCTCGGCCGTTGCTACCCCGTTGGAGCCGACCACTGAGCCGCGCTGGTACGTTGTACGCAACATGTACGCTTGCTACTTGAGGCTCGAGCGCTGGCGCCTGGCGCAAACCTGAAACGCGCGTTCGTGCCAGCGATGCTTGAGTGCATTGACGCCGGCTGGGAGCTGGGTGAGTTCAGAAGAACAGCCGGCAGGGGATTAATGCGGTACGCCGGCCTCGAACTGAGACCAATTTCTTGAGATCTCCTTCACGACGGCACTACCGATGAGATACGCGGCATCGAGCGAGGCGTGATAGCCCGAATATCCTTGCTGCTGCGACTCGGCATCCAGTAGAGCCGCGGCGGGTTCGCCGTTTGGCGGCATGTCGTAGTTGCTGGCAGTCCTTAGAACCAATACTCGCTTCATATCGACGCGCCCGGCTTGAGCCTGCAGCGATAACGCCTGCATGAAGCCAAGATCCTCTTCCGCGGTCGTTGCAAAGCTTCCCTGGTTGTCGGTCCAATATTTGACCCAGCGTTCCGCCCAGCGGTTCATGCGAGGCCCGGTCCAAAATGTGGCGCTCGCCATCGTGTCGCCCTCGCAGACCGCAGGCGGATTCTGCGCTCGAGGATAGCCCAGATATCGTGCACGGGTCTTTTGTAGTTCAGGAGTGTCCGCAAGTGCTACTTTGCGAGTCAGCGAAAATGCCCACGCGAGCAGGCCCGGATCGATCGTATAAGCCATGTCGCCCCAAACGCCGTGCACCGCGGGGACGGGACGGATGTCAGGTTTGCTGCCTTGGATGGGCGTGAATCCGTCCGGCCATCCGGCCGGTAGCTCGCGCGCATCAATCTCATGAGCGAGACCGCCGTTGATCACATGAGGCGCCCACACGGCCGAGCCAACTGAGCCGAAATTCGGATCGATGCCGCTGATTCCCGCTAACAAAAAATAGGACTGGCGCAAATCGAAACGAGGATCGGTGAGCAATGCCGTCATGGCAGAGGAAGCATGTTCAGGTCCCTCCCCGGTCACAATGCCCAGCACCTGCAGTTCCGGGTTATAACGCATAACGCCGTGATAGGTGCCCGGCGCGGGGATCTCCTGAGACAGCGGCAATCGCTCCACCCAGGCTTGGAATTCTCCTGGCTCATCGCCGCGATCTTGACCGAGTTCAAACGTTGTCACGACCACAACTCGAACAGGAATGGTGGCGGCCATGGCTGAACACGCGGCGCAGGCGAGCAGAAAAGACAATAAAGGAGAGCGCATGCAGGTCCTTCTGGAACAGTAAGGCCGGATGAACTACGTGCGAGTATATCCACCAGAGCCCGAGCGTGAGCGATGGCTTGGCGTGGTTGCGTGAAGATGTTGAGACGCTCGTGAAAGCGGGAGTTATTTGATATATGTAGCTACGGCGCAGGGGTATGTCGCTTGAGCCAATCGCGCAGCGCCTGATCGACGCGCCGCTGCCATCCCTCACCGCTCTGCGGTGCAATGATGGCCGTGGAGGTACGATCATCTATCGCGAGCGAACCGACATCATTTCGATCAATGTTACGGAGAGGCTAATGCCCATTTCCCGTCGAACCGCATTGAAACTTTTTGCAGCCGCGGCGCCTGCGGCTTGTCTCAGTCGGGTTCCCGACATTGCCAATGCCGAGGTTGTAGGTGCTTCGGCTTCGGAGTTGCCACCCGCGCCGGCGCTGATTCCTGCGCCGGATGGATTTGGCGTTGCACGGGGACCATTCCAGCCCACACTCGAATCGCTTTCGGCGTACAAATTGCCCGATTGGTATCGCGATGCGAAATTCGGCATCTGGGCGCATTGGGGTCCGCAGTGCCAGCCGGAAATGGGGGATTGGTACGCACAGAGGATGTATCAGTTCGACAGCGCCGACTACCAGTTTCAGCTGAAACATTACGGGCACCCGTCCAAGGCGGGATTCAAGGAAGTGATCCGTTCGTGGACAGCCGACCAATGGGATCCGGAGTATCTGATTGGCCTGTACAAGAAAGCCGGGGCGAAGTTCTTCTCAGCCATGGCCAATCACCATGACAATTTTGATAATTTCGATTCCACCTACCAGCCCTGGAACTCGGTAAACATGGGCCCGAAGAAGAGCATCGTCGGCGGTTGGGAAAAAGCCGTTCGCGCGGCGGGTCTGCGATTCGCGATCTCCAGCCATGGCGATCGCGCGTGGAGCTGGTATCAGAGCGCCCAACTCGCCGATCCTTCTGGAGCTTTAGCGGGAGTAAGATATGACGGCCTGCTCACCAAAGAATCAGGAAAAGGACTGTGGTGGGATGGCTTCGATCCGCAGGATCTCTACGCCCAGTATCACCTGATGGGCACGTACGACTGGCCGCAGCAGGGCAATCCGCCGATCGACCAGGCGTTCTGCGAAAAGTTCTTTAAGCGCACCGTCGATCTGATCAACAAGCATAACCCGGATCTGCTGTATTTCGATGATGCGATCATGCCGATCTACCCGACGTCCGACATCGGCCCGCGCATCGCTGCCTATTTCTACAACCACAACATGGCGCAAAACGGCGGCAAACTGGAAGCCGTCATGACCGGCAAACAAATCAAAGGTCCTGATGCCGTCTGGCGCAACGCCCTGCTGCTAGACCTGGAGCGCGGCGTTGCCAACGGCGGAGATGCGATCCCCTGGCAGACCGACACCTGCATAGGTCACTGGCATTACCAGCGCAGTCTTTTCGAGAATCACGAATACAAGAGCGCGAAGAGTGTCGTTCAGATGCTGATCGACATCGTTTCCAAGAACGGCAACTTGATGCTTAACATCCCCGTTCGCGGCAATGGCACAATCGACGATGATGAAGTGAAAGTGCTTCAGGCGCTGGCCGAATGGATTGGTCCCAACGGCGAAGCCATTTACGAAACCCGCCCCTTCGCGGTCTACGGGGAAGGCCCCTCGACCACAACGTCTGCCCCTGCCAGCCATTTCGGCGGTATTGCCGATGTCCGAAATTACACCGCCCAAGATATCCGTTACACCTCCAAGCACGATGCAGTTTATGCCTTCGTGATGGACTGGCCGGAGAATAGACAGGTGCTACTGAAGTCATTGGCCACGGGATCGAGCGCGTTCCCGAAGAAAATCGGCAAGGTCGAACTTCTCGGGAACAGCGGCCCGGTTACGTTCAGCCGTGATGCCGGCGGGCTCACTGTGAGACTGCCTATGGAGAAGCCGAATGACATCGCTTATGCGCTGAAGATTATTCCGGCGTGAGCAATGCAGAATGAAGATCTCAGCGCTCGTTCCGAGCGCAATAACGCCGAAAGTGGCTGACGGGTCACGCCCAATCGCCGATCAATGACTTAAAGTCCGTGTAAGCTGTTAATGTGCTTACGTATGTAAGTTAGTCCGATCTCAGCCTTACCACCGAACTCTCCTATTGAAGACACCCACCGCCCTACAGCCCCTGATCGACGACGGCGTCATCGACGAAGTGATCCGAGCACTCAAGAGCGGCAAGGAAGCTACCGTCTACCTGGTTCGCAGCGGCATACAGACCCGCTGCGCCAAGGTCTATCGCAATATGCGGCAGCGAAGCTTCCAGCGCCGTGCCCAGTACCAGGAAGGTCGCAAGATGCGCGGGAGTCGACAGACTCGCGCCATGAGCAAGAAGACCGGCTTTGGTCGCAGCGAACAGGAATCGGCATGGAAGAATGCGGAGGTAGACGCGCTGTATCGACTGCAGGCTGCCGGCGTACGTGTGCCGAAACCCTATGGGTACTTCAACGACGTGCTGATCATGGAACTGGTGACCGATTCCACTGGACAACCCGCACCGCGACTGGGTGAAATTGATCTGTCACCTGAGCGAGCGCGTGAGTATCACGAGTTTCTAATCCGGCAGATCGTGCGCATGCTGAACATTGGTCTCATCCACGGCGATCTGTCGGAGTTCAATGTGCTGGTGGGCTCGGACGGTCCCGTGATCATCGACCTGCCCCAAGTTGTGAATGCGGCCGGCAATAATGGCGCGCTGGCCATGCTCGAGCGCGACGTGAACAATATTCGCGGCACGCTGGCTCGCTTTGCTCCCGAACTGCTCACCACCGAGTTCGCGCGCGAGATGTGGAGTATTTACGAACAAGGCGAGCTGACGGCAGACAGGAAACTCACCGGACAATTCGCACGCGATGAGGCGGTGGCCGATTCAGAGAGTGTGTTGTTGGTCGTCAATGACGCACGCGAAGAGGCGGTACGGCGCGAGTTGGGACGGCAAGGCTAGCCACACGTGCCCAATCGTCGTGCGCTCGTCAAACTAACCGGCGTCGCCTTGGCGGGCCTGATCTTTCGCGGACTGGCGCTGGCGGCCAACACCGGCAAAGCGCCCAAACCCCTTCGCATCCTCATCCTCGGCGGTACCGGTTTCATCGGTCCGCATCAGGTTCGTTACGCGCTGTCCCGCGGTCACACGATCACAGTCTTCAATCGCGGTCGTCGGGAACAGGATTGGCCAGGGCCGGTCGAGGAATTGCTGGGTGATCGCGACACGGGCTATCTCAAGTCTCTGCAGGGCCGCCACTGGGATGTCTGCATCGACAATCCGAGCACGCTGCCCTCCTGGGTGCGCGACGCCGGTCTTGCGCTGCATGACAGGGTCAAGCAGTACCTATTTATTTCTACGATATCGGCTTACGCGGGAAATGAAACTGCCGATGCTGATGAAACAGCGCCACTGGCAAAGTACACCGGCCAGGATGCGATGGCCGAAACTCAGGAAACACTTCGCGCGCACATGGCTGAACTCTACGGGCCCCTGAAGGCTGTCAGCGAGCACGAGGCACAAAAGCACTTTCCGGGCAAGACCACAATCGTGCGCCCCGGCTTGATAGTCGGTCCCGGTGATGAAAGCGATCGCTTCACCTACTGGCCGCTACGCCTGTCACGCGGCGGTGAGGTTCTTGCTCCGGGCGACGGATCCGATCCGATACAGCTCATCGATGTCAGGGACCTGGCGGAATGGACCATTCGTTTGGCGGAGTCCCACACACTCGGCGTCTTCAATGCAATCGGTCCCGCGCAGCCGACGACCATGCGCGAGATGCTCGCAACGATCGCCAGCTCGCTGCAGGTCAAGCCAACAATTACCTGGGCGTCGACGCAATTTCTGCAAACGCAGCACATTGAGGCGTGGAGCGATATGCCCGTGTGGGTGCCCGCGCAAGGCGATAGCGCCGGGTTTGCCAAGCGCAGCATTGAACGAGCCTTGAAGGCAGGCCTCACGTTCAGGCCACTCGCCACGACGTCGGTGGATACGCTGGCATGGTTCCGGCAGCAGCCCGACGCGCGACAAGCCAAGCTCAAGGCAGGACTGACGCCTGAGCGAGAAAATGCCGCGCTATTGGCCTGGAAGAGCAGCTCGCACGCCGCCACCGGCTAGCCGAACCCGTCCGGCCGAAGCCTGACGTCCTCACGATTCGTTGACTGGCTGTACCGTCGAGTTCTCGCGCCCGCGCCCGCGCGTGTTGGTGAGTACCACGCCGACCACGACGATCACGCCGCCGATCAGAGTCACCCAGCTCGGCCGCTCGCCCAGCCACAACCAGCCGATCAATAGCGCGACGGGGACCGAGAAATAGATGAAGCTCGACACCTTGCTTACGCTGGCTCGATGTATCGCCATACTCCAGGTGAGATAGCCTAGAAAAGTTGGCGCCAGGCCCAGCCACAGCAGCGCTGCCATCCGTGAGAGCGGCGCCGCCACTAGCGCGTGCGCCAGGCCGGGGCCGAAGGGAAGCGCCCCGAGAGTGCCGCCGAGGAAGGTAACCGTGGTTACGGCTTCCGGGCCGTACCGAGCCGAGAACGGCTTTTGCCCTACGAAATAGACTGCCGAGGCCAGCACGCTGATCAGCAGCAGTGCGGCTCTGGGTTGAAAGCTCATAGTCTCGCCGCTGGTCAGTACCACCAGCACCACACCCACCAGCGCTAGGGCCAGACCGGCCACAGCGCGTGCGGACAGCCGCTCATGCAGCCACAGGGCTGAGGCTGCACTAGTGGTCGCGGGCGCGAGGGCGATGATGATGGCGGCCGTGCCGCTGGCGATCCGTGTTTCGGCGTAATTGAGGCACAGGTGATAGACGGTCAGACCGATGACGCCGAGCGCGAGCAATGGCGGCCACGCGGCAGGTGGCGGCAGCGACAGCCCGCGCACGCGCATCCACAGGACGAAGCACATCGAGCCGAGCAGCAGGCGAGCGAACGCCACCTCCCCCGGCGTGAACGAGTCCAGTGCGTAAGCAATCGCCGCATAAGCGGAAGGCCAAATGAGCATGGCGATGCACACGTAGAGGAGCGCTCGAGCGTCGAGGTGACCGGAATTTTCCATGAGGAGCTCGATTTTGGGTCCGTGTATTATCGATCAGGCGCTTAACTTTCAGTCGGCAATCGGCGAGGTTATTCCCCGTGATTGAAGCGGGCGGCCAGCGCACGAACTTTCGCTGGGTGATTTGTGCGTTGCTGTTCGGCGCAACCGCCATCAATTACATGGATCGACAGATTATCGGTGTTTTGAAGCCATCCCTACAGCATGATCTGGGGTGGTCGGAGGAAGGTTACGGCACGATAGTTTTCTGGTTCCAGGCGGCCTATGCGGTTGGCTATCTGAGCTTTGGGCGAATAGTCGATCGAATCGGTGCCAAGGTAGGATTCTCCTGCGCGATGGTTCTGTGGACCATCGCCCATGTCGCACACGCGTTTGTACGCAGCATCATCGGCTTCTGCGTGGTACGGGCTGCGCTCGGATTCGGGGAGGGCGGGAATTTCCCCGGGGGCATCAAGGCCATCGCCGAATGGTTTCCCAAGCAAGAGCGGGCGCTCGCCTTCGGGATCTTCATCGCCGGGGCAAATGTTGGCGCGATCGCAACGCCGCTGCTCGTTCCAGCCATCGTTCTCATCTGGGGCTGGCGCGCCGCTTTCCTGATCACTGGCGGCTTTAGCATCCTCTGGCTGATCGCGTGGCTGGCGATCTACCAGCGACCCGCTCAATCCCGCCGCGTCTCGCCATCCGAGCTGAAGTTGATTACCAGCGATCCGCCGGACGATCCGGGCCGGGTTTCCTGGCGCCGCGTCATCTTTAAGCGCGAGACGCTGGCCTATGCGATCGCGAAGTTTCTGGTCGACCCGGTGTGGTGGATGTTCCTCTTCTGGCTGCCTGATTTCTTCGCCAAACGACATGGCCTTGATCTGCGCACGTTCGGCGTACCGCTGGCCATAATCTACGTCACTTCTGATCTTGGCAGCATCGCCGGCGGATACCTGTCGTCGCGATTGATCAAGCGCGGGGTATCCGTGAATGCGAGCCGCAAACTGACGATGGCGTTATGCGCGCTGTTGATAGTCCCGGTCATCAGCGCGGCCAGGATCGACAACCTTTGGTTCGCGGTTGCCGTCCTGAGCCTCGCGACGGCCGCACACCAGGGTTTTTCGGCCAATCTCCTCACGCTGCCCTCGGATCTGTTCCCACGCAAAGCGGTTGGAACCGTAGCGGGCATCGGCGGTGCAATGGGCGCCGTCGGCGGCATGATTATGGCCCAGTATGCGGGCTATACCCTGCAGACCGTAGGGTCCTATACGCCGATATTTGCCGCCTGCGGTGCGCTGTATTTCATCGCCTTACTGGTCATTCAGTTGCTATCTCCCCGCATGAGTCTGGTCACCGACATTTGATTTTGCAGCGCTTGGCGTAACATGGGGGCTTCGCCATCGGGCAGGGGGAAGAACGTGAGTCTGTTTAGCAAAGGCGGCGATCTTAATCGCCAGTTCATCGCGCGTCCGGATCAGGCCAAGGACGACATCCTCTTCAAGTGGCCCGACATGACCATCCGCAAGCTCACCCAGGTGACGGTGCAGCCGGATGAAACCGCGATCTTCATCAAGGAAGGTAAGGTTGCCGGCACTTTGCCGCAGGGCCGCTCGACCCTTGATGGCGCCCTGATCCCATTCCTCGGTGACATCGTCGACTGGGCCAGCGGCGGCAACATGTATCGCGCCGAGCTGTATTTCATCGGCACACGCGAGTTTGTGAGCCTGCCCTTTGGTGGCCCGGTGGATAACATCGAGGATCCCGAGACGGGGCTGGCCGTGGGCTTGCGCGTCTATGGTGAGTACGCTTTGATCGTGGAGGACCCGGCCACGCTGATCTTGAAGCTGGTGGGCACGCGCCAGGCGACCAACGATCTGATCACGGATTGGTCGCGTGAGCAGATCCTGAAGGCACTGCGCACAGGTCTCGTGCGGCAGCTCACTACTCAGAAGTGGCCGGTGCTCGGGCTCGCCGCGCGCACCGGGGAGATCGAAACCGCGCTGCTGAGCGATGTGCAGAGCGCACTGTCCCCATACGGCATCAAGATCACGCGACTGGGCAATGTCACGATCAGTCTGAGCCCCGAGGACGAGCAGACACTGAAGGGCCTGCGCAAGGATGCGGCCTATACGCGTTTGGCGGGCGGCTTTCGCGAATATGGCGTCGGCGCAGCTCTCAAGGGCATTGGCGAGGGCGCGGCGGCGGGCGGCAGCGGCGGGCCGGCGACATTCGGCATTGGCATGGGCCTGGGCGGCATCGTCGCCGGAATCGGCGCGGTCTCACCCGGCGGTGCGCCAGGTGCGTCAAACGGTGGCGCCGCCACCCCTGCCCCGTCGAGCGCGGGACCCTCGGGGGGCGCCACGACGGTCAGCTGCGGCAACTGCCAGGCAACCAATCCGGCGGGAGCGAAGTTCTGCGCCAGCTGCGGTACGCCGCTCGCCGCGCCGAAGCTCACTCACTGCACTCAGTGCGGTAACGCCGTGGCGCCGAACGCGAAATTCTGCGCGAGCTGCGGTACTGCCGTCAGCTAATCCCACGTGAAGCAGCGCCTCCTGAGCGCCGCGCTGGCGGCGCTCGCGTTCTGCGCGCCACCGGGCGCCTTCGGGCGCGTTGGCGGCGGCAGTCATGCCGCCGGCGGGGCTCATCCCGGCTTTTCGACTCACGGCGGCGGCAGCGGCGGCGGCGGCTTTGGCGCCTTCATCACCCTGGTCATCATCGTCCTGGTCATCTGGTACCTGTATCGGCGCGCGCAGCGCAATCGAGGCCAGGGCTCACAGCCGCCGACGAATGCGGCCACACGTGAAGTCCTCGACGCGCTGCTCGGCGCCGCCACCGCCGGAACGCTGGCGGGAAATCGCACCGGTTCCTCTCCAGCCGCCGTGGCCGAAGTGGCCGCCGCGGTCGATGCGATTCGTACCCGCGATCCCAATTTCGACATGGAGACTTTTCTGCAGCGCGCGGAGATGACTTTCTATCTGGTCAAGCGCGCCATCAGCAACAACGATAGCGTCGCCGTGCGGCCCTATCTGAACGATGCGCTCTACGCACAGATCTCGCAGATGTTGCAGCAGCGCAAGTCGCAGCATCGGCACGACCTGCTCGAGAGTCTCAACGTGCGCGGCGTGCACGTGATCCACGCCGACGTCAACGCGCAGTCGCAGAGCTTGCTGGTGCATTTCGATTTGGTGTATCGCGGCAAGACTCTCGACGACGCCCAGCACGTGCTGGCGGACGAAGGCCAGGACACTCGGCACGGGGAGCGCTGGACCTTCGTGCGCGCCGCCGCCGCCGTCACGCCCGCGGCCGGCGGTGTGACGGCCTCGCGTTGCCCGGCCTGCGGCGCTGAATTGCGCCTGAATCTGGATGGCAGCTGCGCACACTGCCGCGCCAGCGTTACCAACGGCACGGTCGACTGGGTGGTCACGGCCGTGCAGTCCGCGCCTTTCATCGGCCACTATGTCGATGGTCTGTCCGGTAACGCTGCGCCTAGCGTGGCCGACGGCATCGGCAGCCTCAAGGCGGCAGACACAAACTTCTCGATAGATGCCTTCTGCCAACGCGTGGCTAGCGCCTTTACGGCGTTGCAGGATGCCTGGTGCAAGCAGAATCTCGATACGGGCCGGGCTTTCCTCAGTCCGGGTGCCTACTTCGCCTGGCGCAGTCAGCTCGAGACCATGGCCGCGCAGGGTCGGCGCAACGTCATGGAGCAGCTGCAGATCCTGCAAGTCGAACCGATGCGTATCGTGCATGGGCAGGTGTTCGACGACCTGACTGTACGCATCACTGCAAGCTGCGCCGACTACGAGGTTGATCAGAGCAACCGCGTGGTATTCGGCGATCGCTCGGTGCGCCCCTTCACCGAAGATTGGACCTTCCAGCGCTCGGTGGGTGTCTCGAGCTCAGGCAAGCCCGGTACCCTCGAGAGCACCTGTCCACGCTGCGGGGCGCCCGTGCAGCTCACGCAGATCGGTGAGTGCCGTTTCTGCAAGGCGGCCGTGACCAGCGGCAAATTCGACTGGGTGGTCTCGCGCATCGAGCAGGAAGACGATGACGAGGATGCCGGTGATGGACGCGGCGGCCCGGATATCGGTAGTCAGATTGAGGGCGCGATCGGCGGGGCCATCATCGGGGGGCTCCTGGGGAGCCTGCTCGGCGGCAACTCCGACCGCGATGACAGCTAGAGCTATCGCATGTTCGTGTTCACGATCGCGTACCAACGGGCAATACGACTCGGCCGTAGTCGCCATTGATCATTTCCGCAGCGGAAAGATAGGCGGCAAGCGCGGCGCAAAGCAGTCCGCTATAGCCCCCAAGAGTGTGCAGCGCGTGTAATCCAAACCAATCGCCGGCGGCCAGCAGGAAGAACGTGATCCACAAGCTTAGGAATACCAATTGCAATACGGTGTTGTGCCGAAACGAGGCAATCCACATATAGAACGTGAATACGCCCCAGACGAACAGGTACCAACCGACAAAGGAAGGCGGCGAACTGCCGCCAAATGTCTGCAGGTAGACTACAAACGATAGCCAAAACGCTCCGTAGCTCAAAAAGGCGACGCTCGCAAAAGTGTTGCCGCGAATATAGGAGAGCAATCCGGCAAGCATTTGCGCGCCCCCACCAAAGCTAAGGGCCATGGCCAATACCAGGGGCATGCTCTCCTTACCGTACCAGCCCGCGTTGATCAGACTCAGAAGCCATGTGGTCGCAGCAAATCCAATCAGACCCAGCGGCACCGGATTAGCAAATTTATGATCCATCGACCTCTCCCCTAATTGCCGGGCGGCTGATCAGTCTGGAAGTAATGGACCTGGCCTTCCTTGTTCCGCGGCGTCATCGCCAGACGCGTGCAGCCGCCGGCATTGGGATGACAGGTGGCGCGGTGCCAGCGCTCGTTGTTGGCCTGGACCACGTCGCCGACTTCGCCCGTCACCAACGGTTCGCCGGTAATCAACACATCCAGTTTGCCCTCGAGCACCACCCAGGCTTCCACCATATTCTCGTGAAAGTGACCCCAGCTCGTGGAAGGCGGCAGCGCTGTTACCTCCGGCGCGCGGATAATGTGCGCAGCGGTATGGCCGTCAAAAGCGAAATCGCGGCTCTTGCCACCGCCGGCAGCATAGGCATTGAAATCCAGATAGGGCTGGTTGGGCTCTTCGTACCCGCCTGTGGAAGTAATGCGAGCCTTGCTGTAGATCCAGCCCTTGACGGGCGTCGGCGTCTCACTTTCCGGATAAGAAGGTAGCTGACCTGCCGGTGTGGAGCGGTAGAACACCACCGGCTCGGTGCCGGTATTTTCCATGCAGTAGGCAAGACGCGGCGCTACGTCGAATAAATACCCCTTGGAGGCTGTAAAGGGCTGCTGACCGTCGATCGTGATTCTGACCTGGCCACTATAGATCCAGCCGAACACGCGATCGTCGG
>Ga0181537_10002955_pt1 | contig 14765 bp, 13 predicted proteins | sample PEATcosm2014_Bin_39_FD_119765 | JGI IMG/M metagenome (GOLD analysis project Ga0181537, IMG submission 119765) | Peatland microbial communities from MTU Mesocosm Facility, Houghton, MI, USA - PEATcosm2014_Bin23_10_metaG | ecosystem: Environmental > Terrestrial > Soil > Wetlands > Peat | place... | reverse complement strand
GTTTCCGGCGGCGTGCCGCATTCGCTTGGCCTCATGGGCGAGGCGATGGCGCAAGAACCGCGCGGGTTCAGCTTCCTGCAAATCAGCGACAGCCATGTCGGCTTTGACAAGCCGGCCAATCCAAACGCGCTGGGCACGCTGGAAGAAGCCATCGGCAAGGTCAATGCACTGCCGAACAAGCCGGCCTTTATGATCCACACCGGCGACATCAGCCACTTGTCCTTGGCAGCGCAGTTCGACGACGCCGACCGCATCATCTCGCAGTCGCGCCTCGACGTGCATTACGTGCCCGGCGAACACGATTTTCTCGATCCGGACCAGAAGTTTTACCGCGAACGCTATGCCAAGGCGGCCAAGGGCTCCGGCTGGTATTCCTTCGACGCCAACGGCGTGCACTTCATCGGCCTGGTGAACGTGCTCAACCTCAAAGCCGGCGGACTCGGTTTCCTCGGCGCCGATCAGCTCGAATGGCTGGAAGACGATCTGAAGGGCCGTTCGGCTTCCACGCCGATCGTGGTCTTTGCCCACATCCCGTTGTGGACCGTTTATCCGGATTGGGGCTGGGGCACCGACGACAGCGCCCAAGCGCTGTCCTATCTCAAGCGCTTCGGTTCGGTGACCGTGCTCAACGGCCATATCCACCAGGTGATGCAGAAAGTTGAAGGCAACGTCACGTTTCACACCGCGCGCTCGACTGCCTTTCCGCAACCCGCGCCGGGCGCGGCGCCTTCGCCCGGCCCGATGAAGGTCCCCGACGATCAACTCTGGACCATGCTCGGTATCGCCACCGTCACGTTCAAGCAAAACGAGCAGCGCCTCGCCATCATCGACAGTCCGCTCAAGGCGTAAGGAGATAGTGACATGCTACGTCCCGTCATTGCTTCGACGCTGCTCGGCGCTGCCGTCGGCGCGGCGCTCGCCGCCGGCGTCCTGTTCGCCCGCGCCGATAACGCGGCCAGCGCGGTGTCGATCGACAATTTCACCTTTACGCCACCGACATTGACGGTGAAAGCCGGCACCACGATTACCTGGACCAACAAGGACGACATTCCTCACGGCATCGCTTCGGCGGACAACGCGTTTGCCAAATCGCGGGCGCTGGACACCGACGACAGCTTTTCGTTCACCTTTGCCAAGCCCGGCACCTACCAATACTTCTGCTACATTCACCCGCATATGGTGGGCACGATCGTGGTAGAAGCGGCGAGCGGCGCTGCGCAGTAGTGCTCGATCGGGTGCATAGCGAAGCGCCGACGTTAATTTGGACGGCCGAGCGCGCGACGATGACAGGCGATGCCAGTGCCGACGATCAGGATAAAGCACGGCGTTTTCGCGACGCCGCGCTGCCGCATCTCGACGACGTGTTCACGCTGGCGCGTTATCTCATGCGCAACGCGGCCGACGCCGAGGACGCCGTACAGGAATGCTATCTGCGGGCGCTCCGCCACTTCGACAGCTATCGCGGTCCAGCGATGAAACCGTGGCTCCTGGCAATCTTACGGAACGTTTGTTACGGCGAATTCGCGCGCCGTGGCAAACAGGAAATATCATCCGATTTCAGCGGAGATGAGCCGGCCGCCGAAGCCCTGCCGATGTGGCAGGAACCGCAGGCTTCGCCTGAGACCGCGCTGTTGCGTGAGCAGGAAAGCGCCACCATCCGCCGGCTGATCGGCGAATTGCCGCAACAGTTCCGCGAGGCGATCGTTCTGCGCGAGATCAACGACCTGTCATATCAGGAGATTGCCGAAGTGTCCGGCGTGCCGGTCGGCACGGTGATGTCGCGGCTGGCGCGCGCACGGGCAATGCTGCGCTCGGCATGGGATGCTGCGGAAAGCTCGACGGCGGGGACGACGCCATGAACTGCACCGAATGCGAAATCCTGCTGCATGCGCTCATTGACGGCGAGCTCGACGCCGGCCATGCCCGCGAGATCGAGGCGCATGCGGTGACGTGCGCCGGCTGCGGCGAGAAGCTTCAGGCGTTCCGCGCCATGCGCCAGGCGATGGCCGGAGCAAGTCTGAAAGAAAAAGCGCCGGCGAACCTGCGCATGCGCATCGACGCGGCGTTGCCAGCGCCTTCGGCGCAGATCGTCGCGCCGCGCAAATTCTTTCAGCCATCGCGCCGCTCGTTTTTCGGCGGCTTCGCCGTCGGCACCGCGCTGTCGGCAGCGGTTGCTGCAAGCCTCGTTCTCACCGTCCTCCGCGGCGATCAGGAAGCGACCATCGCCGACGAAGTGCTATCGGCGCATATCCGCTCGCTTCAGGCCGGACATTTGATGGACGTGGAAACCAGCGACCAGCACACGGTCAAGCCGTGGTTCAATGGCAAGCTCGACGTCGCCCCGCCGGTCATCGACCTCACTGCGGAGGGTTTTACGCTGCTCGGCGGCCGCCTCGATTATATCGACGGCGAACCGGTGGCTTCGGTCGTCTATCAACGCCGCAAGCACATCATTAATCTGTTCGTAGCCCAGCGGCTGGGCGCTGCGCACGCGACCGTGAACGACAGAACGATCCAGGGCTACAATGTCCGTCATTGGTCCGAGCAGGGCCTCGATTTCTGGGCGGTGAGCGACCTTGCCGGCGACGAACTCGACGAATTTGTGCAGAAAATCTCGGCGGCTTTGCATCCCAATCCGTCTTGACTGGCCTACCCCGCCATTAGCAGGTAAAGAGAAACCGACGCAGCGGGACTTTATCCCGTGCGGGGCGGCAACTTATTGGCGGATCAAACGGTTAAGCGTCGATCATGGATCAACGCGTCGACAATGAGCGTCGTCCCGATTCCCCACCCGGCCGCGAATTGAAGCCGGCCGAGGGCGGGCCGAAAGCTGGCGTCGGCGCGGGCGCCAAGAAGCGCTCGTCGCGCGAAATCTATGCCGAGCGCCGCGGCCTCTTCACGCTGAGCGCCATCGGCCTCGTCGTCCTGCTCTTGCTGTTGTTCTATTGGTGGCTGCACGCCGCCAATTACGAATCCACGGACGATGCTTTTATCGACACGCGGACCGTGCAGATCAGCGCTCAGGTCGCTGCGGCGATCGTCGACGTGCCGGTGACGGACAACCAGGAGGTCGGCGCCGGCGCCGAACTCGTGCGTCTCGACGATCGTGATTACATCGCAGCCTACGATCAGGGGAAAGCAAGCGTTGCCAATCTCAACGCCCAGATCGCCGCGCAAAAGGCCAAGATCGATCAAGCGGAGAAACAGGCGGCGCAGGCGCAGGCCGCGCTGACATTCGCGCAACAGGAAAACGAGCGCTACCAATTGCTGACCAAGCAGGGCAGCACGACCGTCGAGCAGGCGCAGCAATACGCCTCGAATTTGCTGCAAGCCCAGGCCAACTATGCCGCCGCGCAGGCCAATGCCATTTCCGTCGCCAAACAAGACCCGGTGCTGAACGCGCAATTGCAAACCTCCGATGCGCAGCTTGAACAGGCGCAGACCAATCTGTCGCGCACCATCATCACCGCGCCGGTCGCCGGCCGCGTGACCCAGCTGACCGCCGCGAAAGGCGGCTGGGCCGCTGTCGGGCAGGCGCTCATGATGTTTGTGCCGCGCGATATCTGGATCACCGCCAATTTCAAAGAGACACAACTCGACCACATGCGGCCCGGGCAGCCGGTGGATATTGAGATCGATGCCTACCCCGGCCGCACGTTCAAAGGCCACGTCGACAGCATTCAGGCCGGCAGCGGCACCGCGTTCAGCCTGTTGCCGGCGCAGAACGCCACCGGCAATTACGTCAAGATCGTGCAGCGCGTGCCGGTGAAAATCGTGTTCGACAATCCGCCCGACATTTTGCTTGGTCCGGGCATGTCGGTCGTGCCGACCGTCAAAGTGCGATGAGCGATCAGTCGCGGCCCGCGGCCTGGGACTCGAGCCGCTCCGCCGCCGGCGAGCGCAATCCGTGGCTCGTCGCCGTCGTCGTCTCCATTGCCACTTTTATGGTGGTGCTCGACACTGCGATTGCCAATGTGTCGCTCCGCTACATCGCCGGCAGCCTCGCCGCGAGTATTGACGAGAGCACCTGGGTGGTCACCACTTATCTGATCGCCAATGCGGTGGTGCTGCCGGCGAGCGGCTGGCTGTCGAACGTCGTCGGCCGCAAGCGCTTCTACATGATCTGCGTCGCCGTTTTCACCGTCAGCTCGTTCTTCTGCGGCGTGGCGCCGAGTCTTGGCGCGCTCATTTTCTTCCGCATTCTGCAAGGGCTCGGCGGCGGCGGCATGCCGACCAGCGAACAGGCCATCCTCGCCGATACCTTTCCGCCGCAGCGGCGCGGCCAGGCTTTCGCGCTTTACGGTATCGCCGTGATCGTCGCGCCGACCGTCGGCCCGACCATCGGCGGCTGGATCACCGACAATTTCTCCTGGCATTGGATTTTCTTCATCAATGTGCCGATCGGGCTCGCGTCGCTGGCGCTCGTGCATATTTTCGTCACCGAGCCCGAAGTGCTCGAACGCGAGCGCGTCGAACGCCTCGCCGGCAGCTTGAAGGTCGATTGGATCGGCTTCTTGCTGATCGCCTCGACGCTCGGCTGCCTTGAAGTCGTGCTCGACCGCGGTCAAATCGACGATTGGTTCAGGTCCAGCACCATCGTGACGTTCACGGTGTTCGCGGCCATCTCCTTCATCATTTTCGTGCCGTGGGAACTCCGCCACAAAGACCCGATCGTCGAGCTTCGGCTGCTATTCCACCGCCAATTCGGCATGGCGTTCTTCGTGATGCTGATGGTCGGCGCGATTCTGTTCGGCTCCAATCAGATCATGCCGCAGCTTTTGCAGACGTCATTTCCGTACACCGCCACGCTGTCGGGGCTCGCGATGATGCCGGGCGGCCTCGCCATGCTCGTGATCATGCCGATCGCCGGAGTGGTCACCGGCCGGTTTCAGCCGAAATATCTGATGACGCTTGGCCTGACCGGCATTGCACTATCGATGTGGTATTCGACGTCGCTGACGCCCCACGCGAGCTTCGATTACTTCGCCTGGGTGCGCGTCTATCAGACGATTGGGCTGCCGTTCCTGTTCATCCCGATCAATACCGTTGCCTATATCGGCTTGCCGCCGGACAAGACCAATCAGGCCTCGGCGCTGATGAACGTCGCCCGCAACCTCGGCGGCAGTATTGGCATCTCACTGGCCAATGTCGTGCTGACGCAGCGCTCGCAGTTTCATCAGTCGCGTCTCGCCGAGAACACAGTGCCGTCGTCGCTCGCCTATCAGTCGACGCTGCGAGAGGTCACCAACCATTTCATCGCCCAGGGCTCGTCCGCCGGGACAGCGCACAACCAGGCGATCGGATTCATTGGCCAGATCATCCAAAACCAGGCGACGATTCTCGCCTATATCGACGTATTCCAGGTCTGCGCCATTGTCGCGGCCTTGATGATTCCGCTTGTTCTCATCATGGTACGGCGCGTTCGGATTACGGCGGTTGGGGCGGTGGGGCACTAACCTGCCGCTATTAAATAAAGTATTCTGAACAACCGCGGAATTTTCAGGCCCGGTCGGTGTTGGTGCGACCTAGCAAGCGTCGGGCACAATCGCCTTCCATAAGCAAGAACACCGATAGGCGTGCCAACCGGGATGGCGGTAATGCTTCGAACATTCATAAAACTTTGTCTTCTCGCGGTACTTGGAATTGGTCTGGGCGCGGCGGCGCCGGACCCCATCGCCGTAAACGTCACGATGATCGATTACAAATTCGTCCCCGATCATCTGACCTTGCAGCAAGGCGTGCAGTACCGGCTGCATCTGGAAAATCACGGCAAGGACACCCATGAGTTCACCGCCCCGGTCTTTTTCGCTTCGGCCAAAATCGACAATCCGGATGCGCTTAACCACGACCGCACCGAGATCGTGGTTCAGCCCGGCGAAGCCAAAGACCTGTTGCTGACGCCGGGGAAACCAGGCACCTACGACCTGCGCTGCTCGGACCACGATTGGAACGGCATGGTCGGCGGCATTACCGTCCAATGACGGCCGGCACTGATCGGCCGGCGCGATGCTCACAAGCGCCTTCATCTCAGGCAAGCTGCTGAAAATTTTACCGGATTGATCCCGCGCGCGACTCCGGCCGCGGGTGCTCAGCCAGCCTTTACCGTCGATCACAATGAGCTGATCGATGCGCTTGCGGGCAAGGAACCGGCCATTGATAGCGGCGAAGCGCCGTGGTGCGGCCAACGGGCACAGCAATGCCGCGCAACGGACAAAGTACGGCACCAATCTTGCTTAGAATTGTTACCTAAGGGGTTTTGGTGGGCTGATTATCGCAATGACCTGGGAAGAAAGGAGTCGCCAATGTGTGACTTTAGCCTTCAAAGCGTGCGGTCGAGGCCGGCCAAGGTCGGCGACAAACTGGTAACACGTGACTTCGGCACCGGGACCCGCGGTTTCTCCGACGCGGACGATCCCGGAATGGCAGTCTGCATTCGGCCCGGCACCGAGCTTGCGTTTGCCGGCGAAGTAGCCTGCTTGCCGGCCGGCTTGCTCGGCTGGAAAACCAAGACGATCAACCACGAAACAGCCATCTTTCGCCAAGTGAACAAGGACAAGATGGCTGCGCATCACGACGCGCTCGAGTTTCCGGACGGGCGCACCGTGCTGTTGACGCTGTTATGCGAAGGCCAGACGGCGACGGTTCTGCAATTGCCGGCCGCGCCGAAGAGCGAGGACGAAGCGCGCGAGCAAAAGCGCGTCAGTTACGTCGGCTGACCAAGCCGGTTTCGAAACCTGCTTTCGCTTGCAAGAATGCCGGCCGCCTTCGGGCGGCCGGCGCTTTTATGACGGGGCACCAGCGTCCGTTTTAACCGGCGCGCATATCACGTCTGCATCCCTGGTCGGGCGCACATGCGCTTGCGCCCGCGTTTAGCCATAAAGACCGCCGATCCGGTCCCGCGATCGTCTGACCCAGCTTTTTCCGTGACTTAAGGCCGTAAGAAGCCGAAAATTGCCGTCCAAGCCCCATTGGCCGGGACGCCATTGCCGGTGATCATGAACTATTCGCCGCTCATTATTCGCCACGCACTTCTGCAATGAATGATGCGCTGGACCAGTCGGCCGCGGCGGATCGCTCCGCCGCCAAGCCTTCAGCCGCGCCGTCGGGAGCGCCCGCGCCATCAGACGCGGCCGCGCCGGTAGTTCATGTGCCGTCCCGGGCGGCGCAGTTTCTCGCCGTCTTCCCACCCATCATGCTGCCGATGTTTCTGGCGGTCGCCGACCAGACCATCGTGGCCACGGCGCTGCCGGCAATCGCATCGAATCTCGGCCAGATCGAGCGCGCGTCGTGGGTGGTGGTGTCCTACCTGATCGCCAACACCATCGCGGCTCCGGTCTATGGCCGGCTCGGCGACACCTTCGGCCGCCGCCTGATGATGTTCGTGGCGCTCGGCATCTTCATGGTTGGTTCTGTCCTTTGCGCGGTCGCGCCTAATATCGAGGCGCTCACCGCGTTTCGGCTGCTGCAGGGTTTTGGCGGCGGCGGACTGATGACGCTGTCGCAAGCGCTGATCGGCGAAGCGATTCCGCCGCGCGAGCGCGGCCGCTATCAGGGCTATCTTGCCGCCGTCGCGGTCAGCTCCAACACCTTCGGCCCGGTCGCCGGCGGCTATCTCACCCAAGCATTTGGCTGGCGCTCAATCTTCCTCATCAACATTCCGCTTGGCCTGATCGCCACCCTGTTCGTGTTCCGCATTCCACCGCGCCAGGGCGACCGCCGCCGCACCACATTCGATTCGCCAGGACTAATCCTTTTCATCCTGTTCGTTGGCCCGGTCATCCTGGCGCTCGAACAGGTGCAGCGCATGGAATTGAGCTCGTTACCGCTGGCGCTCGGACTTCTTTCATTTGGCCTTGTCGCGCTCGGCCTGCTCGTCTGGCAGGAGCGGCTCACCGCGGCGCCGCTCATTCCGCCACGGTTGTTCCGGCAGGCTTCGATCTGGCGCAGCGACGCCATGGCGGCCTGCCACGGCGCGGCGCTGGTGTCGTTGATCACGTTTCTGCCGATCTATCTGCGCGCGGTGCGCGGTGCGTCGCCGGGCGAAACCGGCCTGATATTGCTGCCACTCACCGCGGGTATCGGTATCGGCTCGATGATCACCGGGCAGCTGGTGACGCGGACCGGATATACCGCGATCTTTCCAACCTGTGGGCTGATCGCTGCGACCGTCGGCCTGTTGTTTCTTGCCTTCTGGATCCCGCATCTGAGCAGTGGAGACCTCGCCTGGGTGTTTTGCACCATCGCGCTGTTCATGGGCACGGTGATGGGCGTCGTTCAGGTCACGGTGCAGGCGGTGTCCGGGCCATTATTGCTCGGCACCGGCGCCGCCACGGTGCAGTTCTCGCGCTCGGTCGGTGCTGCCTTTGGTACCGCAACCGTAGCCGCGATCCTGTTCTCGATCCTTGCCGCCACCGACCGCGAGACGGCCACGTTGTTCGGCAAGATCATCGAGCAAGGGCCGGAAGCGATCGCGGCGCTCGATCCGGCGCGGCAGGCGATCGTGCATGCCCAGATCGGTGATGCCTTCCGCGCCGCTTTTCTCACCATCGCCGGCTTTACCGGTGTGGGCTCGCTGCTCGCCTGGTCACTGCCGCTGCGGCGGTTGTAGCGGCTCGGTGGCGCCGGCATTGCGGCGCGCCGCGGCATCTCGCAAGATACCGAAAGAAAAGCGGCTGGACTGGAAATGACGTGACCAAAATCGTCCTGACGCGGCACGGGCACGTCGAAGGCATCAAGCCCGAGCGGTTCCGCGGCCGCGAGCCGCTCGATCTCACCGCGCTTGGACGGGCGCAGGCGCAAGCCGTGGCGCAACGGATCGCCGACCATTGGCGTCCGAGCCTGATCTATACCAGCCCGATGGGGCGCTGCATCGAAACCGCAAGCGCAATCGCTAGGGCCTGTGGCATTACCGCCAAGATCTGCGACGATCTCAACGATATCGATTACGGGGCCTGGCAGTTCAAAACTTTCACCGATGCCAAAGCGCAAAATCCGGCGCTGTTCGCCGCGTGGTTTGCGACACCGCAGCTGGCGCGTTTCCCGAACGGAGAATCGTTGCAGGATCTCGCCGCCCGCGCCGCCAATGCAATTCGCATGGTGCTGGCGCGTCATCCCGACGAGACTGTCGTGCTGGTCGGCCATGACAGCGTGAACCGCGCACTCCTTCTCGGATTTTTCGATCTGCCGCTGTCGGGCTATTGGCGCATCGGCCAGGAACCATGCTGCTTGAACGAAATCGACGTAACAGGTGACGCGGTTTGCGTGCGGCGGATGAACGAAACTCAACACCTCGACGCCGTCGTCGCGGAGCAGGACATGCGATGATGCAGCGGCGCGGACCGGCGAGAGCGCGATGAGCTTCGTAGGCCGCTCGGTCCCGCGCCTCGAGGATCTGCCGCTGGTCACCGGACAAGGCCGCTTCGCCGGCGACATTTCGTTTGCGCATCAATTATACATGCGCGTGGTTCGTTCCGCGCACGCGCATGGCCATATCGTCGCCATCGACACTGCGGCGGCGCGCGCGGCGCCGGGCGTCACCGCGGTGTGGACCTCAGCCGATGTCGCCGAAATCCCGCCGATCGATTTCCGGCTCACTCGTATCGAAGGGCTCGAGCCTTACCGCCAGCCGATCCTCGCGCGCGAACGTGTACGCTATGTCGGCGAGCCGGTCGCTGTCGTATTCGCCAACGACGCTTACACCGCCGAAGATGCCGGCGACCTGGTGACGGTGGAGATCGAGACTCTACCGGAACTTCTCGCCGCCGATGCGCCGCCGGGCGAATTCGACGCCGGCCATTCGACCGAAGCCGCGACCGTGCGCAAAGGTTATGGCGACGTGGCGGCGGCGTTTGCCGCCGCGCATACGATCGTCGAACTCGAATTGAAGCTCGGCCGGCACAGCGGCGTGCCGCTGGAAACCCGCGGCGCCATTGCGCATTACGACACCGGGCGCGACATGCTCGCGCTCTACGGCGCCGCCAAAGTGCCGCACTGGAACCGCGATGCGCTCGCCCGCATGCTCGGCCGCGGCAATTCCGCCGTGCATCTGCACGAAGGCCATACCGGCGGCGGCTTCGGCGTGCGCGGCGAACTCTATCCCGAAGACGTGCTCGCCTGTCTCGGCGCGCTGCGGCTTGGACGCGTGGTGAAATGGATCGAAGACCGCCGCGAGCATCTGCTCGCCACCAATCACTCGCGGCAGCAGCATTACCGCGTGCGCGCCGCGGCGGACGAAACCGGCCGGCTCCTCGCCATCGACGGCGAATTTTTTCACGACCAGGGCGCCTATGTGCGCACCCATGCCGCGACCGTGCCCGACCTCGCCGCCACGATGCTGCTCGGGCCCTATCGGGTCGCCGCCTATCGCATGGCGGGACACATCCGGCTCACCAACAAGACGCCGTGCGGCACCTACCGCGCGCCGGGACGCTTCGAAAGCAGTTTTGTGCGCGAGCGGCTTCTTGATACGATCGCCGCGCGCTTGCAGCTCGATCCGGTTGAAGTCCGGCGCCGCAATCTCATCGCCTCAGCCGAAATGCCCTATGCCCGCGCGCTCGACACGCTCGGCACCGAAATGACTTATGATTCCGGTGATTACAGCAGGCTCCTCGACAAGGCGCTAGCCGTAACCGGTTGGCAAGAGTTGCGCGCGGATTTGCGGCGCCGGCGTGCCGCCGGCGAAACGGTCGGCGCGGGCCTTGTCATGTTCGTCGAGAAGAGCGGGCTCGGTCCCTATGACGGCGTGCGCGCCACGATCGATACCAGCGGCACCGTCGAAATCGTCACGGGGGCGACGTCGGTGGGCCAGGGCATGGAAACTGTGCTGGCGCAAATCTGCGCCGACGCGCTCGGCGTCGATTACCACAATGTGCGGCTGGTGCACGGCCAGACCGACCGCATCGCTTACGGCATGGGCACGTTTGCGTCGCGGGTCACGGTCATGACCGGCGAGGCGACGCGGCGCGCCGCGGTGGCGCTACGTGGCAAGGCGATTGTCACCGCGGCAGGTCTGTTACAGACCGCACCCGACGCGCTCGACATTATCGACGGCAAAGTGGTTCGCAAGAACGCCGCGCAAGGCGGGCCGTCGATCTCGCTCGGCGACGTCGCGCGCGCGCTTAACCCCGGTTCGAAACTCGTCGGCGAGGCGGCGCCGGGCCTGTCCGCCGAAGGCTTCTTCGAATCGCAGCACATGAATTATCCCTACGGCATCCACTTTGCCGTGGTGCGCATCGACCGCGACACCGGCGGCATCGCGGTGGAGCGCTATTTCGTCGCCTATGACATCGGCAAGGCGGTCAATCCGATGCTGATCGACGGCCAGATTGCCGGCGGTGTCGCGCAAGGCATCGGCGGCGCGCTGTTCGAGGAATTTCTTTACGACGCGCGCGGCGAACCCCTCTGCGTCAATTTCGCCGACTATCTGATGCCGACGGCGCGCGAGATTCCGGCGATCGGCGTGCTGATCACCGAAGACGCGCCGAGCCCGCTCAACACGCTCGGCATCAAGGGCGCCGGCGAAGGCGGCGCCAATGCGGTCGGCGCCGCCATCGCCGCGGCAATCGACGACGCGCTCGGCCAGCCCGGCGCGGTCACCGAGCTTCCGGTCACGCCGCAGCGGCTGCGCGCAATGCTACACTTGCAGCGCGCACGCTAGCGTTTTCTTACTTGTTCCGCGCCGCCGAGGCGAACGCGGTCTTGACCGCGGCGTTGAGAGTCGGATCTGACGCCGACAGATCGGTGCCGATGCTGGAGATCTTATCGATCATCGCGGCTTGTTCGGCATCCGGAAGCCGCGTCAGTTCGCCGCCGCTATCGGTCCAGGTCTTACGCGACGCGGCAAAGAAGTCCTTCACGAAGGGCACGACGCCGGTGGAGACCGATGCTGCGTCGTCGTGAATGATCTTCTGCAAGTCTGGCGGCAGCCCTTCGAGCCATTTTTTGCTCATGACGATGATCGAGTTCAGATAGGGCTGGTCGCTCTCGAGCACGTATTTCGCCGCGTCCGCATAATGGAAGGTCGTGAACACGGTGATGGTGGCAATGCCGCCGTCAATGGCGCCTTGCTGCAACGCCGGCAGCACATCGGCCAATGTCATCGCCACTGGCGAGGCGTCCATCCGCTTGATCATTTCGAGTTGGAATGGCGAAGCCAGCACGCGGATCTTCATTCCCTTGAGATCCGCGAGATTGTGAACCGGCTTGCGTGAGGCGATCGAAGACGGTCCGATCGGCGCAATCCCGACCCCGGTCAGTCCCTTGTCCGCGCCCAGTCCCAGCATCATGTCGCGCACCGGCGGATCGTTGATGACGCGTACGTCCTGATCTTCGCTGGTGAACAGGCCGGGCGCGCTCAGCGCCTGGTAACGCTCGTCGACGCCGACCAGAAACTCGGGCGGTCCGATCCAGCCCTGAATCGATCCGAATTGTACGCCCTCGATCTGGCGCGGAATGGCGCCGAGCTGGCTCGCCGGATAAATCTCTGCCTTGATGCGCCCGCCGGAATCCTTCTCGACCGCCGCCGCGAAGCCTTTGAGCCATTCGTGCTGGGTGTCGTTGATCGTGGCGGTGCTGAGCTTCATGACGATCGGACTGGCGGTCTGCGCGGCCGCAGGCGGCGCCAATCCAATCACTGCCGCCGTCAGCGCAACAGCAAGCGTTGCGCCAGCGGCGCCGGTGTTAGTTCCCCTCATGGTTCCCTCCCTGGCTTCGACAACGCGTCAAAGAAGCCGCGTTGCAAAGCCCGATCAGCGTGCCATAGCAAGCCGAGCGCGCATAGAAGCCGATTTGCCGCGCCTGATGATGCTGCTCTAAAATCGCCGGGTCGTGAGGCTGGTATGGGCCACGTACGGTTGACGCTGCGGATCGATTTCGGCTCGGACCGGGCTCTCGGCCCCGGCAAGATTCGGCTCCTTGAAGCGATCGGCAAGACCGGTTCGATCTCGCAGGCGGGTCGGTCGCTCGGCATGTCCTACCGGCGCGCCTGGCTTCTCGTTGACGACCTGAACTCCTGCTTCAGCGAACAGGTCGTCGCCAAGAAGCCGGGAGGCGCGCGCGGCGGCGGCGCGGCGCTCACGCCATTCGGCCGCGAGCTGATTGAAAAATACCGCTCCGTTGAAACCCGGGCCAAAAGCGCGGCCAAGCGTCAATTGCGCGATCTGGAAGCTGCTCTTCGCGCCACCCGGCCGAAACGGCATCTAAAAACCTCGATCGCGGCCGCCACTGCGCGGTGACGGCCTTACGTCCGAAGGTTTGGCGGCCTGTATAATCGCAGCCAATGGAGATTCGCGCGCATCACGTCAAATGGGGAGCATTGCTGGCAACAGCCGCCGGCATTATCGCCGGACTTTATTTTCTGCTGGCCTATATCGTGCTGCCGCTGACCTGGCGGCATTACGAACATCAGCGTGCGCTCGCCGACGCCACCATGCTCACGCGCACCGCGAGCGGCATTCCAGGCGATCCGATCAATGTCGGCCTCGTCGGCTCGCGCGAAGATGTGCTGTGCGCGATGAATGCCGCCGGCTGGTATCCGGCCGATCCGATCACTCTGCGTTCGAGCATCGAGATCGTCGGCAGCGTGCTACTCAACCGTCCCTATCTGGAAGCGCCAGTCAGTCATCTCTATTACAACGGCCGGCGACAGGATCTGGCTTTCGAGAAGCCGGTCGGCAAGAGCGCGGACCGGCGTCACCACGTCCGTTTCTGGCGCGCGCTCGAACATGGCCAGGAAGGCCGCGCAGTGTGGCTCGGCGCGGCGACGTTCGACCGCGGCGTCGGTTTCAGTCATGATGACGCGCGCGTCACCCATCACATCGCGCCGAATATCGACGCCGACCGCGATCTGCTCATCGCCGATCTCGAAGCCGCGCACGTGGTGCAAACCGTCTATGAGATCACCGGTATCGGTCCGACGCTCGATGGGCGTAACGGCGAAGGCGATCTCTATTACACGGACGGCGACGCCAAAATTTCGGTTCTTGTGCCGGGCTGCAATCAACGCAGCAAGGCTGTCGCCGTGCTCGAAAATCCGCCTTTGGTGGCGTTGAAGAATCTGGCCTGGGATGCGGTCGAAAAAGCCATTTTGCCGGAAGTGGCGGCGGCGCCGAGAAATTGAGGCGTCAAAACTCGGCAGCAATGAGGTGGGTCACTTTCGGCGTGCCTTCCAGCGCGAATTGCTCGACCGCTTCCTGCACGACGCGATCGGCATTGGTAACGCGCTCGTGCTGACGCAAATGCTCCATCCACGATTCCACAAGAAAGGTCTCGACCATGCGGCCTTCCTCGGCGGCGTCCTCGAACACGCCCCAGGCATAGGCGCCGTCGCGCCGCCGCTCATGTTCGAGCTTGGTCAGCGCTTCGAGGAAGGCTTCGCGGTCGGCAGGCCTGATGCGATATTCAACCGTCACCAGGACTGGCCCGCGGTCATGCGCGATATCCTGGGTCGTGATCGGCGTAGGCCAGTGCATCGACGGCGTGAGATCGATGCCGGCGCCGGTTTGCAGCTTCCAGCGCCACGTCAGCGGGATGGCAATGACAGCGCCAGCCGCGGCCAGAAAATGCGCGTCAGGCAGCCCGATCAAATCGCCGGCCTCGCCCCAGGCGGCGCTGCCGAGCGTGAGGCAGCCGAAGAATACAGTGGTGTAGAGAGCAAGACCGCGCGCACGCACCCAATCCGGCAATGCGACCTGGGCCGAAACCGACAGCGTCGCCAGCGTGGCAATCCACGACGCGCCGGCGATCAGGCTCGCGGCGAGCGCGACAAG
>Ga0181537_10002954_pt1 | contig 14766 bp, 9 predicted proteins | sample PEATcosm2014_Bin_39_FD_119765 | JGI IMG/M metagenome (GOLD analysis project Ga0181537, IMG submission 119765) | Peatland microbial communities from MTU Mesocosm Facility, Houghton, MI, USA - PEATcosm2014_Bin23_10_metaG | ecosystem: Environmental > Terrestrial > Soil > Wetlands > Peat | place... | reverse complement strand
GCTGAAAGTAGAGGTAGGTTTCCGGTAGAGTTTTAATCGCTTTGGCCGGGACGCCCCCGTAAAGCGTGTAGGTCGCGGTTGAACCCCGGTTGAGAAGCGACTTGGCTCCGAGAACCGAATAATCGGGCAGGGTGGCGCCACCGAGAAGGATGCAGTTGGTGCCGACGAAACAATAGGCGCCGATCGAAATCGGGTAGGCCTCCTGGCGGCTTTTTTCAAGATTGATGCTGTGGGTCAGGAGTTGGCTGGCGAATCCCGCGACGGTGGCGAAGGCCCCGATATGAATGTATTCCGTGCAATCGATGAGGTGCCGGTTCGTAATGGCGGAGTTCTCGGACAAAATCAACTCCGGCCGGCGGTCGGTCTGGTGCGCAAAATGACCGACGGTGCCCGAGGGAAACCCCGTGATCCAATTCAGGTTTCCGATGCTGGCCGATTCCCCGACCTGCAGAAGGTCAATGTCCTTGCAGATCGTCAAATGGCCGATGCGCGCGCCTTCCTTCAAAACGAGCTTCCTGGGATAAATCCACGACAAGCCAATCCGGCTCGTGGCTGAAATCTCATAGCCCAAAAAGCGGCGCAGAATCGCGCGGCGCAAAGGCCAGGGCAGGAACAGGCTGAAAAGAGAGAGGAAGCGCTTCATGCCCGTATTCAAATTCGACGATAAATTTCCTCGTAGGATCCCATCATCCGCTCCATCGAATAAATCTCCGCATTCTTGAAACCCAAGGCGACCACGTTGTCACGAAAGGCCGGTTCCTGCAAACGCTGAATGTCCCCGGCGATCGCCGCATAATCGTCCGGCTCGTGAATCAGCGCGCCCTCCCCTGCAACTTCCGGCACGGAAGTGCGGTTGCTGCAAATGACCGGACATCCGCAAACCTGGGCTTCGAGAATCGGCCAGCCAAAGCCTTCAAAACGCGACATGAAAATGAAGCCATGGGCCGCGCTGTAGAGCGCCAGCAGGGTCTCGTTGTCGGGCCGGTAAATTTCGAGGACGCGATCCTGCAGGCCGAGGGACCGGGCCAAAGCCTGTTCTTCATCCAGGAGCCGATCCCCGGCAAAGACGATTTTGCCCGGCCATGAATCCTTGATTTTCGCGACGGACAAAAGCAAGGCCTCCCGGTTCTTGCGCCGCAAACTGGAGCCGACATGCAAAACAAAGCCACGGTAGGGGAGATCGATGCCGCCGCGTGAAAACACCTTCAGGGCTTCTTCACGGGGTAGCGCGCGATAGGGATAGTTGAGGGCCAGCGGAACAACCTGGGACCGCGCGGCCATGTCCGGCCCCGACAGGCGGATCAGATCGGATTGGGTCGCCCGCGAGACACACGCCACGGCGGTCGCCCGGCCGAGGCCGCGGAGAATGGCCGACTGGAGGTGCTTGCCGAAGCCGCTCGCGGGACAATCGGTGTCTTCACCCAGCGCCCCCCGCACGGCGAGGAGATCGTGGCAGGTCACCAGGACCGGAAACCAACGCCGCGCAAGCGAGGCATAAACCGAGTTGGAATGGTCGCAGATGTGTACGACGATCTTTCGGTCCGGATATTTTCGCTTGAGGCGGGTCAGGCGCCGCGCGAGACCGAGGGGGAAGAAAATGTACTTATCGATATACCCGAGCCATTTGGCCAAAGGCCCCCGGCGCACGATGAGACCCATATAGCCGCGTGGAAAAATCGACTCCACCGCAAACCCCGCCGCCACAAGCTGAGCCTGGACCAAATTCCGGAAGCGCAGCATGCTCTCCTGCCGATCAAGCGGATAGTTGCCGATCAGGACCACAACGGGCTTATCCGGCGCCGGTGACGTTTTCATGGCGGCGAGGTTCAATCCATCGTCCCAGCCGCAGGCGAATGTTCCGATTCATCCTCATGCTGCTCGTCGTCGTGTTCATGATCCTCTTCGTCGTCTTCGGGAGGCACCTCGCAGGCCGCCAAGGTGAGGCCCGCGCAAAAAATGGCAAACCCGAGAATGGTCGGAACACCCCATTGGCCATTGAGAATCAGCAATCCGCAACTCGCAAAAATAAGCATCGGAAGAATATTGTCCTGACGATAAGCATGGTAGGCGCGCTTGGCGATGGCCAGGGTGAGAGCCGCGCGAAAAACACAGAGGAGGACGCCGAAAACCGGGCCGCACTCAAAGATAAGGCGGTCCCACTCCGCTTCGGGCCAGTACAAATCCTGATCGGTTTGGAACAGGCCCGCCGCCGCATTGGTGCCAAGCCCCAGGCCATATCCGAAGAGCGGCACCTGATCCATCGTCAGCAGGGGGCCGAGCATCGAGTCGAAGAAACGGGCGACAAAACCGCCCGTGCCACCTTCCACCACTCCCGCGTCATCAATGCGCTGATTAAGCTGCCCCACGCCTTCCTGAACGACGGACAAGGATGACAGCGCGGCTGCGGCGATGGCAATCAGCGCCGCGGCAACCAACATGCCCACGCCTCCCTTGCCCCGGGTGACGACACACAAGACTGCGACCACGGCCACGATTCCGATCTCGACAATGCAAGTGCGGCTGCCGGAACACGCCGAGGCGAGGAGGATGGCGCAGGTCGCCAGGGCCATCAGCCAGATTTTATAAATGCGCCCCTGAGTGAAGCCGTAAAACAAAAAAGCGGAAGTGAGGGCAAAAAACGAGCTGAGTCCGGTGACAAAACTGAATGTGCCGGAAGGGCGCACGGTGCCATAATGGGTCGCCATCGTTCCCATATTGATCAAGCTGTCGGGCGGGGAACGGAATTGCACAATCACGATGGCGGCGATGGGGATGGCCATGTAGCAGGCAAATTTACCCATCGCGATGACATCGTCGCGGTTGAGGATTTGCGGGATGAGAAAAATCAGCGGAATCTGAAGGAAATCGGTGCGCAGGCCGTAAATCGTCACCAAAATATTGGCGATGCCGAAAATCGAGGCAAGGAGGGCGGTCGAGACGGCCAGCGCCAAATTTGAGGCAAAAAAAATGTTGTTGAAGGCAAGCCGGTTTCTCCATGCCTCAAAATAAATCCAGATCACGACGGGATCGCGGACGAGCAGGAGGGGGGCGTCCAGGGCGTGAACAACCCACTTCCGCAACGCGCCCTCGAAGACGAGCAGGAAAAAGTAGACCCAGATGAGTGTGCGCAGCCTCTTCATGCGTGGGTGCCTGGTGGCTTTTCCGAGAGGGACGCGGTGATGGCCGAGAGAATCCGGTCGGTGTAGCGCTGCCAGGCATACTCTTCGGCTTTTTTCACAGCGGCGAGGCGCATGGCCGGGAGCGAGTCCCGATGATCGGCCAGCCAGGAGATTTTCTCGGCAATTTTGTCGGGGCTGCGGATCGGCACGATGAATCCGGTTTCGCCCGGAACAATCAGGTCTTCGCCGCCCGTATTTTCCGTGATGATCAGGGGCAGGCCGTTGGCCAGCGCCTCTTGCTGGACAAGCGCGCGCCCTTCGGCGAGAGAGGGCAAAACGAGAACGTCGCAGCTTTGCATCAGCTCGAGGACTTCGCGATGAGGGCGGGTGCTCATGTAGGTAAAATCACGATACTGGTTTCGATAAAATTCCATGGGGGCAATCGGACTGCCCATGACGATCAACTCAACATCCTGCCTTTTCAACAACTTCATTGCAGCAAAAACATCGGCCAGGCCCTTGCGCTGGGTCAGGGAGCCGGCAAACAAAACGCGGAGCCGGCCCGAACCTTCCCCTTCTCGGCGCACGGCGTTGAGGTTCACGGGAGGGGAGCCGAACTCCGCCACGATGCAGGGTTTGCTTTTGGCGGCGGCGGATGGCAGCGACCGCAGGACGAAAAGGCTGGGGCAAATGACCAGGTCGGCCAGGGCCAGTTCCTCCGTTTTGCGTTCCAGCTTGGCCGGGGAATCGCGCGTACCAACCAGCGTCGGTTCCCATTCGGGGAGTCGGAGCTTTTCCTCTTCGAGCAGCTTTTTCACGGTTTCCCAATAAGCGATGGGCAAATCGTAAAAGCATTTGAGGCCATGCTTTTTTGCGGCGCGAAATGTTTCCAGGCAGCCATCCTCATAACCATAAATGCCGTGGACTTTTTGACTGGAGTCACGGTGATCGAGGCCACGCGCCACGCTGCGATCAAGGTCCTGGTAAACCTGGTCGATGCTGGCCCATCCTTTTTCATGCCGATTCAAGAAGGTCCAGCGCAGTTTCTGTGAGACGAGGCGCATGGTTTCCCGGCCGGGACGCGCCCGTATTTGACGGGAGGAAACCGGATAGGTTCGGCGCGCGCACTCGGCGCGAAGCGGGTTCGGCAAAAATCGCGTCCAGGTCTGCGCCGGAAAACCGAGTGTCGTGTAAAACGAACCGAGCAGGCCCCGCTCGTCGAGCGCCCGGAGAACCTGGCGAACATTCTGGTTGCCCGTGGGGTGAACAAAATCAACCTTGTAGGGTTCAGACGCCATACAGACACGTTTGACGAACACTCTCGAACATTTTCAGGTGGTTGTTTGCGACGGCAAAGGTGTTCCTCGGCGTGGCGGCGATATTGAAGCAGCAACGCGGCGCTTTTCAAGCCGCAAGTAAGATTCGTCCTATTTTGCAAACACGTCTTAAGACAGCTTGAAATGCGCCTCGAATGGAACCAAAGTCTCTCGCCCATGACGCAGAGAAAAATCAGCGCCGGAAAAGAGGAGGCTTGATGAATAACCATCAGACTCTCCTGATCTATTCCACCCTGCCCCTGATTGGAGGCAATTCGACCAATACGCTGACCGTGGCAAAAGAATTCCGGCAACTGGGCTGGAAAGTTTTGGTGCTCACGCGCGATCAGGCCGTGCATGGGTTGAGCGATCAGAATATCGACTTGCTCCGTGGAATGGGATGCGAAGTCAAAGTCCTGACCACCCCAAGCGGTCGCTACGGTTTCGCCACGCTGGCGGCGTTGCTCTGGGTTTTTCGGCGCGGAAAAGGCGCGGTTTTTGTCACGCTCTGCCTGGGATCGGTCTCACCGGTGCTCTCGTTGATCGGCCGTTTCAGGAAAAGCATTTTCTATTTGATCACGCATGAGGAAAATAAAAGCACGCTCGCTTTTCTGGTGAGATCAAAAAATCTTTTTACCGATATCGCGGTGGTGTCACCCATCACGGCGCAACCGCTGGAACAGTTGCTGGGAGGCGGGAAAACCGTCGCGTGGCTGCCACAATTCAGCGATTTCGGTTCGGGAAACAGGCAGCTCGCGGACAAGAAGAAGGACAAGAAACTTACCTTCGGCTTTCTGGGCACGCTCAATCCGGGCAAGGGCATCCATCTCCTGATCGATTCATGGCCGGGGTTGAAAGAGAAGGCCGATCTCCGCATTGCCGGCGATGGTCCGCTCAAGGAACAGGTGATGAAGGCCTCAAGTCCAGAGGGTGAGAACGGCATTTTTTATGCCGGGGCTTTCAATGCCGCGGGACGCGAAGAATTTCTCGGCTCCTTTTTTAATTCCATTGATTATTTGATTGTGCCTTCGGTGAATACGATGGAAGGCATCCCCACCGTCTTTCTCGAGGCGCTCTCCTATGGCGTGCCCGTGCTGGCCAGCAATCGGGGCGGGACGGCTTGTTTCGGCTTGGACTGGCTGACGCCCCCCTATCCGGATGTGGTCCATTTGTTCCCCCTGGAAAAAATGGATGAAGCGATAAAACATTTTATCGCGAAGGGCGCTCCAGCGAAAGACTACTCGAAGGCCTGCATCGACTATTATCAAACCTGGTTTTCCAACCAGGCGGTGCTCAAGCGATGGATGGAAATCACCAAATAACCCGTTAGCTATTTTTTTTGAGCAGGGAGCAAAATCGGGCGGCAATCCCCGCCCGCCGGAGATGAGGCGCCGCTTTGGGAAGTCCAGCGATCAGCTTCGACTCCAGCGCGGCATCGCAGCGATGAAAGAGCGGATCGGCGCTCGACGGATCGGGCGCCTCAAAGCGCGACTGACGGTCCTCCCGCGTCACAATCACCGGCAAGCCGTGCTCGAGCATGGCGGTGGCTGAGCCGCTCTTGCCAATCAGGTCCCACGGCGACGCGGCAATCCCGAAGTCGGCGGCCTGCATGAGAATGGAGACCAACTCTGTTGTGTGCTCGCCCAGGGTCAGGAAGGTGATGCCCGGATAGTCGTCTTGCAACTGCCGCCAAAGATTTTGTCCCGGAGCGCCCATGCGTCCAAGCGAGATAAGGCAGATGCTTTTGCCGGCTTTTTGCGCGGAGCTTTTTAAAATGCCCAGAAAAGGCTCCGGCTTCCATTCAGGGTAGAGTCCGCCAAAAAAAAGGCCCACCCACCATGTCGTTCGATTGTCCGCCGTGATCCCCGCCTCTCCCAATGGCAGGGGAAACTCAGGCGCGAAGCCCCGATCCACGATGGGAATGTTGCCGAAAAGCGGCAGGAGGGAGGCGTCCATTCCCGCGCCGCGCAAGGCCGCGAGGTAAAGCGGATTGGAAGTCGTCACCAGCCTCGGCTTGACCATGGCGATCATGCGCCGGATGCTCAAGCGCTGAAGCGCGCCAATCAAGCGATGCTTAAACGGCGCGTCCGGGGGCATGCCAACCCAGATCTCGTGGAACATGATGTGCAAGGGACATCCCGCCAACAGGGTTTGAAAATGGCGGCTTAATTTCCAGACGATGCCGTGGTCGTGATAACCGTAGGCGACAAATTGAAAACTCAGCCAATCGGGTTGAAATTGATCCCGGAAAGCCGCAGCCAGATTCATCCGTTCCGGCCAGGGAAGAGCAGCGGGCAAACGCAAAGAACCCAGTTTTGTGCCTCCCACAAAATCGACCGAACTCACGCATTCGGAAATATGGTGATCATTCAGGGCGATCATTTGGCATTCGTTTCCCTGAAGAATGCAGGTTTCGGCCAGGGAACGAACGTAATCGCCCACGCCGTCTTTGCCCGATTGGAGGCTGCCACAAAAAAATAGAATGCGCATGCTGAGGCTGCTTCGGGGTATTGAAGCCGAAAAGCCTGGCATTTGCTCGAAAAAATTTAGGAACGGGGCCTTGCTCTATTTTGCGGAGACGCCCTACTATTTATCAACATTTCGCCCTTCTCCACCCCTTGACCATCTCCTCTCGACTTGCAGGCGTCAGCGCATTTTTCCTGGCCGTGGCCCTGTTTTATGCGCCCCTGGCCTATGGCTGCACGCGCCCGGAAATGTTACCCACGCTCTTCGGACTGCTTATTGCCGGCATCGTGACGGGCGCAATGAGCTTCCTGGCCGCCAGGTGCCGGCCCGCCATTCCCAAGCTCGCGCTGATTTGCGTCGCCGCCGTGCTGATCCAGGGCTGGTGGATGACCTGGAATCCGGTCTTTGCCTCGCTCATCACGGCCAACGGCGGATTGGTCGATACGACCCTGGAAAATATTCAGCATCTCTCCTTCGACTCGATGACGGTCACCACCTTGTTGCTGGGATCGTTCGTTGTGCTGTGCGAAATCCTCGGCGACGTCAACCTGCGCCGGTTCATCCTCCTGTCTGCGGCCATCTCCGGAGTTCTCATCAGCGTGATCGGGATTGTCCTGAAGCTGAGCGGAGAGCCGCTGATGCGCTATGTGTGGAAGCCGATGGACATCGACTGGAACGACTTTGCCCTTTACCGCTATCACGCGAATGCCGGCGCTTTCCTCAACCTGACCTGGCCGCTCATCCTTGTTTTTACGCGCCGCGTCTATTCCCAACCGACACCGCTCTTGAAAAGAATCGCCTGGACGTTCGCCGCTCTCGCGTGCGGGAGCGCGCTCTTTCTGAATGCGTCGAAGGCCTCGCTGGCCATCGGATTGCTGATTTTGCCGTGGCCTTTTTCGACCGGGCTGATGCGCATGAAACGAAGGTCCCTGTTTATTCTTTGCGCCTGCGCCCTGTTTATCATTGCCGGCGCCCTGTTTGGCTCCTCGCAGCTGGCCCACGAAGCCGCCTTCCAGCGCATGACCGACACCGCCGAGGTGTCCGCCTCCTTCGACGGAAGATGGGCGGCCTATGAGATGTACCTGAATGCCGTGCCGACCGTCGGGTGGTTTGGCCTGGGCCCCGGCCTGTTCAAGATCGCCTTCCCCTACCAGATCAGCCCGCTGGGCAATACGAGTCTCGCCCTGCGCGATTTCGCGCACGAGGATTACCTCCAGACCATCCTGGAATGGGGCTGGCTGGGATCCCTCTGGTGGTTCCTGCTCATCGCGGGCGGTCTTTATCGCGCGCTGAAGACTTACTTCCGGCGCGAGTTTTTCCCCAGCAAGACGGATCGGCATCTGGTCCTGGCCGGGATCCTCGGCGTGTGCGGGACTCTCGTGCAGGCGCTGATCGATTTTCCGCTCCAGGTGCCTTCGATCCGGCTATTCTTCCTCGTGCTTCTCGCGCTCTGCTGGGCCTCGCCCAGAATACTGGTGATACCCCCGCCAAAGCCTTCCTCCCGCATCCGTTATCGGCTGGTCATACCGGCCGACTCGCCGATCACCACCAGATCTCGTTGACCTTGATGATGTCGCCGGGCTCGATATCGAAGGGGACCACGTCGGGGGAATCGGCCATCTTCCCCGCTTTCACGGTGAAGACCTGGGCTTTGCCTTTGACGACGCGCTTGACCTTGACCCCGTTTTCGTTGGCGATGTGGGTGAAACCGCCGGCCAGAAGAATGGCGTCGACGATGCTCAGTTGGGTTCCCTGGGGAATCTCATAGATGCCCGGTCGAACGACCTGTCCGATGATGGAAAAGGTGCTTTTGCGAAATTCCAAGACCGTGACCAGAACGTGCGGATCCTTGACGAAGCCATCGGCGTAACGCTTCTGGATCAAATCATTGGCTTCCGAGACCGTTAAACCGCCGAGGGAAAGGGTTCCGATCAGCGGGAGAATCACCGTGCCGTCCGAGCCCAGGCGCGTCCGCGTATGAAGGTCCGCTTCGCCATAAATGGAGATGTCGACGACATCGTAGGGCGAGAGCGCGTAGGTGCTCGACACCGTCTCCGAGGGCGGAAGTTCGCCGGTCGGCGCGCCTTCGCTCGAAGCCCCGGAGGTGTCGGGAATCAATTGGTCCACGGCGCGCGCGGCGGTGACACTCAACGTCAACGCCACGATCAGGGCGGCGACGGTGCGCAGTTTCACTAACCAGCCATTATGATATTTACTTTGCATTTTTTTCCTTGGGCTTTTGTCCATATGAATATCCGTAAGCGTAAGATTTAAGCGTGTGGGGGGCGAGATAATTGAGAATTAGGCCCAATGGTTTCATCTTGCTACTATTTATTTTTTGCAACGCGCCTTTGGATTCGCTGGCGGGGGTTTGCGCCGCGCGCACCACGAGCAGAATTGCGTCCGCCTTGGGCATGATGAGCATGGTATCGCTGACCGCATTCAGGGGCGCGCTGTCGATGACCACCCGGTCATAATTGGCCGCCGCTTCGTCCATCATTAAAGGCAGGCGAATGCCGGAAAGCAACTCCGCCGGAGAGTCGGCCGGGGTGCCCGTCAGCAAAAGGTCCAGGGTCGGTATCGGGGAATGAATCACCGCCTTGGCGAGCGGGACGCGACCGGCCAGCAAATCCGTAAAGCCGTTGCTTTGCTCGCTCGGAGGGAGGTTGAAGTAAGTGTGAAGCGTGGGGAGTCGAAGATCGGCGTCGATGAGCAGGGTTTTCAGCCCCGCCTGGGCAAAGGCCACGGCGAGGTTGGCGGTGCAAAAGCTTTTTCCCTCCCCCGGAATGGCGCTGCAAACCAGGATCGTCTTGAGCGGATTTTCCCGGTCATGGAGCAGAAGGGAAGCGCGGAGCCCCCGGAATGACTCGGCCACGAACGATTGCGGGTCGGAGAAAGTGGGGAGGACCGACCTCCCGTCGGAGGCCGTCAGAATGGGTACGGCCGCAATCACCGGCAAGCCGAGCGTGTTCTCGGCCTGGGTCACGGTTCGGATGGAGCCGTCGACGAAATAGACGCCAAAGATGAAACAAAGGCCTCCGAGCAATCCCACAAATCCGCCAATCGCCACCGACTTCGTTTTACTGGGACGAACGGGCGCCAGGGGCAGATCGGCTTCCTCCGCGACCGTGATATCCGAATTGGCCACATGCGTGGTCACGTCGGCATCGGCCAGCGCTTTGCGTATGTTGGCTAATTGCAGTTTGGAGGAATCAACCTCGTCTTTCAGCGCTTCATAGCCGATGTCCTGAGTGTTTACCGTCACGGTTTTTTCCTGGGCCTTGGCGACTTCGTCCGCCAATTCATCCCGCTCCTTTTCCGCCTCGATCAAGACGGGATGCAAATCACCATACCGTTCTTTCAAGAGCGCGACCCGGGCCTGCGCATCAATGTACTGCTTGTTCAGGTCTTCTACTTGCTGCATGACCATGTTCGAGGTGCTATCGGGAGAAATGTTTCCATCCTCGGGATGGGCGGCCTGATATTGCTCCAGCGCGCGCTCTGAATCCTCAACCTTGTCTTGAAGCCGGATCACTTCTTTTTGCAAATAATCGGAGAGAACACCGGCATTCCCGGAACTTTGGTCGAACTCCTGCACGATCGACTCCTGGGCCAGGCAGTCCGCCAGAAACTTGGCCATCTTGGGAGAAGGGTGATCCACCTTGATGTCAATCAAGCGGGTCAAGGGCCGATTGCGAATGGACACTCCATTCATCAGCATGTCGGTGGCGGTGTCCTCGGAAACCGGAGGGGTGACGCCCGCCGTCAGAAAGTCGGCATTTTCGTTCAGGTGCTCGTTTTTAACCACCCGCGCCATGAGATCCCTTCTCTGCAAAAGCTGCACCAGGGTATTGAGCAGATCGGCGCTTTGGGCTTCCGCGCCCATATCGCCCACGTTGGGCAAATCGGGGTCGTTGGACTTGACCAGGATGCTCGACTTCGCCTCATAAATCGGCGTCTGCGAAAGAGCGATGAGCAATCCTACGAAAGCGCCGCCGACGACACCCCCGGCCAGCCATTTCCAATATTTGAGGCACAGCCGCGAAAGATGGTCAAAATCGAGCGAAACGGCTGCGGCCTCTTTTTCTGGCGCCCCACGACTCGACGAAGATTTACGGCCTTGATTCATACGCGGCAAACGGCATTAGTTGGAAGAAGCGTAACCAAGGCCCCAGAACAACGAAAGAAAGAACGTAGCGATCAAAGTGCGTTCCTAAAATTGGGCGGAAAGGGAAAGGCCGAACTGATTGTCGTGATAGCCCTGCCCCTGGAGGCTCGTTTCGTTATCGCGGTATTGGTAATAAAGCGCCACCGAAGTCCACTCCGTGGGGGAAAACGAGAGCGAGGGTCGATAGACGTAATTGTCCTGGCTGCCTCCGGGACCGATAAAAACTTCGCCCGGCGTGGTGGTGCCGCTGAATGAAGTCGCGCCGCTCCCGTTGGACTTGTAGTCGGCATGGGAATAGGAAAAATCGAAGCCGAGATAGAACCGCTGCAGGATGCGCTGGGTCGCGGAAAAACCAAAGCCGGTATTCGTCACCGATTCCTCGCCGTTGGCGCTTGAGGGCGACTCGCTCTCGTACGCGCTGACGGAGAGTTGGGTCGATTCGAATGGGGTGTAGCCAATCCCCGCGCTGAAGATCGGGTTGGTTGAATCCCCTCCGCCCATGTCATACTGGCGAAACTCAACCCCGCCTTGTCCGAAAACAGTGATCTTCTCCGTCGGCTGATAGCTCACTCCCAGAAGAGCCTGCTCAAACGTATCCTTCGCAGAGTCCTTCGGCCTTTCCACGCCCACGTTCAGGGTGGGCCCCAGCGTTATTTTGTCGGTGGGGTGGTAGGACAAGGCGGAATTGTCGGAAGAGATTTCATCATTCTGCCCGGCACCATTGGTATATTTGGTGGACACCTCCTGCACATGATTGGAAAACGAAAGCTTGTCATCGATCTCGTAACTTCCGCCAAAGGTCGTCACGCTGGAGTTCTGGGTCGTGCGCGAGTTGCTGTCCTGATTAATGCCTGTCACCTGCGAGTAAGTCTCGGAGCAATCGAGGGATAGTCTCTGAAACGGGTACTGGGCGCTGAACGCCACATTTTGATTGTCGCTGTCCTGGTCGGAATGCTGAAAGTAGCGCGTGAGCGTGGGCGCATAGACCAAAGAGGCATAGCCTTTCTGCCCCTCGTGCGTGCCATATTGCAGCAGGACCGCCGGCGTGAGATTCAAACTGGTGTCGCTCTCCCTCGCCCCGCCCTGTCCCGCCAGGATGTTGTCGTCGGAAATAACACTCAGCGAAAGCGATGTCTTCAGGTCAAAGGGCCCGAGGCGAATTCGATCAATCGGCCCATACGAATAGCCCATCCCCGGCTCGGACAGAAAACCTGAACTGGACTGCCCGCCAAAGGCCTGCGAGAGCGCGGCATTGTTCGCGATTTGGGACAGATCGTAAGTGCCCGTGCTATAGAGTGACGGCGTCGTCACCTGCGAAGATTGGTTGTTCGACGAGGGAGCAGTGGCAAGAGGCCCATAGTTATTGCTCCCCTGCTGCGGCAGCAGCGGCACACTTGGATTCTGCGGATTAAACGTTTTTTCGGTGCTGATGGAAGACTGTGAGTTGTCGGGAGTCTGCGCGTTATTTTGATTCTGTGAGTTATCCTCGGGCGAATTATTAGGATTCTGAGTGTTGTCCTGGGTCTGGGTCTGCGAAGTATTGCCACCCTGCGCGCTGGCGGGGATGGCGGGGATGCCGGTAATCGGCCCGGCATCGGAAGGCGTGGTCGGAGTCGTCGTCTGGGCCGCGAGATGGGCGAATGAGACGAGGATAAATAAAATCCCATACCCAAACTTGAACAGAGGTTTGGATTGGTAAAGAATCGAGAGGCCTTCTCGTTTTCTCGCCGACAAATAGTGACGGTTTATTCGCATTTCATCGTTCCCCTCCCCCGATCTACAGCGCTTTTTTTATAGCCGAGATAAAGCGCTTGGAAAGGACGATTCACTTCTTCCGGTCGATTCCACTCGGAATCTTCTGCCCGCGGCAGCAAGACCCTTGACTGCCAACTAGACAAGTTGTTTACTACGAATTAGTTAAGTATTAAATTTAAAAATTATCCTTGAAGCTGTTCCATGGTCTTTTTCATTTTTTCGACCAGTTCGGGAGTGTATTTGATGATGCAGGTACGGTGATTTCCCGGCAAAATTTCAACGCTGAACTTGACCGGGGCGGTCTCGCCCATTTGCTTCACCTGCGCGAAACGGGCCGGCGGGGTCTCTTCGGAGAAATAGAGGGTGGCAGGGACATTGGGAAGTCTGGCGCGGTAAAGGCGATAGGCGAGGAAGTAGACCGCATAATCCATGCTTTTAAGAATTTCCTCATCGCCCTCGCTGGGTTCACGTCCTGCCGCGACCGGGCTGGGACTGGCTGATTGTGTGAGACCTAGACGGCTGAAAAGACTAATCAGCTTGCTGTGGGGCGATCTCCTCAGCCAACGAGCGAGGGACACCGCATAGAGATCGAAGTAATAGATTTTTTTTTGCAGATCCCATTTCAGAATCTCGCCTGTCTTGTCTATAAAAGGCCAGACCCACCGGAGCCATGGCGTTCCCCACATGGGAGGATCAACCAGGAGCAGATAGGTGACCTTTTCGCCCATCGCGACCAATTGCCGCGCCATTTCGATGGCGACCGTGGCACCGATGCAGTAACCACCCACGAGATAGGGCCCGTGCGGGGTGTGTTCCCGCATGGCGGCGATGTGATAGGCAGCCATGGCTTGCATGGTCAGGACCTTCTGCTTGCCCAGCCGATAAGGCGTGAGCGCATAAAAGGGCTGGTCTTCGCCCAGAAGCTGCGAGAGGCGGTTGCAATAAAAACCGCCGCCGGCCCAGTCGCCATGCAGGAAAAAGAGCGGACGGCGCGTGCCCTTGGGCTGGATGGTCACGACAGGGGGGACAGATTCGCTGTTCTCTTCGACGATGTAACGAGCCAGATTCGCGATGGTGGCACCCGTCAGCAGGAGAGAGAGCGGGATGGGACGTCCGCAAAGTTTCTCGATCTGGACCATCATGCGCAAGGCCAGGAGAGAAGTGCCCCCCAGCGCAAAAAAGTTATCGTCGACGGTCACACTGGGCACCTTCAGAATCTCGATCCAGATTTCGATCATCTGCTGGTAGAGGATCGCTTCGAGGGGCACTTTCTCACTCTGGCTCGATTTGGAGGACGAAGCCGGTTCGGGCAAAAACTCCACCACGGGTTCACCCTCGGCATCCTTGAGCAAGGTCGAGACGAGCATGATGTGGGTGGGAAGAGTGGGGTCGCTGATTTTTCCACTCAGAAGCGCGTGGAGCGTCTTTTCCGCCGGCACCAATCCGTGCCTCGGCACCACATAACAAACGAGATGATTTTCGCCGGTCGGCTGCCGGAAAGCGGCGGCGGCAACTTCCTCGACATCCGGATGACGGAGCAGGAGCGCCTTGACCTGGCGAAGGTTGACTCGAAAACCGCTGATCGTCGCGAAATCGCCGGTCTCGCCCATGATCTCGATTTTGCCGTCCTCGCGATTTCGGCCCACGAATTTCGTGCGCAGCAGGGGGACGGGCGAAGGTGAATCCAGGGGGCCCGAAACCAGCGCGTTCGCGGGAACGGTTTCCGGCAAGACACCTCCCAGGCAGACTTCGCCCGGAACCCCGACCGGCAAGAGCCGCAAGTGAGCATCCAGCACGACCAGAACGGCGCCCGGCGGAGTCTTGACCACCGCGGCGTTCGGCTCCGCCGCTTCCCGGAAGTGCTCGATGAGCTGGCTTTTGAGTTCCTTGAGGATCGAATGGGAATCAAGGATGGGGCGCACGGCTTTCGACGAGGTATCTT
>Ga0181537_10002953_pt1 | contig 14772 bp, 18 predicted proteins | sample PEATcosm2014_Bin_39_FD_119765 | JGI IMG/M metagenome (GOLD analysis project Ga0181537, IMG submission 119765) | Peatland microbial communities from MTU Mesocosm Facility, Houghton, MI, USA - PEATcosm2014_Bin23_10_metaG | ecosystem: Environmental > Terrestrial > Soil > Wetlands > Peat | place... | reverse complement strand
TCGAATTGAGATTGAATATCTTTTTGAATGGTTTCACCAAGAGCAAGATCGTCTACCGCCTTAGACTGGTAAGCTTCCAAATCTTTTTGAATAGATTGATCGACAGCATCCTTTTCTATCTTATCTGCATGGAATTCTTGAGGGTTATATGGTTCAGCAAGAGTTGTAGCGTCCTTATTCATATTGTCGATTTCAAGCTTATCGATCTTTCTTGAACCAATTGGCTTTACTTCAGTTTTAGGAACATTCTGTTTTGCTGCGAATGCTTGCGTTTTTTCTGCTCCAGGAAGACCTAAAGCTTCTTCTGATAGAGAGGCTAATTTCTCTTCTTGGGGGATGCTTGCCTCGAATGTTTTTCCTTGAGGTCTTTCCATTTCTAAGCCTGAAATAGCCTCCTGAGTCTTCTGGGCTCCCTCAGTTTGTCCAGCCTCTTTCAATAGTTGTTTTTCAGCTGTATTTTCCAAAACTTTTGCAGAGAATTCTTTTCCTGCCGGTGTTTCTATCTCAAGTTTTGAAAGAATATTCTTTACGAGTTCATCTGTTTTGGAGAAATCAACACCCTCATGCTTCATCTGATCGACTATATTATCAAGTACTTCTTTTGCAGGTGTACCAAGGGATTCAGCTTTAGTAAAGAGAGATCGTCCGAACTTTAAAAGCTTACCCGTTGCCCCCAAAGCAGCATCGATTGCCACCCACCATGCGCCATTTTCGGCTAGCTCTTCAACCGAAGGCATATGTCCCTGAATTGCTTCTTTTGCTCCTTCATATGTAGCCCCACCTAATCCGACACCGAATAAGCTGGCTAGAGAGTTCAATTGCTTTGCTGCATAGGGAGATTTTGAAGCTAAATGTTGCAATGGTGCAGAATATAGTTTAATAGCTCCCGTGATCGGAGCAAAGGAACCAATAAACTTACCCGTCTCTCCAAAAGCGTTTGTTTCATCTTCAAGGGACATACCCGGTATATATTCAGATGCTCCAAGTGTCGCACCCGAAGCAAGACCCTTTAGAAGGGCTGGGCCATGACCGAAAGATTCCTGTCTTTGTATATCTTGTCCTATCTCTCTTTTTTGTTGTGCCGTCATTCCTTTCAGTTGTTCTTTGGTAACATCGGAAACATCATATTGGGAGACAATGGGGCTTTTCTTTTTTTCTTTTGGTTTGAGAAAGTCGATTACTTCTTGGGTGGAATAGCCTGAATCAACGGCTGCATTGACATCAAAATGTGGATTTTCTTTCGACAAGAAGTCATTGATCTCCTTATCTTCATATCCCGCTTCTCTTGCACCTGCGTAATCAAAATTGCTCATTATTTCTTCACAAAAGAGGTTAAGGGAGGTTTTTCAGGATTATTGATTTTCATCTCACCGATTTCTTCATTAAGTTCCATATCTATTTGCTTATTTATTTTTGCTTCTATATCCGGGGGAATATAACCGCCGAAGTTTTCTATCAGTTGTTTTTTTGTCTGAAGTATTTTTAAACTTCTATTATATAGTCTTTCAAGTCCATTTAATTTAGCGTTGGCGACAGCCTCTGTGTCAGTAGCTCTAGGTGTATAAATACCCCTTAAAATCTCTAATTTTGATTGAGGTAATACCCCTGCTGGATTGAATATTTTCAATATAGGTTCAAGAAGAGTATGGCCAATAGTTTCGAGTTCTGTTCCAGCACTCCCTAACCCGGTCTTATGTCCTAACCACCCGGTAATACTTCTTGCCTCTGTTACCTTTTTCCTTGCAGCACCAATATCTTCTAACCCAGATTGGGTTTTCAAGATTTGATCTTCTATTCCAAGGTATTCATTAGCCATTTTTTTAGTTACTGCGTCTTTAAAAGCATCGGGTTTTTCTTTAAGTTGTTTATGGGAATATTTACCACCCGTTAGTTCTTTATCTAGCTGTTCTTTCTCATGCTTAAATTTTGATCCTTGAAGATCTTTTTCCAAATCACCCTTTAGAAGATATTCTTGTTTCAACTTGCGCATTTCAGCTTCTTCTTTAGCTTTTAATGCCTCTTTTGCGTACTTCTGTTGAAAATGCTGTTCCACTCCGCCAGAAAGACCTGAGCCTATGGCTGCCCCAATGCGCGCTCCAAAAGAAGGTGTTTGTTCAGGTGCATCTAAAACTTGAATCATTATAACCCCAAATATTTAAGGCCGGCTCCGGCCCCTTGTTGAATTACTCCAGGAATTGACTTAGTAAGTAGTTCTTCCCAAAAAGAAGGTTGTTTTGCAGGTTCTTTAGTCACAAACTTCTCATATGGCCTTTGACCTAATAGAGTGTTTTGCATATTGAATAGATCGCCCATAGCCTGCCTTTGGAGTCCCTGACGCTTGGATGCCAGATCTTGTGCAAATCCGCTTGATGCTGCCGTAATGCCATTCTGGAAGCCACTAGATTTTATGTTCCCCGTGCTTCCCATACCCGCAAATCTAGAACCAGCGTTTCCAAGATATTCCCCGAATTGGCGATGTTGTGGCGCTTCAATATCCTGAAATGTCTGCTCATCTCCACCTGCAAGTTTCGATAAAAACGAATCCTGACCCACTTGACCAAACATTTGCTTGAATAGGCTCAACTGCTCTGGAGTGAATTGCTGGAGCTGACCTTGGTTGTATCCTTTAGGGATGACATCACCCGAACCTTTACCCACTAAAGACGTGCCAGTAGCTCCGCGATTGCCTGTGCTCATCGCTTGCATTGGGTTACTCATACCTATCATCGAAGACATATTTACCTCAAAATTTACTTTATCATTCTATGGGTTAGAAATCCACTCCAAGACAATTGTCCCGCGTGTGACCGAAGGAGCCCCAGCCCCAGCTGTTATAACAATATCCGTTGCACTTACTACAATATTTACCTGGTTTGTTGCTGCTACCACATCCACATAGGGCAAAGGATACCAATTTGTTCCATCCGTGAATGTGCCCCAAATCCTGACGAATCCGTAGATCTGTGAAACTGTAACTCCGTGGGGTATTGACCCAAACGATGTAAATGTGTAGACCTGCCGAAATTGTCCTTGAGCCTGCGGAGATACCACATACCACTTTTCCCCCCCTGCAATCGACTTATTGATGGGAAAGAGACCCACAGTGCGGTTATTGACTGCCGAGGCTATATCGGTATAGGCACGGTTAATTTCAACGGTCAATTGATGCAAATCTTCTGGGAATAGCCGGCTGCTTCTAAGCTGTGAAGAGTTGGTAAACTGTGTAGAAGGTACAAAGCTCATGCCAATTCCTGTGACGCTTGAATATCCAATATAAATCCATGAACTTCTATCTCTGCAAATTGGTTATTTAAAGTAGGATCTCTCATCTGACTGTCTGATAAAGTAAAACCAAGTTGAATGGTGTCGCCTATTAGAGATGTACTGATTCTATGCCAGATCTGTTGTTGATCGAGGGCGATGGGGTTCTGTAGGTCGTTTACATAGTAGGAAACATTCACTTGGCCTGACTGGCTAGTGGGTGCGCTACTGAAGTTCAGGACGATCGCGCCGTTGGTATAGTTGATCGTTCCGTTTGTTCCCGTTCCTGTAGCCACCAAGACCCCAAGGCCGTTATCTGTAAATGTAGCCACGCTTCCAACTGTTATGAAAGCCGATCCGGGAACAATCCCAACCGTTGAGAAGTCAAACAGATTTACAAGGTTGAAGTTGAACGTTGTTATCGCTCCATTTCCTATATTGCCTAGAGGCAGCCTATAGCAATTCTGAACGTAGTATTCCGGGGAAGTCGGCAAGATCGTGGAATAGATCAACGAACTATTTTCAACGTTAGGTTCCGGAACGATTGGAGGAACGTTGTATGGTTCATTACTATTTTCACTCAAATATATGAAGAGGGTCATCACTGCGGATGCTGTTTTTGTAATAAGATATTGTTGGTATCCGATCCTTGTCTTACGCCCTAATCCCCATCCCGATGGAAATTGTTTCGTCTGTATGAATGGGATATACATTCTTGTAATCGTTCCGCTTCCTATATATGTCCCTCCGGCAATGGAAGGATTGAGCATGAAAGTATTATCGGTCACATTGTTTGCTCTAAAAACGAGGCCATTGACTTGGGTTCCGACTGTTCCTAGAGCCCCATTGATAACGATGTAATCACCTTCATTGAGATTGTGGGTAGGAGATGTAACCGTCGATCCGCTGATATTTTCAATGTAAAGCGAGGCTTGTTCCCCTGTTCCTGAGTCTCGCAGGATGATGAAGCCTTGCTGATTCCCGGCTATGATCTTCGGCTGAAGAAGGGTAGAAGCTCCAGAGCCCCAAGGCTCGTTCCATTCGCCCCATGTTGGGTATTTATTGCCTATTGTTGCCCATGTATAGCCCGTCTGAATCCTGAAGGTTCCATAGGTGGTATAGGACTCATTGAAAACGCCCCACGTATGATCGCGATAGTTGTATTGAAGCGTCTGGTTCGGAAAGTAGTTAGAAGCGTTCTCAGCATTATTTGACGGATAAGTAAAATAGATCCACTCATTGATGAAATCGCGAACGCCCGTGATCCTCTGAGGCCCATTGTTCATTAGGTCGATCTCAAAGACGCTATCCGGGATATCGAGGTCGAATCGCGCCGACTGCTCTTGGCTTGTAATAACGAAGGCTCTTGAACCTATGGAAAGAACACCCTTATCCAACGTTATAGTCGCAAATGTACTTCTTGATCCAAGCTCTGAGTTAATAATGTAGAAGTTAAAGGGCGTTATGTCATTGCCTTGATACAATAGACGCAATTGATACGTTTCCATACCAATGATGAGGGCATCTTCATTACGGGATACGGTATTGATAGGCTGATCGAGGCCAACTGTTTGAAATCCTCCATAGCCTACGATATCTTCCCACATCGCACTTGCAGAGGCCACATTGTTAGCCGGCACAAGAATAGGGTAAAATACTGTATTTGCTAGCGTTGGATCTCCAGTGAAAGAAGAGGTGTAGTAAGGTGAACCCACTTGGCTATAGACAACGGTATCTTGCAGATATATAGGTAAGGCCCCGGTGGCAGATGTTTGAAGCACTGGACCAAAGAAAAGCAAACGATCTCTGTAGGGGACGATCATCTTGCAGCCAACAAGATAGTATTGAGCTGCTGGAAGCCCTCCAATAGAGTATGGACCAAATGATAAGGGTGGCATATAGTTCACCCAACCGAAACCTTTTACAAATGTCGGCGATGTTGAACTTCCATTGGTTGGATCTCCATCATACCATCTGATGCAATCTAAACTTGGATTGGAACGATTGGTTAGATATTGCGCTATGCCTCCAGAAGAATAGGAGCCTGCCACTGTGGCATTTGGTAGCTCAACTGTGACTGAAGAGCCAGAAACTGCCGTTACATATCCCGTTTGGAAATTTATTCCCGTATTGCCTACTACTTCATTGATGAAAACGAAATCTCCGATCACAAGCCCGCTTGCTGCAATCGTCAAAACTACGATTGCAGGAGGACCGGCAGCGCTTATGGATATTCCCGTTATAGGCTTGAATTGCATCCCGAAGTTTGTTGTCTGGCCCGTAAATGGTGTTGTAATCCCATTTGTAGCCCAAAAAGCTCCACTATAATTGACAGACCAAAACTGTTGATAATCAGCACCATTCCAAGTTAAAGGAGTCCAAACAGTCTTGGCAACGTAAGCCGGAAGGGTTCCCGCATTTGTATTTGGGTTTTTGTAGAAACTGACATCATAGGAGTTATAAGGATAAGTTGGTAAAAGTACATAAGAATAAGTTGTATCAAAACAAAGGTTGGTTGTGAATTGTGAGCTTAAAGAATAGTAGTCTTCAATACCCATCACCGGAAGATCGGCTGTATATAGAAACGTTGCGCTTATGGCATCTGTTGATCCACCAACGATTGTTATATGGCCCGTCGCGTAATTGATTGTTCCTGAGCCTGAAGGAGTACCTGTAAGAACGCCTAGAGAGTTATCTGTATAGGTATTCGATGCTGTAGTATCGACAATCGTTACAGTTCCAGGAACGATATTCCCAGTAGATTGCAGGGAGAAGCCCGTCAGTATATTTGCTGCACCTGCCACAAGATCTATGGTTGCGCTTGAGGAATAGCTTGTAACTGTAGAATTGAAATATCGTGTCAGCCTATTGACAAATGCAGTTCCCCTCTTCCTTTTGATTCTTCCTCTCCACTGATAGGCATTGATGAGAGTTGGGAAGTTGTCATTATCGATGAAGAAAGGTTCTTTATCGGTCTTTAACCCTCGGTTTACAGGTCCAACTATTAGTTTTTCGCCCATTTATCCTCACGCCTGCAAGATTGCAAAGCAAACTTTTGAAGCATTTGTTACGCCTGATGTGGTTGTTAGAACCCCTCCGCTAAAACTCCATTTTGGCACATCGCCAGAGCTTGTATTAATGAAAACTATTACGTTGTTTCCGGTCACTACATTCGATTCTAATGTAATTGTATAGGGACCTACGCCAGATCCAGTAACAGAAGCGCAGTTATATTGATTCGAAAATGATGGAGCGACTCCGGCGGTAAAAACACCGAATGCTTTGACGCAGTTCAAAAGATAGGTAGCTGTAAAATTCTCAAAATAATAGGAAGCATTCGTTGCATTTGCAGTTCCCGCTGCTGGATAGGCCACTGAACTAGGATTTCCAGGAAGGGAAGGTGGCGTTGAGAACGATGGAAATGTTGTCTGAAGGTGATATCCTCCATAGTTTGTATTATATCCAATATGATCTTGTGACCAAATTCCTAAGTCAGAAGCATTATTACTTAACATTACTGGCTGATCTGTAGATGGATTATTATTTGTTGCAGGAATAGTATCATTGAATGCGAAATAGTTGACCATTATGTTGCTCCTCCACCATATAGGCCATTGGCTGATCCTTGGCCATGTCCTGAATTAGAATAGATTGTTTCCGTTCTTGTTGATGTCCATTGCCTTTGACTTCTCTTCCAGACTAAAAGTTCTTGTTCTTTAAAAAATTGCTCTTGAAACTGAAATTGTTCCACGTCGCCTGTGTCTGAAAGGATTTTTCTTGCTGCTCCCCTAGCTATATATTCGGCCATATATCCAAATGGTAGGGCTTGACCCGTACTTAAAAAGGCTGCTGGGCTTAGATAAGCATCGAATTCCACAAGATATTGTTTATCTGGCGGATTACGCAGGGTTATAACGTTGTCGTAAAATAAACAGGCTCTCGGCAGTCCTGGCTCATAATAATAGCATTGAGAGGAGATGTTTTGACCTTGGGGTATAGCTACAGGAAAGGTAACGTAAGCTATTCCAGTTACATAATTTATAACGTTAAGGGTAGGGCTATAATTCCCACCGAATCCTTGGTTTCCAAACGGTGCTTGGCCCGGAATCATTAAAAGACCGCAATTCACATTGCTGCTTAGGAACTGTCCTGAATCGGCAATAACAACGTTGTTTCCTTCTGCGTCTGTTGAAGTGAAGAAAACAGATGACCAGACGCTTGTTGTTGGCACTCCTGTATTAAAGGTTGGGCTAACTATAGGATCGATCAAGCTTCCAGAGGCTATGATTCCCGTGATATCGACATGTCCGCGTATGATATTACTAGGTTGTTGATTGATTGGTGGTTGAGCGCCAAGGCCAAAGGGTATGTTGATTTGATAGACCGTTGATGGATCACCCGTTCCTACGGCATTTGTAGGCTGCTGCTGCACATAGTTTGGCCATAGATTGAAGAATTCCGACCTTTGGGTATACCAAGATACATTGATGCCTTGTATGCGAGCTGGAGGAATGAACCCTTGATAAACAGGGAATGAGGCTATAGATTGCCCCCCCGGCTGTACCTGTACGCTATATAGAGGCATATTGTACTGATCAACACCGGGTTGGGTAATAAAACTATATTTATTCTTGAGATCGAACACTTGCATACGTGCATCGACATCCATCACCCAGAATCTATTGATATAATCAATAATTAGGTTCGTGGATATCTTAGAGTCGAGAGGACTCTTTATGATCCGGCGTACATACGTAATCACATCATCCAGAAGATTCAAATTATACTTTGACCTTTGTCATTTTTTCTGACATTTTAATAGCAGCCCTTTTTCATCTTCATCTTCTTCTCTTTGCCTTTCATAGCCTCTTTTTTGCCCATCATGTCATGTTTCATCTCATGACCTTTGGCTTTTTCCATTTTCTTGGGAGCTTCTTTCTTTTTCATTTTTTATCCTAAAAAGATTGTTTTTGATGTTGATACTGGATTTGCATCGAGTCTTGAAATAGTTGTATCGGCTGCCATCACTCCGTAGAACTGACCCATACCTGTTTCTTCCCTAGCGGTTTGCTTCATCACAAGGCGATGATATTTCTTTCGTCTGATCTGTTCAGCGAGATAACGCGGACCCCAGACAGGTTTATTAGTCGGGACTTCCCACTCTTCCGCTGCCATACCACCGTATGGACGCGTCCATACTTCGATGTTTTCCCCGATGAGTTCCTTGTGTTCTGCGATGAATTGGACGTATTGCCTTGCATATTCATAAGAAGCCCTGAACTTTTCGTTAAACTTATCGCGCGCACCTATTGTATGTTTAGGTTTTAGATAGATATCTTTTGATTTTTGCTGTTCCCGCGTCGATAGTTTTGTTTGCGGTTCGACTTCATATTTCGGAGCCTTGTTCATTTCGTCTTGCGTCAGATTGATTAGATTCGATTCAAAATTTGAAATCTCTTTCTCGCTCTCTTTGATGACTTCGTTAACCGTTTTCGTTCTCGGTCTTCTTGTTTTTTTTACTGCGTCCATTTTTTTCCTAGGGTGAGATATTTATAAATGCGCCGGGAACACTGGTCCCGTTGTTCATTCTTCCTGCGCTGTTTGTTACTCCAGTATTGATATCCCCAATCGCTAATATCTGCGGTTGAGTTGTAGCAGCACTTGAGACAAACGGATCTACGTTTTGTGACGAATTGATGTCTAATACGACGGATGTACTCGTCGGAATGGAGATGACGTTTCCTTTAACTTCATTAAGCTGCCTACAGCCAAAAGTAGGGGGTATGATAAGCCTACAGAGCTGGCCGATCACGTAATCATGGGCTACAGAGGTCGTAACCGTCGTAGTAACCCCAAGGGTCACCGCGCTTATGAAATACGATCTAGGGGCATAATATTGAGGTTCTATAGGTAGATTGTTGAGTAGAGCTATAGGACCGGAATATGGATATGGAAAAGCCATCGTAAATTATGGCCCCTTGCGGGGCCGTTTCCTTATGGGTTTGTGAAGTCATCCAAATAGGCCACCCAAACGATTTTATTCGCTTGCGATGGTGTCAAAATTGGAGATGCTGCTGCTCCACCTGTGTTTGTCACGCCCGACCCAATGAAGAATCCTTGACGTGTGTTATTTACAAACGCACCGTTGATGGCTGGTCCATTGATTGTTCCAACTCCTCCGCTAGCTGTTGGGAATGTTGGAGATGGATATAGAGGGGATCCGGCTGAAATTACCTGACCTCCAGTATTCACATCGCCTACAGCCAACACCTGTGCAGGTGTCCAGTTGCTTGGAATAGCCGACTGGTTTGTGTTGAATGCAGTGAAGCCCGTGCTATTGATGCTGCAAACAAAAGTCCAGTTGTCGGTTAAAGAAACAACATATCCATAGATAGGTGATCCGGGAATCAAACCGTTTGGAAGAGAATTCAGTTGTGTAGTTCCCCAAAGTGTCGGAACCCTGAATGCGATCTCTTGGCCTACATAGAAATTGTGATACATAGTAGTCGCAATTGTCGTTGTAGCCCCGGTAGTTACGGCAGAAACCACGTTGTCTTGCGGTAGGTATAGGAAAGGATATAGTACTTTCTTCACCAATGTTCCCGCTGGAGAACCCGAAATCGCTGTATAGTTCGATTGGTTTGTATTCCAGTTGATCGTAAATGTAGTTGTAGATCCTACAGCAACAATCGTAAATGGAACCCCGTTCAAAAGCCTGAAGGTATTTGTTGTAACACCTGTCGCAATCCCCTGCATGATAACAGTATCGCCGACATTATACCCGTGAGCTACGCTTGTAGTTACAACAGCTTGGGTGGCCTTGGTAATACCTGTGATTTGAAAGGTTGGTCCATACTGAAGGGAGATACCGGCCTGAAACACAGAGATACCATTCGTTTGAATTGTATCGGCTGTTAGGTAGGCCCCTGTCGAATCAAACGATGTAACCATCGTTGGGTTATTAGCCCCATCAAAGAAGTTAGATGCCCAAAAAGCGGTCGTTAGAACCGAATCAGCTGGTGTTTTGATATTTGTGTAGTTCCAAAGCTCAACTCTATCGGGAGCAAAAGGCAAATTGACATATGCCGTTGTTTGTCCAGACGAAGCAGTGAAGCTACCTTTAGCTATTCTTGAATATTCAGCCATGATTAAACTCCTAAGTTGCTAAGACGAGTGCAAAGCAAATTGCGGATAGCAGTATCCTGGGTGATTGCCTGTGCTTGGGCGAATTTTACGGCCAACGTGGCATTCTGTGCCAACATGCCCGAATAGTATGGATCGCGATAAATCAGGTTCATACTATACCCATCTTGGTTAATATGAGTGACTGCCTGCTTACCCATAACTGCGTTGTAGTACACGTCTTGACCATTTTCTGATGCTCCACGTGCTACAGGGGCTTCTGAACTTGTCAAAATACGAATGTTGAAAACGCTTCCCCACTCACTTGGAAGGGCAGATGTGTTATTTGGATAATTCCAAACGTTGAATACGCCTTGACCTACAAGAGAATCAAAATCCGTCTGTAGTTCTGTTGAGGACAACATAAAGTAGGAACTACGAATTGGACCCGACCCAAATTTCAAAGATCCTTCGATCCCTGACATAAATTTGTAGGCATTATTTGTGTCTAAGGTAGTAGATACAAGGCTAAAATCGCTCAATCCCAAATTTGTAGGGTTGTCGCCATTGCTTCCCCCTCCAGAATTTAGCTCCGAGGCAGCTGAGACGATATAATCGCGCAAAATCAAATCTTCCGCCTGTCTCATTGCGACTGCTAATCTTTCGGACACCCATGCCAAAACGCCTTCTTGGTCCTGGAGGATGACCTGCTCGTTAATGATGCATCCGGTTCCAAAGAATGCCATTTGAGCGTCGATAATATCGCGCTGAGGCACTTGTGCTGGTGGATCGATAGCGGAATTTCCTAATTGTATCGTGGGCGGTTGGAGCGCTCTTGGACGCATAAAACGGCACGTAGTACCACCGTTGACGGGCATTGAAACCTTGTCGCAGATGGTTATGTAGTTCATTGTTGGGGTAGGTACGTATAATAGAGCAGGCGCTAGGGACTGCAAAATCATTGGTCCTAGATTACCTGTGGTAGTAATACTCAAAATGTCACCTCTAAAAAGAGATTAGTTTTGACATATGATCGGCTGACGAGTCCTAGTTACGTTCTTTTCATCATGTCTATGAAGGGGGCGAATCCTCTACGCTGAAACTCTAACGTTGAGCCTACGAAATATCAGATATAGAATAAATTTAGTTTTATGTAAAGCCAGATTTACATTGGGGCAAAAAAAAGCCCTCCGGTGATAGAGGGCCGAGATACAACAAGAAGCTATGCTTTTCTCACACTAAATTTTTACTGGATTATATGCAAGAAAAACCCGGATTTCTCCGGGTAAACAATGGATAAGCTATAACAAATGAATGGGATTTGACTGCATCATAGTCTTAGGCGGTTTTTAAGCTCAAGAAGTTTGTCATAGGAGTTTTTCTGCCCTGTAGGGCTGAAATCTCCAACGCTTGCATAGGGAGCTGTACCAATGGTGGATGGCTGATAATAGGATCCACGCTTGTTGGAATCGATCTTCTCTTGGATAGACGATTCTTTCTTTTCTGGCTGATCGATGCCAAGGGTCTTTATGTTCTGATAGACAAGTTTTTGCCTTTCAAAGCCCTCTGGCATTCTAAGTATCGTTTTCGCCAGTTCTGGGGCCTTCTGTGCGAATCTATCGGCAAGCTGAAGAACCGAGTAGAAGTCAGGGTTGTTTTCTAGCCAGAGCTCCTGACGGATTTCATCTTTTGCCAGCTCTTTCGCCTGTTGCATCTGGGAAGCGATATCACTCTTTGTAGCTTCACCGAATTTAGAAAGCTTCTTATTTAGCTTCTTATGATCTACGTAGGGCTCTGAATCATCATCTTCTTCTTCTCTTACGTTGACTTGCGCTTTTTTCTCAAGTTCTGCAATACGTGCCTCTTTTTCTGATAACACCCTTTGATAGAGTTGTTCCTGTTTCCTAAAATTTATCTCTTTATCAGATATTTTTTGATCTTGTGCGGTTTGTTGTGTATCTTGTACTTGATTAGTCATTATGAATCCTTTGCCCTTAACGCTGGTCTGCGGGGATTCTGCTATTGAACTAAAAATTGTAATATAAGGCAAATTTATGAAAGTCGATCTTATTGAAACGGTTGATCGTTATAACCATTTCATGACTCAAAAAGACAAAATTTCAGATGGAGTTGATGGTTGTATAAGAAATCGACCTAAAGCATTTGAAAACTATCCCTTTTACATTTTTGCTCATAAAAGGACCGTTGAATCCGACGAAAGGATAGCTCTTTTCAATCAACACTTGACCGATTGGATATTGAATCCAAGCAATCCAAGGCAATGGCATAAAATCGAGGATGTTCCTACAAGCCGTATGATATGGTCAGTAAGACTCACAAAACCCGAACCGCAGGAAAATTCGATGCTTTTCAAGGCTTACCCTCCTGGCGACACAATTAAGATCTTTTGGATCATTCCTGCACAGAGTGAATGGGATCAATATACAAAGGGCAATTTGACAGAAAGTAGTATAGTATATGAATCTATACAAAAGTTTCGAGATAACCCTCGTGAACTTTTAAAGGGAGAAAAGGACGATCTTCCTAAAGAGAAAATCAAAGACATTTATAGGAATATAGCTTTATATGAATATAGAAAAAGATGAAGACAAACAGCCTTATGTTTTTGAAGAGCTTATACTTCTTCTTGAAGATATAAGGGACGGTAAAGCTGATAGATTGAACATTGCTAAGGCATTTTATACATTAGCTATTGAAATCAGAGATAATTATAAATCATTAGACAGACTCTCTGATATTGTTCATGGAGTAGAGGATTGAAATGAGAATAGAAACCGAAAGAAAACTTACTGTTAAATTGTTTATCGATAGCTCCGAAGCTATTATGTTCGAAAAGGGTGGATATCAAAAGGCAGAGTTGTCCCCTGATGTTTTTAAGGATGTCGATAAAATCGAAGTTCTTTTTCAAATCGATCCTCAGACAAGAGGAAGATTTGACTTTATAACACAGGAAGCTAAAAAGCATAAGGCAACTATGCCACGCTAGCGGGAGGGGTTTTAAGCCCCTTCTTCGACACCTTTATCATTCCAACGGAATCGCCACGCATATTTCCAATCTTAGCTCTAAATCCAGTTCCGTAATTATCGCCCATGCCAAACTTGGTGTTTTGCACGTGAGCAAAACGATTCTTCTTATAGGGTTTAGGCTGCTCTCTATTGGGCTGGTTTGCTTGTTGGGCTCCCGCCATTAGTCCTCAATTTCGATCATTCTGTTTTCACGCTTAGAATAATCAACCGCCAAAGTTCTACCCTTTCCCATTGGAACGCCTTCGGATTTTGGATTTCCTTCATGCCCTATAGGTTGTGTTTTCCCCACCCCATTGCATGTTCCCGCGTGCATGTAGCACGACGATCTTTCATCATAAGGGGGAGCATGGAAAGTCCAAGGATCTACAATAGATTTGGATTTTGGATCGGAGACTCTTTCTTTAAAACCTGTTTTCATTTTACCTCAAAATGGAGCGGTGTTCTGATACGTCATCCCCGCTCTCAATCCCGTACCGGATAGTTAATTTCTATAACCTGGCTTCATTCCATGAGATTTAGCCTTGGAAATATTCATATTTTGCTGTTCTTTGATAGTCTCAGTTGTATCTTCATATTTAGATACGGCTCCAGACCCTTCAGCGCTAGAATATTGCTTCATCTTAGAATTCATAGGTAAAGGAGATTCTTTAGAAGAACTTCCAATCCAGTTGCTGTGATCATCTATTCGGGTTCCACCCATAATTACCTCATTGGACCCTCAAAGGGCCATTTCGTTTAGTTTTTTTATAACATTGAACTCTAATTTTTACAAGAAGTCCTTACATTCTTCCTTGTCCCTGCTGCGTTGGCATTGCAGCCATGATCTGCTCTACAAAAACCTTTGACATCTGAGAGTTTTCAACTTGCTTTCTGTCGTCGTTTTCCTGTTCTTGCTCATCATATGTGATCGATTCCAGCTCATTCGACTTAAGGAATGTTTCGACTTCCCCAAACTTTTGGATAGTCTCAAGAAGCTGCGCAAGCGCTTCCATTTTCTCTTTGGAAGCAAGGGCATGGTTCTTACTTATCATACTCATACGCTCTTCGAATAGGCCGGCATTCGAGGCGCTTCTAGAATCGCGTTCTTTTGCCTGCGATAGCAAGTTCATGATTTTAGCCATGAGTTCCTTCATCTTCATCTCTTCGACGGCGTGTTGGATGACTGTAGCCTCTTCCTGTTGTTCCTGCATCGACTGCTCTTGTTGTTTCAAGAACTTGTCGATTTCGGCCTTACCTGTGATATTCAGCTTAGGAATAATCATAGAGGGAGGAAAGACCTCGCGTCCGAATGCCTGGTTTATATCAAGCATCTGTTGAGCCTGCAAATTCTGTTGGGTCGGT
>Ga0181537_10002952_pt1 | contig 14773 bp, 12 predicted proteins | sample PEATcosm2014_Bin_39_FD_119765 | JGI IMG/M metagenome (GOLD analysis project Ga0181537, IMG submission 119765) | Peatland microbial communities from MTU Mesocosm Facility, Houghton, MI, USA - PEATcosm2014_Bin23_10_metaG | ecosystem: Environmental > Terrestrial > Soil > Wetlands > Peat | place... | reverse complement strand
GACCTCGAAGCCGTAGTCGGGCGCATCATGCAGCGCATGGGCGATCTGACCGGCATTCCACATGACCTTTTTGGGCACGCAGCCCACATTCACGCAGGTGCCGCCGAGCCGGTGACGCTCGATCACCAGAGCGCGCGCGCCGTATTCGGCGGCTCGCTGCGCACAGGCCAGCCCGCCGCTGCCGCCGCCGATCACAACCAGGTCGTATTCAGATGCCATGCCGGAAAGCCTCGACGCTCACTGCGCTGCCTCGCTTTGATCATGTTACACCGCAGGCTCGGCGCTAAAATGCCCGCCCATGTCAAAGGGAGAACCGATGCCCACCGCTCCGATGCCCCCTGATGCAAGCACCAACGCGCTCTTGCAAGACTCGGCGTTGCCGCCCTTTGAGGCGATCGTGCCCGAGATGATCGAGCCGGCCATATCCAGGCTGATTGCCGAGCAGCGGCTGCGCGTGGCGCAGATCGAGGCCGAGCCGAACCCGACCTTCAGCAGCGTGGTCGAGCCGCTCGAAGAGTTGCAGCACCGTCTGAGCCGCGTCTGGTCCCCGGTCGTGCATCTGAACGCGGTCATGAACAGCGAGGCATTGCGCGCCGCCTACAACGCCTGCCTGCCCTTGTTGTCCGAATACCATACCGACTTGTCGCAGAGTGAGCGGCTGTATCGAGCCTACGCCCACATCGCGCACAGTGAGCATGACAGCCTGGATGCCGTGCAGCGCGAAGTAGTCGAGCACGCGCTCAGGGATTTCCGGCTCGCTGGCGTCGCGCTCGATGCGGCCCGCAAGGCGCGTTTCAAGGCCGTGATGATGCAGCTCTCGCGCCTGTCGGCCAAATTCGAGGAGAACGTGCTCGATGCCACCAACGCCTGGTCGCATCACGTGCAGGACCGCGCCGAGCTCTCAGGTATCAACGAGGGCATTGTGGAGCAGGCGCGGCGCCGGGCCGCAGACGCAGGTCTGGAGGGCTGGTTGTTCGGGCTGGATCAGCCCACCTACGTGGCGATCGTCACGGATGCGGATTCGCCCAGATTGCGCCGCGCGTTCTACGAGGCCTGGTGCACGCGCGCCTCGGACCAGGGGCCGAGCGCCGGCAAATTCGACAACACCAGCGTCATGGAGGAGATCCTGCGCCTGCGCCACGAGGCTGCCACTCTGCTGGATTTCAACAATTATGCCGAGTATGCGCTGGCCAATCGCATGGCCCGCACGGTTCCCGAGGTCACCGATTTTCTGCGCCAACTGGTGCGCGCCGCCAAACCGGTCGGCGCCGCCGAGCTGGCCGAGCTCGAGCAGTTCGCCGGCTCCAGGCTGGAGCCGTGGGACATTACCTACTACTCCGAGCGCCTGCAGCAGAGCCGCTATTCGGTCTCGCAGGAGGAATTGCGCGAGTACCTGCCCCTGCCACGCGTATTGCTCGGACTGTTCGAGGTAGCCGAGAAGCTCTTCGACGTGCGTATCCGCGAGCGCGAAGGCGTGCCGGTATGGCACGCGGATGCGCGCTACTTCGAAGTCCAGAGCCCGTCCGGGGCGCCGTTGGCGAGCTTTTATCTGGATGCTTACGCTCGACCGCACAAGCGCAGCGGCGCCTGGATGGACGACTGCATCGGTCGCAAAGCGCTCAACGGCCAGACCATCCTGCCGGTGGCCTATCTGGTGTGCAATTCGCTGCCGCCGGCAGGCGATCGGCCGGCATTGCTGACGCATGATGACGTCGTGACGCTGTTTCATGAATTTGGCCATGGGCTGCACCACATGCTCACGCGCGTGAATTACCCGAGCCTGGCCGGCATCAACGGCGTGGCCTGGGATGCCGTGGAGCTGCCCAGCCAGTTCATGGAGAACTACGCCTGGCAGAGCGATGTGCTGAACCGCATTTCCGCCCACGTGCGCAACGGGGAACCGATCGCGCCGCAGGTGCAGCGTCAGCTCATCGCCACGCGCAGCTTCCAGGCCGGGCTGCAGACATTGCGACAGGTCGAATTTGCGCTCTTCGACATGCGCGTGCACGCCGAATACGAGCCGGCGCGCGGCGGGCGTATCTACGAGATTCTCAGCGAGGTTCGCCGTGAAGTCGCGGTGTTGGGCCTTCCGGACTGGAACCGCTATCCGCACAGCTTCGGTCACATCTTTGCCGGCGGTTACGCGGCCGGCTATTACAGCTACAAGTGGGCCGAAGTGCTGGCAGCCGACGCGTTCGGTGCCTTTGTCGAGCACGGTACGTTCGATCGCGCCACCGCGCGGCGCTTCCTCGAGAGCATCCTGGCTCGCGGCGGCAGTCGCGACGCGCTTGAGGCCTTCGTCGAGTTTCGCGGCCGCAAGCCCGAAGTGGCGGCCTTGCTGCGCCAGTACGGGATGGCCGCCTAGGCGAGCGTGGCCTAGAAGCCCAGCGGCGCGAAGCCGAGCAGCGTCAGGACTCCGAGCACGCCATAGGCCAGCGCGGCGGCGAGCCGGATCCAGCGCAAGGGCATCACGCGCATGAGGCGCCCGGCCAGCAGCACGGTGGGCACCTCGACCAGCATCATGCCGCAGGTGGTTCCCGCAATGACCACGGCCAGGCTGCGGAAGCGGGCCGCCAGTGCCATGGCAGCGATCTGCGTCTTGTCGCCCATCTCGGCGAGAAAGAAGGTCGTGACCGTCAGCATGAAGGCGCCGTAGCCGCTGCGGGCCGGTGCATCGCTGTCGGCCTTATCGGGCACGAGCACCCAGGCCGCGAGCAGCAGGAACGAGATGCCCAGAGTCCAGCGCAGCAGTTGTGGGCGCAGCAGCGAGCCCGCCCATTGCCCCAGCGCTGCGGCGAGCGCGTGATTGGCCAGAGTCGCCACCAGAATACCCAGGATGATGGCCAGCGGGCGGCGCAGCTGCGTGGTCAGTATCAAAGCCAGCAGTTGGGTGCGATCACCGATCTCCCCCAGCACGATCGTGGCCACGCAGATCAGGAAGGCTTCCATGCCGTGGACTGCCCTGCTAGTCGCTTTGCGCCAGGCGATAGCCGACGCCGGTCTCGGTCAGCAGCCAGCGCGGCCGGGCCGGATCGGGCTCGAGCTTGCTGCGCAATTGCTTCATGTACACGCGCAGATAATGCGTCTGCGTGGAGCTGCCCGGACCCCACACCTGCTGCAACAGCACGCGATGTGTGACTACCAGGCCAACGTGTTCGGCCAGCACTTCCAGCAGGCGAAATTCGATCGGCGTCAGATGCAGGCTCTGGCCGGTCTGGCTGGTTGTCGTGCGGGCATGCAGATCAAGCTGCCACTCGCCGATCTTGAGGGTTGCACCGCCAGCCCCCGCGCCGGCGCTATGACGCAATGCCACCTGCACGCGCGCGCCCAGCTCGCGCGCGCCGAAGGGCTTGCTGATGTAATCGTCGGCCCCGGCCTCGAGGGCTGCGACCTTGTCCGCCTCGCCGCTGCGCGCCGACAGCACGATGATCGGCACGCGCGACCAGGCGCGCACCTCGGCGATCACTTCCATGCCGTTGCGGTCGGGCAGCCCCAGGTCAACGATCATCAGATCGGGTTTTTGCGTGCGCGCCGCGCTGATCCCCTGGGCCGCCGTATCGGCCTCGATGACCCGGAATTGCTCCAGTTCCATCAAGGTGCGCAGCACGCGCCGGAGCTGCGGTTCATCCTCGATGATCAATACCGCGCGGCTCGCTACGGTCATGCCGAGCGGGCTTCGAGTCGGGCGCTCACGGGCCGCGCCACGGACTGCGGCACGCTGAAACGAAAGGCGGCCCCGTGCGCAGCGCGATTCTCGGCCCAGATGCGGCCCCCGTGCAGGCTCACGATGGTGCGGCAGATAGCCAGGCCGAGCCCAATGCCGCCGGCAGCGCCCTCCGGTGCACCGCGCTGGAATTTCTCGAACAGGATCTCCGGATCATTGCCCGGCAGGCCCGGTCCATCATCCTCGACACTGATCTCGACCTGGCGCGTGAGCGCGCGCGCACTGATGCGAATCTCGCTGCCCGGCGGTGTGTATTTGCTGGCGTTATCGATCAGATTCTCCAGCACCTGCTCGATCAGGCGGCCATCCACCTGCAGCAACGGCAGTGAGTCAGGTAACTCGATGCGCACCGGATGTGCGCGCAGGCGCGCGTCGAGCCGATGCAGTACCGATCCGACCAGCTCGCCGAGCTCGTATTCCTCCAGCCGCGGCGTGATCGCGCCCGTCTCCAGGCGCACCAGATCCAGCAGCGTCGTGACGCGCTCGCTCATGCGCGTGGCCTCATCGCTGACCGAGGCCGCGAGCGCCCGGCGATCCGCCGCGCTCAGCGCCTCCAGATTGCCGGCAAGCGTCGCGGCGCCGCCGGCAATCGTGGCCAGCGGTGTGCGCAGATCGTGCGAAATGGAGGCCAGCAGTGCATTGCGGATCGCCTCGGTCTCGGCGCGCACCTCGGCTGCCTGCGCGTGGGCCGCGAAGTCCGCGCGCTCGAGCGCCAGACCGATCTGTGCGGCGAAGGTCTCGAGCAGGCGAAATTGTTCCGGCAGCGTCACGCGCCGCGGATTGCCCGGCAGCACCGACAGCACGCCAAACACGCGCTCGCCACCGGCCAGCGGCAGGTAGAGTGCGGCCGCCGCACTCAACGTGTCGGTGCCCAGGCCCGCGGGCTTGTTGTGATCGAACACCCACTGGGCGATGCCCAGATCCGCGCCGGTGTAGGAGATTGCGGGCAACGGTTCGCGCGGATACACGATCCGGCCGTGCTCGTCTGCAAACAGCAGCACTGTGCGGCTGTCGAAAACCTGGCTGACATGGTGCACCGCTACGGCCGCCATGTCGTCGCGCCCGCGGGTCTGCGCGAGCTGACGGGTCATCGCGTAGAGCAGCGCCGTGCGCCGCTCGCGATGTCCGGCCACACGTGCCTGCAGCCGCACGCTCGCATTGAGATTGCCGATGATCAGCGCGACCGTGAGCATGATCGCGAAGGTGATCAGGTACTGCACATTGCTGACCGCAAAGGAATAGCGCGGCGGCACGAACATGAAGTCGAAGGCGAGCACCCCGAGCACGGCGCTCAGAATCGCCGAGCGCCGGCCCCCGTAGACCGCAACCAGGGCTGTGGTCAGCAGATAGACCATGACGAGGTTGGCCTGCGCGAGATGCGGAAACAACCGATACAGCGCCGCGCAGGATGCCGTCGCCGCCAGCGTGGCGGCGGCGGCTAGCGCGTAGCGATGCAGCGAGCGGCGTTCGTGACCCGCCGGCACGACGTTCGGAGCGCTGATTGCGGAATTGCGCCGCGGCTGTGCATCTTCATTGCCAATGACGATGACGTCGACGTCGCGGCTTGCCCTGAGCAGCGCATCGGTGGTCGAGGGGCGCAAGAGGCGCCGCCATCGCGGCCGGCTCGCCGCGCCGACCAGCAGTCGCGTGACATTGCGCGTGCGCGCGTAGGCGAGCAGCTCGGCAGCGGCCGATGAGCCCCCGAGCGTGATCGCTTCGGCCCCGAGCGAGGCGGCGAGCCGCAGGATGGCAATGCGTCGATTGCGCTCGGCCTCCGACAGACGGAGCAGATCCGGCGTCTCCACGTACACCACCATCCATTCGGCATCCAGGCCGTCGGCCAGCCGCTTGCCGGCACGCGTGAGGCGCTCGGCCTGCGCATCGGGCCCGACCGCCACCAGCAGCCGCTCGCGCGCAGCCCAGCTGCCGCGCACGGATTGCTCGCTGCGGTATTCGCGCATGGCCTGATCAACGCGATCGGCGGTCTTGCGCAGCGCGAGCTCGCGCAGCGCGATTAGATTGCCTTTGCGAAAGAAATTCCCGAGTGCATGCCGGGCCTGACTGGGCACATAGACTTTGCCTTCACGCAAACGCTGCAACAGATCATCGGGCGGCAGGTCGACCAGCTTGACCTCATCGGCATGATCGAATACGCGATCGGGTACGGTCTCGAGCTGGCGCACGCCGGTGATCTGGGCGACGACATCGTTCAGGGATTCCAGGTGCTGGACGTTGACGGTCGTGTAGACGTCGATGCCGGCGTCGAGCAGTTCCTCGATATCCTGCCAGCGCTTCTCGTGCCGCGGCGGCGGATCCCCGCCGCTGATATTGGTATGCGCGAGCTCATCGACCAGCAGCAGGCGCGGCTTGCGCTGGAGGGCCGCATCGAGATTGAACTCGCGGCGCTCGATACCGCCAAACTGGATCTGCAGCGGCGGCAGTTGCTCCAGCCCGATCAGCAGCCGCTCGGTTTCCTCGCGACCGTGCAGCTCGACATAGCCAACCACGACGTCCGCGCCTTCGCGCCGCCGGCGCTGCGCGGCCTCCAGCATGGCGTAGCTCTTGCCAACGCCCGCATTGGCGCCAAAGAAAACGGTGAGTTGCCCGCGACGCGCGCGCGCCTGGCCTGCCTGCAGCCTGGCCAAGAGTTGATCCGGATCCGGGCGATTATCGTTCATTGCGCCTCAAGCGGGCGATGCTGCCCGGGGAGCAAGGCTCGCCGAAAGCCCCCGGCGGCGCAAGCGCGTGGATTCTTTACGGGTTTTTGATACCCCCGCACCTACAGTGAGCGCGCCATCCATTGCCGAGGCACGTCATGGACGCCGTTTATCTGCTATTGCTCGCCGCCCTCTACGCCGTCACGCACGCGCTGGTCAGAGCGTTCGCGCGTCTGGGTCATCGACCATGACCGGCATGTACTGGCTCGCGGGCCTGCTGGCGCTGTTCCTGTTCGGCTATCTGCTGTACGCGCTGATCAAGGCCGAGCGGTTCTAGAGAAAATCGTGTTCGCGCTGTTGCTGATCGTGTTCCTCGGTCTGGCCATCCTGTGCGCCCGACCGCTTGGCATCTACATTGCCGATGTCATGGAAGGCCGGCCGAATCTCGCGCTGCGCCTGGGTGCGGGTCTGGAGGCGCGCCTGTATCGGCTGTGCGGCGTGGATGCGCTCGCGCCGATGACGTGGCCGCAATATGCGATCGCGCTGCTGTTGTTCAATGTGCTCGGCGCCGCCAGTGTCTATGCGCTGCAACGCTTGCAGTTCTATCTGCCGCTCAATCCGCAACATTTCACGGCCGTGAGTGCGGACTCCTCGTTCAACACCGCCGTGAGCTTCATCACTAACACCAACTGGCAGGGCTACTCCGGCGAGTCCTCGATGGGCTACCTGGTGCAGATGGCCGGCCTCGCCGTGCAGAACTTCCTGTCCGCGGCCACCGGTATTACGGTCGCATTCACGCTGATCCGTGGCTTCGCGCGCCACAGCGCACCAAGCATCGGTAACTTCTGGGTCGACCTCACGCGCTCCTCGCTGTACCTGTTGCTGCCCCTGGCCGTACTGCTGGCGCTCGTACTGGTGAGCCAGGGCGTGATCCAGAACTTCGATGCCTACAAGGATGCGACCACCGTCGAGGCGCTGAGCTACCAGAGCCCGAAAACCGACGCGCAGGGCAATCCGGTCAAGGATGCGGCCGGCAACGCCATGACCCAGACCGTGACGACGCGCACGCAGACGCTGCCGATGGGACCTGTTGCCTCGCAGGAATCGATCAAGGAGCTGGGCACCAATGGCGGCGGGTTCTTCAACGCCAATTCCGCTCATCCGTATGAGAATCCGACGCCGCTGACGAACCTGCTCGAGCTACTGGCGATCTTTGCGATTCCATTCGCGCTGACCTATAGCTTCGGTCGCCTGGTCGGGGATACGCGCCAGGGCTGGGCGGTGCTGGCCGCGATGATCATTCTGTTTGTGCCGCTCGTCACGCTCGCCTACCGCGCTGAGCAATCGGGCAACCCATTGATCGCGCACCAGGGCATCGATCAGGCCCAGAGCCTGGCGCAGAGCGGCGGCAACATGGAGGGCAAGGAGACACGCTTCGGTATCGCCGCCTCCGCGTTGTTCGTGGCGGTCACGACGGCGACCTCCTGCGGCGCGATCAATACGATGCATGACTCGTTACTGCCACTGGGCGGCATCGTGCCCTTGTTCCTGATGCAGCTCGGGGAGCTCGCCCCCGGCGGGGTCGGCACCGGCCTGTACAGCGTGCTGATCTTCGCCATTCTCGGCGTGTTCATCGCCGGGCTCATGATCGGTCGAACGCCCGAGTACCTGGGCAAGAAGATCGAGGCATTCGAGATGAAAATGGCGTCCGTTTTTATCCTGACGACGCCGTTTGTCGCGCTGATCGGCACGGCGGTGGCTGTCATGGTGAGCGCCGGCAAGGCCGGAGTCGCCAATCCGGGCCCGCATGGCTTCAGCGAGATCCTCTATGCCTTCACCTCCACCGCCAATAACAACGGCAGTGCGTTTGCAGGGTTGTCGGCCAACACGGTTTTCTACAACGTTGCGACCGGCTTGACGATGTGGTTCGGCCGTTTCTGGCCGATCGTGGCAGCGCTCGCGATCGCCGGCTCGATGGCCGCTAAGAAGCGCGTGCCGGTCAGCGCAGGCACGATGCCCACGCATGGCCCGCTGTTCGTCGCCCTGCTCATCGGCTCGATCCTGCTGATCGGCGTGCTGACCTACGTGCCCGCGCTGGCGCTCGGACCGGCCGTGGAGCACTTCATGCTGGCGGCAGCCGGGTAGCGATATTCACGTGTCACGGCAACAACTATCGCTGTTCGATCGCAAGCTCATCGGCCCGGCGCTGCTGGATTCGGTGCGCAAGCTCGATCCGCGCACCCAGTGGGGCAATCCGGTGATGTTCGTGGTCTACCTGGGCACGATCGTGACCGCGATCCTTTATATCCAGGCGCTGGCGGGCCATGGCGAGGCCCCGGCGGGCTTCATCCTCGCGATCACGATCTGGTTATTGTTCACGGTGCTGTTCGCCAATTTCGCCGAGGCGCTCGCCGAGGGCCGCAGCCGCGCGCAGGCGAATTCGCTGCGCGCCATGCGCCAGACCGTGTTCGCAAAGCGATACACCAGTCTCACGCGCCGTGAGACGGCGCGCGTCAACGCCGAGGAGCTCAGGAAAGGCGACATGATCCTGGTCGAGGCGCACGACACCATCCCGGTGGATGGCGAGGTGGTCGAAGGCGCAGCCTCGGTCGATGAGAGCGCCATCACCGGTGAGTCCGCGCCCGTGATCCGTCAGTCCGGCGGCGATTTCTCATCGGTGACCGGGGGCACCAAGGTGCTGTCGGACTGGATCGTGGTGCGGGTGACAGTCAACCCCGGTGAGACGTTCCTGGATCACATGATCTCCATGGTCGAGGCGGCCAAGCGGCAGAAGACCCCGAATGAGATCGCGCTGACCATACTGCTCGTGGCCCTGACGCTGGTGTTCCTGGTCGTGATCGTCACGCTGCTGCCCTATTCGATATTCAGTGTCGAGGTCAGCAAGTCGGGCAGTCCCGTGACTCTGACGGCGCTGGTATCGCTGCTGGTGTGCCTGATCCCGACCACCATCGGCGGTCTGCTCTCGGCGATCGGCGTGGCTGGCATGAGCCGCATGCTGCAGGCGAATGTGATTGCCACCTCCGGTCGCGCCGTGGAGGCGGCCGGTGACGTCGATGTGCTGTTGCTGGACAAGACCGGCACGATCACGCTCGGCAACCGCCAGGCCATGGTGTTCCTGCCAGCCCCGGGCGTCGGCGAACAGGAGCTCGCCGATGCTGCCCAGCTGGCCTCGCTGGCCGATGAGACCCCCGAGGGGCGCAGCGTCGTCGTACTGGCCAAACAGCGCTTTAATCTGCGCGAGCGCGATTTGGGCGCGCTCGGCGCCGTGTTCGTGCCGTTCTCGGCCCATACGCGCATGAGCGGGGTGGATATCGGGGCTCGCCAGATCCGCAAGGGCGCCGCGGATGCGATTGCCGCACACGTGGAGCGGCTCGGGGAGCCGTTCCCGCAAGCAGTCAAGGATGCCGTGCAGCGCGTTGCCCGACAGGGCAGCACGCCGCTGGTGGTGGCGGACGATGCCCGCGTGCTCGGCGTCATCGAGCTCAAGGACATCGTCAAGGGCGGTATCCGGGAGCGTTTCGCCGACCTGCGGCACATGGGTATCAAGACCATCATGATCACCGGTGACAACCGCCTCACCGCCGCCGCGATTGCCGCCGAGGCGGGCATCGATGATTTCCTCGCGGAAGCCACGCCGGAAGCCAAGCTCAGGCTGATCCGGGAGCTGCAGGCGCAGGGACGACTGGTCGCGATGAGCGGAGATGGCACCAACGATGCGCCGGCGCTGGCACAGTCCGATGTGGCGGTGGCCATGAACACGGGCACGCAGGCGGCTAAGGAAGCCGGCAACATGGTCGACCTCGACTCGAACCCGACCAAGCTCATCGAGATCGTCGAGACGGGCAAGCAGATGCTCATGACGCGCGGGGCATTGACGACCTTTTCGATCGCCAATGACGTCGCCAAGTACTTCGCGATCATCCCGGCGGCCTTTGCGCTGACCTACCCGCAGCTCGGCGCGCTTAACATCATGCACCTCGGCACGCAGACGGCGATTTTGTCGGCGGTGATCTTCAACGCGCTGATCATCGTCGCGTTGATACCCCTGGCGATCAAGGGCGTGAAGTACCGGCCACTCGGTGCGGCGCCGCTGTTGCGCCGAAATCTGCTGATCTACGGACTCGGCGGCATTATCGTACCGTTCCCGGGAATCAAACTGATCGACATGCTGCTGTCGGTAGTCGGTTGGGCGTGAGGAGCCGGGCTATGTGGCACCGCCAACTGCGCCCCGCACTGAGCCTGCTGCTGGCCATGACGCTGCTGCTGGGTCTGCTCTACCCGGCCGTCATTACCGCAGTGTCCCGACTCGCCTTTGCGCGCGCGGCCGCCGGCAGCCTGATCTACCAGGACGGCAAGCTGATCGGATCGCATCTGATCGGCCAGAGCTTCACCGATCCGAAGTATTTCTGGGGCCGCCCGTCGGCCACGACCCCGCAGCCCTATAACGGCGTGGCCTCCACGGGCTCGAACCTCGGCGCGCTCAATCCGGCATTGCTCGATCAGGTCAAGGCCAATGTGAAGGCCCTGCACGATGCTGACCCCGACAATCGGGCGCCGATCCCGGTCGAGCTGGTGACGGCCTCGGCGAGCGGTCTGGATCCGCAGATCAGCCCGGCCGCCGCGCACTATCAGGCCGCGCGCGTTGCGCGCGCGCGCGCTCTGGGGCTGGCGCAGGTCGAGGCGCTCATCGCGGCACACGAGCACGGCGTTCTGCTGGGTTTCCTGGGCGAGCGGCGCGTGGACGTGCTCGAGCTCAACCTCGCACTCGACGCCCTGCATTGAAGGCAAGCGGCGCTCGCACCGGCGCCGGCACGGCGCTATCGTTGCCGCATGCAGATCGCCACCTGGAACGTGAACTCCCTGCGCGTGCGCCTGGAACAATTGCTCCAGTGGCTGCAGGCGAACGGGCCGCAGATAGTGGCATTGCAGGAGACCAAGGTCACCAATGAGCTCTTTCCGGCCTCGGCGCTCGAGGCGGCCGGCTATCAGACGGTGTTCAACGGCGAGCGCAGCTACAACGGCGTGGCGATTCTCGCCCGCAGCCCCCTGAGCGAGACGGCACTGCAGATTCCGCGCTTCGACGATTCGCAGCGTCGCGTGCTCGCGGCGTGCTGCGGCCCGTTGCGGATCGTGAATCTCTACGTGCCCAACGGACAGGAGGTGGGCTCGCCGAAATACGAGTACAAACTCAATTGGCTGCGGGCCTTGCGCGAGTGGCTGCGCGAGCAGCTCGAGCGCTATCCGCGCCTGGTCGTGCTGGGGGATTTCAACATCGCCCCGGAGGACCGCGACGTACACGATCCGGCGGCGTGGATCGGCTCGGTGCACGTGAGCGAGCCGGAGCGTGAGGCCTTGCGCGGTCTGCTGCAGCTCGGTCTGATCGATGTCTTCCGTCGCTTCGAGCAGCCGCCGCTGTCCTTCAGCTGGTGGGATTATCGGGCCGGCTCGTTCCGGCGCAATCACGGTTTGCGCATCGATCTGCTGCTGGCATCGGCCCCGCTGGCGCAGCACTGCACGGCATGCCGGATCGATCGGGGCCCGCGCGCCCTGCAGCGCGCCTCCGATCACGCCCCGGTACTGGCAAGCTTTGACATATAAACCGGTGCGCCGCGCAGCACAGGGGAGCAGAAATGTGCGCCGCGTCGCTGGTGCCGCCGCGAGCCCTGACCTAGACTTCGACGCAATGACGGCCAGGCCCGGAGCGTCTCGGGGCCCCGACAGATGGTGGCTCATTGATGGCCGGAACCCGCCGCAGCGACTTCGATATAACAAACACCGTACGAGTCAGCTCTCCACCGGAAGTCTTGCGCGCGACCGCGCAGCTGCTGCTGGGCACCTGGCCTCGTATCGATCTTGCGCCCGTGGAACGCGCGTTCAAGGATTTCGATACGCTGTTCGCCGGCCGCATGCCCGGCTATGCGGGCGTCGACACCGTCTACCACGACCGGCAACACACGCTCGATGTCACCCTGGCCATGGCGCGACTGCTGGCCGGCTACGAACGGCAGGTCGACGCGCACAGTTCGCTCACGAGCGAGCGTGCCGTGGTCGGCGTGCTGCTGGCCCTGTTCCACGATGTGGGTTATCTCAGGCGCAGCAGCGATCACGAGCAGGCCAATGGGGCCGAATTCACGCGTAACCACGTGACGCGAGGCGCCGAGTTCCTGCAGCTTTACCTGCCGCAGCTGGGATTGGCGCCATGGACTGATGTGGCCGCGCAGATCATTCACTTTACCGGCTACGAGCGTCCTTTCAGTGAGATCGTGACCACTGACGCGCGCGATCTGAAGCTGGGTCATCTGCTCGGCACCGCCGACATGATCGCGCAGCTGGCGGATCGCTGTTATCTGGAGAAATGCCGCGATCGTCTGTACCCGGAATTCGTGCTGGGCGGGGTTGCACTATCGGCCGGTGGCGGCGGCGCGGAAGTGCGCTACGCCTCGGGCCTGGATCTGCTGCGTCAGACGCCCGGCTTCGTGGCCAATACGCGCGCGACCCGACTGGATCGGGACTTCGAGCACTCCTATCGCTATCTGGAGATTCTGTTCGAAGGCCGCAATCCCTATATCGAATCGATCGATCGCAACATGCAGTATCTCGAGCAGGTGCTGCGCAGCGAGAGCTGGCGGATGTTGCGCCGCAATCCACCCTTGCACGCCGCTGATCCGGAGACGCTCGGACGCGTGCGCAGCCTGATGCTCGGATACTTCAAGAAGGCCTGGCTGCAGGACTAGGGCTCACTCGCCCATGGCGCGGGCAGCCAGCGCTCGCGGCGAGGGGGTAGCCACCGCCCGTACATAACGCTGGTAGATATCGGCGAGCTGCGATCGCACGCTCCCCGCTCCGGCCAGATCCACGCCGCTGAGTGCCTCGGCCAGCACCTCCAGCGTGAGCGCCTGCAGCGCCTGGCCCGACACCGGCGCGAAGCTCAAATGCCAGGGCTCAGGGGCGACCCCGCCGCGATCACGATCGTAGGGCCGGAAGAAGCCAAAGTGCTCGGCATGCTCCTCCAGCCACTGACTGAGCGCGCCGAACAGGCCCGCGGGCGCAAACTCCGCCGGCAGCAGCTTGGGCTTGCCAGAGGGCAGAGCATGGCGATCGAATACATCGATTTCCGTGCCCCAATGGTGCCGACTCGCACCCGGCAGAGCCGACCATTGCAGGATGGCGTGCACGATCTGCGCCTCTGCCATGTGCGCGCGCTCGAGCGGGCGGCCATCCCGATCAAGCAGCGGCCTGCGACCGAGGAACTTGTCGTTCCAGATCCCCAGCTGGTGCTCGAAGGGCCGAAAGCTCGAGCTTGCGGCCACCGCGATGCCGTCTCGCAAGGCCGCGGCCTGCAGCGAGCGATAGGCGCGCGCGGCATCGGGCTGCAAGCTACAGCCTGCTTCCTGCAGCTCCAGGACGTGGGTTCGAGTCTTACCGGTGAGCTGCTCAGAGCTTAGCGTTGACATGAGTTGTAGCCGCGCGGCCGCGCATACGGCATTATCCCAGCAATACGATAATCCGGAGGCCGCATGTACGGCCCGCAGTTTAAATATGTAATGCTGCTGCTTGGGGGTGCGGGTGTGGGGCTGGCAGCGCTGCTGACCTATCTCGCGCGCCACACCGCTGTCACGCCGCTGATGGTTGCGCTGCTGGCGGGGCTCGGCGGCGCAGGGCTGATACTGACGGGCTGGCGTTTCTGGCGCCGACCCGAGCCCGTAGACCCAACCGTGCTCGGATTGATTGGCGCCGCCGAGACCATCAGTCGCGGTGAGTTCGGCCAGGCGCTCGTGAGTACCGGGCGCGCTCAGCTCGGGGAGCTCGAGCAGGCGTTTGAAAACATGCGCCAGGCCTTGCGCAGCACCACGTTCACGCGCAACTACCTGCACAGCGTACTCAACAGCATGACCGACGCGGTGTTCGTGACCGCCCCCGGCGGTTTTGTGCGCATCGCGAATGAGGCGGCCTGGCGTCTGACCGGCTACGCCGAGAACGAGCTGATCGGCAAGGACATCGTGACGCTGATCGAGCCGTCCGACAAAGGCGAGCCCGACCCGCTTAGGGTCGCTTGCGAGACCGGTGAGACGGTATTGCGTACTCACTCCGGGCAGACCATTCCGGTCTCGTTCGTCAGCTCGACCATCGCCACGGACGATCCGCAGTTCGAGGGGCAGATCTATGTGGCGCGCGACATCACCGAACGCAAGCGCGCCGAACGGCGTATCCGCTATCTGGCCCGCTACGATGCGCTCACCAAGATACCCAACCGCATGCAGTTCCAGCACCTGCTGCAACAGGCGATCGCACGCTCGCGGCGCACCGGGCACGGCGTCGCGATGCTCTACATCGACATGGATCGCTTCAAGGAAGTCAACGATACCTTCGG
>Ga0181537_10002951_pt1 | contig 14774 bp, 13 predicted proteins | sample PEATcosm2014_Bin_39_FD_119765 | JGI IMG/M metagenome (GOLD analysis project Ga0181537, IMG submission 119765) | Peatland microbial communities from MTU Mesocosm Facility, Houghton, MI, USA - PEATcosm2014_Bin23_10_metaG | ecosystem: Environmental > Terrestrial > Soil > Wetlands > Peat | place... | reverse complement strand
GCCGGTGAAGCTCAGCCCGAAGAGGCCCATCGTCAGGAGCACCAGCTGGATGCCCAGCACCTGCAGGCACCGCATGCGGTAGCGCCACGCCAGGCCGAAGAGGCGGCGGATCAGGACCGGGTTCGAGGGCCCGGCGTCGGCGCTGGTGAGCGGTGACCCCATTTGGGACTCACCCTAGCCGGGGACCCGGAAGGTGCACGAAATTTCGGCCCGCGGCGGCGGGTCAGCGGTTCGGGGGCGGCGGCTGCGCCAGGCCGTTCTGCGCGTCCTGGGCGGCCTTCTCGCGCTCGAGCTTGCGGCGGCGGACCTCCTGGGCGACGGCGTCCAGGCGCTTCTGCTCGTCCGCCGGGGACGGGTTGACGGCGACCTGGTTAAGGGCGTTCTGCGCCGCGACCGGGGCCGAGGCGGCGGGCCCGGACGACGCGACCTTGGCCGTGCGCAGCGTGAGCTTCATGCTGCGGCCCTGGTACTGGACGCTGACCGTGTCCGAGGCGAGGTCCGCCGTCTTGACGACGAAGTCGTGGCCGCCCTCGTTCAGGCCGACCCACACGTCCCTTTTCTTGGCCGTGTCGTAGATGCAGATGGTGATGCCGTCGGACGTCGACGAGAACCCGCGGAGCTCGATGGGTCCGGAGGGGCCTCCCGCCGAGCCGGCTGCCGGGGCGTTCGCGGGGAGGAAGGGCGACGTTGCCGCCAGGTCCGCGCGGACCGGCCGGCACGCAAGGGCCAGGGCGGACGCCGCGAGAAGGGCCGCCTGCGAGCCTCTTGATGGATGCCGGTTTCCCATGACAGGTCCCATCCAATAGACGCACGGGGCGCGAGCGGTCAAGCGGCCTCCCGGGTCGGCGCCCCGGCGCGCGCCGGGGCGAGGGTGCGCCGTCCCGGAAGGCAATCGCCGCTTCTGGTCTCGTCTGGACGCCTCTGCACTGTGATGATCACACTCAGGAATCCGCAGTGGAATCCCACGAACACGGCTTTCCGGCTAAGGAGCTCCCAACATGTTTGCCTTCATTGCATTGTGCAGTCGATTCGCGGCCCCTGAGGCCAGCGGGGCCCGGCCGAGGACCCTGCGCGCGGAGAAAAGGACCGCCCGGCTGGCGCTCCTCGCGGCGGTGGCGGCGATCCTCCTCCTCGGCGGCTGCTCCAGGGTCGGCTCCACGAGGTGGCAGGGCTACCTTGAGGGGGACTTCGTGTACGTCTCCTCGCCCCTGGCGGGCCGCCTCGAGAAGCTCCGGGTGACGAAGGGCTCGAGGGTCGAGGCGGGCGCGCCCCTCTTCGAGCTGGAGCGGGCGTCCGAGGCCGCGGCCCTGCGGCAGGCGGCGCAGGAGTCCAAGGCGGCGCAGGACCAGCTCGAGGACATCAGGAAGGGCTCGCGGCCTCAGGAGATCGCCGCCCTCGAGGCGCGCGCGGGCGAGGCGCGCGCGGCGGCCGAGCTTTCCAAGCTCGACCTGGCCCGCCAGAAAAAGCTCTTCGACTCGGGGGCTATCACCGCGAGCGACTACGACCACGCGCGCCTGACGAACGAGGCGAACCTCCGCGCCGTCGACGAGGAGGTGGCCCGGCTGGACATCGCCCGGCTCGGGGGGCGCACCGACGCCGTGGCCGCGGCGGAGGCGGTCGCGCGCGCGGCCGCCGAGTCGGAGGCCCATGCCAGGTGGAGCGTGGAGCAGAAGTCCCAGTCGGCGCGCCAGGCCGCGCTCGTCTACGACACCCTCTACCGCGAGGGCGAGTTCGTGTCCGCGGGCAGCCCGGTGGTCACGCTGCTGCCCCCCTCCAACATAAAGGTGAGGTTCTTCGTCGGGGAGCCGGACTTCGCGCGCCTGAGGGCCGGCGGGAAGGTGTCGGTCGCGATACAGGGCGTCGCCGAGCCGCTGCTGGCGACCGTCAGCTACCTCTCGCCCCAGCCCGAGTACACGCCGCCCGTCCTCTACAACCGGGACAACCGATCGAAGCTCGTGTACATGGTGGAGGCCGTGTTCGCGCCGGGCGCGGCGTCGGACCTCCACCCCGGCCAGCCCGTCGACGTCGAGCCGGCCGCGCAATGAGCGCACGGGACGAGCTGGCGATCGACGTCACCGGCGTCACGAAGCGCTTCGGGACGAGGACCGTCGTCAACGGCATCGACCTGAGCGTCCGGCGCGGCGAGATCTACGGCTTCCTCGGGCCGAACGGGAGCGGCAAGACGACCTTCATCCGCATGCTCTGCGGCCTCCTCACGCCGGACGGCGGATCGGGCAAGTGCCTGGGCCACGACATCCTGCGGGACCAGGCGCTCATCAAGCGCGAGGTCGGCTACATGACCCAGCGCTTCAGCTACTACGAGGACCTGAGCATCAGCGAGAACCTGGACTTCATCGCGCGCATCTACGGGCTTGGCGACCGGCGGGGGGCCGTGGAACGAAGCCTCGAGCGCCTGGGCATGCAGAACCGCGGCGCCCAGCTCGCGGGCGAGCTCTCGGGCGGGTGGAAGCAGAGGCTCGCCCTTGCGGCCTGCCTCATCCACAGGCCGCAGCTGCTCCTCCTGGACGAGCCCACGGCGGGAGTCGACCCGAAGGCCCGGCGCGAGTTCTGGGACGAGATACACCGGCTGTCGGCCGAGGGCATCACGATCCTGGTGACCACCCACTACATGGACGAGGCGGAGCGCTGCCACAGGATCGCGTGCATCGCGTACGGGAACATGCTCGTCAAGGGCACCGTGAAGGAGGTGATCGGCTCCGCCGGCATGGCGACATGGCGGATCGCGGGTGCGGACCTGGCGCGGCTCGCGGCGGCGCTTGCCGGGCAGCCGGGCGTGGAGCAGGTCGTCCCCTTCGGGAACACGATCCATGTGAGCGGCCGCGACGCCGCCGCCCTGGAGGCGACGCTCGCGCGGGCCTGCGCCGGGGGCCAGGAGCGGGCCAGGATCGAGTCGGGCCTCGAGGACGTGTTCATCGGGCTCATGGACCAGGCGACGGACAACTTCAGCTGAGCGGGCCGTGGGACGCTTCACGCTCCACCGCCTCTGGGCCGTCGTGATGAAGGAATTCATCCAGATGCGGCGGGACCGCGTCACGTTCGGAATGATGGTCGGGATCCCGCTCCTGCAGCTCACCCTCTTCGGTTACGCGATAAACTCGGACCCGAAGCACCTTCCGACCGCGCTCCGCCTGGCGGACCAGGGGCCGTTCGCAAGGACGCTCGTGGCGCAGATGAGGACAAGCGACTACTTCTCCATCGTGCGCGTGACCGACTCGGAGGCCGAGGTGGAGCGGCTGCTCAAGCTCGGCGACGTCCAGTTCGCCGTCGACATCCCCGAGGACTTCACCCGCAGGGTCCTGCGCGGCGAGAGGCCGACGGTCCTCGTCGAGGCCGACGCCACGGACCCGGCCGCCACCGGGCCCGCCCTCGCCGCGATCCGGGCGCTGGCGGACACCGCCCTTGACCGGGACCTCACGGGCCCCCTGGCGAGGCTCCGGGGCGTGCCGCCCCCGTTCGACCTGGAGGTGCACGCGCACTACAATCCCGAGAACATCACGCAGTACAACGTCGTCCCGGGGCTCATGGGCGTCGTCCTCACCATGACCATGGTGATCATTACGGGGCTTGCGATCACCCGTGAGCGCGAGCGCGGAACGATGGAGAACCTGCTCGCGACGCCCGTCAGGCCCCTCGAGGTGATGCTCGGGAAGATCCTGCCCTACATCGCCGTCGGCTACATCCAGGTGACCCTGATCCTCGTCGCCGCTCGGTACCTGTTCGACGTGCCCATGGTGGGGAGCCTCGCTCTCCTCTATGTCGTCTCGCTGCTCTTCATCGCGGCGAACCTCGCGATGGGAATCACGCTCTCGACCGTGGCGAGGAACCAGCTCCAGGCGGTCCAGATGGCGTTCTTCTTCTTCCTGCCCTCGATCCTCCTCTCCGGATTCATGTTCCCCTTCCGCGGGATGCCGGTCTGGGCCCAGTGGATCGGCTCGTGCCTGCCGATCACCCACTTCCTGCGGATCGTCCGGGGGATCCTCCTGAAGGGCAATGGGCCCGCCGAGATCATGCCGGAGGTGTGGCCGATCGCGCTCTTCGTCGCGGTCGCCATGACGGTCGGCGTCAAGCGCTACCGGCAGACGCTGGACTAGGCCGGGGCCCCGGTGGCTCCCGGCCTGTACGGCCGGTACGAGGGATCTGGATACACGGGGACGACGCCGCGCGCCGTGCAGGCGGCGATGATCCCGAAATTCACGCGGTCGCGGACCGCCATGTGCGAGTCCCAGTCGGGGTCGGATGTGAAGTAGAGGATCTGCAGGCGCATGGAGGAGTCGCTGAAGTCCGCCAGGCTGACGACGATCTGGCCCTGGTGGACGCCGGGGTCGGAGCGCAGGAGCGAGCGGATGTCCCCAAGGGCGAGCCGCACGTTCTCGACGGGGTTGTCGTACCGCAGCCCCAGGGTCAGGTCGACGCGCCGCTGGGGCATCCGCGTGAAGTTCGTTATCATCTCCGCGGCGACCGTCTTGTTCGGGATGACGACCTGCGTGCGCTGCGCCGTCCTGAGCCTCGTCGACCGCAGCCCTATCTCCTCGACCGTGCCCTCATGCCCGAGGATCCGGATGTACTCGCCGACGTAGAAGGGCTGGTCCATCACGACCACGAACGAGCCGAAAAGGTTTGCGAGGGTGTCCTGCGCGGCGAGGGCGAAGGCGAGGCCGCCGATCCCGAGGCCCGCCAGGAACGTCTTCACCTCGAACCCGAGGCTCTCGAGGACGATGAGGATGCTGAAGACGAGGAAGAACGCCCCGATGGTCCTCTTGATGAGCGGGATGAAGGCCGCGATGTGGAGGCTCCGGGCCCGGGCGCCCGTCGCGAAATGGTCGATCGCCGCCGCGCCCGCGCAGGCGACGCCCCAGAGGATGACCGCGGTCAGGGCGCCCTGCTCCCCAAGCCTGACGCCGTTTGGGACCGCGTCCCAGAGCGGGACGACCGAAAGCGCGGCGATGATCCCGCAGAGCACGACGAGCGTGGAGGCGGGGGCCTCGAGCGCCGGCGCCATCAGCTGGTTCTTCGCCCGCGCCGAGAGCTTCCCGATCCTCGAGAACACGATCCCCATCCCGAACCGGCCGACGACGTAGGCGAGGAGGAGGAGGAGGAGCGCCGCCGCCCACCGCGCCGTGGCGGGGTCCATCGCGCCCGGAAAGAACCTCGCCTGGAGCCAGCTCACGAGGCGCAGGAGGAGGCCAGGCGGGGCCGCCGGGACCTGGATGGGGACGGGAATCTCCATGGGAGGACATTGCCAAAGCCGCCTCCTCCCGCAACGTCAAGCTGCGGCTACGACGCCGACAACGATGCCATCCGCGACCGGTCAGCCCCCCGAGGCGGCAACCCCGCGCCACCGCTCGCGGGACGCGGCCGTGGCCCTCCTCTGCGTGGCGCTGGGTCTCGCCTTCGGACTGGTCGTGTGGCTCCGGCGGGGTTCCGAGCCGGCGCAGCAGTATCTCGCGGGCTACCTCATCGAGCTCAGCCTGAGCGTGGACAACGTGGTCGTGTTCGCTCTCGTGTTCGAGCAGTTCGGCCTCGACCCGCGGCGCCAGCGCCGCCTCCTCCTGTGGGGCGTGGCCGGCGCGGTGGTGCTCCGCTCGGCCTTCATCATCGCCGGCGTCGGGGCTATCCGCAGGTTCGCATGGATCATCCCGCTCTTCGGCGTCGTGATCCTCGCGACGGGGGTGCGCCTCGCGGCCACAAGGGGCGCCCGAAAGCCCCTTTCCCCGTCGGGGCGCGTCTACCGGTTTGCGACGAGGCACGCCCCGGCCGGCCTCGCCGCGCTCATCGTGCTGGAGACCGCCGACCTGGTCTTCGCCCTCGACTCCCTTCCCGCGGTCCTCGCCGTGACGCACGACGCCATGATCGCCATCGCGTCGAACCTGTTCGCGATCCTGGGGCTGCGCTCCCTGTTCTTCGTGGTGAGCGGCGCGATCCGCTCGCTCCGGTTCCTGAGCGCGGGCCTCGCCGCCATCCTCGCGTTCGTCGGCATCAAGATGATCGCGGAGCCGTGGTATTCCCTGTCGGCGACGTCGTCGCTCGTGGTGATCGCGTCGTTGCTGGCCGCCTCGGTCGCGGCCTCCCTGGCGACTCGGCGCCGTGCGTGAGCGCTCCGGGCAGCAAAAAGGCCGGGGCCCCCTGGGGGCGCCGGCCTTTGCGATTCCTGGCCCTGGGGCTCGGGTCCGCCGCTCAGGTGACCGCGATCTTGCGCGGCTTGACGGACTCGACCTTCGAGAGCGTCACGCGAAGGACCCCGTCCTGGAGTTCCGCCACGGTCTTCTCGGGAACGATCGTGTTGGCGTGGTCGAGCACCAGCTCGAACGCGGCGTCCGACGTCTCGCGGTAGAGCACCCCGCTCTCGGGGAGCTTGAACGCGGGAGTGCCGGTGATCCGGAGCTCTCCGCCCTCATCGGTGACCTGGAGGCCGTCCTTGGAGACGCCCGGAAGGCTGACGGTGATGCTGTAGCCGTCGGTGGTCTCCGTGATCTCGTAGCGCGGCCTGCGGACGGGCCGTGTTTCGACCTCGGCGGCTGAACCGTTCAGGCTGGGAATGAGTGTGTTTATGAATGACATGGTAGTGGTTTTGTTCTGCTTGGCGGCTCAGTTGACCGACACGCTGATCTTCTTCGGCTTCTCCTCCTCCCTGCGCGGGAGCGTCACGGTAAGGATACCGTTCTCATAGACGGCCGAGACCTTGTCGGCCTGGACCTCGTCTTGGATGCTGACCTGCCGGCTGTAGGAGACGGTGGTCTCGTTGTCGCCGGTCTTCTCCTTGCGGGAGGCCTCGATGGCGAGCGAGCCGTCGACGAACTCGACACTGATCGCATCGCGCGTCACGCCGGGCAACTCGGCCCTGACGTACGTGTTGTTCTTGTCCTGGTAGAGGTCGATCGGGAACTGACCGCCGCGGCCCGCGCCGGAGAATCCGGAGAGCGCCGTGCCGAACAGCCAATCAAGCTCGTGGTCAAAGCCGGCGACTCCAAGCCGACCGCCGAATCGGGCGGCGGGCGCGGTGACGCGGCCGTTGGGCTGGGTGAATTGAATGTAACGCATAGTGCCCTCCCCTATGCATTCGGGGTGCCGGAAATCTGGCATGCGCAAAGGGTTTCAGGCCATTGACTTAACCGCCGGGGTATCCCGGGCCACTGTGCAATTTTTTCCCAATGTGACGCCCACCCCGGGCTATAATGCCCAACCGTGCCGCGCGTGACGGAGGGACGGATGGGTTTCAGGCGCCGCGAGCCCCCGACCGGGTCAGCTCCGTTATGGCTCGGTCCAACTCGGCGACGGGAAAGGGTTTCGCGAGCACCCGCCTCGCGCCGAGATGCTGCGCGGCCAAGAGGCTGAGCCCCGGGGCGACGCGGCCTCCCCCCGACATCGCCACGATCGGCAACTCAGGCCACTGCCTCCTGAGCTCCACGATGGTCTCCAATCCCTCCTTCTCGGGCATCACGATGTCCGTGACGACGACGTCCGCTCCGACGGAACGCAGGATAACCATCGCCTCGCGGCCGTCACCCGCCTCGACGACACGGTGGCCGAGTCCCTCGAGGTTGAGGCGAAGCGCCCTGCGCAGCTCGGAATCGTCTTCGACAAGCAGGATGTTGGCCATCTTCAGGACCCCCTCCGGTTGTCCAGCGCCCTGCGCACGGCATCGCTCAGGGTCTCGACCGTCGGGGGCTTCTGGAGCAGGTCGCTTATGCCCTTTCCGCGGACGTCGCTGAGCGTGAGGGGACCGGGAAACCCCGTGGCGAGGATCACGGGGAGTTCGGGCCGCAGCTTCGAGATATGCCGGGCAAACTCGATTCCGGTCATCGCCGGCATGGCCAGGTCGGTGATCACGAGGTCGAATTCCTTCGGCCGAGCGCGAAGGATCTCGAGCGCTTCGCGCGCGCTGGTCGTGGCCTCGACCGAGTAGTTGAGCTGGGTGAGCATGTACTGGCTGACGCTGACGATCGACTCCTCGTCGTCGACAAAGAGGATCCGCTCCCCGTTGCCGCGCACCATCCCGGGGGACGGCGCAGCCGCGGCGGCCACCGCCTCCGAAAGCGCCGGAAAATAGAGGTCGAAGGTCGTTCCCTCGCCCAGCTGGCTCTTGACGCTCACCGCGCCGTCGTGGCTCCTCATGATGCCGTGGACGACGGCCAGCCCGAGGCCGGTCCCCTCGCCCAAGGGCTTCGTCGTGAAGTAGGGCTCGAAGACCCGGGCAAGCGTCGCCTGGTCCATGCCGCAGCCGCTGTCGCGGACGCTGATGCGCACGTAGCGGCCCGGCTGCAGGCGCAGCTGCCGCGCGGCAGGCCCCGCCTCGAGTTGCGTGTCCTCGACGGCGACCTCAAGCTTTCCATGGGTATCCTTCATCGCGTGCCACGCGTTGGTGCCCAGGTTCAGGAGGACCTGGTGTACCTGCGTGGGATCGGCCATGACCGCGGGCGTTGCGCTGCCGTAGGACTTCGTGACATGGATCGTGGCCGGGAGCGTCGCGCGCAGGAACCGGAGCGCCTCGTCGGCCACCGCCGTCAGCTGCACGGGCTCCCGCTGGACCTCGTCGCGGCGGCTGAAGGTAAGTATCTGCTGCACGAGCCGCGCCGCCCTCGTGCTGGCCATCCCGATCGAGACGACATGGCTGGCAAGGGGCGAATCCTTCGGCAGGCCCATGCGGACGAGCTCCGTGTAGCCGCTTATGACGGAAAGGATGTTGTTGAAGTCATGGGCTATGCCGCCCGCGAGCGTCCCGATGGCGTCCATCTTCTGGGACTGTCGCACCTGCTCCTCCATCTTCTTCTGGTCCGTGATGTCCTCGAACAGCCCGACGAAGCGGGCCGTCGTGTCGCCTCCGTGGACGGCCACCGCCTTGTCGCGAATCCAACGGATGGAGCCGTCCGGCCGGATGATGCGAAACTCCCTGTCGGCCGGTTGGGTGTTCCCGTGCGAGAGGCCATCGGCGACGCGCTGGCGGTCGGCGGGGTGGACCGCCTCGATCCACGACATCGGCCGGGCGTAGAGGTCCTCGCACGGCCGGCCCCATATCCGCTCGTAGCTAGGGCTCACGTAGAGCAGGCGCTCGCCGGAATCATCCGTCGTCCAGAAGACGTCGTTAATGCTCTCGGCGAGTTCCCGAAAGCGTTTGTCGCTGGCATGTTGGGCCTCGCGCGCCCGCTGGCATTCGCGCCGGAGCCTCTCCACCTCGGCCGAGGGGCCGGCCGAGCAGCCATCGGCCCCGAGGGGCCTTGCCGCGTTCATGGTCCCGTCTCCGGTGCGGCCCGTGAGGGGCGCCGTGTTCTTGGGGTCTTCATGGAGCATACTCCCATGCCGTGGCCCGACGCGCCAATGCTTGTTGCTTTGGTCGGCTATGCGCGCTTAACATACGCGCCGTGCTCGACCCGTTATCACTGGTCTACTTCAACGCGGTGGCACGAGACTGCAGCCTGAACCGAGCGGCCAAGGGCCTGCGCGCGTCCCAGCCGGCCGTGAGCCGCCGGATCCAGCAGCTGGAGCACGAGATGGGCGCGAGTCTTTTCGTTCGGAGGTCGACCGGGGTTTCCCTGACGCCTGCGGGCAAGGCCCTGCTGCGCTACAGCGACGAGCTTCAGCGCCTGACCGACGAGGCCCATACGGTGATAAAGCGATTCTCGGGCAAGAAGACGCACGAGGTGCGGATCGGCTTCTACCAGCCCGCGGCGCCCCTGCTCGCGCCTATACTGCACCGGCTGCGCTCGCAGCATCCCGCCATCTCGGTCGTTCCCTTTGAGCTGGTGCCGGCTGCGCTCATCGACGGGCTTCGGGAGGGCACGATCGACTTGGCGCTGCCCGGATATGCCGAGCGCCAGCTTCTCGCGGAGTTTTCGGGCGTGAGGATCCCGAGCGCGGCTCTGACCTTCGTCCTTCCCCTGGGCCACAAGTTTGCCAACCGCAAACTTCTGAACCTGGCCGAGGTGAAGGACGAGTGCATGGTCGCAATGGCGGAGACCGAGTTTCCCGGCTGCCACAGCCTCATCGTCGAGATGTGCCGCCAGGCGGGGTACGCCCCGAAGATCCACGTGGACGCGCACACCATGACCGAGGCTGTGGCCCACGTCATCGCCGGCAACTGCATCACGCTCTTGCCCGAGTCCGCGATCGCCATTCCCCTGGCGGCGGAAGTCAGCCTGGTGCGCTGCGACGCGCGTGAGGAATGGTACGCCCTGTGGAGCTCCGCCAACGGGAAGCCGGAGCTTCGTGCCGTCGTCGACGTCATCAAGGACTCGAGCCCGGCAGGCTGGTCAAACACCCTGCGGGCGCTCGAGTTCCTCGACGGCACCCACAGGTTCGAACCCCGGGGCCGGTCCGTGTCCGGCATGGGACGCAGGGGCCGCCCGCTGAAGCGGGCCGCAACCGAGACGGCCGGGGCCTGAATCCCCTGGCGCTGCCCCTCCCGCGGGGCGCACGTCGGAACGAGCGTGCCTTTCCGTGAATGCCGGGTTGCAGGGCGCTTCGCGCCGAGAGCCGTGGGTCGCAACGGCCCAAACTTCTCGCCTCCCACACGGCGCTGCGTGTAGGAAAAGGGTGGACGTCGTTGGCACACACGGTGCTGACATCGCCCACGCCGGGCGTCCCTCCCCCGTGAAATGAGCCTGACCCGCTTCTCAGTCCCCCCGCTCCACAAGGTGACCCGCACGCTCGCGGCCGTTGCGATGGGGCGCGAGCCGCCCGACCTCGTCATCACGGGCGGCCGGACGCTTTCGACGTACACGGAGAGGTTTCACGAGAACCGGGAGGTCTGGGTCAAGTCGGGCCGGATCGCAGCCGTGAAGCCCGCGGGGGCGTGCAGGGACAGGGTCCGGCGCTTCGACGCCAATGGCGGGATCCTCGCGCCGGGGCTCATTGACCCGCACCTGCACATAGAGAGCTCCATGATGACCGCGTGCGCCTACGCGGAGGCCGCCCTCTTGAACGGGACGACGACCATTTTCTGCGACAGCCACGAGATCGGCAACGTGTGCGATGCAAAGGGGATCGAGTGGATGCTCGAGGACTCGAGGCAGGCGCCCCTCTCCATCTTCCTCACCGTCCCGAGCACGGTGCCCGCGACCGGCCCCCGGTTCGAGACCGCCGGCGGCGACCTCACCCCCGCGAAGATCGGGAGGATCTTTGACCGGTGGCCCGAGGCCGTGGGGCTGGGAGAAAAGATGGACTTCGTGCAGGTGGCCATGGGCGACCGGCGGAGCCACGCCGTTCTCGCGGAGGCCCTCCGCCGCGGGCGGCCGGTCTCGGGGCACATCTACGGCAGGGAGTTCGTGGCCGCCGGCGCCGCCTCCGGGATAACCGACACGCACGAGGCGATAAGCCGCGAGATAGCGGATGATTTCCTGGAGAACGGCGTTTGGGTGTTCCTTCGCGGGGGCAATCCCGCGACGCCGTGGAACTCCCTTCCGCTCGCGATCAAGACGGTGACCGAGCTCGGGGCCAGCCCCGAGCGGGTCTGCGTCTGCACCGACGACCGGGACGCCGACGACCTCTTTCTCTTTGGCATGGACTGGGTCGTGCGCTCGGCCGTGAAGGCGGGCATCCCGCCCGCGGGGGCGTGGAGCATGGGCTCCCTCCACCCCGCGACGCGCTTCGCCATGGACGGCGACATAGGGGGGCTCGCCCCCGCCCGGCGGGCGGACATCGTGCTCCTCGACGACGCGCTCAGGCCGCAGTGCACCTGGTACGGTGGGGAGCTTGTCGTCAGGCACCGCAGGATAACGCCCGTCCTGGAAGGGGCCCTGTCGAAACCCTACAGGTATCCGAAAGCCGCCTACAGGACCGTCCGCCTGCCGTCGCGGCCCGTCCTCGTTCCCGCCCTCCCGTCCGCGCCGGTCACGGCCAACGTGATAAGGGTCGCGGCACCGGGGATCATCCTCGTCCACGAGCGCCTCCCGTTGAGGCCGCGAAAGGGCGAGTCCTGGGCAGGGATCCTCGCGAGACACCGCCTCTGCTTCGTCACCGTCGTCGAGCGCCACGGCCTCTCGGGCGCCGTCGCGCACGGCCTCCTCGGCCGGTTCGGCCTGAGGGACGGCGCGGTGGGAAGCTCGGTCGGCCACGACGCGCACAACATCATCCTCGCCGGGACCAACCCCCGCGACATGCGCGCCGCGCTCGCGGAGATAAGGCGAATGCGCGGCGGCGTGTGCGTGGTGCGCAACGGCAGGGTCGTCGCCAAGGTCGCGCTCCCGGTGGCCGGCCTGATGTCGGACAAGAGGGCCCCGGTCGTCGCCAAGGAGACGACGCGGCTCAAGAGGGCATGGCGGGCCGCCGGCTGCAAGCTGCCCTACATGGGCTTCAACCTCATCCCGCTGTCGGTGATCCCGGAGATAAGGATCACCGACAAGGGCCTCGTGACCGTCCCCGGCATGCGCATCCTCCCGCTCTTCGAGGCCCCCTGAGCCGGCGAGCCGGCCCGTCCAAAAAACATTCGGAATCCACGGGGCGTTGTGGTTCTCTCGGCGCCCCGATGATTTTCGAATTCGACACGCCGCCCGACCGCCGCGGCACCGACTCCCAGAAATGGCAGAAGTACGCGGGGAGGGACATCATCCCGATGTGGGTCGCCGACATGGACTTTCAGGCGCCGCCCGCAATCGTGGAGGCCATACAGAGGCGCGCGGCGCACGGCATTTTCGGGTATTCGAGGCCCGTGAAGTCGACGATCGACGCCGTCATCGGGGCCCTGCTGGAGCGGTACCGCTGGCAGGTCGACCCGTCGTGGCTCGTCTGGCTGCCGGGACTCGTGTGCGGGCTCAACGTCGCCGTCCGCGCCTTCGCCGGGGACGGGGACGAGATCATCAGCCTCTCGCCCGTTTACCCGCCCTTCGCTATCGCCCCGAAGAACCAGGGAAGGATCGCCAGGGGCGTCCCTCTCGCGCTCGATTCAAGGGAGAGGCGGTGGGAGATCGACTGGGACGCGCTCGAGGCGTCGATCACGCCCCGCTCGAAGGTTCTCCTTTTCTGCCACCCCCACAACCCTGTCGCGAAGGTGTGGTCGCGCGCGGACCTCGCGCGCACTGCGGAGTTCTGCGCCCGCCACGGCCTGGTGCTGTGCTCGGACGAGATCCACTGCGACCTTCTGCTGGAGAAGGGCGCGGTCCACGAGCCCGTCGGGATCGTCGCGCCGGGCGAGTCGTCGCGAACCGTGACGTTCATGGCGCCGAGCAAGACCTTCAACGTCCCAGGCCTCGGCGCCTCCTTCGCCGTCATCCCCGATGCCATGCTCCGCGCGCGCTTCGTCAGGGCGACGGCGGGCATCGTTGCCGAGGTCAATGTCTTCGGGTACGTCGCCTGCGAGGCCGCCTACCGCGACGGGGAGCCCTGGCGCCGGGCGCTGATTGAATACCTGCGGGGCAACCGCGACTACCTGGTCGGCTTCATCTCCCGGGAGATCCCGGGCGTCCGGATCGACGCGCCGATCGACGCGACCTACCTGGCGTGGCTCAACGTCAAGGAGCTCGGCCTGGCAAACCCCGCGAAGAGTTTCGAGGACGGGGGCGTCGGCCTGAGCGACGGCGTCCCCTTCGGCGCCCCCCCCGGCGCCAACGTCCGCCTCAATTTCGGGTGCCCGCGGTCGACGCTCGCCGAGGGCCTGGACCGGATGAGGGCCGTAGTGCGCTCGCGATGACAGCGGCCGGCACGACCCCGGGGACGCTTCTCGTCCGCAACGCGGACGTCCTCGTCACGATGGACGGGAATCGGCGGGAGATCCGCGGCGGCGGGCTTTATGCCGAGGGCAACAGGATCACCGCGGTGGGCCCGACCTCGGAGCTCCCAGCCTGGGCCGAGAGGATCATCGACCTGGCGGGGCATGTCGTCCTGCCGGGCCTCGTCAACACCCACCACCACATGTTCCAGAGCCTCACGCGCGCGGTCCCCGCGGCGCAGGATTCCAGCCTCTTCGGCTGGCTCGAGGCCCTCTATCCCATCTGGGCGCGCCTGACGCCCGAGATGCTCCGGGCTTCCACCATGACCGCGATGGCCGAGCTGTTGCTATCCGGCTGCACCACCTCAAGCGACCACCTCTACCTCTTCCCGAACGGATGCAGTCTTGAGGACAGCATCCAGTCCGCCGGGGAGATAGGGATGCGCTTCCACGCGACGCGCGGAAGCATGAGCGTGGGCAGGAGCCAGGGCGGCCTGCCGCCCGACAGCCTCGTCGAGAAGGAGTCCGCTATCCTGGACGACACCCAGCGCGTGATCGAGGCGCACAACGACAAGGGGCGATTCGCGATGCTGAGGATAGGCGTCGCCCCCTGCTCGCCCTTTTCCGTCAGCCGGGACCTGATGCGCGAGTCGGCGAGCCTTGCGCGGTCGCTCGGCGTTTCGCTGCACAGCCATCTCGCCGAGAACGACAGCGACGTCGCCTACAGCCGCGAGAAGTTCGGGCGCACGCCCGCCGAATACGCCGAGGAGCTCGGATGGGTCGGCCCGGACGTGTGGCACGCCCACTGCGTGAAGCTCGACGACGGCGGCATGGACCTCTTCGCGAGGACCGGCACGGGCGTGGCCCACTGCCCATGTTCCAACATGCGCCTCGGCTCCGGTGCGGCGCCGATCCGGCAGATGCTGGCGAGGGGCATCCCCGTCGGCCTCGGCGTCGACGGCTCGGCGTCCAACGACTCGGGCAGCATGACCGGCGAGGCCCGCCAGGCGATGCTGCTCCAGCGGGTCGGGCTCGGGCCCTCGGCGATGACCGCGAGGCAGGCGCTCGAGCTCGCCACCATCGGGGGAGCGCGCGTCCTCGGGCGCGACGACATCGG
>Ga0181537_10002950_pt1 | contig 14779 bp, 9 predicted proteins | sample PEATcosm2014_Bin_39_FD_119765 | JGI IMG/M metagenome (GOLD analysis project Ga0181537, IMG submission 119765) | Peatland microbial communities from MTU Mesocosm Facility, Houghton, MI, USA - PEATcosm2014_Bin23_10_metaG | ecosystem: Environmental > Terrestrial > Soil > Wetlands > Peat | place... | reverse complement strand
TCGAACGGTTGGACCTGGCGTCCCTCCTGGTTGGCAATTCTAGCCCTGGCTCTTTATCTCGTCGGATCTACCTGCATCGGCCGCTTCCTTTACCGCGAGTATCTGGAGGCTCAGAATGGCCTTCCGCAGGGCACCCGCCCGGAACCCTGGAACACTGGGAAGGCTGCTAAAAATCCCAAGCTACGAGGCGATGATTTCAAGCGGGTATTTGTAGGGATCGTTCTCCCGCTCCTGCTGTTCGGCATCGTGCTGAGTGAGATCGTGCGTTTGCACCCGGCCGGAATCCTCTGGGCTACAAAAGTATTCGTACTGCTGCAGGCGTTGGTTTATATCGAGACCTTTGCTGGCGGAGCCGCTAAAAACGCCGCGGTCAATAAAAAGTTGATGATGACCACCAAGACGGGCGAGGCCAAACCCGAGTTGAAGTGGTGGTGGTACCCGTTAAATGTGGGGAGACTTCTGTTGCTTGGAGTTCCTGCCGGCGTGGCGGGAACTCTGCTGGCAGTCGCTATTGCTGGTCTGCTGAAGTCAAACCTGATCGAGACCTGGCGGATTTGGCTTCAGCTGAACGACAGGGTCGGGCTCGAGTTAACGCTGGGCACGCTGCTGTTTTTTTGGCTGGCGCCTCTCACCATGGTCATCACCGCCGGCCTGGTCGGGAAGGACTTTCCTGATTGGGTAGGGGAGTGGCTGGCGCGCGTCCGCGCCTATACGCTGGTGACCGGCCTGGGTTGGAGTTGCCTTTTTGGCAGTGCTTTGTTATTGCCCGGTGCGGCGGCGCACCTGTTCAGCATTTACTGGGTGGGATGGACCGGGGTGGGGACCTGGGTCGTCGCCACATTCACCGGCGTTCTCTCGGGAAAGAGTGGCAAGACGAGCGGTGACCCACAAAGCTCCAACGGGCTATTGAATTGGGTGGCCATCATTGCCCCTTACATCTACATCGCGGGCCTGGCTCTGTTGCTTTCATCGGCGTTGGAGTACTTTCGCAACCACGGTTGGCAATGGTGCGACGGCGGGCAAAACCCGCTCACCCAACCTTCGCCGGTAGCGTGCCTTCTGGAGAGCTGGTTGTCTGGCAATGAACTGCGTTGGTGGCTCGTATTGCTGGTGCTGGTATCGCTCGCTCTTCTTCTGGGATCGCGGCTCGATGTGAACCAGTTTTCCATGCATAACTTCTATCGCAACCGCTTGACCCGTTGTTACCTGGGAGCCTCGAACCTGCAGCGCAGTCCCAGCCGGGTGACCGGCTTTGATGAGCGCGACAGCAACGACCTCTTCATTCACGACTTGAAGGCGCCGAAGTATCCCGGGCCGATTCCGATATTTTGCTGCACCTTGAACATCACCACCGGGGAAAACCTGGCTTGGCAAGAGCGCAAGGCTGCCTCTTTTGCTTTGACCCCGAAATACAGCGGCTACGGCGGCGGACTGGAAGATATCGGTTTTGTCCCGACCAAAGAGCTCTACCCCGGCGGCCCGACGGTGGCGACAGCCATGGCTACGTCGGGCGCCGCGGTCAGCCCCAACTGGGGCTACCACACACAGCCGGCCACAGCGTTCCTGTTAACGATGTTTGATGCCCGCCTGGGCCTATGGCTTCCCAACCCGCGCAGCTCGTCGCTTGTTGGGAAGAGCGGGGCGAAGGGTAAGATATTGCCGGCTTCACCCAGGTTTCCGTTGTACCGGCTGATCATGGAATTGCTTGGAGGAGTCGATGACACGTCCAACTATGTGTACGTAACCGATGGAGGCCATTTCGACAATATAGGTCTCTATGAGTTGGTGAGGCGGCGTTGCTACCGCATTGTGATCTGTGATTCCGAAGAAGACGGCACCTATAACTACGAAGGTATTGGCAACGCCATCCGCAAATGCCGCATTGACTTTGGAGCTGAGATCGATCTGGACCTGGCGGACTTATCACCCAATACGGACAGCCGGCTAAGCCCGGCTCATGTAGTGCATGGCTACATCCGGTATCCTGAAACACCCAAAGGGGTTCGTGGGACCATCACCTACATCAAGGCCTCCCTCACCGGTAAAACAACCCCTCCAATACCCATCTGGCTGAGGCAAGCTGCGCCAACAGAGGCTGGAACGGTGCAATTGCCGAATGTGCCGGGAGACGTGCAGAACTACAAACTGCAGCACGCGAATTTTCCTCACGACTCGACCGCGGAACAGTGGTTTACCGAATCGCAGTTCGAGAGCTATCGCGCACTGGGACAGGCGATCGTGCAGGGTATGAAGAACCCGTTCGCGGCCCGGGACTGACAGTCCCTGCCCTGAATCACCCCGCGCTATATTTTAAGTATGGAAGTAACGCTCAGCTCGCGGGTCTGTCACGCCCCCCATCCTGTAGCCGCGGATGTAGCCGGCGAAACCGTCCTCATGAGTCTGGAGCGCAGTCGCTGTTACGGACTCGGCGAAATCGGCAGCGAAATGTGGAGCCGCCTTGCCTCCCCCACCCTCGTGTCCGACCTGGTCGCTGAGTTAAGCGAGCGGTACGACGCCCCGCCCGGAGTGATCGCTCACGACGTACTTCAACTCCTGACTCAACTTGTCGACGAGAAGCTGCTCCAGCTCTGCCAATAACGTCTGTAGTGGCCTGTCGCAGCGAATTCGTCAGCAAAAAAATGAGCGGCTGCCACACGTCTCGCTAGACGTGGGTTTCGTTTGCAGCTCCGGCGCTAACGTTTTCACAGAGACGGTCTGCCAGTACCCGTAACTTGACAAGACGAGCAGGCGACAGCCAGAATGCCTCGTCGTCCTTTTTCACAAAACGGCATGGCATCTCATAATGTGGTACACAATTCGGCGGAAGTCTACAAGTTGCAGGCGCTGGATCGCGCCTTCGCCGTACTGGATCTGCTCGCTGCCAGCTCCGCGCCGATGGGACTGGCAGAGATCGCCGTAGCCCTCAAGCTGCACAAGAGCACCGCGCATCGATTCCTCATGGTTCTGGAGCGCCATCGCATCGTGGAGCGAACTTCAGCAGGCAAATTCCGCCTCGGCCTGCGACTCTGCGACTTCGGCAGCCGCGCCATTGAGCAATACGACCTTCGCGAGCGGGCCCAGTTGCACCTGAAGACATTGGTGGCTGACGTTGAGGAAACCGCCCACCTGTGCATCTTGGAAAAGACCCACATGGTTTACATCGACAAGCAGGAACCGGAACGTTCTGTCCGTATGATTTCCCGCGTGGGCGCCAGCAGCCCGGTACATTGCACGGCTGTAGGAAAAGCAATACTGGCCACCATGCCGCGCCCGCAGGTGGAGGAAATACTGCAAGGCCTGTCGTTCGAGAGGTTCACCCGGCATACCATGACCAGCCGCGAGGCCTTGCTGAAAGAATTGGAACGTACCAGCCGCCGCGGTTACGCGGTCGACGATGAAGAGCGCGAAGAGGGTGTGCGCTGCGCCGGCATGGCGATTCTCAACGGGCGGGGCGATGCGATCGCTGCCGTCAGTATTTCCGGCCCCTCATTTCGTGTGACCATGCAAAAGATTCCCTTTATCGCGGATAGGCTGACGGCCTGTGTCAAAGGGATTCAACATGATTTAGGATTCGTACCGCTCGCACGATAAAGGGAAAGCCGAATGGAAGAGTTGTCGATTAAGGGCGCAGACACCTGCCGATGGGACTGCGTAAGTTTAGGGGAAGTAATGCTTCGCCTCGATCCAGGCGAAGGAAGAATCCACACCGTGCGTCAATTTCAAGCCTGGGAAGGCGGCGGGGAATACAACGTAGCCCGCGGCCTGCGCCGCTGCTTTGGCCTGCGCACCGCCATCGTAACCGCATTCGCTGACAACCCGATCGGACGTTTGGTAGAAGACTTCATCCTGCAGGGCGGAGTAGATCCGTCCCTGATCCGCTGGGTTCCTTATGACGGCATCGGCAGAACGGTGCGCAATGGGCTCAACTTCACCGAACGTGGGTTTGGCGTACGTGCCGCGGTAGGCTGCTCGGATCGCGGCAACACCGCCATCTCGCAAACCAAACGAGGCGACTTCGACTGGGAAGCCATCCTCGGACCCCGCAACGGGTCCCGCTGGCTGCACACCGGAGGCATCTTTGCCGCCCTCTCTCCGACCACCCCCGAAGTTACCGTGGAAGCGCTCGACAAGGCCCGCGAACACGGCACCATCACATCCTTCGACCTCAACTACCGTGACTCTCTCTGGAAGTCGATTGGCGGCAAAGCCAAGGCGCAGGAAGTAAACCGCGCCCTGGTGAAGAAGCTCGATGTGCTCTTCGGCAACGAAGAGGACTTCTCCGCCATGCTGGGCATCAAGCTCGAAGGCGTGGGAGAAGACTTCAACGAACTGCCGGTAGCCAGCTACGAAAAGATGCTGCGTGAGGTAGCGGCCAGCTATCCCAATCTGAAATTAGTAGCTACCACCCTGCGCACCGCGCAGACCGCCTCCCGTAATGCCTGGGGCGCCATGGCTATCTACAAAGATGAAATTCTCTACGTGCCGCAACGGGAAATCGACATTATGGACCGCGTGGGCGGTGGAGACTCGTTTGCCTCCGGCCTGGTGTTCGGCATGCTCATGGGAAAACCGGCACAGTGGGCCGTGGAATGCGGTGTGGCTCATGGCGCGCTGGCCATGACCACTCCCGGAGACACCAGCACCGCATCGCGCGCAGAAGTAGAGCGTGTGATGCAAGGCGGCTCGGCTCGCATCGCTCGTTAAAGGAAAAGGACCATGTCGAAAGAAGTAGAACAGCAGCTGGAAGCAGCAGGAATTATCCCGGTGTTGAGAGCCCGCTCGGCATTCGAAGCCCTGGGTGTGGTGGAAGCTCTGGTCGCCGGTGGTATTTCCGTGGTGGAAGTCACCATGACGGTGCCGGGAGCCATCGAAGTATTGAAAAAGCTGAAGCGCGAATATGGCAGCAAGCTGCTATTGGGCTCAGGGACGGTTACCGATGCGGCCGAGTGTGTCGCCACCATTGAAGCAGGAGCGGAATTCGTTGTGAGCCCCAGCCTGCACCTCGACGTTATTCGGGAGACCAAGGCCAGGAGCAAAGTTTCGCTGCCGGGCGCTTTAACTCCCACCGAGGTGATTACCGCCCATCGTGCAGGCGCGGATTTCATCAAAATATTTCCCTGCTCGGCGATGGGGGGTGCAAGCTACCTTAAGTCGCTCAAAGCGCCGTTTCCATTTCTTCGCCTGGTGCCGACCGGCGGCGTAACCCTCAACACGGCGGTCAGCTTTTTGGAGGCGGGCGCCGCGGCGTTGGGTGTGGGGGCTGATCTGGTGAACACCGCAGCATTCGCAGAAGGCAATCCGGACGCGATCACCAACGTCGCGAAAGGCTATCTTGAAATCATCGCCCGCCACCGCGCGCCCAAAGAATAACCAAGGGAGAGAGCATGAGCATGATCCGACGCATTGGATTCACCTTAGGCACGGCACTAATACTGGCGCCCTGGGCACTTGCGCAGAACGCTGCGCCCACGCCCGACGTCTACACTCCAGACCAGTTGGAGGCGATGGAGCAGACCCTGCAGCAGAAGGCAGACAGCAAAGGGCTGGCCACGCAGACCATCAAAAAGTACACGACGGACTACGCCATGCTCGCCTTCCGCAGCCAAAGTGGACAGGCTGAGTTACACGAGAAGTTTGCTGACTTCTACGTCGTTGTAGCCGGCGAAGCCAGCCTGGTGAGCGGCGGCGAAATCGTCAGCGGCAAGACGACCGCCGCCGGCGAGGTGCGCGGCGACTCCATCAAGGGCGGCCAGGAAGTAAAGCTCAAGAAGGGTGACATTATCCACATTCCGGCAAACATCCCCCATCAGCTTGTGCTGGCCAAGGGAGACACCTTCCAATATTTCATTGTTAAGGTGCAGGAAATCCAGTAGCTCTACACGACCTCTGAACGGGGGCTAGATCGGCTGCTGCCTCTCGCGACTGAGCTCGTGATACAACCAGGCCCGGGCCCCAGCCCACTGGCGTTGTACGGTTGCAGTTGAAATTGCCAGAACGTCCGAGGCTTCTTCGTTCGATAGGCCTGCGAAGAACCGCAGTTCCACAATCCGGCCTCGCTGGGGATCCATTTTTTCCAGTCGCCCCAAGGCCTCGTCGAGGGCGACCACGTCTATCTCGGGTTGGCGGGCGGCGAGGTCGTGCTCTTCGAGCGATAATTTGATGGCTCCGCCTCCCCGTTTCGCCCTCTGATTGCTGTTTGCATGGTCGACGAGAACGCGACGCATCATCTGCGCGGCAATGCCGAAAAAATGCGCTCGACTTTGCCAGTTCACCTTCTGATCGACTAAGCGGATATAGGCTTCATGAACAAGGCCTGTCGTCTGTAGGGTATGGCCGGGCCGCTCACGCCGCATGTAACTCCGAGCCAGGCGCCGAAGCTCATCGTAGACGAGCGGCATTAGCTTATCCAAAGCTTGCTGATCGCCCTGGCTCCAGTCCACCAGGAGCTGAGTAACGCGCGTAGGAGTGGCTTGCGAAATGGCGCCTCCTCGAAAACTTGTGAGATAACCAGGCGGTGGATGAATACTCCCATAGCGCTCTGGCTGCGTCAAGAGCCCTGGGAGCGTCCTGTGCCTTCTCATCATGGGCAATTCGTAAGTTAGATGGCTTCTCAATGATCATTTTTTTCGTGAATTGTCGCGTTAACAGATGTGACCGGATTCATCGCTATCGCAAAGGAGAACGAAAATGCAAGGTAACAGGGGAGTGAATGGTTACCTGGTGGTCGCGCTGCTTGCCGCTATGTTATTGCTGTTTGTCGGGTGCCAGAATACCGCACAAGGCCAGGGCCTCGGACCTGAAGCGCAGCTGATGAATATCGGCGGCGTAGGCTTCGTACCGCCGAAAGGCTGGTCGGTCAAACAGGCCGGGGCTGCCGCCGTGATGATCGGACCCGTACCGCAAGGGTACCAGCCATGCATGATTGTCATCGATCCAACGGTAAGACCGGGCGGCGACATGGCCGAACAACTGGAGATGATCGTCAATGCCAACTTCTCCCGCCAATTTGGGCCTTATCGGGGGGAGGACAAAGGGGATGTGAAGGCGGACCAGTACCAGGGCGTTGCGGCTGCAGGGTGGCCCTACGTCGATCTGCTTGGGCAGTTGGGCGGCTCGCCGGTGCACGTTCGGGCACTGTTGGCACGATTCAACAACCGGGCGGTTGCCGTGATGGGATTGTTTTCCACACGATGGACGGGAGCTGGACCCCTGCCTGCTCACGCTTTCGAGCAGGCAAGCAATTGCCTGGGCAGCCCCCAGGTGCGCGACAACGACGTGTTCCTCATGCTCTTCCATAGCCTCCGGCTACCAGGGTTTAGTGGGACTTCGACTGGGCTAGCCAAACAGATCCTGGGATCGTGGCAAAAAGCCAGTGCTGGTGCCGGCGTTCGTGTGACCTATGCCGCGAACGGGCATTTCGACGACGGCGGCGTCAAGGCGAATTACTACGTGTCGGGCAACGGCACTATCTACGACGTCCCGACCAATGTTCTTGGCGACGGAATGTATCGCATCGACGGCGACCGCCTCACCATGAATCGCAACGGCAGGAATCACACCAAGCTGGTCAGCGTAGTTCGCCGGCCGAAGCCCGGCCAGCCGGGAGAATACGACGAGATTCTTCGCCAGGTGGAACAGACCGACACCCAGGTTTGGGGATTCGGCCAGACGGGCTATTACGTGATCTCGTATCACAGATCGAACTGAAGCAGTACCAGAAACGATCACCGTCCAAGCAGGCCTTCGCATCGCGCCAGGGCGAGGGTCACCGGCCTGGAGTCACCCCAGGCGTAACCATCGGAGCTGACAATCAGAGGGTGGCTTATGTGGCGCCAAGCGTCCAGACTCTGTTGATACCAGGACCGCGCTTCGACCAGAGATGCCCGGCGTTGCTGAGAGGAACTCATCGCTCGCCCAAAGGAAAGCTCGCCCATGCCAAAATAAGCGTCGCCCAAGATATAGCGAGGCTCCGGGTCCTTTGGGTCGGCGGAAGCAAGTTTTCCGGCAATGGTGATCGCGTCGCGGTAGTTTTGCGTTGCCCCGTCTGGCCTGGACTCTTTGCGAAAGAAATCGCCCAGCTTTGCGTGAATTGCGCCCGCTGCCTCGGTCCAGCTCGAGTTCCCGGGATCAAGACTTGCAAGTCGATTTGCGGTTGAGAGGGCCTTGCGATAATCCGCCAAGGCCGGCGAAGCCGCGTTTGTAGAAGACTCCGTCGAAGCCCTCCAGACATAAGTTATCAACAGGTCTTTGCTGGGGCCTACCGCCTTTGGATCTCGCTCCAGAGCTTGTTCCATGATCCTTGCTGACTGGTCAAGATAGCGCAAGGATTCCGCAGTTTTGCCCAGCATTGCAGAAGCTATGCCAATATTGAGCGCGGTCTCTCCCACTTCCACACTGGCCTCTTGATCGTTGCGGTCTCCGGCGGAGAGCTTTTCCACGATTTCGAGAGCCCTGCGATAGTGCAACAGTGCTTTGGCTGTTGCTCCGCTATTCACGAGTGCATCAGCCAGGACGGTATGAAGGGCTGCTACATCGCGTTGCGCCTGAACGTTTGCGCCGTTTGCGGCCATGGGCTCGCCGATGGTCAGCGCCTTTTGGTAGGCTTCGATAGCTTGGTCCTTGTGGCCGGCATTACTCAGACGCCGGCCAATTTGGAACTCATCTCTGAGCAGCCGACGCAATTCATCGGGGTCCTTCGATGTACCTGCGATCTTCTCGTCGAGTTCGAGCGCCCTTTGGAAATACCTATCGATGTCGGTTTCCTTTGTGCTTACGCGGGCGTCGAAAAGGATATTTGCGAGAGCCATGTAGTCGTCTGCGAGTTCGCCCATGACAGTCTGGTTAGAGGGATCGCGCTCATACAGCGTCTGAGTGATGTTCACCGCCTCCTGGGCAAACTTGATTGCTTCCGTCTCATCGCTTGCGTAATACCGGAGGGTAGCCAGTTTGCTGCAGTTAGATGCATACCTCAAGAAATCGGGAACGGCTCCTCCTGCTGCGAGTGCCTTCCTGAGTTCATGAGCCTTGCGGTAACTCTCCGTCGCCGCAATGGATTCACCCAGATTGGCCGTCTGAAATTTGCTCTGCACGTCCCCGACCCTTTCGTAGGCGGTGGCGAGTTCGCGCTGGAGCGAGGTGTCGCTGTGCGCTTCCTGGCTGAGGCTGTCCAGGTATTCGAGAGCGCGTTGGACGAGCAACTTCCGCGCCGCCGTTGAACCCGGCAAGTCGCGGATGGAGTCGTGCAGCTCGAAGATCAGGGAGTTGGCGAGTTTGCGGACATCGTTGAAGCGGCGTTCGGCGCGAGATCGTTGGACACGCGCGACGTGAGCTTCGCGCAGCGACACTGCGATGCCGGCAATCAAACTCAATGTAACCAATGCAGCGGCGAGTACACTGGCTGTGTGTCGCTTGAGGAACTTACCACTTCGGTAGGTGAAAGTGTCGGTGCGGGCGTGAACAGGGTGGCCCTCAAGATGGCGGCGGATATCGTCGGAGAATTGATCGACCGAGGCGTAGCGCCGGTGCGGCTCCTTACGAAGCGCGGTGAGCACAATGTTGTCCAAATCTCCGGATAGTCGCCGGCGGAGCCGTTCTGGAGTTCCCTCGCGCACCGCGCTGATCGCGGCGGGTGTCAGCGTTCGTGTTGTTCCACTATCGCCGGTGGCGTCTTCTTCACGCTGAATGGCCACGCTTGGTCTCTCGGGTTCGCTCTCGATGGTTGCCCGCGCCATCTCTTCCGGTGAACGAGCAGCGACGCGATAGGGAAGATGTCCGGTCAGCAATTCGTAAAGCACGACGCCGAGTGAATAGACGTCGCTCGCGGTCGAGATCGGCTCGCCGCGCAACTGCTCCGGGCTGGCATAACCCGGCGTCAGCAGCCGCACCATCGTCTGGGTCCGTGCCATCGCCGCGCCTGCGCCCTCCGGCTCCATGATTTTGGCGATGCCGAAATCCAGCAGCTTCGGCGTACCGTCTTCCGTCACCAGGATGTTGCCTGGCTTGAGATCACGGTGAATCACCAGGTTCTGATGGGCAAACTGCACGGCTGTGCAGACAATGCGAAACAACTCAAGACGCGCGTTCACATTCAGCTGGTGCTGATCGCAGTACTGATCCAGCGGTATGCCGCGCACATACTCCATCACCAGGAAAGGTTGGCCGTCTTCGGTCGCGCCCCCGTCCAGCAAACGAGTGATGTTGGGATGGTCCAGGTTGGCCAGGATCTGGCGCTCGGCCTTGAAGCGGGCCAGGGTGAAACGGGAGTCGAAGCCTACCCGCACCAGCTTGATGGCCACCTGCATCTGGTACTGATCGTCGGCGCGCACGGCGCGATAGACCTCGCCCATACCCCCTTCGCCAATCAGTTCGATGATTTGATAAGCGCCTAGCCGGCGCCCGTTCCACGCCTCCGCAGCCGGTTCACTCAGAGGGTCGGCATTTTTCGCCGATGCGGGTTCATCGAGAAAATTACCCGCCTGGTCGTAGGAATAGATAAGGGACTCGACGTAGCGCCGCACTTCCGGTTCCGCACAGGCCTGGTCCAGATACGGTGCCCTCGCCTCCGGAGGAAGGTCCAGAACCGCATCCACTACGTCCCTCACACGTTCCCAGGGGATAGTTGGCATGAGTCAGACCTCGCCGCTACGTTCTTGATGAAGCCATGTCTACCGTCACGGTTACAAAATGACTGCAGCGTTGGCTTATCTCATCTTTCCGCCAATTCGGCAGCTTGCGCCGGCTTGCCCCAGGCCTGATAGAGCTGCACCACCCATTCGCGGGCGCGGTCCAGATGATACCAGTCTGGGACTTCTATGCGGCCTTTTCTCGAAGCCATTCCTTTGTAACCCTCGAGCAGGAGAGGTTCGGCATCGATGTATTTTTTCTCCCCCGCCAGGCTGGCGCCGAGCAGGCTCTCGGCGCGGAATCGTTGCCAGTCGTCGGGAAGTTTCTTGCGATAGAACTCCAAGGCCTCGCGCGCGAGTGCCTCGCTGGCAGCGAACTTGCCCTGCGACAGATAGGCAAGCGCCAGGTCGGCGGCTGTTCCGACCGTGTCGGGGTGTTCCCGCCCCAGGGTGCGCTCCCGTCCTGCCAGGGACTGCGCAGCATGAGTCTCCGCCAGCGCGTATTTGCCCTCTCGTTGGTAAAAGGATGCAAATTCCGCCAGGAAAGCGAGAGTTAGAGGGTGTTCCAGGCCTAGAACCCGGCGGCTGATCTCTATGGTCTTGGTGAACAGCGCCTCGGCTTGTGCGTGCTTGCCCTCCATTCCATAAACGGCAGCCAAATTGTTCATGGAATTCAGCGTGTTGGGATGCTCTGGACCCAGCAGACGGCGCTTGATTTCAACCGCCTGGCTGTGCAGTTCCTCAGCTTGTGCGTACTTACCTTCAAAGTAGTAGCAAGTCGCTAGATTCATCACTGAATCCAGCGTGTTGGGATGTTCCGGACCCAGAATGCGGCGCCTGATCTCCAAAGTCTCGCGATACAGTTCCTCAGCCTCAGCATATTTGCCCTGCATGTAATCAACGATTGCCAGGTTGTTCATGGACTTCAGCGTGTCGGGATGTTCCGGGCCCCGAACGCGGCGCTGGATCTCCAGGGTTTGCCGGTCGAGTGCTTCGGCCTGCGCATATTTGCCCTGGACCTGGTAGTCGATCGCCAGATCGGTATAGGACTTCAGCGTGTCGGGATGTTCCGGACCAAGCAAGCGGCGGCGGATCTGCAGGGTTTGGTTGTCGAGGTCCTCAGCCTGCGGGTACTTGCCGAGCGAGTAGTAGACGCCGGCCAGACCATTCAGCGAAATCAACGTGTCGGAATGCTCCGGACCCAGCACACGGCGTTGCGCTGTCAGGGCCTGGCTGAACAGCGCCTCCGCGTCCACATACCTACCCTGAAGATCGGCGATTTGTCCAAGGAGACTGATGGTCTTGAGGGTCTTCGGATTCCCGGTTCCAAGCACGCGGCGCTGCAATTTCAGCGCCTGCTCCAACTGCGCCTGTGCCTGGGGGTATAGCCCGAGGTCCATGTAGGTCTGGCCAATGGTGTCGCGAATGGCAGCTTCCACGTCTGGCTGGCGGTCGAACTTTCCCGCGATCGCCGCAGCCGCGCGGTCCAAAGCTGTTCGCACCTTCAATTCCGGATCAGGTTTGGCGTTCGGAGCGGCCTGATTGGCGACACTAGCCTGGGCCAGAAGATCGTTTCGCAGAAAGTCGTTCACCGCCTGAGCCGTAGCCGCTTCCCGCTGAGCAATTCGCCCCTCCCGCATGGTGGCTAGCAGGCCAGTGACCAGGACCAACACCACCAGCAGACCCGCCGCAACCCCTGGCTTGTGCCTGTTCACGAACTTGCCCGCGCGGTATCGGATTGTGTCTTTGCGGGCGAGGACCGGCAACCCCGCAAGGTAGCGGCGAATGTCCTCGGAGAACTGTTCTACCGATGCGTAACGCCGCTCCGGTTCCTTGCGCAGCGCTTTTAGCAGGATGCTATCGACGTCGCTAGCCAGTCGCGGTCGCTGCTTCTCAACCCGCTCGTGCCGGCGATTGCGCAGAAATGCGGACAGACGCGCTGCGGTGGAAGTCGCCGCTTCCATTCGACCCGCTGCTGTGCTGGGTTTTTCCGGTTCCTGTTCGCAGATTGCCTTGGCGATGTCTTGCTGCGAACTTGCCGTAATTCGGTAGGGCCAGTGTCCGGTCAGCAGTTCGTAGAGCACGACGCTCAGCGAGTACACATCCGTAGCGGTGGTAAATGGGCCCCCCCGGAATTGTTCAGGGCTGGCGTACTCGGGCGTTAACAGCCGCACCATCGTCTGGGTCCGGGCCATGGCCGGGCCTGCGCCGTCGGGCTCCATGATCTTGGCGATGCCAAAATCCAGCAGCTTCGGCGTGCCGTCTTCCGTCACCAGAATGTTGCCTGGCTTGAGATCACGGTGAATCACCAGGTTCTGATGGGCAAACTGCACCGCAGCGCAGACAACGCGAAACAACTCCAGACGCGCGTTCACATTTAGCTTGTGCTGATCGCAGTACTGATCCAGCGGCAGGCCACGCACATACTCCATCACCAGGAAAGGCTGGCCTTCTTCGGTCTCGCCTCCGTCAAGCAAACGCGTGATGTTGGGATGGTCCAGGTTGGCCAGGATTTGCCGCTCGGCCTTGAATCTGGCCAGGGTAAAACGGGAGTCGAAGCCGATCCGCACCAGCTTGATGGCCACTTGCATCTGGTACTGATCGTCGGCGCGTATGGCGCGATAGACCTCGCCCATACCCCCTTCGCCAATCCGTTCGATGATTTGATAAGCGCCTAGCCGGCGCCCGTTCCACGCTTCGGCGTCCGGTTCACTCAGGGTCTTGGCATGTTTCGCCGATGTGGATTCATCAAGAAAGTTACCCGCCTGGTTGTAGGAATAGATAAGGGACTCGACGTAGCGCCGCACTTCCGGTTCCGCACAGGCCTGATCCAGATACGGTGCCCTCGCCTCCGGAGGAAGGTCCAGAACCGCATCCACTACGTCCCTCACACGTTCCCAGGGGATAGTTGGCATGAGTCAGGCCTCGCTGCTACGTTCTTGAGGAAGCCATGTCTGGCGCTCGCACGCTTGCACTACACGTGGTGAGCCAGACATCAGGGGCGTGCAATGCACCCATGATAACTCCGAATGCCAAGCTTAATCGGAATGACGGCGTATCAGCCTGATTCGTGTTAGCGGAGTTACCCCGCCACCGTGCGAAATGAGCCTTTGCGCATCAGCCGTGATCAGATTTCCCTCGCTTTATCGCGTGTCTGAATGAAGCCGCAACATTTGCTACCTGCTTGCAGGCGCAGATACAGAGCGCAGAGCGGTCTCGAACCGAGATCGAAGTACCTAAACGAAACATTCTGAATTGCACGCGAAAGGGAGAAAACATGCAAAGCAACTTGGTGCAAGGAAAGTTAGACCGCGACGCCACGAAACACTTTCGGACGCAAAGGGGAAGTCGTTTAGCACTCTTGTTGGAAGAGATGTCTGCTTTGGCGGCAGCCGCCGGAAACGTGAGCGGTCGCAAAACCGTTTCGAGAGTACTGGCCGCTGTGATTGGTTTGATCTCGCTAGCTGCCGCCGGACCGCTCGCCTCACCAGCTTTAGCTGCGTCGGGCCCTCAGGTCACTATCACGTGTACGGGCACGAATAGCTGCACCGCCATAGGCACGGGGTTCACGCCGAGTGGACGCGTGATGGCTGAGGCCTTCGCAGGGTCCTCTGAATTTTCATCAATCAATCTGACCGCCAGCGCGCCCACCCTTGTCTGCTTCAGCGGAGGATTGAAACCAGTCTGCCACGATGTGGGCGGGGGAAGCTTCACGACGGTATTGCCGGTCGACTACTCGCTTGCCTGCGATGCCACGTCGGGCGGCACGGCCGAGTATATCGACGTCTCTACTGACAAGACAGTGAGCAAGCCGGTCACCTGGACGGGTGCATGTATCGGCCCAACCACCACAACCCTGACGCTTCCCTCGACCGCGGACACTAGCTGGACGTCCGGCATCAATCCTGCCCGAGTGAATGCCGGCTCTACGCTGGTGACCTCCGGCACGATCACCGTCACTGTGAACGGTCTGTTCTTCTGCCAGTACAGTGCGGGAGCAGCTTCAGGATGCACGACTGTCCATCTTCCCGCGGGCACGGATCAGGTTGAGGCCTCGTATTCGGGCAGTACGGAACCGCCCTACTATCCGTCCTCGGCCTCGGCCACCGTCACGGTGCTTCCTGTCGACCCATCGACGAACGTAACCACGCCGAACT
>Ga0181537_10002949_pt1 | contig 14780 bp, 13 predicted proteins | sample PEATcosm2014_Bin_39_FD_119765 | JGI IMG/M metagenome (GOLD analysis project Ga0181537, IMG submission 119765) | Peatland microbial communities from MTU Mesocosm Facility, Houghton, MI, USA - PEATcosm2014_Bin23_10_metaG | ecosystem: Environmental > Terrestrial > Soil > Wetlands > Peat | place... | reverse complement strand
GCGGGACCGGGCGGCTCGACCGACGCTGCCGCCGTCGTCCAGGGCTCCGTGGACGGAGTGAGCGGGACGATAGGCCTCACGGTGCAGGCGTCGGCTCCCTCGCCCACGCCGACGCCCTCGCCGACCCCGTCCCCCTCCGCCACGCCGGTCCCCTCGCCGACGCCCAGCCCGTCGCCCACCCCGAGCCCCACGCCTTCGCCTACGCCCTCGCCCACGCCCAGCCCGTCCGCGTCCCCGACTCCCACTCCCCTGACGCAGGCCATCATGGTCGACCTATCGGTGCGGGTGCAGGTCCCGGCCCAGGGCGTGTCGGCCACCTTCACCGTCAGCGGCTCCGGACCAAAGAGCATGCTCATCCGTGGCATAGGGCCCGCGCTAGCCGGGTTTGGCGTGCAGGGAACGCTCGCCGACCCGCAGATCACCGTGACCAGCGATGCCACCGGCGCCGTGGTCGCAAGCAACGACGACTGGGGCGGCTCGTCGGCGGTCGCAACCGCCGACGCCGCCGTAGGGGCGTTTGCGCTTTCCGACCCGAGCAGCAAGGATGCCGCCCTCGTCGCGTCATTCGCGCCGGGCACCTACACCGTCCGGCTGTCGGGAGCCGGAGGCTCCACCGGGGCCGCGCTGATCGAGCTGTATGACGCGGACACGGTCAGGAATTCGACGCTGAGCTACCTTGCGCTCCAGGCGCCGGTCGGCACCGGGGCCAACCAGATCGTTGCCGGCGTGAGCCTGGTGGGGCCGCAGAGCCCGGACACGGTGCTGATCCGCGCGGTGGGCCCAAGCCTGTGGGCGGCCGGGACGCTCCCCGACCCGGCGGTAAGCCTGTACGACTCTGGAAACTCACTCATCGATTCGAACACCGGCTGGGCCAACTCCTCCTCGATCGCGACCGCCTCCAGCCAGGTCGGCGCCTTCCCGCTCATGGCGTCCAGCGCTGACAGCGCGCTCCTGGACGGCCTGAATCCCGGCCCCTATACCGTCCAGGTCGCGGGAGCCTCGGGCGACACGGGCATCGTCCTCCTCGAATTCTACGACACGTCGTTCACGGGGGACCGCGCCCCCTACGTCGTTTCGCCGCCGGCTCCCGAGGCGGTGGCCGCCGGCTCGGCGGCCTCGTTCTCGGTCGTCGCCGTGGGAACCGGCACGCTCACCTACCAATGGCGCCTGGACGGGTCGCCCATCACCGGCGCCATCAATCCCACGCTGTCCTTCCCGTCCGTCCAGGCCCTCGACGAGGGGATCTACGACGTCGTGGTCACCAACGCCGCGGGCAGCACCACGTCGCCCTCGACCTCCCTCATCGTGACGGGGGTCTCCCCGACACCCACCCCGACGCCCACGGCCAGTCCCACGCCGACCCCGACGCCGGTGAGCGGCCTTTCCGCGTCCCAGGCGGTGGCGGGCGTGAACGGCTACTTCGTAACGATAACGAACACCTTCACCTATCCCGGCACGATCGATTCGCTGGGATGGGAAGTTGAACTTCCGAACGGCTGGACGTTCGTGTCGAACGCGGGGACGGTCGGCGACGTGGCCCCCACCATCGGCGAAGGAGGCACCATCGCCTGGGCCTGGATCTCGATACCCGCGAGCCCGGTCACCTTCACGTACACCGTGGAGGCGCCCTTCGGCGCCGGGGGCATCCAGGAATTCCCGGCGACGGTCATCTACAGCACCGGCGGCAACCAGGTGCAGATCCCGGCCGCGCCGTCGCCGCTGGAATTCGACCTAGCGGTCTTCCACAGCGCCGACGAGGGACAGGTCGGCTCGATCGACCTGAGCGATCTCACCCGCGTCATCGAGCTCTACAACACGCGCTTCGGCAACATCCGCACGGGCTGCTACCTCACCAACGTCGCGAGCGAGGACGGTTTCGATCCCGACACCACGCGCCCGACCGCCTCGCCCTTCGCGCTTCCCTACTACCATTCGGCCGACGAGGGCAATCTCGGCAACCTGGACCTTTCGGACCTGACGCGCGTGATCGAGATCTACAACTACCGCTCGGGAAGCGTCCGTACGGGCCAGTACAGCGTGGCGGCGGGGACCGAGGACGGCTTCCAGCCCGGGCCCTGAGCGGCCGGGCGCCCCTTGGGCGATCGTAAGGAACCGTCCGGGCGGTTCGGTGATCTATGGGGTGAGGCAGCCTTCGCCGCCTCCAAACTCCAACTGTTCCAGCGCCACCCCCCATCCCTCCCCCATATGAAATCCCGATTCACGCTCCTCCTCATCGCCCCGGCCGCCCTCCTCCTCGCCGCCGGCTGCTCAAAGTCCCAGAACGACAAGGTCGCCGACGCCGCGCAGAGCGCGACGACCGCGGTCAAGGACGCCGCGGTCGACGTGAAGGACGCCGCCGTCAACGCCTGGGACGGCATCAAGGACTTCACGCTCGACCGGAAGGCAGACTTCTCGTCCGGAATCGACCGGATGTCGAAGTCGATGGACGACAAGATCGCCGAATTGAAGGCCAACACCTCGAGCACGACCGACTCAGGCAAGGCGAAGGCGATCAAGGACTACGACGAGGCGCGCGCCAACTTGAAGGCCAAGCTTGCCGACCTGGACAACGCGACCGCGGACACGTGGGCGTCCGCCAAGGCGAACGTCAAGACCGCCTGGGACAATGTGAAGATCGCCTACGACCGGGCCGTCAACTGAGGCGGCCGGCCCTCATCTCGCCTTCCCGAGGCTGTCGCCCATCCGGGCGTAGGTTTCCACGCACAGGGCGCTCTGGGCGACGATATCCTCGTCGAACCGGATGCGCCCGGCCTGGAAAAGGGTGATCACGCAGGAGCCCCCGAAGGCAAAGAGCCCCTTCTCCTCGCCCTTCACGACGGCACGCCCGGGCAGGAATCCGTTCACGATGCTGCCCACGTTGGTCGCGCCCACCTCGACCATCGCCACGGTCCCGAATTCCGGGGCCTCGATGAGCGTCACGAACCGCTTGTTGAGGACCAGATAGCGGATGTTCCTCCTGAGCGCGATCGGGTTGACCGAGTAGAGCCAACCCCCGACGAGCCTCGCCTCCCCGGGAATCCCGGCCACCGGGAAATGGAAGCGGTGGTAGTCGCTCGGGCAGAGCCTTGAGATGAGCATCGAGCCCCCGTTGAACCGGGCGGCGAGGGCGGGATCACCGAGGAGCTCCGCCAGCGTGAACGTGGCGCCCTTCACGTAGAACCCGGCGGCCTTGTTGACGTCAGGGAAGGCCAGGTGCCGCCCGTCCGCGGGGAAGACCGCCACGTCCAACCCCGGGGCGATCGGACGGGCCTCCGGCTTCAGGGTCCGGGTGAAAAACTGGTTGAAGGTCATGAAGTCGAAGGCCGACTTCGAGAATTCCGACACGTCGACGTCATAGTCGGCGATGAACTTGTAGATGTTGATGTCGCTTTCCCGCGCGCTCATCTTCCTGCCGTAGTACATGGAGAAGAGCCGCCTGCGTATGAAGAGCCACACCGCAAGCCGGCCGACGGGGTTCTCGTAGGCGAACCGGAGCCATTTCTCGCCGTAGACCTTCTCGGTCTTCACCGTCCGGGTGTACCGGTCGAAATAACGTATGGGTTCGGGTTGCAAAGCGGCGGCAGTGCCGTTCCCTTTTTCGCAGAATCCCCCCCCTTCGCCATGGAAAATTTCACTTATTTCAATCCCACGCGCATCCTCTTCGGCCGCGGCCAGATCGCCGCGATGGACAAGGAGCTCCCGGCGGGCGCGCGGGTCCTGATCCTCGCCGGCGGGGGCAGCATCCGCGCAAACGGCGTCTATGACGAGGTGCGCAGGGCCCTGGGAAGCCGCGTCGTGTACGAGTTCTTCGGCGTGGAGGCCAACCCGGACTACGACACGCTGATGAAGGCGGTCGAGCTCGCCCGGCGGGAAAGGATCGACTGGATCCTGCCGGTCGGCGGCGGGTCCGTCCTCGACGGCGCGAAGTTCGTCGCCGCGGCCGTCCCCTACAAGGGGGACCCCTGGGAGATCCTCCTCACCCGAGGCACGAAGCTCGAGACCGCGCTGCCGATCGGCGCCGTCCTCACCCTGCCGGGCACGGGCTCCGAGGCCAACGGCGCCGCCGTCATCAGCCGGCGCTCGATCCGAGAGAAGCTCGCCTTCATCACGCCGGTCGTCTTCCCGCGGTTCTCGGTCCTCGACCCCGCGACCACGCTCACGCTCCCCGAGCGCCAGATCGCCAACGGCGTCGCCGACGCTTTCACGCACGTGATCGAGCAGTACCTCACCTATCCCGCGCGGGCTGCCGTGCAGGACCGCTTTGCGGAGTCGGTGATGAAGGTCCTTATCGACGAGGGCCCCCTTTCTGTGAAGGACCCGTCGGACTATGACGCCCGCGCGAACGTCGTCTGGGCGGCCACCTGGGCCCTGAACGGCGCCATCGGCGCCGGGGTCCCGCAGGACTGGGCGAGCCACATGATCGGCCACGAGCTCACGGCCCTCCACGGCATCGACCACGCCCGCACGCTCGCGGTCGTCGTGCCGAGCCTGCTCACCGTCCAGCGCGCCACCAAGGGCGCGAAGCTCGCGCAGTACGGCGAGCGCGTGTGGGGCCTCCGCGAGGGTTCCGAGGGCGCCCGGATCGACGCGGCCATCGAGAAGACCCGCGCGTTCTACGAGTTCTTGGGGCTGCGCACGCGCCTGTCCGACTACAACGTGAAGGCGGACGTCGCCTCCGAGGTCGCCGGCCGCCTGAAGGCTCGCGGGCTCATCAATTTCGGGGAGCGCTCCGACATCACGCCCGAGGTGGTCGAGCGGATCCTCAGGCTGGCGGCCTGACCCGCCCCACCCTCCCGAGGGAAAAAGGGGGAACGCGCGGCCATGAAATCCCACCGCAAGGAGCTCTGGTTCGACCTTCCCCAGCGCCGGCAGCTGGTCAACATCACCCCCCAGGTGGAGGAGGCCCTCGGGGAAAGCGGCATCCGCGAGGGGATCTGCCTCGTCAACGCGATGCACATCAGCGCGTCGGTCTTCATCAACGACGACGAGTCCGGCCTGCACGCCGACATCGAGAAGTGGCTGGAGCGGCTGGCCCCGGAGAAGCCGCACGCCCAGTACGCCCACAACCGGGGCGAGGACAACGCCGACGCCCACCTCAAGCGCACGATCATGGGGCGCGAGGTCGTCGTCGCGGTGACCAAGGGCCAGCTCGACCTCGGGCCCTGGGAGCAGGTCTTCTACGGGGAATTCGACGGGAAGCGCCGCAAGCGCGTCCTCGTGAAGATCATCGGGGATTGACCCTCAGCCCGGCTTGCCCGGCTCCCCGCGGCCGGAGGCGAGCGTCTGGTCGACGGCGGCGAGCAGCTCCTCGGTGGAGAAGGGCTTCGCGAGCGTGAAGTTCGCCCCGAGCCCCTTGGCGTAGTCGAGGCGCTGGCCGCCGCCGCCCGACATCGCGATCACGCGCACCCCCGGAAACTGGCTGCGAAGGACCCGGATCACCGAGAGGCCGCTCTGCGGCATCAGGAGGTCGGTCAGCACGAGGTCAAATGGGTGCTCGCGGTAGCTCTGCGCCGCCTCGAACCCGCCCTCCACGGTCGTGACCGCGTGGCCGCGGCCCACCAGGATCTTCTCAAGCGTGGCGCGCAGCTTGGGATCGTCGTCGATGATCAGGATGGTGGACATCGCGGTCGGTAAGAGGGGCCGGGTTTCCGAGGGGGTCACTCCATGACCATGGACGGGCCGGGCCGGCCGTCGGCCTCGCTCACGAGGCCGATCCTCGCGGCGTGCAGCGTCAGCTGGGCCACGCGGTGCAGGCCCAGCTTCTGCATCATCCGGCTGCGGTGGTTGTTCACGGTGTGGACGCTCACGTCCATGAGGGAGGCGATTTCCTTGGAGCTCATCCCGTTGGCGATGTAGCCAAGCACGGTCTTCTCGCGCGGGGTGAGCCGGGCGCGCGCGGACGGGGCCGGGGGATTGCGGCCGATCATGTTCTTTATGATCTCGCTCGCGTGGCTGTCGAAGTAGACCCGGCCCGAGCCGACGGTCGTGAGCGCGCACCGGAACTCGGAAAGCGAGCAGGTCTTCTCGACGAATCCCGCGACGCCCGCCGACATCGCGCCGTAGACCGAGGCGGGGTTGGCGCTCCCCGCGAAGATGAGCACGCGCGCCTTGGGGCACGTGGCCTTGATCTCGTCCATGACGGACAGCCCGGAGACCCCCGGCATCACGAGGTCCAGGACGACGATGTCTGGCTTCGTCTCGCGGCACATCGCGAGGCCCCTGACCGCGTCCTTGGCGGAGCCCACGACCTTGTATCCCGAGATCCCGTCGACCACCTGGGTCAGCATCTCGATGATGGAGGAGTGGTCGTCGATGAGGGCAACCCGAACCAGGCTGGTTTCACGATCGCCATTCATGAATATTTAACAGGGCCGGATGCAATCTGAATATTGTCCACAATTTTCCGGTGCGTTAATTATTTATAGCGGCAAACCTAGGTAAATATCCCTAGTCGCCGCATAGTATCTTCTGGGAAGCCCTGCCGTACCCGGGGGCCGCCCTGGGTAAATCCCAGATCCCGCGCCGTCGCCGGCGCCTGGATTTCCCCCTAGAGATTGAGGTTCAATTCTCATGGTGGCGCCTGCATAGTCGCGCCGTTGCCAAGGCCCCGCAAGGCGCCGCGGGTTCGGTGAATACGTACTTCGACTTCAGGCATTCCGAGGTGCTATGGGGAAAGGAGATGGAATGATATATTCCGTGCCAAGAAGGTGCCTCAGGCAGCCCTTGCGACAAATAGTGGGCCCGCACTGATTAGAACTAGCCATGTCCGAAGGAGGGAGCGCCAAGCTCGCGCAATTATTATTGCTTATAGCGCCGATTCTCCGTTGCCAGAGCCCCGTTTGGCGGGTCAATTGGCCTGCCTCGCACCTTCATGGACGCTGCTGCGTCCCGCCTTCATCCCGTCCTCCACAACAAGCCTTGACCTCCGTTGAACTAGAGCCCGTCCCCGGCCTCGCATGGCGGACCAAGCCGCTCAATATCCTCGTGGTCGACGACACGGACCAGATCCGCATGTGGTGCCACCTTCAGCTCCAGAAGCTGGGGCACAAGGTGGTGTCTGCCTCAAGCGGCATCGAGGCCGAGCGGATCCTCCATCTCCGGTCGTTTGACCTCCTGGTCACGGACGTCATCATGCCCGACCGCGACGGGCTAGAGCTCATCCTCGGCCTGAGAAGGAGCCGTTCGGCCACCCGCATCCTCGCCATGTCTGGCGGAGGCAAGTTCACGCAGGACGCCGACTGCCTCAAGCTGGCCACGAGGCTCGGAGCCCATGCCGTGGTCACGAAGCCCTTAAGCCTGGAACGGCTCATCGAGAAGGTCGCGGAGGCGATGGACGCCGAGGACACCCCTGCGGCCTCCGGATCCCGGCCCCCCGGGTTTTGAGTCTGTCCGGGGCGCATTCCCAGCCGTCCGGTGCGGGTCAACACGACTCCCGGGCCGGCAATTTTGTGCTGCATTGAAAATCAAAAGGTTGCGAAATCGGACATCGGGATGCATTTTACATGCAATTGACTTCCAATCGGCCAAGTTTTTCAGAATCTAGCAGGAGTCCGAGCCGAATCGTTGGTCCGTCGATCCGAGCCCAAGCTGAAGGGGAGATCATTTCCGTGCCCTCTTTTTCCATCACTTCAACACAACTCCCGATCCGGAACGCGTCGCGGGCGAAGCGTCGTCTCGGTTTTGCGGGCGCAGCGGGGCGCTCATCGGTCGGGGGCTTCCCGGGATGAAGACCGAGCTCCCCGATTTCTCAGCCCGCACGACCTCCGGCAGCTCCCATCCGGGGCTGGCGCTCAAGGACCGCAAAATCCTGATCGTGACCGGGGACAGCTCGAAGGTGCGCAGCCTGACCGAAATCCTGCGCCCCGAGGGCTACCTGGTCTCCGATGTCGTCTCGGGCGAGGCCGCGCTCAACCTCCTGCCGGAATTCGAGCCCGACCTGATCCTCCTGGACGTGGAGCTGCCGGGGCTTCCCGTCTTCGAGATCTGCCGCTTTCTCAGGGTTCGGCAGAGGAATGCGGCGGCCGCGATCATCTTCATCGCATCGAGGAGCGACCCCGCCGAGGTCGTCGAGGGACTCGCCGCGGGCGGCGTCGACTATCTGTCGCGGCCGTTCCGCGAGCAGGAGGTCCTGGCCCGCGTGCGCGTGCACCTGCTCAACCGGCTGCGCCTGGCGCAGCTGAACAAGAAGGACCGGGCCAAGAACCGATTCCTCGGCATCGCGGCGCATGACATGCGCAATCCGCTGGTCTCGATCCGCACGCTCACCAATCTCCTGCGGACCGGGACGGTGGGAACGCTGAACCCAAAGCAGATCGACGTCCTCGACACGGTCTACGACGCCAGCCAGTCGATGCTGGACCTCGTCAACGAGCTGCTGGACGTCGCCGTGCTGGAGACGGGTGAACTCAAGGTCTCGCGCCAGACGACGCCGCTCGGCTACCTCGTCGCGGCCTCCATCAGGCTCAACGCCCCCATCGCCGAGGAAAAGGGGTCGTACATAGAGCTCAAGGGGGGGCCTGTGCTGCCGGAGCTCCTCATCGACAAGCCGAAGATCTGGCAGGTCCTCAACAACCTGATCGGCAACGCCATCAAGTTCTCGCCCGCGGGCTCTACCATCACGGTCGAGACGACGCTGACCGCGACACAGTGCTCGATTGCTATCCGGGACCAGGGGCCGGGGATCCCGGAGGGCGAGCGGGCAAAGCTTTTCAAGGACTTCAGCCGCACGTCGGTGCGTCCCACGGCCGGCGAGCCGAGCACCGGGCTCGGGCTCTCCATCTGCTACAAGATCATGCAGGCGCACGACGGATCGATCCGGGCGCAGAACCTGCCCGGGGGCGGCGCTGAGTTTCGGATCACATTTCCCCTCAAGGCATGAAGCTTGAGGGCAAAGTCCTCATCGTCGACGACGAGGCCCACATCCGGAAGTTTGTCAGCATGCTGATCGAGCATATCGCCGGCGACCCCGAGGTCCTCCAGGCGTCGAACGGGGTGGAGGCGATCCAGGTCTACGAGCGAGAGAAACCCGCCCTCGTGCTCCTCGACGTGAACATGCCGCGGGTCGACGGCCTCCAGACCCTGCGCAAGCTCAAGGAGATCGATCCCGCCTGCGTCGTCGTTATGCTAACCTCGCTCGTGAACCGGCAGACGGTCGAGGAATGCCTCCATCTCGGCGCGGTCGGCTACCTCCGCAAGGACAACCCGCCCGAGGAGATGACGGCGCAGCTGCGCAAGATCGTCGAGGCCTGCTTCGGCCCGGGGCCGAAGAAGCCCGAGTAACCCGCAGCCGGCCGAAACCGCCCCGCCATGGCCACGCCCCAGGACAGCCACCCGTCTGAGAATGAGGCCGATTCCGACCAGCCCCTGGTCGAGGTCCGCTACTTCCTGCCGGCGCTCCTGCGGGAGGTGAAGCGCGACAGGGCGTCGCGCGCATTCGCGATGGAGAAGCTGGACCAGGCCGCGATCACCACCCTGTTCGAGCAGCAGCAGCTGCGAGCCCGCCGTGAGCACGACCCGGCAAAATAGCGAATTCGTGGAGCTGGTGGCGCGGCACCCGGGATTCGACTCCCGCTCCAAGCTCGACCTCCTCGCCGCCCGCCATGAGAAGCCGCTCGACCTGCTCCAGGCCGTGATCGACGAGCGGCTCCTCCTCAAGGAGGACGCATGCCGGCTGTGGGGCGACTACCTCGGGATCGCCTACGTCGACGTGCTCGCCTCGGGGATCACGCTCGAGTCGGCCCGGTACATCCCGATGGAGATCGCGAGGAAGGTGCAGGCGATCGGCCTCTACGTGATCGACGGGGTGCTCACGGTCGCCATGGCGTCGCCCGAGGACGCGAAGCTTGTGCAGCGCCTGGGGCAGATAGCCCAGATACCGCTCAGCCCCGTCTTCTGCCTCGCCTGCGAGATCGAGGACGCGATCTCGATCATCTACGCCACGGAGCGCTCGATCTCGGACAGCCTGAGCGAGCTCGAGCGCAACGCCCTCTTCTCCGAGCCGGACCTCGTGGCCGACAAGATCGCGGAGCTCGCGAACACGGAGACCCTCGCGCATGTCCTCAACGAGATCATCCACTTCGCGCTGCGCGAGCGGGCGACGGACATCCACATAGAGCCGATGGAGATCAACTCGCGCATCCGCTTCCGGGTGGACGGCACCCTGCGCGAGATCCTCACCTTCCCGAAGAACCTCCACCGCGCCATCGTCTCCCGGCTGAAGATCCTGAGCGACCTGAACATATCCGAGTCGCGCTTCCCCCAGGACGGGCGCTTCTCCGTGCCGATGGGGACCAGCAAGGCCAACTTCAGGCTCTCCATCGCCCCCACGATGTTCGGGGAGAAGGCCGTCGTGCGGGTGCTGTCCGCGGCCAACAAGCGCTCGATGGTGACGCTCGACGGCATGCTCATGTCGCAGAGGATCGTGCAGCCCTTCCGCCGGCTGATCCGCAGCCCGAACGGGATCATCTTCGTCACGGGCCCCACGGGCTCGGGCAAGACCACGACGCTCTACGCAGCGATCGACGAGATCAACTCCCCGAAGATCAACATCTCGACGATCGAGGACCCGGTGGAGATCCCGGTGCCCGGCGTCATGCAGAGCCAGATCAACCCCCAGATCAACCTCAAGTTCGCGACGATGCTGCGCGCCTACCTGCGCCAGGACCCCGACGTCATCCTGGTCGGCGAGATCCGCGACACGGAGACGGCAAAGATCGCGACCGAGGCCGCGCTCACGGGCCACCTTGTCTTCGCCACGCTGCACACCAACACCGCGCCGCAGGCGATCGTGCGCCTGATCGAGATCGGCGTGGAGCCCTACATGGTGGCGCCGTCCATCATCGCCGTGCTGTCCCAGCGCCTCGCCGCGCGCATCTGCGACCAGTGCAAGGAGGCCTACTACCCCCCGAGGGAGGTCCTCCTGAAGTACTTCACCGAGGAGGGGCTGTCGGAGGTGCCGTTCTTCCGCGGGCGCGGCTGCCCGCACTGCCGCAACACGGGCTACCGCGGGAGGGTGGCCTTCCACGAGATCGTCGTCATCACCGAGGAGATCCGCCAGATGATCTCCGAGAGGAAGAGCGTGCAGGAGATCACGCGGGCCGCATTCAAGGGCGGCTACCGCCCGCTCCGCTATGACGGGCTGAACAAGGTCCTCCTCGGGCTGACGACGATAGAGGAGATCGAGGAGAACTGCTCATTCGAGCTGGCCTGAGGGCGCTCAGGGCCTCGCCGGGGCGCCGTCCCAGAAGAGCTGCCGGTCACGGCGCGCCTCGGGCGCGGCCTTCGAGACGACGTCGAGGTGCATGACCGGGTAGCCCGATGCCCCGTCGTAGCGCGGCCACTCCGGCAGCCCCGGGGCGTTCGGATTGCCCGTCTTCGCGAAATTGGACCAGTACGTCTCCATGAGGTCGGAGAGCTTGCGGTCGCCGTCCTCCCACTGCACGCCGGGCCCCTTCGAGTCCAGCGCGCCGAAGACATAGGGGATTTCGCTCGCGTGGGCGGCGCCGACGTCGGCCGCCGTCGCGGGCGATCCGTTCACGATGAAGCCGGGAGTCACCGGCACAGCCCGGTCGAACTGGTAGCGGTACACCGGGGAATTCCCCGTCCTCAGCTGCATTTCGATCCACTTCCAGGTCGAGCTGATGATGAAGCGGTCCCCCGCGAGGTCGCCCTTGGATTTGAGGGCCTCGGCGTCCGACCCCGCCGGGTAGAGGTACAATACGTCGTCGGCCAGGCTCCCGTATTCCTTCCTGACGTCCGCCTCGTAGGTCTTGGCCGTCGGGCGATTGCTCCCGAAGGTGCTGTAGACGCGGCTCTCGTCGGCGTTCCAGCCTGCGAGGAGCGGGACCTGGGCCTGCTCGCCCGCCGCGTAGATATCGCGGCCGCTCTTCGGGAGGAAATAGCCGTCGACGACCACGCGGTCGCCGAGCTTCTGGTCCCGCGATGCCTTGAGGATATCTGCCGCCGGGATCGCGCGAAGGGCCGCGATCGACTTCGCCCCGAACGAGGCCGCAAAGGCGACGCCTTCCTTCTCTCCCTCGGCAAGCGAGAGGATGTGCGCGGGATTGCGCTCCGTGCCCAGCAGGGAGCCGCTTTCGCCGATCGCCCTCTGGAACAGCCCGCGCGCCAGCGGCGAGGCCATCTGCAGGCTGACTGAGTAGGAGCCGGCCGACTCCCCGAATATCGTGACATTACCCGGGTCGCCGCCGAAGGCCGCGATGTTGCGGTTCACCCAGCGCAGCGCCGCGGCCTGGTCCATGAGCCCGTAGTTTCCCGAAGCGCCGTGGCCGGACTCCTTCGTGAGGTCCGGGTGCGCGAGGAGGCCGAAGACCCCCAGGCGGTAGTTCATGCTGACGACGACCACGCCCTTCTTGGCGAGGTTCGTGCCGTCCTGGCGCGGCTCGGAGGTGCCGCCGGCCTGGAAGCCGCCCCCGTAGATCCACACCATGACGGGCAGGTGCTGCTTCGCCTCATGAGCGGGCGTCCACACGTTCAGGGTGAGGCAGTCCTCGCTCGGGCCCGCGTCCCGGAAGATCATGTCCGAGTAGATGTTGGCCTGCATGGGCCGCGGGCCGAAGGCGGTCGCCTCGAGGACGCCCGACCACGGGACCGCGGGCTGGGGCTCCTTCCAGCGCAGGTCGCCGACGGGCGGCGCCGCATAGGGGATTCCCTTGAAGGTGTGCAGGCCCGAGGCGGAGTCGGTCATCCCCTCGACGACCCCGCTATCGGTCTTGATCTTGATCTCGGCGAGGCCGCGGGTGGCGAGGGTCATGGCAAGGATGAGCGCGACCTTGGCGGCTCCTAGGCAGGGGGTTCGTGTGTCCATAAGGGGGGCATTTCCTTCACCGCCCGCGACCGGTTCACGCTTCGCGCGGGCAACCGGGAACGGACGGATCGGCGGGAGGGTCTTTGGGGCTCGCTTCGGGAGCCCAAAGGCTCCCGGTGCGACGGCCCGAACCAACCGCAGGCGCGGGGCGCTGTCAACCGCCCGCGCCGGTCCCGGCGGTCAGGAAACCACCCATTCCCCGTTCTTGACGGAGAAGGTGACGGCCGAGCCGTCCTTGATCTCGCCGGAGACGAGCCCGCGGGCGAGCCGGTTCTCGATCTGGCGCTGGAGGTAGCGCTTGAGCGGGCGCGCGCCGAAGACCGGGTCGTAGCCCTTCTCGGCCGCCCAGTCGCGGGCCTTCTTGTCGAGCGACACGGTGATGCGGCGCTCGGCCAGGCGGCTGTTGAGGTCGGCGAGCAGGAGCTCCACGATGGAGCCGATCTCCTCGAGCGTAAGCGGCTTGAACAGGATCGTCTCGTCGATCCGGTTCAGGAATTCCGGGCGGAACGCCTTGCGCAGGTCGGCCATCACGCTCTCGCGCACGGACTCGGGGATCGTGTCCCCCACGACGCCCTCGAGCAGGAAGCGCGAGCCGATGTTGGAGGTCATGATGATGATCGTGTTCTTGAAGTCCACGGTCCTGCCCTGGGCGTCCGTGATCCGGCCGTCGTCCAGGACCTGGAGGAGCACGTTGAAGACATCGGGGTGGGCCTTCTCGACCTCGTCGAAGAGGACGACGGCATAGGGCTTGCGCCGCACGGCCTCGGTCAGCTGGCCGCCCTCGTCGTAGCCGACGTAGCCCGGGGGGGCGCCGATCAGCCGCGAAACGGCGTGCTTCTCCATGTACTCGGACATGTCGATGCGGACGATCGCGGACTCGGAGTCGAAGAGGGTCTCGGCGAGCGCCTTCGCGAGCTCGGTCTTGCCGACGCCCGTGGGCCCGAGGAAGAGGAAGCTGCCGACCGGCCGGCGGGGGTCCTTGATGCCGCTCCGGGCGCGCAGGATGGCCTCCGTAACGAGCGTCACGGCCTCGTCCTGGCCGATCACGCGCTTGTGCAGCGTCGCCTCGAGGCGCAGGAGCTTGTCCTTCTCGCCCTCGATGAGGCGCGTGAGCGGGATGCCCGTCCACTTGGCGACGATCTCGGCGATCTCCTCGCCGGAGACCTCCTCCTTGAAGAGGGTCGTCGTCTTGCCGGACTTCTCCAGGCCCTTCAGCTCGGCCTCGAGCTGCGGGATTTTCCCGTGGCGCAGCTCGGCCACCTTGTTGAGGTCGAAGGCGCGCTCGGCCTTGTCCATCTCAAGGCGGGCGGCCTCGAGCGTCTCGCGCAGCTTGCGCACGCGGTCGATCGACGCCTTCTCCTTGTCCCATTGGAGCTTCAGGCCCTTGGATTTCTCGCGGACCTCGGCGAGCTCCCGGCGCAGCGTGGAAAGCCTCTGCTTGCTCGAGTCGTCCTTCTCCTTGGCGAGCGCGGTCTCCTCGATCTCGAGGCGGAGCGCCCGCCGGGTGAGCTCGTCCAGCTCCTGGGGCATCGAGTCCATCTCGGTGCGGATCATCGCGCAGGCCTCGTCGACGAGGTCGATCGCCTTGTCGGGCAGGAACCGGTCGGAAATGTAGCGGTTGGAGAGGACGACGGCGTTCACGAGCGCGTTGTCCTGGATCCGGACGCCGTGGTGGAGCTCGAAGCGCTCCCGGAGGCCCCGGAGGATGGAGATCGCGTCCTCGACGCTCGGCTGCTCGACGATCACCGGCTGGAACCGGCGCTCGAGGGCGGCGTCCTTCTCGATGTACTTCCGGTATTCGTCCAGGGTGGTGGCGCCGATGAGCCGGAGCTCCCCGCGCGCCAGCATGGGCTTGATCATGTTGCCGGCATCCATGGCGCCCTCGGCGCCACCGCCGGCCCCCACGATGGTGTGGAGCTCGTCGATGAAGGTGATGACCTCACCCTCGGCGTCGGTG
>Ga0181537_10002948_pt1 | contig 14784 bp, 9 predicted proteins | sample PEATcosm2014_Bin_39_FD_119765 | JGI IMG/M metagenome (GOLD analysis project Ga0181537, IMG submission 119765) | Peatland microbial communities from MTU Mesocosm Facility, Houghton, MI, USA - PEATcosm2014_Bin23_10_metaG | ecosystem: Environmental > Terrestrial > Soil > Wetlands > Peat | place... | reverse complement strand
CGGATGCTCGAACTGCTCCGCGCGGGCGCGATCGGCGACGTGCGCATCATCACGGCCCGTTTCGGATTTCGCGCGACGTACGACCTGGAGGGCCGGCTTTTCAACCGAACCCTGGGCGGCGGCGGGATTCTCGATGTCGGCGGTTATTGCACGTCCATGGCTCGGCTTATTGCCGGAGCGGCCCAGGGCGCCGTGGTCGAGCCGGAACGGGTCTTTGCCGTCGGCCAGATCGGGCCGGAAAGCGGTGTGGATGAATACGCCGCGGCGCTGCTTCTTTTCCCCGGCGATATCGTGGCCATGCTTTCCTGCGGGCTTCGAGTCGAACAGGACAACAAGTTGCGCGTCGAAGGCACCGAAGGATCGCTGATCCTTCCGACTCCCTGGGTGGCCAACGTCGATGGAGGCGAGGCCCAAATCCTCATCCTGAAAAACGGGCAGGCGCCCGAGATGATCACCGTCTCCTCCGCCCCGCTCTACGCTTTGGAAGCCGACCTCGTGGGGCGCCACATCGCCCAGGGCCATCGCGAGGCCGCGTGGCCGGCCATGACCTGGGCCGATACGCTGGGCAATATCCGCGTGCAGGATCAATGGCGGCGAGCCTTGGACGCCACCGGCCCCAGTTTCGCCGATCCGCCGGGGAAGAAAACCCAGCCCCTGCCCTTTTCGACCTGGGAGCAGCGATTTTCCAAGCTTTTCCAGAACGCCGTCGAAAAATATCGGAAAGGCCATCACAGCGCCGATGGTCTGGTCGATGAGAAAGGCCGGAAATTTTTGGCTTCGATCGGTCATACCGAACAGGAGTTATTCGATTTTGTAGAGGACTTCGCCAAGGCTGGCGAACCGACGTTGGAAACTGCGCTGAAAATCGCCTCCGTGCGGCGGGACTATTTTCTCAAGGAACAAAACGGGGCTCCTTCCCAACACAGCATTTCCATGGACGACCTTCCCCCGAAAGACGCGGAAGTCGATGGGATCGCCTGGTTGCCGCGACTCATCCCCAAAGCGGAGGCGAAGCTGCGCGGCGAAATGCCTCACGACCTGATGTACGGCTGCGGCGGAGATCGGAAATTCTTCAAGACGCATCACGTCGACGCGGCAGATTTCCTGCGAAAAGTGTGGGATACCCGCGGCAAGCAATCCGAAATCGTTGCGTGGATCAAAGCGAAGGCGGCTGCATAGTCAGCCGTGAAATGAACGAAAACTGAACCGATCACGCAGTCCCATATTTGAAAGCGCCAGCACGAAATAGTTAAGCTTGGCCCATATTTATCTTCCCGCCAAATTTATCTTGGCTTAGTCGGCCATTTTCAGTAGGTTACGCGCGAAATGAAACTTTTTCTGCGAAGTATTGTTTTTCTGATCGCAATTACTGCCTTCACGCCTCTCGCATCCGCCCAGACACTTTATTGGGCGGGCGGAACAGACGCTTCAGCAAGCGTCGGCTCTTCGCCCGCGACAACAGATAATAATTTCAATACGGCTGGAAATTGGAGCACCGTCCCACCCAACCTGGTCTTCACGACAGGCAACCAATTCGTCCCTGGCCCCGGCAATATTGCGATTGTTCAGGCGGATCTCAACAATAGCACCATCGAGGATGACTTTTTTACCGGCGAACCCGCAACTCCGGTGGTCATTAACCAGACGTCTACAGGCAATACGGTAAATGGACTCATCATTACCAATTATTTCGGCTTCGAGACGGGAGGAATTGTCGATTTCAATAACACTTCCGGACAACCTCTGATTATTCACGGTACGAACGCGGGTGGGGGCGATTTTGTCGTTGATGGCGGCGTCACGTTTAATACGATAGGCGCGCTCGCGGTAACCAACGGCACCATCATTATCGGCGAGGGCGCCCTCAACGCTAATAATACTTCGACAGGATCGGGCACGTTTAACATTAACTCCGGCACCTTTACTTTTGATGCGGCGGGCACGTCGACTCAAATGATTGTTGGCTATGCCCCGTTTGGCGCGGCTGGCGGTAGCAATAGCACAGTCACGCAGGGTGCCAACGGCTCATCTTCCACCGTAACCCTGGGAAGCTCCCTCATTATCGGTTTCAATAGCAGTTCGGGAAACACTTGGAACGTCACCAACGGCTCGACCCTCCAAACCGGCACCGTGGCCGCGTCCTATTTCATTGCGCTGGGTTCAAACGGCACCGACACCGAACCGTCGGTAGATAATGGAACGGGTTCCTCAGGCGCGCTGAACATATCCCAGAACAGCACCTTTAATCTTGGTTTTGCCGGCTCGACCATTTTAACTGATCTGGAATTGGGCACCGTAACTCCAGACGCTACGGGAACGGTAGGAGGAGGTTCGGGAACCATCACTCAAAGCGGCACCTCGATCGTCAATATTGCGGGAACGAATACCTTTGTGGAAGTCGGCGGCTATGGCACTGGCGTAGACGACGGCGGGACTGGCGTCTACAATCTTCAGGGGGGCACCCTGAACATTGGCGTAAACGCGACCGATGCCGTGACATTTACCCTAGGAGCCGATTTTGGTTCAAGCGGTACCCTCACCCAAACGGGAGGAACCCTTAACGTCGGAAACAGCGCGGGCACCAACCACACGACCTTCACCGTCGGCGAATTCGGCACCGGTATCTATAACATGAACGGCGGCACAGCCAACTTCAGCAAGGCGCTTACTCTGGACGCAGACGGCACACTGAACCTGTATGGGGGCACGCTCAACATCACCGCAGGTAACCTGACAGGCACCGGAGCCTTGAACTTTGGCGGCGGCACGCTCAACTTTACCAACACTACCACCGCGGCGTTCGTAGATGATTTCAGTGGTGGAAACATGGTCAACGGCACGGTTTCAACTATCAACGCCAGTTCGGGCTATATCACCTCGGTCACCTTTGACAATGCTCTGGGCGGCAGTGGCAGCACGGGCGGCCTCATCTTGGAGGGCACCGACGGCCTTAATCACGGCATTATGGCCACGGCGCCAACCGTGTTCACCTTCGATGGACTCAATACCTACACCGGCCCAACCACGATCGCCGGCGGATCGCTGACCATCAGCGCCGCGGACATTCAAGATTTCTCGAATTCCAGCTCCTTCACTATCACCTCCATTGCTAATCCCGTTGCCTTCGGCGGCACTTCCGTCGGCACCCTTAACCTGACCCTGGCTGCAAACGGTCTCGGTTACTCCGGAGCCATCGGCGGCAATGGCAATTTAAACATCAGCTTCACCAATCCAGGCGATACCTTTGCGATTAAGAACGCAAGTAGCTTTACCGGAGCGATCACGCTTGGGGCCAACGGCGTTGCGGGAAATCTTCAAGTCTACAACGGCACTTTCGGCAATATTGGCGACACCGACCCCACGACTCATGTGAGTTCGGGAAGCTCCGTTACGATTGGAGGCACCCTTCCCACCATTAATGGTTCCTTTGTGGTTCCCACCAGCGGCACGGTCACGATTCTAAACGCGACCTATACCGGCCTCACCACGGTTAATCAAAATTTCACGCTTAACGCCAATGATCTGGACGGCGCTGCGACGGTCGGCAGCGCCCTCCTCCCCGGCGGCACGCTCAACGTCACGGGCGTCGGCGGCATTGCCGGCACGGTCACAGACTACGGTGGCTTGGTCAACGTCACCAGCGCGGCAGGCATTGGCAGCGTGACAAGCAACACCGGCACAATCACCACCACGGGCATCACGGGCAATGTAACGAGTAATGCCGGTATCATCACCTCCGGACTGGTTGGCGGCAGCTTAACCAACAGCGCGGGCGGCACGTTCATCTCCACCACCCCGATCAACACGACGAGCGTTGCAGGCACGGTGATGAACAGCGGCACCATTGGTTCAACCTCCTCGCTCGTTGCCATCGTTGCGGCCGGCACGCCCAATCCTAACGCTACATTCACCAGCGGAAGCCTGACTCAGACGGCCACAGGCGGATTGAACATACGCGTGAACGGCCCCACCTCTGATTTCTACCAAATTAATGGCACGGCAAGCTTTGCAGCGGGCAGCACACTCAACGTTTCCGGTTCCACTGCTATAGGGTCGCAATCGTTTACCGTGATCGACGCCACGGGAGGAGTGAGCGGCACCCTGGCCACCAGTGACGCCACCGCTCTTTTCAGCGCAGTCATGTATCCATCGAACGATCAATCGCAAGCGGTCAGTGGCGACACCGTATCCATTACCACGACCCAGCTACCCATCACCACCTATGCCATAACCCCGAATCAAATCGCAGTCGCCCAAAGCCTCGATAGCGGAGGAGGCAACCCCATCAAAACGATTTTCAATCAAGTAACTCTGGGCGCCGCGACGAGCTTCTTTCCCTCAGCCCTCGATCAGCTTTCTCCGGAAAACCTCCAGTACGCCCGGATGATTGCCTTTGAAAATTCCACCTTCCTGGTGGAGCGGATGAACGGTGTGGATGCCGATTTGCGCGCCGGCTACGGAGGCCTCGATACCAGCGCGATCAGCGTCGTCAGTCCCGGGTTCAACAACGGCTTGGGTCACTCGCTCGGATCTCTCCTCGCCTCGGATGATCCCGCTTTCCACTCATCCGCGCCCAACGGCGTTAATTATTATCCGGGAGGCAGCAGCACGTCTTCGCCCTCATCTTCGTCCACGTCTGCACCCGAATCGACACCGACCTGGAACTCCTCCACCCAGGTCATTTCCGACAGCCCTAATCCGTACATGGCCAATCAGAATCCTGCCAGTTCGGAGACGCCGCGCACGAGCGAGTTCATCGGGGGCGACCTCATCCTGGCCGACTTGAATCAAAATCAGAACACGGCCAATTCGCCCTCCTCCAAGGCGAGTTATACCGCGGGCGATGTGACCGCCGGTGTCGGCTTTAAGATGACCTCCCACCTGGCGGCGGGCGTCCTCTTCGATTTCAACCACACGGACGCAACGACCGATTCCTACGGCAGCAAAACGTCGGTCGACAGCTACTCGCCCGGCCTCTTTGCCACCTACTTCGATCACGGTTTCTACGTCAACGGCCTCGCTTCCTTCGGCTACAATACTTACTCCAACCAGCGGGATATCAGCTTCCTGAACAGCGAGGCAACGAGTCACCCCAGCGGCCAGCAATATGTGGGCGACCTCGATTTTGGGTATGATTTTCATCCGGCCAAGAACTGGGTCTTCGGGCCGACCCTCGGGCTCACTTACACCCATTTGAATATCGACTCCTTCACGGAATCAGGCGCGGCGCCAGCCGATCTGACCGTCGATAGCCAGAGCGCGGACAGTCTCCGCAGCCGCCTGGGTGGTCACGTTGTCTTCCAGACTAATACCGGCGATGTCCTCCTTCAGCCCAATATCACCGCCATGTGGCAGCACGAATATCTCGACAGCAGCTCGGGCATTACCAGTACGTTCAGTGATTTCAGCGCAAGCCCCTTCACCATCCAGACGGCGGCTCCCAGCCGGGACAGCGCGCTTATCGGAGTCGGCTTGACCGCGACGCTAAGCACTTCGATGGCGCTTTATCTCAACTACTTCGCCGACGTTGGAGCCAGCGATTATTTCGCCCAGAGCGTGGTTGGCGGCCTCAAGGCGCGATTTTAGATCGCCTGCTTAAGCGTCGAATCGCTCCACCACTTGGAAAGACGCGCCGCGGGAACGGCGGGAATGGCCAGGCCTGCCTCGGCATAGTGCGAGGTATCGTTAAACAACGTCAGTCGCGCGCGAGTCGGATCCTTAAAGTCGACGATGTTCAGCGCGGCGGGGCTTTGGTCGAGATTATCACGGTATCGGCGCGGATCGAACCCAAGCAGCGAACTGAGCAACAGGCGGATCGTCGCCTTATGGGAGACGACCAAAATGTTTCCACCCGGATGGGCCCGCACCAATTCGATCAGCGCGGGCAATGCGCGCGCCGTCACGGCCAGGCCGCTCTCTCCACCGGCAGGGGCGAAGGTATAGGGATCCTTGTCCCATTCTTCCGCCTCTTGTGGGTACTTTTCATCGACTTCCTTGCGGGTCATCTGCTCCCAATGGCCGTGGGAAATTTCCCGCAACCCTTCCCTCTGTTGCACCTCCAACCGATGCGGCTCCGCCAAAATTCGCGCCGTCTCGATCGTCCGGCCCATCGGCGAGGCATAGATCGCGGTGATCGGCTCCCCCTGCAAACGGGCTGCCAATCGGCTCGCCTGCCGGCGCCCCTCATCGGAAAGAGGAATATCCGTAGCGCCGGCGAACCGGTCTTCGGCACTTAGGATTGTGGCGCCGTGCCTAATGAGAAAAACGCGTGTAGGAGCTTGCGACATGTTGCTGAGTTTAGCTTATCATCATACACCCAATCCGTGTGAAGGCTAGAGTGCCGCACACGACAGTTTTGGGAGGGACCTCAATGGCCCTGCTTCTGATAATTGCCTCCGTTGGCTCCTCCGCCATGATACCCGCCGCTGCTCGCACCACTGTTGCCACCTGCGCCTCGGTTCTCCTGCCCACCGCCGGAATTTCCGCCCGTGCTTTGGTGAACAGCAGGCTGCGCGTAAGAATGAGACTCCGATCCGCCGCCCGTGCCCGTAGCGGTGGAATGCGGTTGATAGGTTGAGGGACTCGATGGATAAACCGTGCCCGGAGGATAATAAACGCGGGAGGGAGTGCCTCCTTCTTCGCTGGTCTGAGGGTAGGTCCTCACCGTCGGGGTGACGACTGGGGTCGAGGGCGCGCGTTCCGTGGAGAAGGTCGTATTCGGAGTCGTGTTGAACGTGGACGACGGAATCTCCTGCCTCGTTATCGGCTTGAGGGAGGTCAACGGCGCCTGGAGAACCGGTTTCACCGATTCGCTGTCCGTGACCACTTTTGCTCTCGCGGGAGCGTGATCCTGGGCGATACGCGCCTGTTGCACCTGGGCTTCCGTGGCGGCAGACGGTGCCAGACGCGAATTCACCACAAGCGGTTGCAGGATGTCGGTGCCGCGATTGATCTCCGCGCGCCCAATCGACCCCGCCACGCGGGAGGGTTGCGCCGTCACTGTCGTGCTGGAATTCATATGCGGCGCGTAGAGCGCCAGAGAAGTGCCCGATAAAGTACCGCCTCCGCCCGGTTGATTTGTGCGGACCAGGCTCACCCTCTGAACGGGCGTTTGGGAAACGGCGTTGACCTGGGCCAGCATCGGGCCGCCCGTGGTGACTCCAGCGTTCGCTCCGTTCCTCGTGACGTTGATATTGGTGACATTCGTCGTGCGATTAATAATCGCATAGTTGTCGCCGCGGTTGCGGTAATAGCCGTGGTAACTCCCGTAACCCAGACAACTCACCGGCAGGAAATTGTACCAACCCGCGCCGATGCCGTAAAAGCCGTCGCAATCCCCGCCAATATGGAAACCAACGCCAATGGCAAAGCCGTCGCCATCGTAATCGATGCCCACAAAACTGTCGGGCGGCAACGGTGCCCAACCGCAATAGCCACCGCCGTAACGCCAACTCACCCAGGCCGGTGCCCACGTATAACCGGGAACCCAGCACCATCCGGTTCCGTCGAGATTGACCCAGCGCCCATAATGATAAGTGGCCCAACCCCACGGTTCATCGGAGACCCAGGTCCAGCCGTCATCGGTGTAAACCCAATGGCCCTCCGTGTAGGGTGCCCAGTCGGGATCCGTGACCTCCGGCTGCCAGACGTAGCCGTAATCGCTGCTTTGGATCCATGTGCCCTGGCTTCCCAGGGAATCGTAAAAAGTTTGAAACGAAGCGCTGTCATCGGGCGCTCCATTGGCATCGTTGGCATTATCTGGCGCCGGTGCGCTATTGTCGGGCGGAGGCGGTGCGCCATTGTCATCCTGCCCTCTCAACGGCACGGCCAGAAGCGCCAGCGCACAGGCCGTCAGCATCAGAAAGCCTTTCCATGGCAAACTCAACCGTGGATCCACCAAGAAAAGAACTTTTTGCATCCTTCAAGTTGGACGTCCCTCGGTCTCGAAACCTTCAGGCTTTTGTCGGTGCCGCACAAGAGCTAGAAATTACGCTCAACGGGAGGCGGCGGAGGGGGGTCGGGAGGAACCACCCCGCGTCCGGCATCGGCGCGCTGCCGGGTATGACCAGCCGGTCGAACCTCGGAAGCCTTCAAGTTCCTTCCGATTTTCTCTTTCACGACGATGCCGCACTCCATCTCATCGCTGAAATCGATGATCACGGTCAGAACTTCTCCCGTTTCCAAAAGCATGATTTTATCGTTTTCTCGGTACATAGCTGTCATATCCGTCGGTTTTTCGGGCGGCAGCATCACCCTCCCCGATTGTATTGCCAAGCCTTTTATTCCATAGTTAGCCTATAGACACTTATTGACTCCTGCTCATCCTGCTGCATAATGACCCTTCCCTTTCGTTGGTGATTTACGAGGAAACGAACCTCGCTATCCTCAACCCGGACTGCACTCAATTGTTGCTCTAATTTATTTATTCCTTATGAGTTCTGAAACTCCTGCCTCCAAGCCACTCAACCCCAACGAGGGCATCAAAGCCACCTCGCATCATCTGCGCGGCACCATTGCCCAAGACCTGGCCGATACCTCCACCGGCGCGATCTCCGAGGCGAACAGCCAGCTCACTAAATTCCACGGCCTCTATTTGCAGGACGACCGCGATCAGCGTCTCGCGCTGAAGAAGGCCGGCAAGGAGAAGGCCTTTTCGTTCATGCTCCGCGTGCGACTGCCCGGCGGCAAGGCGACTCCGCAACAGTGGCTGGTGCTTGACCGGCTTGCCGACGAGGTCGCCTCCCCTTCCCTGCGGCTGACCACGCGCCAGACCTTTCAGTTTCACGGCATACTCAAAGGCAACGTCAAGCGGCTCATCAAGGGCATGAACCAGGTGCTGCTCGATTCCATCGCGGCCTGCGGCGACGTGAACCGCAACGTGATGGCGCCGCCCAATCCCGAGCGCAGCGCGGTGCTTCAACAGGTCTACGACCACGCCCGGGCCTGGAGCGAATTCGCGCTGCCCAAGACCCACGCCTATCACGAAATCTGGCTCGACGATGAACTCGTCGCCGGGGGCGAACCCGAAGTCGAACCGATGTACGGCGCGACTTATCTGCCACGCAAATTCAAGGTCGGCTTTGTCGTGCCGCCCTCCAACGACGTCGATGTTTTCTCGCAGGACCTCGGCTTCATCGCCATCACGGAAAAGGAAAAGCTCGTCGGCTACAACGTCACGGTAGGCGGTGGACTCGGCATGAGTCACGGCAACGAGGAAACCTTCCCGCGCCTGGCCGATCTCCTCGGCTTCATCCCCGCGGACAAGGTCAACGCCATCGGCGAGGCGGTGCTGACCACGCAACGCGATTACGGCGACCGGACCAATCGCAAACATGCGCGCCTGAAATACACCATCGAGGATCGCGGCGTGGCCTGGTTCAAGGCCGAGGTGGAAAAGCGCTCCGGGATCACCTTCGGACTGGCGCGGCCTTTTCATTTTACCACGATCGAAGATCCGCACGGCTGGCACAAAGGCGTCGATGGCCGCTGGTTCTACGGGCTGCACATCCTTAGCGGCCGGATCAAGGACCTGCCCGGCTGGGCGATGAAAACCGCGTTGCGCGAGATCGCCGAAATTTACACGGGCGATTTCCGGCTGACGCCGTCGCAAAATCTGAGCATCGCCGGCGTGACCGCCGAGCAAAAGCCGCTCGTCGATGCCATCCTCGTCAAACACGGCCTCGCCGACGAAAACAAGCGCTCGGGATTGCGGCTCAACGCGCTTTCCTGCGTGGCGTTGCCGACCTGCGGCCTCGCCCTCGCCGAAAGCGAACGCGTTCTGCCCGACATCCTCGAAAAATTTGAAGCCGTGCTCGACGAAGCGGGCCTGCGCGACGACGCGATCAGCCTGCGCGTCACCGGCTGCCCCAACGGTTGCGCGCGGCCTTATCTCGCGGAGATCGGGTTCGTCGGCAAAGCGCCGAACAAATACGCGCTCTATCTCGGCGCGAAGTACAACGGCACGCGGCTCAACCGCCTCGTCTCGCCGAGCATCACCATCGACGATGCCGTGACGCTGCTGACGCCGATCATCAAGCGCTATGCGGTCGAGCGCCGCGACGGCGAAGGCTTCGGCGACTTCTGCGACCGTGAGATCATCCCGAAGGACGCGACCTTTCATAGCGTTGGTACGACGGATGGTCTTGAGGGTCTCTCTCCCGCGCTGGCCGCGAAGTAGGCGATGCGTTAACGCTCATTCGGTCAACTTCCCCTCGTTCCCAAACTCCATTTGGGAACGAGGGGAATAGGGAGCGCGAAACTTCTCACGTCAGATGCTCGATGCGGACGGCTTGTTCCGCGAAGGAGCGACCAAGCTTTTGCCAGAAGGGAATGCCGTTGAGGCTGTCGACGGAGAAGTAGTCGGGGATATGTTCGGCTTCCTTCATTTCGTCGGCGGTGAGGTTGTGGTTATAGCGGCTATATAAGAAGCGGCGGTGATCGGATTCCTTGAATTCCTTGGCGATCATGTCGCCGACTTCGGTGTCGATGGGTTCGCCCCACTGGCAACGCCCGAACGCGCGGCAGAGCAAATCCTGGTGCTGGTTGTTGGAATCGATCAGCGCGAGCAAGGCATGGGCAAGCTGATCGCCGACGTTGATCTGGGCGGCGCGGAGCTTGGCGAATCGGACACGCTTGCGTCCCGTACCCACGGAGACGATCCGCATGTGATCAACGCCGTCCTTCCAGTTGTTGCCGAAGCATTCCTGGGTGGCCGTAAGATACATGATGAAGGCCGGATTGTTGTAAGGCGTGATCGCGCCGTCGAGGAACATCCAGCTCTGGCCGCCCGCCTCGATTTCTTCCGGCTGGAAAAAAACGGGGGCCGCGGTGCTGGCGCGGATGAGCTGATAAAGCGGTATCTTGAGATTATTATCGGCCAAATGCCCCTGGTTGTATTTGGCGTGGGGGCTGTTGCTGATAATCCAGGGCGCTCCGGTGCTGGCGTTGCGCATGACGCAAAGAAAGAGGGTCTTGAGTTTGGAGGTTCCCAGCAAAGCGGGTTTTCCATTCTCGGAAAAATGGCTCCGCAGAAGCTGGTTCAATTCGTGGGCGTGAAATTTAAAGCGGAAGCGGTTCAACCAGGTCTTTTGCCCGAAGACCTTGCGCGATTGATCGAGATAAAAGTTTTCGAGCGTTTCCACCGACGCGCCCCAGGAAAGGAGCGCCGCGATGATGGCGCCGGTGCTGGTTCCGCCGATGAAATCAAAGTGATCGGAGAGAACCAGGTCGGGCTTGCCATATTTTTGCCGAAGCAGCGCTTCCATCCGGGCCAGGATTTGAATGGAGAACACGCCCCGGGTACCGCCGCCATCGAGAGAAAGAATGTTGTGCATACGCAGGTTTTCAATCAGTCGCCAAATACCAAAGCCGGGGCGATTTTAACGACGCCCGCCTCGCCTTCACGAAACAGGGTGATCCCGCGCCCCAGCTTTTTGGCATAGGCGACGATCTCAGCCGTTCCGCCCGGACCCTTTGCCGGCTTTCCGTCCCACACGGCGAAGAGGCAATTGGAATCATCGACGGTCGCCTTGCCGCCATCGACGTAAGCCTGGGGACGCTCGTTTCCGTGAAGAACCCGGACTTCCGCCGCCTGCGCGATCAGGCGTTCCGCCTCGGTCCACTCCACCGGCGTAAAATCATCCCGGAATAGCTCGATGGGCATGGGCAAAATGACGATCCATTTGATGCCGGCCCGGAGGACCTCCCGGGCGAAGACCGTATCGGCGCCAATGGCGACGGAGGAGATGGCGATAAGCTCGCCGCCCGCCCGCTGCAAAGCGGCCAGTTCAGCCTGAAGCGCACAAGCCACGGCTTCCGGATTTTGGAGATTCCGATGTCCGGTAAATCCGACGATCCGCACGCTGGGAAGCGCGCCCTCGGTTTTGGAAAGCGGAGGTTGCATGGGAAATGCGGCGGTTGCTTCGCCGAATTGTTTTAACGATAGCATTTGACGCGAACAAGAAAGTTAATTTAACCTTCGCGCAGTCAGTGTCCATCAAACGAGGAGATGAATATGACACAAAGGATTTTAAACCATTTCCGCACGCAGCCGATCCTTTTTCCTTTGGTGGTTTGTGCGCTCTTTTTATCCGGTTGCGGCGGCATGCGCTACCGGGCCGACTACAACTCGTTTAACGCCGCGTACGCCGATAGTTCCAACCGCCAGATGTTGTTAAACCTGGCCCGGCTGGATCAGCACGACCCCACCTACTTTCTCCAATTTGGCCAGATCAGCGTCCAATATCAATTGAGCAGCACATTGAACGGTGTGGTTAGTAATAATATCCCTTCGCAGGCCACGTCTCATATCCCCATTGTCACCGAGATGGGCACGATCGGCGCGGGAGCCAGTACGACCCCGTCCTTTACTTTTATTCCCGTTTCGGATGACAAGGTCGCGCAGGAATTGTTGCTGCCCGTGCCGCCAGATGTGATCTACACGCTCTTTCAGCAGGGCGCTCCGGTGGACCAGCTTTTGCGCCTGATGGTGGAGCGGTTTGAAATTCAACTTCCCAACGGGACCATGATGACCTATTCGAATACGCCCGGCCAATGCGATGTCCGCTCCTATGCGACGTTTCTGAAGATCTGCGCCATCGCCCGGGAATTTCAACTCGACGGTCATCTGAAATTACAAGGCACCGAACAATTCGTTCCGCTGGCGGACGGCTGGTCTTCAAAGGACCAGCCTGCGGCGAAGGATCTCCTCGACGCGCAGGACAAGGGCTTTATTTACCAGAAGCAGTCGGACGGAACCTGGAAACTGGGAAAAAACGAGTTGATGCCCAGCTTTGTGTTGGATGGAGAGTCCGACGAGACATTTGAGCGCCTCAAGAAAAATCCGGTTTATAGCGAGGGTATTTCCCTGCAAAACATACGCGCGCTCCTTTCGGGTGCCGGTTTTTCCGTACAAGGCAAGCTGGTGCAGGATCAGACGTCGGGTTCGCACCTGGTGTTGAGGTCGTTTCTGAATATCCTGGCCGCCGCGGCCCAGGAACAGACTAATTTTGACGTTGCCGTCCGCCATAGCGCCATGATGAGCCACATCCCGGAAAGCGAATTGCGTCCAATCCTCCAACTGAAGTGGGATGGCACCAGCGCCAAACTTTTGCCTCCTCTTATTTCGTTGGATTACCAGGGGCAGTCCTATCAGGTCACCGATGAGGATACCGGCAAGGTCGATGAGTCGGCGTCGTGGAACCGGGACGTTTTTCGGCTGCTCACGGAACTTGGCACCCAGGTCTCGATTGACATCTCGAAGTTCCCGCTGCCGACCACGCTTCAGGTTCTTCAGTAATTGCGCGCGCGTTCGCTGCTGGGTTACGGCTTTGTGCGTGACCAAGTGGCGGGACCGGCCGGCCCGGTAAATAGCATTGAATCCTGACCAGCCGGGCTGTAAGTCGCCGGGATGTTTACTGCCGAGAAGGTATGCGATGTCAGGCTCATTCGTCCATTGGCCGAGGTAAAGGAGCCTTCATCAACAATGTCGGTCTCGGCGGAATAAGTCCCGTCCGGTCGGTAAGTGACGGACATATTCCAAGGAGCGCTGTTCGGCGGAAGCACCGTCGTCTGCCACGTCCCAACCAAGGTGGGGTTATTGGGATCGAGCGGAGCGGCATTAAAGTCGTCTGTCCATTTGGCGGTTCCAAGAGGTCCGGTTCCTTCAATGTTGTGAGGATCGACGTAACTATAGGTGCCTTGCTGAACAGCGCCCGATTTACTCACCATCGACGAATGACCCGCGCTGGCTTCATAAGTACCGCTGTCAGAAATGACCGTTTCAATCTTGTAGTCGCCACCGGAGTCATAACTCGCCGTTACCACCGCAGGGAGGTTAGCGATGGTCGTCTTGAGGTACCAAGCGCCAGTCATGGACGGATCGACCGAGCCAGTCTGCGGCGCGGGGCCCGCAGGCGTATTGACCGCAGGAATGGGCATGCCGGCGGGAATGAACCCGCCAGGGGGAGCGGTGACGGACGATGGCTTGGCATTAAACTTGATGACCAGGGCCATCAGCAACGAAATACCGAGGACGGTCCCGGCAAGATAGCCGAGTTGCTTCCAATCAAAACCGGGCTTGATCTCTTTTTTGAGCGGTGCGGGTTTCGGCGCAACTCCTTTTCCGAGTAAAGAACTGACTGCTTGAACCAATTGATCCAGGTGACGTTCGTGAGGTTCAGAAATCGCGTCAAGCCAGTGCACCGAATTCATGAAAAAAGCCATCGAATCGCAGGGTTGAATATCTTCAATCCGCAAGGGGAGAATCGGTTTGCCGCGATGCACGGCGGATTCAACTTCCCGAACGATCTGGGGCGACTCATTGGCGTTGGAAGAAAAGACAAGGACCATGACCTTGCATTGCTCGATGGCCTTCATGATTTCACCGCTCCAGGTCATTCCCGGCTGGACATCGCGCGGGGCAATCCAACAACGGATACCGGCCTGCTCCAGCTTGGCGCAAACCGCATCGGCCATGGTTTTGTCCTTGCTCGAATGACTGACGAAAATATCAAATTCCATAAGCAACCCCAAGCTGGCCTCCTGTAAGTAACAAAATGAGATCGAGGTGTCAGCTTCCCTTTTGGCAGGATCTATGCCTCACTTCTGAATATTCAATGGGAGGCGGCGGCTATGAACAAGGATTTTGATCTGCTGCATGTGCGTATCGTCGGATTTAGCGGACAGCAAACTCTCCGCAACCCCTCCTCTGTCGCCGAAGCGCTGCGCAAGGAACTGAAGAAAATGAAATCTCCGGGCAAGCGGCTCATGGCGCTTTCCCCCCTG